>Ga0180219_1002117_pt1 | contig 12059 bp, 11 predicted proteins | sample eDN3rd30CBELigMG_FD_151338 | JGI IMG/M metagenome (GOLD analysis project Ga0180219, IMG submission 151338) | Enriched Miracle-Growth compost microbial communities from Emeryville, California, USA - eDNA 3rd pass 30_C BE-Lig MG (version 2)... ...
ACCGCCATCGTCATCAGGCCCTTGACCCGCATGGTATGCAAGCCCTGCAAGCGCTCGAGGAAGGCCGCAAGCTCGGCCGGCTCGAGGCCGAACTTGGAAGGCTCGGGCGAAGTCTTGACCTGCACCAGTACGTCGATGACGCGGCCCTCGGCCTGCAGCCTGCCGTCCAGCGCCTCGGCCAGGGACCAGCGGTCGAGCGACTGCACCTCGTGGACCAGCCGCGCCGCGTCCTTGGCCTTGTTGGTCTGCAAATGGCCTATCAGCACCCACTCGGGTTCCAGGTCCGCAAGTTCGCTGTCTTTTTGCCGGATTTCCTGCATGCGGCTCTCGCCGAACCGGCGTATGCCCAGCTCAGCCGCCTGCCGCAGCGCCTGGGGAGGAAAGGTCTTGCTTACGGCCAGCAGGGCGACCTCGTCCGGCGAGCGCCCCGCACGCTCGCACGCCTGGGCGATGCGCCGGCGCACGGCGGCCAGCCGTGTTTCCAAAGAGTCTGACATCAGTTTCCTACGATGGCATAATTTGGCGACGATGCAAGGCAAGGCCTTGCCGCCACGCACGATCGATGCGCTCTCGCACATGCAAATGCCGACAGTTTAGTGCACTTGCGCCTTGCAGCGCCTTCCGCCAACCTCAATCAGCACCCTTGCCATGAACGATTCGGCCCACCAGATATCCATGACCATACTCATGACGCCCGACATGGCCAATTTCTCGGGCAATGTGCACGGCGGCGCCATCCTCAAACATCTCGACCAGGTCGCCTACGCCTGTGCCAGCCGCTATGCGGGCACCTATGTGGTCACGCTTTCGGTCGACCAGGTCATGTTTCGCCAGCCCATCCACGTGGGCGAGCTGGTCACCTTCTACGCCTCGGTCAATTACACGGGCCGCACCTCGATGGAGATCGGCATCAAGGTCGTCACCGAAGACATCCGGCGCAAGCTGGTGCGGCACACCAACAGCTGCTACTTCACCATGATCGCAGTCGACGAGCAGGGCACGCCCGTAGTGGTTCCGCCCCTGCAGCCGGCCGACGACGAGGCCAGGGCGCGGTTCCAGGCCGCCCAGCTAAGGCGCGAGCTGCGCCACGAAATGGAAAGCCGCCACCTGCGCATCAAGGCGGCGGACTGAACCCGCGACACATCAGGCAAAGCATGCGCAGAGCCAGGCGGGCCCAGCAGGGCCGCGTGCAATGAACAGGGCTGCCGCGCGGCGAACCAAGGCGTACAGGCTACAGAATCATGCCGGCCGCCGCGGTCTGGTGCGTGGCGGTATCGATCAATATAAAGGCCCCGGTCGCCCCGACACTGGCGTAGGAATCGAGGGCAAGCGCGTCGCGCGTGCTCAGCGAAATCCGCCCGATGTCGTTCATCTCGAGGCTTTCGGCCGAATCGGCATGCTGCAGTTCGTGAATGTCGCGCCGCGAATGCACGCCGCGGACGCGCGCCTTGGTAAGGCGCGTGCCCTGCTTGAGCCAATACTGGCGGGCCGGATTGAGCGCCTGCTGGTCCAGCCAGCACACCTCCGCATCGAAGGCGCTGGCGATGCGCAGTTCGTCATCGGCCGGGGCGATGAGATCGCCCCGGGAAACGTCCACGTCCCGGTCCAGAACGAGGGTGACGCTGTCGCCCGCCCTCGCCTCTTCGACATCGCGGTCGAAAGCGATAAGGCGCGCCACCCGGGCGGCAATGCCCGAAGGCAGCACCTTGATCTCGTCGCCCGCACGCAGCGTGCCGCTGGCCACCTGCCCGGCATAGCCGCGAAAATCGTCTTTTGAATCGCCGCCGTGGCGGATGACCCATTGCACGAAGAAACGCGCCGGCCCGTGCAGGGCCTGGTCGGCTATGGGCAGCTCTTCGAGCAGGGTAAGCAGGGGCGGGCCCTCGTACCACGGCGTGCTCGCCGAAGGCTGCACGACGTTGTCGCCCTTGAGGGCTGAAATAGGAACGATACGGAATTCATCGATGCCCAGCCTGGCGGCCAGGTCGGCATACGAAGCGCGTATGCGTTCGAAAGCGCCCTGTTCCCAGTCGATCAGGTCCATCTTGTTGACGGCCACAACGATGTGCCGAATGCCCAGCAACGCCGCCAGGGCGCTGTGCCGGCGTGTCTGGGCCAGCAGCTTGCCGTCGCGCGCCCGGCTGGCGTCGACCAGGATAATGGCCGCCTGGGCGGTGGACGCGCCCGTGACCATATTGCGGGTGTACTGCTCGTGCCCCGGGGCGTCGGCCACGATGAACTTGCGCCGCGGCGTGGCGAAGTAGCGGTAGGCCACGTCGATGGTAATGCCCTGTTCGCGCTCGGCCTCCAGGCCGTCGGTCAGCAGGGCCAGGTCGGGCTCGTCGGCCTGCACGCGCTTGTACTTGCTGCGCGAGATGGCCTCGAGCTGGTCGGCAAAAACGCCCTTGCTGTCGAACAGCAGCCTGCCGATCAGCGTGGACTTGCCGTCGTCGACCGAGCCGGCGGTGATAAAGCGCAGCACCTGCGTGTCGGCGGCGACCGCCCAGGGTTCGTGTACGGCGTTCATCAGAAATATCCTTCTTTCTTGCGTTTCTCCATCGAGGCTTCGGACGTCTGGTCGTCCAGGCGCGTGGCGCCGCGCTCGGTGATGGTGGTGATGGCGGTTTCGGCGATGATTTCCAGCGGCGTCGCGGCCGTGGAGGCCACCGGGCAGGTGCAGGAGATGTCGCCCACGGTTCTGAAACGCACGGTGCGCAGTTCGGGGGTCTCGTCTTCTTTGGGCGGCGTAAGCGGCGTTACCGGCACCAGCAGGCCTTGCCGCTGCACCACCGTGCGCTGATGGGCGTAGTAGATGGAAGGCAGGCTCAGCGCTTCGCGCGCGATGTATTGCCACACGTCCAATTCGGTCCAGTTGGAGATCGGGAACACGCGCATGTTCTCGCCGGGGTAGACCTTGGTGTTGAAGAGGTTCCAGAGCTCGGGACGCTGGGCCTTGGGGTCCCATTGGCCGAACTCGTTGCGGAACGAAAAGACACGCTCTTTGGCGCGCGCCTTTTCTTCATCGCGGCGGGCGCCGCCTATGCAGGCGTCGAAGCCGAACTCTTCGATCGCCTCGAGCAGGGTAGTGGCCTGGGCGGCATTGCGTGAATCGTTGTGCTTGCGCAGCACGACGGTGCCCCGCGCAATGGAGTCGTCAACCGAGCGCACGATCAGGTTTTCGCCCAGTTCCGCCACGCGGCGGTCGCGAAACTGTATGACTTCGTCGAAGTTGTGCCCGGTGTCGATGTGCATCAGCGGAAAGGGAAAGCGGCCGGGCCGGAAGGCCTTTTCGGCCAGGCGCAGCAGCACCACCGAATCTTTGCCGCCCGAGAAAAGCAGGACGGGCCGTTCACACTCGGCGGCCACCTCGCGCAAAATGTAGATGGCTTCGGACTCGAGCCAGTCAAGATGCGTTCTTGATGACAGATCACCCATTTTTAATTACCTTCGATTCAATATTGCCTTGATGCAGGCCGCACTCTTTGGACGAGGCCTGCTCCCACCACCAGCGGCCCGCGCGCGGGTGCTCTCCCGGCCGGACCGCGCGCGTACAGGGGTCGCAGCCTATAGAGGGGTAGCCCTGGTCATGCAGCGGGTTGTACGGAATGTCGTGGGCGCGGATCACGCCCCACACCTGAGCATCGGTCCAGGACGCCAGGGGGTTGTATTTGTGCAGGCCGAACGTATGGTCGTACTCGGACTCCCGCAGCTCACTGCGTGTGATGGACTGGTCGCGGTGCTGGCCCGTAAGCCAGGCGCTGTGGCCGGCCAGCACCCCGCGCAGGGGCTGCACCTTGCGGATGCCGCAACATGCCTTGCGCAGCTCGATGCTGTCGTAGAAGGCAAACTCGCCATGCTGGGCCACATGCTCTTGCACGGCCCCGGCATCGGGATGCACGACGCGCAGTGCGACGCCATAGCGCTGGGCGATGCGGTCGACCATGGCAAGGGTTTCGGGATGCAGGCGGCCCGTGTCGAGCGTGAATATCTCGATGGGCAGCCGCGCTTCGAAAATCGCGTGGGTCAGCACCATGTCTTCGGCCGCCAGCGAAGAGGCGAACACGGCATCGGGATGCCGGGCGCTGATGTCGGCAAGGGTATCGAGCAGGGTTTGCCACTTGTGGCGGGTTTCCTGGTCGAGCAGCGGCGTGGCGGTGGTCAAGCTGTTCCCTATCTTTTCTCGGAGAGGGATAGTTTGGAGCGAGGCGGCGGTCTAGGGAACTACTTAATCGTTAGCTGTTTATGGCGTCTGGGTATTTGGCCGCCCCGGCGCCCCGCGCCCCTTCTCAGGCCGAGCCGTCCGGTTCAGTGCCGGGCCGGGGCCCGAGGCTGCCCAATTGGCGGCGGGATTCATACCGGACACGCTTTCCGCTGAAGGGGTCGGCAAACTCCACGGCCCTGGCCAGCAACTGCAAGGGCCTGCCGTAGTCGTCTTCCGGCGCCTGTGGCCGCCAGCACGGATAGAAGGAATCGTTGCAAATGGGAACGCCCAGGGCGCTCATGTGGGAGCGCAACTGGTGCTTGCGGCCCGTAGTGGGCAGCAGGCGATAATGAGCCAAAGAGCCCAGCCGGGCGATCAGCTCGATGCGGGTTTCGCTATTGGGCTCGCCCGCGACTTCCCGCATGATGAAATGCGTCTCGCCCGGTTCGAGGCGGCTTCGATGGATGCAAGGCAGGTGCAGATCCTGGCGCCAGGGCGCAACGGCCTCGTACTCCTTGGCCACCTCTCGCGACTGGAAAAGCCCCTGATAAGCTCCCCGGCTGGCCGGATCGCGGCAGAACAGCATGACGCCCGCCGTGTCGCGGTCGAGCCTGTGGACAGGGGTGAGTTCGGGCAGGCCGAAGCGGTCGCGCAAACGGGTCAGGGCGGTTTCGCGCAAGTATCGGCCGCCCGGAATGCTGGCCAGGAAATGGGGCTTGTCGACGACGATGAGCCGGTCGTCGACGTGCAGTATCTCCAGCTCGAAGGGTACGGCGGCTTCGTCTGGCACGATGCGGTAGTACCACAGCCAGCGATGGGGCGCGTAGGGCGAGTCGGGCTGCTGGGGCGCACCCGCCTCGTCCACGATGTCGCCGTTTTCCAGCCGCTGGCGCAGCAGGTCGGCGGGCATGAAGCGGAAGCGCTCGACCAGGAAATCAAGCACCGTGGCCCACGGCCCCATGGGCAGATAGACCCGGCTGGGCGCAATGCCGTCGCGCACCGGCAGCGGCGCGCCCGCCATCAGGCGGGCATTGCGCAGGGATTTCATGGCCGCGGGGAGGCTCCGTTGCCGCGCTCGACCTCATCGAGCACATCGTCTTGATCCGTCGCAGCTTCGCGGCCGCCGTCGTTGCCTTGGCCAAGCGACCCTTCTTGCCCCGACAGGGCACCATGACTGGCCGCTTCGCCTTCCCCTTGTCCCTCGAGCTGCCCGCCCGGCCCGGCCGGATCGCTTTTTTCAAGCAGCGGCGCCGAAACGATGAGTTCCAGCTTTTCGGTCTGGAAATCGGTGTGCAGGGGCTCGAGGTCGGGCATGGTCTTGTTGGCCTTGGCCGAAAGCTCGTTGAACCGCGAGGCCTTGCCGTACAGGCCCTGGCGGCCGGCCAGCGAAGTGACTGTTTTGTTGTAGTGGTTGCTGACGGTGCCCAGGGTGTCGCCCAGCTTCTTGAGGTTTTCGGCCACCACCACGACCTGGTTGTAGATTTCGCCCGCCCTGGTGCCGAGCTCGTGCGCCTCTTGGTTGCTGCGGGCAATGCGCCACAGGTTGGCGACGGTGCGCAGGATGGGCATGAGCGTGGTGTGCGACACCATGACGACGTTGCGCTGGTAGCCGTAGTCGAACAGGTCGCGGTTGTGCTTGAGCGCCTCGATGTAGGCCGGTTCGATGGGCATGAACATGAGCACGAAGCTGGGGCTGCGCATGCCGATGAGGTTGCTGTAGTCTTTGCGCGAGAGGTCGTCGATGTGGTTGCGCACGGCCTTTGCGTGGGCATCGAGCGCCGCCCGCTGCTCGGCTTCGGACTCGGCGCCGATGGCGCGGTCGTAGTCGACCAGCGACACCTTGCTGTCGATGACCATGTGCTTGTCGTCCGGCAGCTTGACGATGAAATCGGGATGGCGGTGATTGCCGGCCTCGTCCTTGAAATGGGCCTGGGCCTGGTAGTGGTCGCCCGGCATCAGGCCGGCCAGCTGCAGGCTGCGCTCGAGCTGGATCTCGCCCCAGTTTCCGGTGGTCTTTTTCTCGCCCCGCAAAGCAGTGGCCAGGGTATTGGCCTCGGTGCTCATTTTCAGGCCGATCTCGAGTACCTGCTTGATCTCGGTGCCCAATGCGGCATTGCCCTTTACCGCTTCGTCGTGCACCTGGTTGATGCGCTGCTGAAAGCCGTGTATCTGTTCACGGAAAGGCTTGAGCAGGGCGTCGAGCGAAGCCTGGCTGGCATGGGCGAAGGTCTTGCCCTTTTCTTCCAGAATCTGGTTGGCCAGATTCTGGAACTCGGTCTTGAGCTGCTGGCGCGACTGCTCGAGCGATTGCTTGAGCTCTTCATAGCCCGCCAGCTTCTCGGCATGAGTGGCCTGCAGGCCGGAAAGCTCTTTTTCGGCGTCGGCAAGCCGCTGCGCCGTCGTGTGCAGGGATTGCTCTTTGCTCGTAAGCGCCTGGCGCGCCTCGGCCAGCCGTTCGCGCAGCCCCGCCGCCTCGGCCTGCCAATGGGCCTGCTCGCGATCGAGCCGGTTCTTTTCTTCGTCGAGCGCGCCAAGCCGCTGTTCGGCCTGGCTTAGCCCCGCCTGCAGGCGTTCGGCGTTGCCCTGGTGCTGCGCGATGGCCGCCTCGGCCACGGCCAGGCGCGAGCGCACCGCCGCGGCTTCGCGGCGCGCATACAAGAAATAAGCCGCCATGCCGGCCAGCAGGCCGGCAAGGAACAGCAGGACGCCCGCCAGCGAAGAAGATATCTGTACCACGCGCTTAGCCCTGCCCCGCCTGCTTCTTGACGCCGAAGCAGTTTTCGAGCGCGGGGAAAGTGCCCGAACGTACTTCTTCGGCATACTGCCCCACCGCCTGGCTGATCAGCGCCCCCACGTCGGCGAACTGGCGGGCGAACTTGGGGATGCGGCCGCCCGTAAGGCCCAGGATGTCTTCGGTAACCAGTATCTGGCCGTCGCAGTCGGGCGAAGCCCCGATGCCTATGGTGGGAATGGAGACGTCTTCGGTGATGCGCCGGGCCAGGCCTTCGGCAACGCCCTCGAGCACCAGGCCGAAGGCCCCGGCCTTTTCGTGGGCCAGGGCGTCGTTGTAAATGCGCTCGGCCGACTCGTCGGTAAGGCCCTGGGCCTTGAAGCCGCCCATGGTGTTGACGTACTGGGGCATGAGCCCCACATGGGCCAGCACCGGTATGCCCCGCTCGACCAGGAATTCGGTGGTGGGCGCCAGGGCGGCGCCACCCTCCATCTTGACGCCGGCCACGCCCGACAGGGCCAGCATGCGGGCGGCGCTCTGGAAGGCCTGCGAGGGCGATTCCTGGTAGGTGCCGAAGGGCATGTCGACGATGACGCAGGCCCGGCGCGTGGAACGCACCACCGCCGCCGCGTGCGCCGCCATTTGCTCTAGGGTGATGGCCAGCGTGCTGGGCATGTCGTAGCCCACCATGGCGGTGGAATCGCCGATGAGGATCATGTCGAGATGCTCATCGAGCAAGCGGGCAAACGGTGCGCTGTAGGCCGTGAGCGAAGCGATTTTTTGCTCGCCCTTGTAGGCCATGAGTTGCGGCACGCTGATGCGCTTGACTTCGGTGTGGATGCTCACGTACTGCTCCTTGAAATTGACGGCATGCCGGGTGCCGGCATGGGCGGGCGCCCCCTGCGGCATGCTTTGTAACATACGTATAATCGGTTCCAACGAACTTGCGCCCGCCATGGCTGCGCAAGGTCCAGCATAACCCGTTCACGCATCACGGAGAGCACCATGTCCCATATTCTAAACAGCATCAAACTGCACGACGGCAATGCCATACCCCAAGTGGGCTTCGGCGTCTGGCAGGTCGAGAACGACATCGTCGCCGACACCGTGAAGACCGCCATCGACACAGGCTACCGCCTGATCGACACGGCGGCCATCTATGGCAACGAATCGGGCGTGGGCGAGGCCATCCGCGACTGCGGCCTCGGCCGGCGCGAACTGTTCATTACCACCAAGCTCTGGAACGACCGGCACGGCTACGATGAAACGCTTGCCGCCTTCGACGAAAGCATGCAAAAGCTGGGGCTTGAATATCTCGACCTGTACCTGATCCACTGGCCCGCCCCCAAGATCGGCCTGTACGTGAAATCATGGGAGGCCCTCATCCGCCTGCGCGACGAAGGCCGCATCAAGTCCATTGGCGTCTCCAACTTCAATATCGGGCACCTGCAGCGCCTGCTGGATGAAACCGGCGTGCTGCCGGTGGTGAACCAGATCGAGCTCAACCCGCGCTTCCAGCAGCCCGAGCTAAGGCAATACCACGCCGAGCACAATATCGTGACCGAGTCCTGGAGCCCCCTGGGCCACGGCCTGCTGTGGGACAACCCCGTGCTTGCAGGCATTGCCGCCAAGCACAAGCGCTCGCTTGCCCAGGTGGTGCTGCGCTGGCATACGCAACTGGGCAATGTCGTCATTCCCAAGTCGATCACACCGGAGCGCATCCGCGAGAACTTCCATATTTTCGACTTCAAGCTCGACGCCGACGACCTGGCGGCCATTGCGGCAATGCACGATGAAGGCGCCCGCCACGGCCCCGACCCCGAGCGCTTCCGCCTGCCCAAGGCAAGCTAGGCCGGCCGCCGTCCCCCATGGCGGGCCGGCAATGCCGCATGCGTGCCCCCGACGGCGCCTAGGCCCGGATCTGTATGCGGCCCCGCACCACCCTAAGCACGAAACAGGCAGCCAGGCCCGGCGCCAGCGCAATGCACAGCAGCAGGGCCAGGGCGGCCTGGGCCGTGCCCTGCATGCCGCCGGGGTCGGTAAAGCCCGCCGCGTTGATAATGACCCCGCCTATTGCGGCGCCCAGGGCCATGGCGTACAGCTGCGTGGTGATGATGGCCGACGAAGCCATGTTCTCTTGTCCTGCCGGGGCCACCTTGAAGACGTAGGTCAGCAGATGGGGCCAACACATGCCTATGCCCAGGCCCACCCCCAGCAGCGGCAGGACCACCACCCAGCGCAGCAGGGCGTCTTGCAAAGGGGTCGATGGCAGAAGCAAGCCAAGGACGGCCAGTGAAACGGCCGATATGATCGGCCCGAGACGCACGTAGATGTCGGCAACGGCGGGGGAGCGGCCCGAGCTGGTAACCGCCCCCAGCGTCCAGCCCGCCGACATCAGGGCGCTGAGATAGCCGGCCATCAGGGGCGAATGGCCGTGCAGCACCTGCAGGAAATACGGCACGAACATTTCAACCGTGATGCCTATGCTTACCAGTGCCACGCAGGCATAGACGCTGCCCAGGCGGTTGAGATCGTAGGCGCCCACGGGCATGAGACGGGTGGTGTTGCGGGCGTCCAGCCGCGCCACCCCCAGGCCCACGGCCAGCGCCGCGACTATGCCCAGGGCGCTCCAGCCGACGTGCCCCGACAGGCTGGCCACCGAGACGATGAGCACCGACACGACGAGCAGGCCGATCTGGGCCATGGGTATGCGCACCGGGCCATGGCCGCGAGCCGAAGACTTGACGGCGATCTGGGTCTGCACGAGACAGGCCAGGAACAAGGCGACCGGCAGCACGGCCCCGAAGGCCCAGCGCCAGTGGCCGGCGTCGGCGAATATGCCGCCGATGGCCGGGCCCGCCAGCGTTGCCACGCCCCACATGCTTGAAACCAGGGCCATGGCCTTGGGCCACAGGCGCTCTTCAAATACGATGCGGACCGAGGAATAGCTGAGACCCAGCAGCAGGCCGCCCCCAAAGCCCTGCAGGGTGCGGCCTGCCAGCATCCACCCCATGGTGGGCGCCAGCGCGCAAACAGCCGTGCCCGCGGAAAACACCGCGATGGCCACCTGGAAGGCGCGCCTGGGCCCGAACTTGTCCATGGTTTTCGGCGACAGGGCCGAACCGAGTATGGACGCCACCACGAACAGGGTCATGTTCCAGGCGTAATACGGCAGGCCGCCGATGTCGCGCACGACCGACGGAAGTATGGTGGCAACGATATATACGTTTACGGCGTGCAGGGCGACACCGCCGGCCAGCGCGATCGAGCGCAATCCGTTGCGGCCGCTTAGAAGCTCGGCCCACGATGCCGTATTTCCTGCGTGTGGCATGGCTCATCCCCATCAATCCACCGTCTTGGAGGGCGGTGATCAGCCAGCACTGTAGCATAGCGGGAATGGCTGCCCGCGGCGCTTCCGGCCCCGGCCGGGCGGGCGCCTGGCCCGCGAGACCAGCGCCTTGTTGCTCCCGCCCTGGCAGTACTCGTCGACGATGGCTGGATTCGGAAGTGGCCGCCTAGGACTCGATTTCCGCGCCGTAGCCCAAAAGGCCGAGCTTATCCTTGACCCGGGCCCATTTTTCATGGTCGGGCATGGGCTCTTTGGCCTTCGAAATACGCCGGTAGCGCGGGTCTCGCGAAAGATCGCGATTGATTTCCAGGAAATGCCGCTGGTCGCCGATGATTTCCTGGTCGCTGACGATGGCTCCCACCGGGCATTCGGCCACGCAGATGGAGCAATCGATGCACTCGTCGGGATGGATGACGAGGAAATTGGGGCCTTCGAAGAAGCAGTCCATGGGGCATACACTGACACAATCAGTGTATTTGCATTGAATGCATGCTTCGGTTACTACAAATGTCATGGTCAAGCCTGGAATGAATCCGGCTTATTGTAAGCGAGCCGCCGTTGCAGCTTTGTGAACGTGGCGCCAAGAGCCGCTTCTGGACAAGGCGGCTATCCCGCCGCCCGCACAAGCCTGCGGCCCATCAGGGTGTTTCGCCTGGGCTTTCGCTTTCTTTTTTGACTTTCTTCTCGATTTCGACCTCGACCGACCGTTCGGACCTTAGTTCTTCGGAAGACGCGCCGGATTTTTCGTGTCGGCGCCGGCTGTGCGAGGTAACCTTGGCCTCGATGGAGGCCAGGTCGCATCCATCTTCACGGCCGATTTTTTCCAGATCGCGCCGAAGCTGCTCCAGTTCGGCATTGCTTAGCTGGTCTACATTGATCATACCCGTGCGCGCGCCCTTCACCACCCTGAGCAGTTCGTCGAGCTTGAGCTGCACGGCGATGGCGTCGCGATTCTGGGTGTTCTGAATAAGGAACACCATCAGAAAGGTAATGATGGTGGTTCCTGTGTTGATGACAAGCTGCCAGGTGTCGGAATAGCCGAACACGGGGCCCGACACCGCCCACAACAGAACAAGGCTTATGGCCAGCGCAAAGGACCAGGGGGTTCCCGTCCATTGCGCGATGCGCTCGGACAAGTAGCGAAATTTGTCTTCCATGGCGTGGTCTCTCCGGAGGGGTGCCGGGGCTTGCGCCCGCCAGGGCCGGGAAACGCCCCCAGCACCGTCGCAGGCCACATAGCAAACATCATGCCGCCGTGCTCACGCCCCTCGTCCGAACCACCCGCCGCCGCAGGGCGGATGGCTGCCGCAGCTCACGCCCTGCCGCTCAGGGTGCCTTGCCCAGCACTTCTTCGAAGGTCTTCATCCACTCGTCCTGGTGGTCAAGGGCCTGGCCCGGATCGACCATGGTGACGTCCACGCCGGTGAACGGCGTCTTGATCTTGTCGGTTACCACCACATAATTCATATCGGCGAGTATCTTCTGGCCTTCGTCCAGCATGAAGTCGTAGAACAGCAAGGCGGCATTGGGATGAGGAGATTTCGCCAGCAATGCCAGCGTGCTGAACTGGCCAATGATGGGATCAAGAGGCAGCCCCTCGATGGGCGCGCCCTTGGTCTTGAGCTGCTCGGGGTTCCAGCTGTAAACGGTAAGGGCAAGCGGAACCTCGCCCGAGGCCACCAGCGATGTCAGCAGCGAGTGCCCCTTGCGAAACGACATGCCGTTGGTGGCGACAATGTCGGAAAACAGCTTGCGCCCCTTTTCTTCGCCCATGGCCT
>Ga0180219_1002120_pt1 | contig 12055 bp, 8 predicted proteins | sample eDN3rd30CBELigMG_FD_151338 | JGI IMG/M metagenome (GOLD analysis project Ga0180219, IMG submission 151338) | Enriched Miracle-Growth compost microbial communities from Emeryville, California, USA - eDNA 3rd pass 30_C BE-Lig MG (version 2)... ...
CGCAGCATGCGGGTATTGGCGCAGCACAGGACGGTTACATCGTGGCCACACTCCTGATACCAATGGGCATACTGCTTGACTGCGGTCTCGATACCGCCGGTGGACGGGGCATAGTATTTATTGACCAGCAGGATTCGCTTGTTTGCCATGTTTGTCTCGGAAGCGGAGCAGGCGGTCAATGGTATTGCCCAATGACCTGTCGATAAACCTCCAGCGTTTTTTCGCAACAGGCGTCCCACGAATACTCCTGTGCGCGAAGGTATCCTCGCTTCACTCGTTGTATGGTGAGGTCGGGGATCTCGACGGTTGTGATCATCGCATGGGCGATGGCTGATTCGTCCAGGGGGTTCACCAGTAGTGCCGCGTCACCCGCCACCTCGGGCAGAGAGGTCGAGTTGGAGGTGATCACCGGACACCGCGCCGCAAAGGCCTCTACTACCGGAAGTCCGAAGCCTTCATAAAGCGAGGGAAAAATGAGGGCGCTCGCACTCTGTAGCAATGCCAATACTTCGGTCTGAGGCAGGTAGTCCAGCCATCGGCCCTCCCCTCGGCCTTCCAGTGCGTGCAGCTCCGGTAGCAGATCTTCAACTCCCCAGCCGATGCGGCCTACCACAACCAGTGGATGAGTCTTGCGCATAGTTGCTGGTAGCGAACGGTGTGCAGCCAGCACGCGCATGAGATTCTTTCGCGGTTGCAGGGTGCCGATGAAGAGAAAGAATCCCGGTTGCAGCGCGCACTTCTGCAAAACTTGATTACGCTGGTCGTCATCGATGCGCTGAAAGTACACGGGATCAACTCCTAAGGGCGTTACGGAGATGTCCTTCGCCGGGATTTCCAGATGCTCTACCAGGTCACGTTTGCTGTATTCGGAGATGGTAATGATGTGATCGGCGCTGCGAATTGTCTTACTGAACAACCAGTTCTTAGCGCGTCGCAATGTGGGAGAGGTCCACTCCGGATGAAGCATGGGAATGAGGTCCATCACATTGGCTACGACAGGCACGCCCTTGAGTTGCGGGATGTGGTGGTCTGTTGCGTGGAACAGGTCCACCTGGCTGCGAACCTTCGCCGACACACTCCGGGAAGCACCCAGCAGGGCGGCGCGCAACGCATAGCTGGAGAAGTGGCTCGCCACCGTCTTGGGTTTCCCACACTCCAGTTCCGGCAGTTCATGGCCGAATGCGAATGGCGTAAGGGTGAAACTTGAGTCTTTCGCTCGCGCGTGCTGCTGCAAACCTCGCCACAGTGCCTGGGTATAGACCCCGATTCCATCCAGGTGACCAGCCTTGGCGCCCTTGGCCCACACTGTGGTGCCGAGTCCGATTCGCATAACCTACCCCAACTTTCAGTTCGCCTGAGCTGCGGTCAGCATGTCTTCCAGGGTTTGCTTGAGATCCTGTCGGGGGGCAAAACCGGTGGCTGCCAACAGCCGCTGATTATCGCCGCGCAGCACAGGAATTTCGTTGGCGCGAACGAATGCTGGATTGACCTCGACATTTATCCGATATCTGGCGATGCCTTCCATCAACGAGATAATTTCGCGCAGGGAGACAGCGTGGCCGGAGCAGATGTTGATTCGCTGGCCGCGCACATCGGAATCGAGCAGGCGGACATAAGCGTCTACCACGTCCCTTACGTCAGAGAAGTCACGGCTGACATCCAGGTTACCAAGCTCGATAACGGACTTGCCTTGCGCGAAGTGACTCACGATCTTGGGGATGAGGAAGCGCTCGTCCTGGCCCGGCCCGGTGTAGTTGAACGGTCGGGCTATGACGATTGGCAAGCGCTCGAACCATGTGGCGACCATGTGCTCCATTGCCAGCTTGCTGCAGGCATAGTGGTTCACTGGCGCAGGGCAGATGTCTTCGTTGATCACTTCCACGCCAGGCGTGCCATAGATATTGGCACTGCTGGCTATCAGGATCCGCTGTGGCGCCTTCCTCTGCTCGGAAAGCGCTGCAAGCAGATTGATCGTGCCAAAGACGTTCACGCGGTAGAAGGCTTCCTGATCTGCATGACCGACGAAGGCCAGCGCTGCCAGGTGAACGACCCAGTCCGGCTGGACCTTATCTACGGAGGCCTTGACGGCCTCCGCATCGGTCAGATCGCATGCCAGGGTTTCATCGGCATTGGTGGTCTCGCTGCCGAAACCGGCTACCGTGAATCCGCGTTTCTTCAACGCATCGACCATGTAGCGTCCGGTGAAACCCGAAGCGCCTGTTACCAGAGCGGTTGGCATGCGGTATCCCCTTAGAACGAGAAGCCTTGTTCGTTACGGCGTAGATCCGCTTCGACCATCATCCGACATAGCTGTTCCAGAGTAGTGTTGGGTTCCCAGCCCAGCTCGCGCTTGGCTTTCTCGGGGTTGCCGATCAGCAGGTCGACTTCGGCTGGCCGGTAGAATTTCGGGTTGACGGACACCACGACCTTGCCGGTGGCTGCGTCGATGCCTTGCTCCGCTTCCGCCTCGCCTTTCCAGTTCAGGTCGATGTTCACGGCCTTGAATGCCATGTCGACAAAGTCGCGTACGGTCTCGGTACGGTTGGTGGCCAACACGTAGGTATCCGGCTTGTCGGCCTGCAGCATGCGCCACATACCTTCGACGTACTCCTTGGCGAAGCCCCAGTCGCGCTTGGCATCGAGGTTGCCCAATTGCAGGGTATCGAGTTTCCCCAGTTTGATCTTGGCCACGCTGTCGGTGATCTTGCGGGTCACGAACTCACGGCCACGCAGAGGCGACTCATGGTTGAAGAGAATGCCGCTGCTACCGAAGATGTCATAGGACTCGCGGTAGTTGATGGTCATCCAGTGAGCGTAGAGCTTGGCCACTCCATAGGGGCTACGCGGGTAGAAGGGGGTTTCCTCTACTTGGGGAATGGCCTGCACCTTGCCGAACATCTCGGAAGTGGAGGCTTGGTAGAAGCGCACCTTCGGATTGACGATGCGGATGGCTTCCAGCAGGTTCACTGCGCCGAGGCCGGTGATCTCGGCAGTGGTCACGGGCTGCTCGAAGGACACACCGACGAAGCTCTGCGCGGCCAGGTTGTAGACCTCGGTGGCTTCGGTGGTCTGCAGCAGGCGGATGCTTGCGGACAGGTCGGTGAGGTCATACTCGACCAGGTGCAGGTTGGGGTGCTTGTCGATCCCCAGTTCCTCGATGCGCCAGAAGTTGACGGAGCTGGTGCGGCGGTAGGTGCCGTAGACGGTATAGCCTTTCTCTAGAAGCAGCTGGGCCAGGTACGCGCCGTCCTGGCCTGTAATTCCGGTAACGATGGCTTTCATAGCTAGAGTCTCGCACTTAATTCATGTTGCCCTGATAGGGCGGTTAAAACAGATCGCTAGTGTTCGGATTGGCCCAGTCACTAAACCGAGGCAATCATACACGTAACGAACAGCTATGGTCGTTTAGCGCGACATAGCGCAGCTCAAAAACTGCATTGCGCTCTCCTCCCAACTCAGCCAAGACATATTTGCCGATTTTGGCTCAGTGCCGGAATTTCTTGCAGAAATCCAGTTGTTTATTGCAGTGGAGAGCGATTCGGCAGTTGTGCCCTCAAAATACAATGCATGCTCACCGGCGACTTCGCGGAAAACGGGAATATCTCGACAAATTATCGGGAGCTTCCTTTGGGCTGCCTCTATGAGTGGGAGGCCGAACCCTTCCCCCATGCTGGGGCATATTAAGCAGTCTGCGGTAGTATAGATTGCTTCGAGCAACTCATCACTGGCTCCTTCCAGCCAGAAGAAGTTCTTACCTCTTTGGGGATGAGTTCGCATGCGTTCGCAGAGTTCAGGAACTTTCCATCCCTCGCGTCCGACATATACAAGGATGGGAGCCTTGTCGTCTGTGTCGCGCCAAATATTCTCGAATGCGTCCAGCGTCTGGGCGTGCCCCTTTCTGGGTTCTATGGTACCCACGACAAGGAATGCAGTCCGGTCCTTGATTGTATCTAGCACTTCTTGCTGTTCGTTGGAAATACCTCTTGTGGGTAATGAGCTTTCAAGGTCGGCGCCCAGATGGAACCAATCGATCTTGAAGTGAGTTGATGGCAGCTCGATATTGGTGCTGCGCCAATTCTTATATTCATCTGCCACAGCTTGGGAAATGCAGATCACGCCATCGGACTCAGCCGTAGTATTTAGCCAAACGTTGAATTCTTCGCAGAGTTCGGGCCAGAAGAATTCTGGTGAAAGGGCAGGGAGAATATCGTAAACGACAAAATAGACAGCAATACCCTTATTTCGAAGGTACTGAGTCTTTTGCTTGTGAGATATTGCAACTAGAGGGTGTAGATCAAGATAGACCAGTGTGTCTCCTGGTCGGAAATCAATCCAGCCTGACTGCTCCTTGCTCCTGAGCGTCTCGAGCTTTCTGGACCTCTCGGCTTCGGGGAACGAGTTGATACAGTCAAGTGTAAGGGCCTCTGCGTAGTAGAACTCGCTGTCCTCTGGCTTGGTGTGAACGATGACTACATTGCTATCTGTCCGAAGCAGTTCTCGGCTAATAGCGCGCACGACGCGTTGTATGCCGGAGCGATGGTCGTGAATGACTATCGAACTTGCATCTATATATAGGGTTGGTCTGTCTCTCTCGGTTTCGCATCGTGGGAAGGACTCTGCAATCGAGGTCGCCAGGGCCTGGATATCATGTTCGTTCAGGTTTAGTTTAGGCGTCGTCTCTGATATGAGCTTGCACAAGCTGTCGGTCGCTGAATGGCGTGGCTTGTGGTCAATGAGTTCTCTTTCTGCATGGAGAGTTTCGAACTCAACAATCAGGGAAAGTGCGCTGTTCTTCCATGAGAATTTATTGACTTGTATTTTTGCGTTATCCTTTAATTTCTCGATCAGGGTCTGGTCGGTAAGGGCATCGAGTATCTTTTTTGATATTTCTTGTTCGTCAAAGGGATTGAACATGGCCTCGGGCAGGCCGACGACTTCGGGTAGACTGGTTGCGTTCGAGGAAATAACTGCCGCACCGCATGCCATGGCTTCCAGTGGCGGAAGGCCGAAACCCTCGTTTATCGACGGGAATACAAATACAGAACACAGATTCATCAGGCTGACAAGTTCTAGGTCATCGACTAATCCGGTGAAGCGTACGGAGTCAGCGATGCCAAGTGACTTCAATATCTCCTGATGTCTCTCTTCCTCCAGCTTCATCTCTTTGCCTACCATGACCAGCTTGTATTCTGATCTGATATTTTCAGGTAGTAGGCTGTAGGCTTTGTATAAGCGCTCAAGGTTCTTGTGGGGATCATTCCCACCAGAGTAAAGGATGAACTGGCGATCAATAGAGAACTTTCGTAGTAGTTGATCTTTTTGTGCTATAGAAAGCTCGATCTTTCGGAATCTTTCGGTGTCTACGGCATTGTAGACCACCTTGATTTTCTCTGGGTTTATATTTAAGAGCTCAACGATCTCTGCTTTTGAATGCTCTGAGACAGTCAATAATAGATCCGAATTACAGGCGTGTTGGATTTTCTCCTTATACCAATTGGAGATTCTGCTGTCGCCGAGATAACGCTCTGGATGACGAAGGGGGATTACATCGTGCAGGGTGGAGCAGAACAGGACATCTTCATGATTTCGCGGCACACTTGTGCAGGCGTTATCAAAGAGTCCTTCCTGAAGGTTTGTTGAAAAGACAATGTCACCTTCTAGGCTGAAAATGAACTCCTCCCTGAGACGTTCCCCCAAGATTTTTCTGTCTAGGTTCTCAGTGTCAAATCCAGATGTATTAAAGAATTGCTGCCAGACTTTTATATTGTTTTGCGGGATGAGTTCTCGAAACTCTTCGCGAAGTTTTGAAACTTCATCGGGGAATGCCCCATTAAGTAGCAGAAGAACCTCATGGCCCTTAGTATTGCGTAAGAGCTCCCTGACGATTCCTTTGGTGTAGCGACCTACTCCGCGATGCTTGGAGAATGGGGTCTGCGCTCCCTGCATGTCGACTATGATTCGCATTTACTCGCCATCCTTATGGACTCTGGTTTCGGCATCTGGTTGGTTACCTAAAGCGGTTACGAGCTTCTGGTAAATCATCTCGGCTTTGGGAGAGAGTCTGCCAATCTCAATTGCAGGTTGCTGCTGCCTGGCTAATAGTCCGGAATTGATGGCGATACTTATTAGCTTGCGATGTATGGCAGGATGCTTCTTTATTATCGTATTGAGCCGATGGCGCAGAGTCGCTTGCTTGAGTGTCTTGTCTAGTAGAAAGACAACAGCTGGATGAAGAGCTCTTTTTGTTGCGTTTGCAAGTTTGTGCAGGGTATGGCTTTCCCCATGTGCCCGCAATACACGACTTATTTTTCGCAGTGGCGCAGTGACTTTCCACGAGGTGCTGCTGATGAAAGTCTCTATTTGTCTTTCTAGTAACTGATTTTTGTACTCAAGGTCACGCACCAGATTTTCGGCGTCCCTTGCTTCTTTTTCATGTACTATAGTTTTCTGGTTAATGCTTTCGAGTATTTCAAGGGATATGCTTTCGAGTGTTTTAAGTCTTTTAAGTGCGAGTCTGGCTTCTTCAAGGTTAGACTTGATATGATGGTTTTCCATTTCTAATATCGCAACCCTTTCCTGCTGGGAATGGATAGTGCGCTGAGTGATTTTTTCACTTTCCTGAATGTGTCTGGTCACTTTCTGAAGAGCGCTTTCCAACAGCTTTTGCTGTAACTCACCGGGTGAGTCTGGATGAACCGGGGTTCCTTCTTCCGGCTTATCGAGAAACTCAAGCATCTTTGCAAAGCTCCATTGCTCTTGAGGTAGTTCCCAAAAACTCTTTGCCAGATTGGAAAAGGGTTTCGCAACATTGAAGGGGCTAAGTGCCAGGGCTCGAACGGGTTGTGGTGGTTGAACGAAGCCAATGGCGATTTCTTGTGCAAGTATGAGTGCCGAAAGATATGGGTTGTACGGCCAGTCGCAATCGGTTTTTTCTGATGATATAGCACCATAATCTATGATGAAGATGTTTTCTTCATTATCGATGAGTATGTTCCAGCTACGAAGATCATTGTGGTACAAGTTATTGTTTTCGAGCTCTGAAAGTTGGGCAAGAATTTTCTTTAATAATTCTTTCGGATCGTTTGCCTTCTGGCCGCCTATATGGTCGAGCAGCAGTTTTCCGGGAATAAGCTCTCTTACAAGCCATGCTTCTCTTGAGTTTCTTCCATGAGTTATCAATGAAGGATGAGGAATGCTAGGCGGTAGGACCTTGAGTGCTTTTGCCTCTTTGTTAATCTCTTCGATATTGTGGTGTTTTTTTTCGCTGGTTAGCGTGAAAATTTTTACCAGCTGGTTTTCTGAGAAAAAATAGCGGCGAGTGCCTAGGTGGATTCCATTTTCGAGCGCGTGTGAGGAGTCGGTCCAGTGATCGTATGTTCCGGCGTGTTTACCAAGCGCCCAGAATTTTGTACTGGCAAAGAGCAAAGGGCGCTCTACCTCGCACAAGTGGGTTTGGAACTCTCCTAGAGTATGGACAAATGGTATATTGCTAACTAGGTATTTGGGGTCGCTAGGCTGAGAACTTGCCCAAAATAGGGGTTCATCCTTCAATGCAAATTCTAATATAAGGGCGCCCGTGGTGTGGGCGAGCTTTGTGATCAGTTCTTTTACTGACTCTATTCCATGCTCGTGAATGATGTGATGAAATACACTCAGCCCTAAGGCAATGTCATATTCACCTTCTTTCAGACTGCTAATTCTTTCTTCTACTCGCTGACTAACAAAGCTAACGTCAAGATTTTTATTTTCTCTTGCAAGGGTGTCGCAGAGTTCGATGTTTTGAGGAAGAAAGTCTACGCCTTGAACAGTCGCTCCTAGCGCTGCAAGATTGAAACTGAAAAAGCCTTGCGCACATCCCAGGTCTAGTACTCTCAATGGGCGGCCAAGTATGTTGGACAAAGATTTATAAATACATGTAATGCTTTCGAGTCTGTCCGAGCAGGGGCGTGAAGCATCAGCCTGGAACTCTGGATGCCCGAAGATTGGTTGGTAAACCTCTGGGAGACGAGGGATTAGTTCGTTTAGAGTTCTTTCTTGATGCTCTGTTTTCATGCGTTAAACTCGGTGCTCTCAAACTCTGCTTTTAGATCTACTATGCCCCAGAATATTTGGTGGCGTGTAACTCTGATAATGACAGAGTCATACCTTCTCTCTAATGGAATCAACTCGCCATCTGGATGACCAGTAGATACACCAAAGGAGATCATGTAGTCTCCTTCGTTTAAAAGCATTGGCAGCGAAAACTTGAAGGTGGAAACTTGACCCGGTCGTGCCGAAAGATTTGCTCGTCCGTGTGACGATAGATGGGAGTTGGTGCCGTAGAGATAGATCCCATCTAGGCTTCTGATGAGAATTCCGGGTACTATGTTTTCAAAGTTGTTATCGAAAAGAACCTTGAAGCTGAGTTCTGTTTCTGTGCCACACGGAATTTGTCCAGGAAATATTTTTTCGTCGGCAAATATACTGAAGTCTAGAATGGTTGCGCCACCATGTCCCCAACGATGCTCGTCTTTTCTATAGCCCGGTCGCGTATGGAAGAGTTCATCGGTCCCTTCGGCAAAGGATGGTGATGTCGAACTCTTGGCAGGAGTGCCCGAAGGTTTCTTCTTTCCGAACAGGTCGTCGAGATAAAGGTTCGTTACTTCAGCAGGAGAACCATCCTTCTCCAGTCGCCCTTCACGTATAAAGATGGCCCGGTCACAGTGTTTCACGACATCTGATGTTGAGTGAGTAACCAAGATCAGGCTGGTACCCTGTTTCTTGAATTCTGCAATACGGTTGTAGCATTTGGCCTGGAAAAACGCATCACCAACGGATAGTGCCTCATCGACAATCAGTATGTCGGGTCGAAAGGCTGTGGCAACTGCAAAGGCCACGCGTGCCTGCATGCCGCTGGAGTAGGTTCGAACAGGGCTATCGAAGTACTCCCCAATGTCAGCAAAAGCCTCCATGTCCGGGAGGGCCTGTAGTATTTCTTCTTTGCTGAAACCCATCAGTCCAGCTGAGTGTAGGGCATTCTGACGGCCGGTGAGTTCGGGATTGAAGCCCATGCCGAGCTCTAAAATTGCCGCGATTCTTCCCGCGGACGTGACGCTCCCTTCGGTTGGCTGGAGTGTCCCAGTGATGATCTTCAGTAGCGTGGATTTACCAGCTCCGTTTTTCCCGAGAATACCGATGGATTCCCCACTGTTTATGTCGAAGCTGATATCACGAATGACCCAGTGTTCATCCTGAGGGCCGCGAACCAAACCGAACCAACCTGCAAAGCGTTGCCACTCTGAGCGATAGCTTCGATAGGATTTTCCAATACTTCTTACGCTGAGAACTGTCATAGGGCGTCAACCATTTCAGGGGTTGCTTTCCTGAAAAGGAAAAGGCTAAGCAGCAGAAGGGCAATTGCGACCACGAAGGCGGTAAGCATATTTTTCATATTTGGAGACGACGAGTAGAGAAGGACGTCGTGATATCCTCCGATTATCGCCGCCATCGGATTCAGGTTGAGGTAGGGGGAAAGCCATTTGGGAATAATATTGGCCGGGTATACGATTGGGGTGAACCAAAAAAGAACCTGAAGGAATATAGGTATGACCTGGCCTATGTCGCGGACAAAGACATTTAATATTCCGAAGAGTAGGCCAATACCCGTGGCTAAAAGAATTACCAGCAGGGTCAGCGGAATCAGCCATAGTATTTCCAGGTTTGGAATATGTCCCGCAATGGCAAAGGCGCATATGGCGGAAATTATCAGCAGTCCATTATTTAATAGGCTGGAGCCGATGACGATGGCGGGCAGGGTTACCCTTGGAAAGCGCATCTTCTTCATCAAGTTACCATTGTCGATAAAGACAGTAAGGCAACGTGAGACTATTTCTTGGAATAGAGACCAACCAATGGTACCGGCAGTGAGATATATCGCATAGGCATACTTATTATCTATTCCTGGTAGTTTTGCAGCGAGGACATTGGACAGTATCAGCGCATATATGGCTACTTGTACCAGTGGATTGATTATCATCCAGATGCCGCCAAGCTTGCTTCTGGAAAACCTAGAGATGAGTTCGTTCCGAATTGAGGATAAGACGAAGTGTCTGTATTGCCAGAGGCTTTTCCACATTCCAGCCGGCCCTTATAGCTATATTTCTTGGTGAATTTATCTGCTGCCAGTATTAATGACATGGCCCAGCATAAAGCTGGGCCGCAGGGGTGTTTTTTTCGGCTTCTTCATTCTACTTCTGAGTCGAAGTGCGAACTGGCGTGCCTATGCTGATAGTGAATTTGCAGTTCACTTTCCTACTCGGCCGTAGTTATCTTGGAAACGTACGATATCGTCCTCACCCAGATAATCCCCGCTCTGCACCTCGATCAACACCAGATCGATGACCCCTGGGTTCTCCAGGCGATGCTTGTGGCCGGCGGGGATGAAGGTGGACTCATTGCTATTGAGCATGATGCTGTTTTCGCCGTTGACGACCTTGGCCATGCCCGTGACGACGATCCAGTGCTCGCTGCGATGGTGGTGCATCTGTAGAGACAGCGAAGCGCCTGGCTTGACCACTATGCGTTTGATCTTGAAGCGATAGCCTTCTTCCAGGGTCGTGTAGGTACCCCAGGGGCGATGAACGGTTCGGTGCAGCAGATGTGCACTGTGGCCGCTCTTCTTCAACTGGCTGACGATCTGCTTGACGTCCTGGGTATGCTCTTTATGGGCAATCAGCAGGGCGTCCGGCGTGTCGACCACGATCAGGTTCTGCACGCCGACCAGGGCGGCGAGGCGTTCCGGGCTTTGTACGAAGTTATTGTTAGCGCCGTGGGATAGCACTTCGCCTTCGAAGCGATTGCCGTTTGCGTCTTCGGCGGTCAGTTCGCTCAGCGCGTTCCACGAGCCGATGTCGCTCCAGCCCAGGTTGCAGGGAACGGTTGCGACCTTGCTGGAGCGTTCCATCAGGGCGTAGTCGATGGAGATATCCGGGACCTTTGCGAACAGGTCGGCATCCAGGGACAGGCAACGGTGCGCGGCGGCTTCGGTCAGGCGCGATCCTGCAATGGTCGTTGCCACGGCCTCGCTCACGTCGGCCGCGTGGGCCTTCATTTCATCGACCAGGGTACCGACGCGGAAGCAGAACATGCCGGAGTTCCAGAAGTAGTTGCCTGCAACAAGGTACTCCTGGGCTTTTTCCAGACTTGGTTTTTCGACGAAGCGTTTGACTTTCAGGCCGCCATTCAGCGCATCGGAATCGCTTTCTATGTAGCCGAAGCCGGTTTCGGGATATTGCGGCTGTACGCCGAAGGTGACCAGCCAGCCATTGGCTGCCAGCTTGGCAGCATTGGCAACTGCCTCGGAGAAGGCGTCGGTGTTCTGGATCAGGTGATCGGCGGGCAGCACCAGCATCAAGGCATCTGGTCCGTGGGTTTGCTGCAGTTGCATGGCTGCGGAGAGAACGGCCGCGGCAGTATTGCGCCCGACAGGTTCGAGGACGTAGCTCAGGCAATCGGCAGCGGGCTTGAGGTTCCGGTATTCGTCCTCGGTCTTGAAGAAGAGCTCTCGATTGGTGACCGTCATGACCTCGGAGACGCCATCGAGCGCCAGCGCTCGGAGCAGCGTCTTCTGCAGCAGGTTCTGCCCGTCAGGAAGGGGCATGAACGGTTTGGGGTGCGCCTCGCGCGAAACCGGCCACAGTCGGCTGCCGGCGCCGCCGCAAATGATCACTGGGATCAGCATCAATCAAAGGTCCTTTGTTAATTTCGTCCTGCACCGCGTCCCCGCCTACCTAAGCGTAGCGGGATCGGCGTGACCTTGAAGATTACCGCAACGCGAGGCGCTGCTCATAGTACAGCTGGTCAATTCAGGCAGAGTGACGATCTCAAAGGGCTATAAGAGTTCGGTAGCGGGAATTGGTTCCCTTGCTCCAAATGCAAAGGCCCCGCATCGCTGCGAGGCCTTTGAAATGGTGCCGGCACCAGGAGTCGAACCCGGGACCTACTGATTACAAGTCAGTTGCTCTACCAGCTGAGCTATACCGGCAAGGAGGGACGCCATTATAGCCACGCGCCGGGC
>Ga0180219_1002121_pt1 | contig 12055 bp, 9 predicted proteins | sample eDN3rd30CBELigMG_FD_151338 | JGI IMG/M metagenome (GOLD analysis project Ga0180219, IMG submission 151338) | Enriched Miracle-Growth compost microbial communities from Emeryville, California, USA - eDNA 3rd pass 30_C BE-Lig MG (version 2)... ...
TCAGTTCAACGCGCGATACCAATTTACGTTCTGCATGCAATACATATTGCTGTATCTCCGTAACCAACGATGTAAAAGCGTCCTGTATTTCCAATAAATCCTTCTTTTCCCAATTGGCCGCTAACTTCTCGTCTCGAAAACGCGTTAAAAGTGCTCCTATTTGTTGCAAGATAGCCAACCAGTCTTTCTTCTCTTCCATTTACTTATTGGCTATATAGTGCCTGTACATTAGCTTTGAACTTCGCCCCGATGGCAAAAACCATTTTACTTCTACCCTTTAGCACGACACATTTTGCCTGTAAAGTAGCAATCCGATTGCGGGGTACAATGGTTGACTTGCTGATCTGGATAAAACGGGGCGACGGGAGGCGTTGCATCAGTTCGCTCAACGTATTATCCACGGTAATCACTCCATTGATGGTATGTATCTGTACACGTTTCAAATTTGTGGTGATGTAATCAATATCAACCAATTCAATAATATGCTGTTGCATTTTACCCGATTTAACTGCAATGACAGCATCGGGGTCATCGGCCTCGTTGCCGATGTGGTGGTCATTGCTCCGATTAATGACACGCGCTATGGCTTTGCCGAACCGCTCGAGCGTAAAGGGCTTTACAAGATAGTCCACTCCGTCCACATCAAATACCTCGCTTCCCAAACGGTTATCTGCCGAGCAGAATACCACATGAATTTCAGGATCAACCATGCGTTTAATGTCCCAACCATCTTTCCCTTTCATATGAATGTCGAGAAATAGCAGATCAATGTTGTATTTTTCCAACAAATACGGTACTTCCTCCGATTTGGTTGTAGCGCATGTAAAATTTAAATTGGGTATTTCCTTGATGTATCTGGCAATGATATGGATAGATGCCGGTTCGTCATCCACGACCATGCAATTAAAAACTTGCTTAATAAGATGTTTGTTCGTCATAATTTATTGGTAAATGATGATATGAAATGTAAAATATTGCCCATTTTCGTCGGTAGTTAGCTGAAAATCGTCTTTGAAAACGATTTCAGATCGCCGCCGCAAGTTGGCCAAGCCGGTGCCACTCGAAGTGCGCGCTCTGGCTTTCGGATCAATCCGATTGCGGCAAATAAATTCAACGTAATCGTCGGTCAGTACCAGCCTGACATCCAGTGCATCAGCCGGATTGCCAAAATCTCCATAATTAAATGCATTCTCCAAGGGTGTAATAAAGGTCATCGGTAATACACATTGCCCCGAGAAGTTACCTTCCATAGTGGGTTTAGGGAGCGATACATCTGGAAATCTGGCCTGCTGAAGCGCTAAGATACTCAATACCTGTTCCCACTCTTTTTCTACCACAATTTTGCGTGTGCTTTTAAGCGCATGCGTATAGGTGTATCGCGTCAATGCCGAAAACGATGCCATGAGCCCGGCCCAGTGTGGCGAGTACTCCAGCAATTGGGCAAAAAACAGGTTGAATATATTGTTTACAAAATGCGGGTCATTATATTTAGCCAGCAGATCATAATTCAGCTTTTCCAGCTCTTTTTCCATGCGGAGGGCATACATCTTCATTTTATATGCTGCCCCGGCCGCCTCAATCTGCTTATTTTTATACTCGCGGTATTTCAAAAAAGCAAAGAAACCCACTGCAAAAACGATCAGCAAGATATAGTGCCGAAGCATACGCCCCATAAAACTCCAATCTAGTGGAGGCACATCATTATTCACATGAAATCCCAAGCTATCCATTAATCGGTATAGAAAAACATAGGCTGTTGGTGCTGCAAGCAAATACAACATTAAAAGCAGCAATAACCCCTTATACCAATGGCGTTTATTAAAAACCAAATAAAGAATAGCCAGCAAGACATAGAAAACAATTATTTTTAATAAAAAAATCCCTAACAACGTACTGATCTTTTGCTGCGGAAAGTTAATTGCCGTACCGATACACACGATACTGAAATAGACTAGCCAACAGCCAACCTGAATGCCGATCAGCTTTTTTTGTTGGGCAGACAATTTTAATTTGATTTTCTGTGCCATTGCTGATGTAGGTTATTGAATTGCGCTTTCTGGATCTGATATGCCTGATAGGTTAACTTGTCAAGCAAGAAATGGTCGTTACGCAAGGCCAACAAGGCATGGCGCGCCTCATGGGGTTCTTTTATGGTTTGTTGCTGGATATTACCCGGCATGAAGAAATCATTCCGGTTGGCATACAGGTGCAAGCTCGACCAATTTTGCCATTGTGCCGGATCATGCTGCACATAAGACGCGAAGCCACTATAGATTTTATATAAGGTATATTCAATGAAATCGGATAAGGCCATATCGCGCTTTTCGAAGGGCCCTAACCATATATAACGCAGGCTATTATCAGCCTGGCGGAAGCAGCAAACCGTGTAAATGGGTACATTGAGTTTATAAGCCAAATAAGGCAGGCCTTTTCGCAGCAACTGGTGCTGCGCCAGAAACGGTACGCATACCGCATTATCTGACGTTAAAGCCTGCGCGCCCTGGTACCCGTCTAAATAAGTTAACACACTCGTTCCTTGCCCCAACATCCTTTTTATCTGGAAGACCACTTTCGGGTCAGTTGCATCCAGCACCGAAAAGGGCGTACTTTTTGAAGTGGTCTGAAGCCGTTGCTGCATTTGGTTAAAACTGTGCCGTTGCTCTCTAAAAGCATAATCGCCGATGAGTAGCGCCAGCGGAGCCCCGGCCCGGAAAAGTAAGTAATTAATGAGCCGGTAAGAGCCTGTATGAAAGGTGCAGATTAATCCAGGCCGCTTTTTCAGTTGTTCAGGCCACGCAGGGTTCCATCCATGAATGGTAAATGGATGTTCGGCACGGAAAAAAGATTCGTCCAGTGCGTTCCATTGCCTATTTAAAATGGCTTTCGAAAACCACTCTTTATGCCATGCCGCCGGTATGCGCGGCATAAAATGGGTTAGGTTGGCACTGAAGAATGCATAGGCATTGAGCATTTGCGGTTGGCTTTGCCATGTAGCGTGCTGTAAGCGTTCTTTCAGCGCCGTTAATTTGCTTTGGTAAATATTTAACATCATGGTTTATATAAGGGTTTATAAAACACTGCCCGAGGCCGGGCAGTGTTTAGAGAAAATTACAGATCCCAGTATTGGCAGAAGTCTACCAACGTGGTGACGCCATAGCGATAGCATAAGTCTGAAAACCCGAGGGGTTGTTGATTTACATTTAATTGTACTGACATTTTTCTATTGTTTAATTTAAGTACCGATTTTACTGAAGGCATCGGTATTAACCTACTCAATAGCCATGAGATTTAGTGATCACGGTTCAAACATGTCATTTTTTATTTTAAAATCTAAAAAAATCGGACGTAATGGCTTTTACTGAGGACGAAATTGCAATTTTCAATAAAATTCAGGTTCAATATACACCCAAAGTCACCCCATTACCAACCGTTCTCTACAAGATTGACCTTACCATTTCTCCTTCATTATAGGCGCTCTGTCACCAGTGTCACTTGACCAGCCGCCTATTGCTTCGGTTATTTGCAAGACCTGTAAACAATGAGCAGCCTTTTTTATGGATAAACCCATCCCACATACAACTTACATAGCCCAATCAGGCATGCGGATTCGTTTTCCCCAGGTGTCTGAGCACGTCCATCTATCCCGTACATTGCCCGCAGATGCTGCTTACCGCATGCGTTTTGCAAGTTGCAGGCATTGGCAGCACGAGCAATTTCGCGTGGTGGAGCAATATTATGCATCCATCAACATCTTTCTACATCTATTAGAAATTAAGTGCATGGACGACCTTTTTATTGATCTGACCGGCCAATACGGCGATTTGTATTTTCTTTACCAACTCGAGGGCAAACTGCGGTTAACTGTTGCCGCAAAAAAGAAAATCAGTGCCATCCAGATCAAAGCGCACCATTATCGGGCGGCCTATCTACCTGCTGGAGACCACGGAGCGTATTTCAAAAAAGGCACAAGAACCCTCCTCTTTTATTTCGTTGTGAGGCAGGACCTACTCTTGCAAATTGGCCCAACATCTTTATCCTTTATGAAAAAGCTGCTTCACCAAATGGTCTATAAGCCTCATCAACCCGGCACTTCCACCAGCCTGCCCCTGCTGTCTAAAACGAGGCTCCACATCCACCGCATCATTCACCTGCCCCGATATGAAACCCTCGCGCTGGAAGAGCATATCCCTGCCATGGTATTTCGGCTCATTGCTCTGGCACGGGAGGCCTGTGAAGAAGAAAACACGGCCATGGGTAAATCCATGCAGCAGCTAGAACAGATCAGGCAGCTGGTGCAAGAAAACATTGCAGAGAGCATTGCTTTTTCTATCACCGAGCTAGCCGAAGATTTTCAAATGAGTCCAGATTATTTACGCACGGTTCATAAAAAGTTTTACCATGAAAGCTTGCAGCGGTTCATTACCCACTCTCGCTTGATGGAAGGTAAACGGCAGTTGGAGGAAGGTAGGCATCCCACCGAAGTTGCATTAGACCTACTCTATTATGATGGTTCGGCATTTAACCGGGCCTTTAAAAAAGAATTTGGCCTGACACCCAGCGTGCTGTATGAACAAGCCCGCCCGAAACCAGCTGGAGGCCAAGGCCCCATCAAGCCTTAGCAACCATGAAACCTACGAAAATTTACAAGCGAATAGACATAGAAAGTTACAAGAGAAGACCAGCGATAGCAGCTAATTTTACTTCCAAGAACCAATTGACAAAAAATATGAAAAAAGAAATTGCCATTCAGATACTCAGCACCTTTATTGCTATGCTATTTTGCTATGCCATGGTGAGTAAAATAGCAGACTACCGTGAAAATTTAAGTGAAATGCGTAATCAGGTATTTCCCATCGCGGTAGCAGATATCCTAACTTGGTTCATTCCGCTGGTGGAGCTGGGTATTGTTTGCTGTCTTATTTACAAGCCCTTTAGACACATGGGCTTATGGTTAAGCTTTGGCCTTTTAAGCTTATTCTCCATTTACATTCTCTTGGGCGTAAACGAAATGTTTAATCGCGTGCCCTGCAATTGCGCAGGTATCCTTTGGAAAAACAGCACTTATTGGGACCAGTTTTGGTTCAACATGGTATTCATGGCCTTGGCAGTTATCGCTTTATGGTTTCACCATGCAACAGATCGGGGTGCAGGAAGTGCACTGCCTCATCAGCCGGTTAGAAAGGAGGATAGCGTCAAACTTGCCTGAGCAGCTGAAGCAGGGATGGCTTCCCCTGCCCTACCCATTTGCAGCGATACCCTGATGATAGAAGCCTTAGAAAATCAAAAGGGCAGGTAATGTGCTTGTACCTGATGAATTCAGCACGTGCTAACCCGTTTAAATTTAAATATGATGAAAAAAATATTTAGAAAATTAGACAAGTGGAGCTTAATTGCCTTGTTTGTTTCTGGTGGTGTAGGTTTTGCATTACATGCAAATGCCCATCGGGAAAATCAAAACTATCAGTACTTAGATACAGAGGTGATCAATGAGCAAACCTTTTACAAGGTAGATCCTACTCCATTGGAACCGGGATCGTATGACTGTAGTTCAGATACCAGTATGATTTGTACCGTGAACTCTTCAGAAACTCCAGATCCCAATGATCGCATTCCAGCAGATCAGGCAACGACCACACCAGGTGAATTCGAGCAATAGGTAGTTCATTAACAAAAAAGCGGTAACTTCATATATTCCACCTCGTGCATGCACGAGGTGGAATTATACTATTGTTTTAATGCTTTAATTAATTGGGTACTCAACCCCTCCACTTCTCTCAAACTGGCGTTATTATACGTAAAAACGTTTCCCTCTTTATCTATGATCATCGGTTTCGGATAAGACGTTACCTGATAATGCTGTATAACCTCATGCCGATTGCCTTTACCTTGCGTATACAGATTTACCACATCATTAGAAGTATAGATACCCTCATTTATACTCTTTTGCCACAGCGCTTTTTGCCTATCTACGCTAATGGAAATAAAAACCACGTCGGGCTCGTTTCTAAAACGCTGTTCTACGTTTGATAAAACATGGCTGTAAAAATATCGACAGGCGCCACAACCAGTAAACCAAAAATCAACAAATACTACCTTCCCCCTATAATCGCTCAGATGTACCAGTTCCCCTTTTTGATTGGGCAAAATAAAATCAAATGCTGGCTTAGCCGTCAAACTGCTATTTGCCATTTTTTGCAGTACACTTTTGTAATAGGGATGCTCGGTAATCTCCAAAGCATCTTTCAGTACCTGATCACCGTGATTGATCCGCTTGAGATAAAAACACAGTAAAGTGGTGATGGCCTTTTCCTGCAATAACCGATCATTTGTTTGCTTTAATAAATAATAAAAAGCATCTTCATTGTAAGTATAATCGTTCCCTCTGATGGCACAATACTTCATTCGAAGCCGGTTTACCCGATAAATGGTTTCATACTTCGACAATATGGATAAAAATGACTGATCAGAAACCCCTCCATTTGATTCCAAAGCCATCTCTACCTGATTGGCCAATGCCATACGCTCTTCTCTATCTTTCATTGCAGACAACATTCGAATAGTTGCAAGCACCAATTTATTTCTCCAGTTGCTTTTAATATCCAACTCCAAAAGCTCAAAAACCCCTGGTGAGATTTTCGGTTGATAAGTATGCAATACGCTTAAAGCTTGCATTTCCATATCCCCATACAAATTGGGTTTTATGAATTTTCCTTCCCGAGTAAACGGAAGCCGGGCAAGCTTAGGTGCATCCATTAATCTGCCATCCATGGCATAGCGGCATGCATATTTCGCTGCCCCTCTGCCTGTAAATTCGAAATCGTAGTTTCGATAATGCTTGTGGTTGCTAATTTCATTGTCCAATCCAAAAGCCAAGTGGGTAGTGTCATTTCTACTTTTAATCAAACGCAGCGAAATATCATCATCCGGTTCTACCACATAGAGTCTTAGCAACATACTGAGGTCGCCCGCTATTTCTTTTTGTTGCCTATTGACAACCACATTGATATAAGACATCTTTTCTACCGGTAAGGAAAAACGAAAGGTACCCCTATTTTCTGCAACCGTACAGACCATATAGGGTTTGTTAAAAAATTCGACGTGCTCGCCATTGAGTATTTGGTTGTATACTTGTACCGTCATCGAATCAGCTTCCAAGTGTTTATCGGCATAGATGGTTATCTTAGTAGCCATTACTTGTGTAAACATGAAGCAACATGCGACATAGCAAAAGCAGGTTATATATTTAATCATTGGTTTATATTTTAATTGAGCTATTTCGGTTTATTTATCTGGCATTCTGTTCCATGGGGTTGAGGTTCAATTCCTTTTCCGGTATCTGCAACACATAGCGCGGATCGCCTGCAGGCAATTCATAAACCTGTCCGTTCAGCAGGCGTTTTAATGTAAGCCCCGCATATTCATCATTTGCCAATCTTCTTAAATCTATCCAGCGTAAATTTCCCGTAAAGGGCAATTCTTTACGCCTTTCCTCCAGAATGGCATCAATCAACACCTGTTTATCCGTATAGGTTGCAGGCAGCCACCCATCATCATAACGGTGTGCTAAAAGGGTGTTCAGATAGAACGCCGCTTTCTCTATGTTACCCAATCGGGCATATGCTTCCGCGGCCATCAGGTAAACCTCGTTATTGGCCAAACCCGCAAAAATAGCAAATGAAGACCCTGCATAAGACCCTTTGAAATGGATACCGCTAACACCCTTATCGGCATAAAATAGACTTTTCCTCCAATCAGACTCAGCGTAACTCTTATACAAAAGCGTATCCGTTGTGACTTTGGAACCCGATAAAAAGGCGAAACTGGTTGACCGCGCATAAAATATCACTTCCTGATGATTGGGAAAAGCCGGGAAAGAAACCGAAGCACCGGGATTAAAATCATTGAAATCGTATAGAAAAGAATGGCTATCCAATACACGTTCCGCGTAGTCAGCCACTTTTTCATAATCTTTCATAGTCAAATAGACACGGGCTAACAAGGCATAAACGGCGGTTTTCGAAGGTCTTGTTTGGTAAAGCGGTGTATCAGAAAGATAAGTTAAAGCCTGCGCCAAATCATCGAGCACTTGCTGATACGTTTGTTTCAGCGAGGTACGCCCCACTTTTATATTGAAATCTGATGATAGCCGAAGGGGAATGCCCAGTTGTGCATTGGCCGTTGCCTCATCAAAAGACGGTGCATACAATTGTGCCAGGTTAAAGAAAGCAAAGGCCCTTAAAAAATAGGCAGAACCCATAATCCTTTCCCATGCCTGTTTCTGGGATGATTTAGGCCTTATCTTCTGCCCTCCTTCTAGAACAATATTGGCCACCACCACCTTTTCGTATTCAAAATCCCAATCCGGATCACTCCCTCCTTCCAATATATCCTTTTTCCAGATATACGCATTACGTTCTAACTGGGTTGCGCCTGCCCATTGGTCATCAGTTACGTAATAATTATCAACGCACAGATTAGCAATGGCCGGATAATGAAAATTATAGATATCCTGATTATCCAACAGCGCTTGGAAGTCGCTGATTTTAGTGGGTACAATGTCGGATAGGTTTTTCTTTTTATCCAGCCATTCATCCTGTTTGCTGCATGCTGTTAGGCATAGTATGCAAACCATCAGAAAACAAGTGGGTATTTTGTAAGTCTTCATTTTAAATAGAAATATTGACGCCGATGGCGAAGGTTTTTGGATTTGGAAAATAACCGCTAACTAAAGCACTTGGATCAAGCCCGTTTTTATTGGCCCGCCATAGAATGCCCAGGTTATTGGCATAAAAATAGACGCGCATTTGTTCAAAAGGCAGTTTGGGCAGCTTTTGCTTGGTGAGGTTATAACTGAAATTAATGTATTGTAAGCGAATATGGCTTCCCTTGTCTGTTAAGACCGCTGCATAACGATAAAAATTATTCCGGTTACCGTTACTAGGGTATTGTAACGAAGGTATCTGGGTAAACTGTTCATCACCCGGTTTCTGCCAACGCAGGCCGTAATCTTCATGCATATCGAACAGTTGCAGGTTTACAATATCCTGATAATTGAGCGTAGTGGAGTTTCTACGGAAATAATAGTCCAGCTTATACCCCAAGCTCACCAGCAATGAAAAGCCCCTATACGTCAACGTATTGTTGAATGAACCATAATACTTCGGTGTACTGTTGCCGATAAAAACACGCTCGCCATCTCTCAGCAACACGGTATAATCTTCGCTGGGCTTACCATCTATATAACCCATTGGGTTACCGTTTTCTGGATTTAGACCCGCCCAACGGTAGGCATAAATTGCCCGAAGGGGCTCCCCCTCCTCGGATAAGCCACCCGATATCTTCGCATAGCTCGAGCTCGATGGTACATCATAGTGGGTTATCTTATCGCGCTGGTAACTGAGCAATAAGCCCGTAGACCAAGTGAATTTACCCGTTATGTTCTGACTATTTAGCGTGAGATCAAAACCGCGTGTTTGCGTATTGGCGGCATTGCCTTTAACAGCAGTAAAACCAGTGGATGGAGCCAGTTCTAAATTCTGTAAGAGGTCTTGCCCGTCTTTACCAAAGAGTTCAATGGTGCCGCTTATTACATTGTTCTTGGCAACAAAGTCAATCCCGAAATTGACATTTTTCACTTTTTCCCAACGGAGTTCAGGGTTTGGTGGTGTTTGCACGGTACCGTAAGGTGTTCCGGCAAAAGAATTGCTACTATAATAAGCCGTTAAATAAGCCGAGCCGTTGTATACATTTCCGTTGAAGCCATAAGACGCCCGCAGTTTTAACGATGGCAATAACGAAGCGTGATAGAAAGATTCCTTATCGATATGCCATAAGGCACCTGCCGACCACAGGGGTGTAATTTTATCGTTGGTGCGTACGCCAAAGATATTCGCCCCATCTTTACGGGCACTTCCATACACGGTATAACGCCCGTTGTAGGTATATGATGCATTGGCTAGGTAAGAGATAAAACGATCGGTTGTTCCACTCAACCCGGAACTGCGCAAAGGAATAACAGCCGTACCAATTGGATTAACCGGTTGCCCCGTGCTATAATCCTGATTATCTACCGAAGTACCTATTTCCGGGTCATAACCATAAGAAACACGCGTATCCCCTACCGTGCGGCTCTCCCGTACCTCTGTTGCCAACAAGGCCGATAACACATGTTTATCCTGTAAGGTTCGGGAAAAATTCAGTTGACCGCGCAAGTTTGTCGATATCATCCTGCTGTTATTGAGCGTTAAGATGGCACCTTTGGGAAAAGGATAACTAAGCGCCCCGGTTGAAGCGTTAACCTTCGTGAATCGGTTAATCTGGTTGCGGGTATAATAACTTTCCTCTGTTTGCAGGTTTTCGCCACGCGTTTGTTGCCATTCGCGTTGCCCATGTACCTCTACATTAAAACCATAGGGCAGCCTATACTTCACGCCTAACCGCAATAGTAAATTTTGGAGAAGCCGAGTATTATCTGCTGCTTCTATTTCTTGTAGTGGCCTATAACGCCAATCATAAAAACCCAATTGCTGTACGCTATCCAGATAGGCATTAGCAAAATAACGGTTCACCGGCAAGGGGTTCCCCGCATTGTCTGCCAATTGCGCATAAGGATAAATGCCCGAATTATCCATAAACGATATGCGGTTATTTTGATCGATGGACCGTTGCGAATAAATAATACCCGTGCTGATTTCCAGATTTTTTATAGGTTTATAGGTATTATTAGCCGTTAAAGAAAAACGATCATTGCCATTACGCACCCTATTGGTCCGATTTTTATCATATCCTACTGAAAGCGCATAGGTCATGTTATGGCCGCCGCCCCGCATACTCAGACTATATTGCTGGTTCAGGCTTTTTCGGTATACATAGCGTGTAAAATCGCTTCGTACGTCGTTGGCAGCAAGGGCATCTAATCGTTGTTGTTTTTCAGCAGCACTCAAGCTGGCATCGGCCAGAATTTCTACCGCTGGCGATACGGCCGGGAAATTACTGTGGTCATTAACCGCTTTATTATAAAAGCCCTGTTCAAAAAGGTATTTTTCTACTTCTATAAATTCAGTAGCGGGCAGGTAATTTTTATCGTAATACAGGTCTGGCCTACCTCCTATCGTGATATTGCTGTTAAAGTCTAGTTTCATCTTTTGTGCCACTTTCCCCTTTTTGGTAGTGATCACAATCACGCCATTGCCGGAACGCGCTCCCCAGATAGAGGCCGATGCAGCATCCTTTAGGATGGTAATAGTTTCAATATCATTGGGGTTAATGTTGTCGATATCCCCTTCGTAAGGAAAATTATCGAGGATAATGAGCGGATCGCGGCTTACTTTAGCATCGATGGTACTTTCGCCACGGATGTTGATGCCCAGTTTGGATATCCCGTTTTCACTAGCTCGGCCGTTGAGGAACAAGCCGGTTGCCATTCCTTCCAGTCTGCTCCGTATATCGGTACTCACCCGCTGGTTGAGGGTTTGGGCATCGATTTGTACAAAGCTTCCGGTTGCCCGTTCTTTGGATAAGTTTTGGTAACCCGTACTGATCTGCACTTCGTCCAGTTGGGTATCTAAACGTTCTAGTTGGATGGCAAGCGGTTGTAGGCTTTTACTTTTATCGACCGGAATGCGCGCGCTGTGATACCCCACGTAACTGATCAATACGATCTTTGTAGTATCGGGCACCCAGAGCTGAAAATTGCCTTGTGTGTTGGTAACGACTTTGTTTTGTTTGCCTATTAAGCGTACGCTGGCGCCGGCTAGTGGGGTTCCGTCAGTTGTTGTGACTTTTCCCTTTATGAGGTATTTTTCCTGTAAGGCCACGCCATTGTCAGCCCCTTGAACCCCGAGGGGCTGACTGGCGTGAACCAAACAAACACAGAACAAAACTATTGCAAGCGAAACGCTTAAAGCAGCAAGCTTTAAAGCAATTGCACTTGGTTTTAATATGTTATTATGTATCCTCTTTTGGAGGGTATATAATCTGGTTAATGCCTGACGGCTGTTCGTTCTTAGTAAACGAACATGGGTGTGTGTGAATAGCCAAATATAGCTTTTTTCTG
>Ga0180219_1002126_pt1 | contig 12043 bp, 11 predicted proteins | sample eDN3rd30CBELigMG_FD_151338 | JGI IMG/M metagenome (GOLD analysis project Ga0180219, IMG submission 151338) | Enriched Miracle-Growth compost microbial communities from Emeryville, California, USA - eDNA 3rd pass 30_C BE-Lig MG (version 2)... ...
ACGTCATATCAAGTGAAACGAAGTGTAATCGAGTCATCATCCCCAGCATAGTCGAGGGATCTCATTCTTGAACAGATTTAACTTCGTTGAGCCTTTGGGTTCTCCACTTCATTTCGGTCGAAATGACAAACGTTGTTTCCAACCACAAATAACGAACGTCGAACAACGAATAACCAACAACGAATAACGAACAACGAAAATGGTTCATCACATCATCGACTGGTCATTACGTAACCGATACCTGGTCTTGCTACTTAGCTTGGGCCTATTCATATGGGGGACCTTTGCCATTCAAAAAAATCCCATCGATGCGATACCCGACCTCTCCGAGAATCAGGTGATCGTCTTTACCGAATGGATGGGACGCTCGCCCCAATTGATCGAGGATCAAATTACGTATCCCATGGTAACTAACTTACAAGGGCTACCGCAGGTAAAATATGTACGCGCCAACTCCATGTTCGGCATGAGCTTCATCTACATTATTTTTGAAGATGAGGTCGATATTTATTGGGCACGCCAACGGGTGTTAGAGCGGTTGAGCACACTAAACAACACCTTACCTACGGGAGTGACTCCAACGATGGGCCCTGACGGAACGGGTGTTGGTCATGTGCTCTGGTATACATTGGATGCACCCGATATGGATCTGGGCGAGCAACGGGCCATTCAGGATTGGTACGTCAAGTTTGCCTTGCAGAACGTACCGGGTGTGAGCGAAATTGCCTCCTTCGGTGGTTTTCAAAAGCAATACCAAGTAACGGTAGACCCCAACAAACTCCTTTATTATAAACTTTCCATGGCTCAAGTCATCCAAGCCATACGCAGTAACAACAATGAAAGCGGTGGTCGCAAGTTTGAAATGAGCGACATCGGCTATATCATTAAAACCGACGGCTACCTCGGTTCCATGCAAGAGATCGAACGATTACCCGTAGGCAATCAACAGGGCAATCCCATCTTGGTCTCGGATATCGGCAACGTACAGCTAAGCGGCGAACCCCGGCTGGGCATTTTTGACCAAGATGGTGAAGGCGAACGGGTGGGCGGCATCGTGGTGATGCGCTATGGCGAAAATGCGGCCGATGTTACCGAAAGAGTGAAAGCCAAAATGGAGGAAGTAGCGCACGGTTTGCCCAAAGGGGTGAAGTTTGATATCGTATACGACCGTGGCGAGCTCATCAGCGAATCGATCAGCTCCATCAAGCATACGTTAATCGAAGAAATGATCATGGTATCGGTCGTCGTCATTTTATTCCTCTTTCATTGGCGCAGTGCCTTGAGTATCATCATCCAGATTCCCATCACCATTGCCATCAGTTTTATTTTATTGAATGCTTTTGATATTTCATCGAACATCATGTCTTTAACAGGCATCGCCCTAGCCATTGGGGTCATTGTAGACAACGGCATCATCATGAGCGAAAATGCGTATAAACACCTGGCAGAACGCTACCATGAAATACAGCAAACCCACACGAAAGGAGCAGCAGATGAATAAATTAAAAAAACTGTTTAAACGGAAGCCCAATTGGATTTCGGAAAAAGAACGGATCGAAATCATCGGCAAGAGCAGCAAGCAGGTCAGTCGCGGTGTATTCTTTGCCACGGTCATTATCATTACTTCTTTTCTACCGGTATTTCTGCTGACGGGGCAAGAGGGCAAACTGTTTCACCCATTGGCCTTCACGAAAACTTTTATTCTCGTGGTAGATGCCCTGTTGGTTATCACCTTAGCTCCCGTACTGATCTCTTTCTTTATGAAAGGAAAGTTTAAACCCGATCATGCCAATCCCGTAAACCGATTGCTTGAAAAAGTTTATGAGCCCATTATTCGTACCGTGTTAAAATGGCGTAAAACAACGTTAGCCATCAACATCATTGCCCTGCTTCTAACCATTCCTTTATTAAAAAAACTGGGCACCGAATTTATGCCGCCACTCGATGAGCAAAGCATTTTGTTTATGCCGGTTACCTTACCCGACATCAGTAACACCGAAGCCAAACGTATTTTGCAAGTGCAAGATAAAATCATTAAAAGTGTACCCGAGGTAGCTCAAGTACTCGGAAAAGCTGGTCGGGCCAGCACGGCTACCGACAATGCCCCCATGAGCATGATCGAAACGATTATCATGCTCAAGCCGAAAGATCAATGGCGCCCCGGTTTGACTAAAGAACAACTGATTCAAGAACTGGATAAAAAACTCCAGATCCCAGGGGTAGTCAATGGATGGACGCAGCCCATTATTAACCGCATTAACATGCTGTCTACCGGTATTCGTACCGACGTGGGCATCAAGGTTTTTGGCCAAAATTTAGATACCATCGCCGCTGTTTCCGAACGCGTACGGGAAGTATTGGTCGGTACGCCAGGTGTTCAGGATCTATATGTGGAGCCCATTACCGGTGGTAAATACCTATCCATTCACATGAAACGGGATGCTTTGGCCCGTTACGGTCTAACAGTGGATGATGTAAACCAGACCGTTGAATCTGCCATGGGTGGTGCTGCTGTGGGGCAAACCATCGAAGGGCGCCGCCGGTTCAGCATTGGCGTCCGACTGGCACAAGATTACCGCAATAGCTTGCCTCAATTACAACGGATACCGCTGCAAAGTCCTAATTTTGGAGAGGTACCGCTCAGTGCCGTTGCCGATATTCGTTTTGAAGATGGTCCACCCATGATTACCTCAGACAATGCATTGCTGCGAGGTGCGGTATTGTTTAATGTACGTAATCGCGATTTGGGCAATACCGTACAAGAGACCATGGAAAAACTCCATGCCCAAAAAAATATCTTACCCCCTGGCTATTTCTTTGAATGGAGCGGACAGTATGAAAATTTGATCCGCGGACAACAAACCTTACTGTGGATTGCACCATTGGTTCTATTGATTATTTTCTTTGCACTCTACTTTGCCTTCCATTCATTGAGAGAGGCTTTCTTGAGCTTGGTAACCATCCCTTTTGCGCTCATCGGTGGGGCTTATATGATTTACTTCTGGGGCGTCCACCTATCTGTAGCCGTAGCGGTAGGCTTTATCGCTTTATTTGGTATTGCCGTCGAAACGGGCATTGTGATGGTCATCTACCTAAACGATGCTATGCAGCAATTGGTGAAAGCCAAAGGAAACAGCAGTGCCACTATTAGTAAAGAAGATTTAAAATATTACGTGATTCAAGGTGCCGCAAAACGGTTAAGGCCCAAAATCATGACGGTATGTGTGGCCTTATTTGGTCTGCTACCCGTACTATGGGCTACCGGTGTGGGAACCGATGTGATGCGCCCCATTGTATTGCCCATGATTGGTGGTGTATTAACTTCTTCTACGCATATCTTATTGGTTACACCGCTCATATTTTTAATGACGAAAGAATACGAGTTACGCAAATATGGAAAATTGGAAATTAATGATGCTCAATAGGAATAAATGGATATATGGTTGGCTCGGCCTGCTCCTATCGCTGGCCTTTCCCATCGGCGGTTTAGCACAGACAGCTGTCGAACCAGTATGGACGCTTGACACCATTCTAGCGCGCATAGATAGCCAAAACGTAACACTGAAAGCCTACGACTTGCGCGCTCAAGGCTATACCTATCACGCCAAAGCCGCTACCGCTTGGATGGCCCCCATGGTAGGTGCCGGAACGTTCATGACACCTTATCCCGGCCAAACATTAATGAGCGATAACGACAAGGGATCGCTGATGTTCAACATCGAGCAAGAAATTCCCAATCTCGGGAAACAAAAGGCCAAACAAGCGTATATCGCATCACAAGCGAACGCAGAAGAGGCCAAAAGGGCCATCAACTTGAATGAGTTGAAAGCTCAAGCCAAGAACCTTTATTATACTTGGGTAGTAGCAGAACAACGGCTCAGGCTTTTGCATGAGAATGAACAGGTGTTGAAAAGCATGAAGCAAATGGAAGAAATTCGATATGAGTACAATCAATCGCAACTCAGCAATGTATTCAAAGCAGAAGCACAGTTGGAAGAAAATCAAAATCAAATCCAAATGCAGGAAGCAGCCATCGCCCGTGCCCGCGCTTGGCTCAATAGCTTGATGCAGATGAAGGGCAATACCCCTTTCCGCATTGATACGACATTCGTTCCGCAATTTAACCCTGAGCCGGTATTAGACACGGTTTTATTGGCTAATAGACGACAAGATATCCAACAAATGAATAGCGAAATGCAGACAATGCACTTGGGTATCGAAAGCATGAAAAAAGAACGGAACCCCGATTTCAAACTCCGTTTCGACCATATGACTCCCCTGGGAAAAATGATGCCCAATGCTTATAGTGTGATGGGGATGATCAGCATTCCGATTGCTCCCTGGAGCAGTAAAATGTACAAGAGCGAAACCAAAGCCATGCAAATAGAACTGGATGCTATGCGTTTTGAACGACAGGGGATGCTACTGGAAAGTCAAGGAATGCTCTATGGGATGCAACAAGAGATTACCAATATGCAACAGCGAATTGATCGTATGGCGAACAAGGTCATTCCAGCCCTGCAACGCGCTATGGATGCCAATTTTCAGGCTTACCGCGAAAACAAACAGCAATTGCCCACCGTATTGGCCGATTGGGAAGCGCTCAATATGATGAAAAACACCTTGCTAGATGAGCAATTAAAACAGTATCTAATGATTGTCAATTATGAAAAAGAACTGTATCAATAAAATCGCGTTGGCTGGTCTCTTAGCGTTTGCTTCGGCATGCTCTACCAATACGCCATCGTCTACTCCACATAAAACACACGCGCATGGTGTAATCGATGCTGCTGAACAAACACATTTAGTGGCCAGCAACCAAATCGTAAGCAGTATAGGTACCATGCTGCCCGAAAAGGGTTTAAAAGTTTTTCCTGTTCATGTAACAGGCAGCATTACGTATGATAGCAGAAACAAGACGGCTGTGAGTAGTCGCATCAGTGGCCGACTGGAAGGCATGTACATCAAATATAATTACCAACCTATCCGCAAGGGGCAGCTCCTATTGGAAATTTATTCCCCCGAGCTGGCTACCGCACAAAGAGAGCTCTTGTTGTTAAAGAAAACCGGCCAGCAGTCGCTCATGCAACCTGCTATTCGTAAATTGTCTTATCTGGGGATGTCTTCTGCTCTGATACAGCAGGTACTGAAAACCGAAAAAGTCCGCTATCGCATACCCGTATACAGTCCGGCCAATGGTTACATCTTAGAACAAAATGGCGCCCCCAACACACCTATCTTATTAAGAACAGGCCAATATGTAAATGCCGGCCAAAGCCTGTTTTTCATCTACACCCAGACTGGCTTGGTTGCCGAATTTGCTTTTTCACCTACGTTAGCCAGTAAAATTTATGTTGGTAAGAAAATCATTTTTCAAGATGTCTATCAGCCCAACACATGGCATCAAGGTACCCTTGGCCTCATTCAGCCCACATTCAATGCGGGCGAAAATTTTAGCATGGCACGAGTTTATTTAAAAGGAAATGAATGGTCTGTTGGGCAACTCATAAAAGGAACGTTGGCCATCAGTGAGCAACGGGGCTTTTGGTTGCCGAAGGAGGCCGTTGTACAACTGGGCAATCAATCTGTTGTTTTTAAGAAAGATCAGGATGCTTTCATACCCATGCGCATCAAGACGGGTATCTCAACCGATCATCAAATTCAAATCATAGACAACATTGCGCATTGGGAAGTTGCTAAAAATGCAGCTTTTCTAAGTGACAGCGAAGATTTTATCACTTTAAACGAATCAAGCCATGAATAGACGACGAGCCCTTTATACATTAGCTATCGGTATGTTGGCCTCTCCATTCTGGACCGCTTGTCAGCGCACGGCACAGGATACACCTAGCCAAACAAACACCACTTTTACATGCCCCATGCATCCACAGATTGTACAAGGACATGCCGGCACTTGCCCTATCTGTGGCATGGACCTCGTTCCATTTGACAAAAACCATCCGGAGCATTTTCTTTTGTTGAATGAACGACAACAAGCCTTGGCAAATATCAGCACTACTGTTGTAGGTACCGGCCAGCTAGCTGATTACTCGTCGATCAACGGTCGGTTGATCGTAAACCCAAACGAAACGAACTTTATCAGCAGCAGAAACACGGGTCGGGTAGAGCAATTGTATGTGAAAGAAACGGGTATAGCCATCCGTAAGGGGCAGCCTATACTTTCGCTCTACTCAGAACAATTGCTCACCTTGCAAGAAGAATTTTTAATGACCCACAAGCAGGCTGAGCAGTTTCATCAAGACCAACGCTTTCAGGCTATTTTTGAAGCAGCCCAACAAAAATTATTATTGTATGGTCAAACCAAAAAACAATTGCAGCATTTATTGGCTTCGGGTAAAACATCTCCTTATGTGACCATCTACGCACCTACTCAGGGTGTAGTAGCTGAAATGCTTGTGACAGAAGGGCAATATGTAGAAGAAGGTGCTTCTCTTTTCAGGTTAGAAGGATATCAAAGTCTTTGGGTAGAAGCGGACGTTTATCCCAACGAGGCCAAAAGAATCAAAGAGGGGCAAACGTTGCAAGTAGTTGTGAATGGAAATATGACCACACCATACACCATGAAAGTCGCATTTATCACACCCGCATTAGAAGACAACACGCAATTATCACAATTAAGGGGTACGATAGACAATGTTGATCAACACTTTCAGGCGGGAATGCCTGCCACGATCTTATTATCGCGGAAGGCAACAACAGATGCGCTGACGGTTCCCAGCGCGGCCCTGATTCATAGTGGTAAAAACACCCATGTTTGGGTAGCCATCGACAAAGAAAAATTCGAGCCAAGGTTAGTCGAAACGGGTGCAACATCTTTCGATCATACTGAAATTACCAGCGGATTGAAAAGTGGTGAAAAGATTGTTGTAAGCGGTGCTTATCTTTTATATAGCGAATACGTTCTGAAAAAAGGAGGGTCCGTTATATGAGTCGTGCGTTGCCAGTTGCTAGTTGTGCGTTACGAGTTGTCCGTCATCGAACTGAAGGGATGGGATAGCGTTGGAGTGCAGTGACGGTAATATGAACGTCCATGCAAACCGAAGGGTCTCAACAGCTTTTCGCTTTAAACTTTCCGCTCTAGGCTTTATTGATTATCGTTTATTTTTAAAGGCATCAATGAGCCCTTCGGGGTTTTTACTTTTTAATTTTTACTTTTTAATTTTTAACATGACACATTTTAAAATGACATCCATTGCAGTGGCAGTAGCATTACTTTTTGCAGCCTGCCAGTCTAAAAATGCAAAACAAGAAAATGGACAACAACAGGTAGATACCGCGTCATCGCAAGCGATGGCAAGCAGTAACATACCAAAAACAAACAATGAGGCCATTAATGCGCTTTATCCGCATTATGTAACCTTGCAAAAAGCCTTGGTAGCCGCTGATGAAACCCAGGTGAAAGAAGCCGCTTTACTAGTAGAAGAAGCCAGCAAACAAGTAAATGAAGCAACTTCCTTACAAGCTACCGCTACAGCACTCTTCATGGCGCCAACCTTGGAAGAACAACGTGCTGCTTTTGCCCATCTAAGTGACGAATTGATCAGTCTCATCAAAGCCACGGGCGTACAGGATGGTGAATTCTATTTAGCACATTGCCCCATGGCGGCCAACGATCAAGGAGCCAACTGGATCAGTCCAACGAAAAGCATTCAGAATCCTTATTTTGGCGACAAAATGCTTACTTGTGGGAGTATAACGGAAACATTGAAATAAAGTTATAGGTTGTAAGTTTTAAGTAGTAAGTTTTAAGTAGTAAGTTTTAAGTGCTAAGCTTTATGTTGTTATATATAAAGCTTAGTGCTTATTTAATATGGATATTAAAGGGATGGATTTTTAAATGGCTCTTGACGATTATCCCAGAACCCTTATTCCAGTATATGGGGCGAGTTGACCTTCATTAGCCTGCTTCAAAGATGCTTCCACTTCGTTGATCACATGTTCAGGATAAATAATTTCCCCTTTCTTCTCCTCAAAGGAAATTTTCATCGCTTTCAAAAAAGCTTTCACTGCTTTTAACTGCTCTTTATTTTCTGGATGAATTAATAAAGCTTCCATACACAAACATAGCTAAAGTTACTTTTTTTCGCAAATGCCAAATCAAAAACATGACACAAAAAAAGGCTTTCAACCGGGGAGATTGAAAGCCTTTACTAACCAATTATAAACCTAAATTATGATGCAACAAAGATAGTGTATTATTTACACAATTCAAAACACATCGATATTACTTTTTTATTTTCTATCTTTATCCTTATAAAACCAAGGCAGATGAATAAATCACTTATATTTTGTGTTATTGGGTATCTCCTTTTCAACCTAAGCTATGCACAGTCGGTCGATAAAGTAGCCGACATTAACGTTCAACCGATCGAACACGCTACTTTTATGCTCGGTTGGAAGGACAAACAACTATTGTTCGACCCCAGCACCGACCCCAATAAGCTAAAGAAGTTAACGGCTCCTGATTTGGTGTTTATAACAGATATTCATGGAGATCATTTTAACATCGGAGCATTGCGCGCCTTGGATTTAAGCAAGGCTATCTTGGTTGTACCGCCAGTAGTAGCCGAACAACTTCCTGACGACCTACGCACAAAAACAAAAATTTTAAAGAACGGCGAGACCACCGAACTCGCAGGAATTAAGATCGAGGCCGTTCCTATGTATAATTTACCCGAATCTAAAGATGCGTTTCATCCCAAAGGCAGAGGAAATGGTTATATACTCCAATTAGGAGATAAAAGGGTATATATCAGCGGTGATACCGAAGATACCCCTGAGATGCGCAATCTCAAAGATATTTATCTGGCATTCGTTTGCATGAATATGCCCTATACCATGACGGAGAAACAGGCCGCCGATGCAGTACTTGCCTTTCAGCCCCAAGTTGTCTATCCTTACCACTATCGTGGGCAACAAGGTAAAAGCGATATTTTTGCTTTTAAACATTTGGTGAATGAAAAAAATCCACAGATCAAGATCATTATCCGAGATTGGTATCTGTAAAAGATCATCAGCAAATCTGTAAGGCATGGCGCAAAAAGATGATACCTATCCGGTTGTACTTACTATTGCCGGTTTTGATGGTAGTGGTGGTGCGGGAATTCAAGCAGACATCAAAACCATCTCTGCCTTAGGCTGCTATGCTACTTCGGTATTGACGGCTCTACCGGTACAAAACACCCAAGGCGTACATGCTGTACATGCTATTCCGTACGAAATAGTAGCCAAGCAATTGGGTGTGCTCTTAACAGATATGGAGCCACAGGCCATTAAGATGGGTATGGTGCATACAGCTTCTATTGTATCGGTTATCGCAGAGCAACTAGCAGCACACAGCCACATACCCCTTGTATTCGATCCGGTCATGGTCTCATCCAGTGGCCATCTATTGATGGAAAAACAAGCCATACAAACCATTATTGAACGCTTATTTCCGTTAGTAACCCTACTCACACCCAATTTAGATGAAGCGGCATTGCTCGCTCACATGGCCGTGGAAACGGTGGATGATATGCGCATAGCGAGTCAAAAAATCAAAAATCTGGGCTGCCAATCGGTACTTTTGAAAGGCGGACATATGAAGAGCAATACATTAACGACGATTTATTTAGCTCCCGACGGATTCCTACATGAATTTCAATCTCAAAAGATTGAGAGTATCAATACTCGCGGCACAGGTTGTACTCTATCTGCAGCGATTGCAGCTTATTTGGCACGTGGTGAAAGCTTTCTTTCAGCCATTAAACAAGCACAAGCTTATGTGCACCAAGCCATCTTTCATAGCAAAGACCTGGTTATTGGAAAAAATGGGAAAGGCCCGATGAACCACTTCTTTGACCTCAAGAAAAGCTGAAAGCGAAAAGTGTAAAGCGAAAAGCACCATGACGGAAAATTATAAGTTTTAAGCGTACTTAGAACTTAACACTTACAACTTCTCATATCTAACATCTCATATCTCATATCTAAAAAACTCGTATTTTTATCCCATGGCGCATGACAATCTATTATTAGAGAACCTACTGCTCATATTGACCTTATTTTTCGCTATGGCGATGTTGTATTTGGTCAGTCAGCGGTTAAAGATTTCATATCCCATTCTATTGGTGATAGGTGGTTTGGGTATTAGTTTCATCGATCGGGCACCTAATATCAACATTGATCCGGAAATGGTATTTCTCTTATTCTTACCGCCACTCCTTTTTGAAGCGGCGTGGTACACCTCTTGGAATGATTTCTGGAAATGGCGACGATCCATTCTGTATCTTGGCTTTGGTTTAGTACTGTTCACTTCATTGGCCATTGCTTATTCAACAGTTTACCTGATACCCGGATTCACCCTTGCACTCGGTTTTCTGTTGGGCGGAATCATTTCACCTCCCGATGCCGTGGCTGCCACCTCGGTCTTAAAAGGGGTGAGTATGCCGAAACGTGGTCTGGCTATTCTGGAAGGTGAAAGCTTAGTGAACGACGCTGCATCACTAACCGTCTTTCGTTTTGCATTGGCCGCCATCATAACGGGGCAATTTGTTATTCAAGAAGCCGCCACAGACTTCTTGGTTCTTTCTGTTATGGGAGTCATCGTAGGATTGGTCATCGGTCATATTCTGTATTTCATTTTACGCTATTTGGCAAAATCGTCCAACATCACCACGCCCATTACCATCATTGCTCCGTATTTGATGTATATCGTTGCCGAACACTTTGAGTGGTCGGGCGTACTAGCTGTTGTAAGCGGTGGACTCTTTTTATCCTTTCGGTCTAAAGATTTTTTAAACTATCATACACGCATCCAAACCAAAGAAGTATGGGCCACCATTGGTTTCCTACTCAACGGATTTGTTTTCATATTAATCGGTTTGGAGTTACCCGTTATCATGGCCGGATTAGAAGGGTATTCTCAGGAAGAAGCCATTCGTTATGCCCTCTGGATGAGCGGCATTGTCATTGTCCTGCGCATCATACTCGTATACCTTTCTGCCTTTATCCCCCGATGGTTAAGTAAAAGAATACGGACCAAAGAGAAAAGCCCCGGATTAAAATTACCTTTTATTATTGGTTGGGCAGGTATGCGTGGTGTGGTCTCGCTAGCTTCCGCATTGGCTATTCCGCTTACCCTCGCTAATGGTGAAGCCTTCCCACACCGAAATCTCATTCTCTTCATTACTTTCGTCGTTATTCTGGTGACACTGGTATTTCAGGGCCTAACGCTCCCACTTTTCTTAAAAATACTAAAAGTGGATGAAATAGATGATTACATGCCTACATCAGACCAAGTAGAATCCATTCGCCTTCAATTGGCTAAAGAATGTGTCAAATACCTCGATAAAAAATATGAACAGGAAATGGCCGAATACCCCACCATTGGCCGAATCAAAGAACAACTGCAGCGCAGCATCGAGGCCACAGAAGGAACACTGAATGAGCAAGAGAAAAGAGAGAAGTTAGTTTCCGTACGCATGCTCTATAATCGCATTATGCTTGAATTGATCGCTTTACGGCGGGCGGGCTTAGACCGTATTGGTCGCGAAAAGAAATTTGATGATCATGTGATCCGTGAAATGGAACATAATTTAGATTTGGAAGAAGCACGGCTAAGTAAGCAGTAGGGAGAAAGTGGTACGTTATAAGTGATACGTTTTAAGAACGAAAAGCCTAAAGCGAAAAGCATAATACTTATCTACAAACAGCAGTTGTCATGTCGACTACGGTCGACATGACAACTTTCGAACACCCTTTTTTATTGCTGCAAATACTTCGGTTGTATAGACAAACCACTATCTTCACCTTTAATCATTCCCATAAATTCCGCTAAATGTTTTTGGTATACGCCACGCGGGCTGGTTTGATGTTCTTTAGCTACAAAAGCAGCCATTCCGACGACCTCCCCCATCATCCCGCAGGTACGCATGACCCGCGTACTGCCAAAAGCAACATGGGTGGTACTGATGTCTCTTCCCGCCATAAATAAGTTATTGATATTGCGCGAGTAGAGGCATCGATAGGGAATGGTATAGGGCGC
>Ga0180219_1002127_pt1 | contig 12036 bp, 12 predicted proteins | sample eDN3rd30CBELigMG_FD_151338 | JGI IMG/M metagenome (GOLD analysis project Ga0180219, IMG submission 151338) | Enriched Miracle-Growth compost microbial communities from Emeryville, California, USA - eDNA 3rd pass 30_C BE-Lig MG (version 2)... ...
GTAGCGGGCCTGGTATTGAGGGATGGAAGGGGAAATTAGGGCTGAAACATGCGTGTATAATTACGCCTTTCCTGCCACGCCCGGCGTTCTGCCAGGCGTTCCATTCAGCCCGGGTGGTGAAATTGGTAGACGCAGGGGACTCAAAATCCCCCGCCGCAAGGCGTGCCGGTTCGATTCCGGCCCCGGGCACCACTCTGATAAACCCTTGATTCTACTCAAATTCTTTGGCCTGCCTCCTCGGCACGCTCAATTGAAAATTTTCCCGCGCGAGTAATTTTCCCGCAATTTTCCCGCAAAGCGCACTGCATTTTTATGTCTCTTAAGCACTATGAGTGCGGCCAGTAGGTAATCAACGCACTGAATCGGCCAACGTATTCTGACCAGTTGAAGAGCGGTTTGCAGCCGGTCTTAAGGGAACAGCTCAGATAGTTTTTTGTCTTCAAACCCACCGCAAAATATTTTGGATTTCAGTTCGCTTCAGAGAAGCTTCCCCATTCGGTATAAAGAGTTTGGTCGAGCTCGAGCATCGTCGCAGGATGTTGCGACAGCAACCAACCGGCGCAGCGGTTGTCCTGGAGTTTCTGTTTCGAAGCAAGGATAGCGGCCATTGCCGCCCGACTGCACGGAAGCGGCAATGGCTCAGACCTGATGTCGGCTGATCAGAAGTCCATGCCGGCTGGCGCGGCGGGCGCCGTGGCGGTTTCTTCTTTCGGCACTTCAGCCACCGACGCCTCGGTGGTCAGAATCAGGCCGGCGATAGACGCGGCGTTCTGCAAGGCCGTGCGCGTCACCTTGGTCGGATCGACCACGCCGATCTCCACCAGGTCGCCATATTCGCCGGTGGCGGCGTTGTAGCCATAGTTGCCCTTGCCATCGATCACCTTGGCAACCACCACCGAAGGCTCGTCCCCGGCATTGGCCACGATGGCACGCAGCGGGGCCTCCAGCGCACGGCGCACAATGGAGATCCCTGCATCCTGGTCGGCGTTGGCCCCCTTGAGTTCGGCCAGCACCGAACGCGCGCGCAGTAGCGCTACGCCGCCGCCCGGTACGATGCCCTCTTCAACAGCCGCCCGGGTGGCATGCAGGGCGTCGTCGACGCGATCCTTCTTTTCCTTCATCTCGACTTCGGTCGCGGCACCCACCTTGATCACCGCCACGCCACCGGCCAATTTGGCGACCCGCTCTTGCAGCTTCTCGCGGTCGTAGTCGCTGGTGGCCTGCTCGATCTGAGCCTGGATCGCCTTGACACGCGCCTCGATGCGCGCCTGGTCGCCTGCGCCGCCGACGATGATGGTGTTCTCCTTGTGCACCTCGGCGCGCTTGGCACTGCCCAAGTCCTCCAGCGTGGCCTTGTCCAGTTGCTTGCCGGTTTCCTCGGAGATGACCGTCGCTCCCGTCAGGATGGCGATGTCCTCCAGCATGGCCTTGCGCCGATCGCCAAAGCCCGGCGCCTTGACCGCGACCACCTTCAGCACCCCGCGCATGGTGTTGACCACCAGCGTCGCCAGGGCTTCGCCCTCGACGTCCTCAGCGATGATGAGCAGCGGCTTGCCCGCCTTGGCGGCGGCTTCCAGCACGGGCAGCAGGTCGCGCACGTTGGAGATCTTCTTGTCGTGCAGGAGCACCAGCGGATCATCCAGCGAGGCAATCTGTTTTTCCGGATCATTGATGAAATACGGACTGAGATAGCCGCGGTCGAACTGCATGCCCTCGACCACGTCCAGTTCGTTGTCCAGCGACTTGCCGTCCTCGACCGTGATCACGCCCTCCTTGCCAACCTTTTCCATCGCGTCGGCAATGATCTTGCCAATGGATTCGTCTGCATTGGCGGACAAGGCGGCTACCTGCGAGATCTCTTTACCGGTGGAGATGGGCTTGGACAGATTCTTGAGTTCGTCGACAACGGCCGCAACTGCCTTGTCCACGCCGCGCTTCAGGTCCATGGGATTCAGCCCTGCGGCCACGTAGCGCACGCCTTCCTGCACGATGGCTTGCGCCAGTACGGTGGCCGTCGTGGTGCCGTCGCCGGCCACGTCAGCCGTCTTGGATGCTACCTGTTTGACCACTTGCGCGCCTATGTTCTCGAACTTGCCCTTGAGTTCGATCTCCTTGGCGACCGAGACGCCGTCCTTAGTGATGACGGGCGCACCGAAACTGCGCTCCAGCAACACGTTGCGCCCCTTGGGTCCAAGGGTAACCTTGACGGCGTTAGCCAGTATGTTTACGCCCTTGACGATGCGGGTACGGGCGTCATCATGAAAAAGTACGTCTTTCGCACTCATGTCTGCACTCCAGTATCGCTGAAAAGGGGGTCAGGCGGCCTGCTTCAAGGACTGTCCGTCGGTCTCAACAACCGCCAGCACGTCGTCCTCGCGCATGACCAGATACTCTTTGCCATCGACTTTGACAGCCTGTCCCGCATACTTGCCAAACAGGATCTGGTCGCCTACCTTGAGCGACAGCGCCTGAACGGAGCCGTCCTGCAGACGCTTGCCGTCGCCCACGGCCAAAACCTCGCCCTGCTCGGGCTTCTCCGTTGCGGAGTCGGGGATCACGATGCCGGATGCCGTCTTGCGCTGCTGTTCGATTCGCTTGACGATAATCCGGTCGTGAAGAGGACGCATATTCATGATCGCTCTCCTTTCTAGTTCGAGGATTACCAAGAAGGAATCAGGACTAGCTCCCCAGCGTATTCGCCTGGGCGCAGGCCCTGGCGGACAAATGCGGCGCGCTCTTACAACACGAGCGCGTCACAACTGACCGCGTTCACAAAATGAGGACACGCAGAAGTGCTTTCAAGGTCCTATCGAGATCGAAATTGAAACAAAATACTACAACCAGGAAAATGCGCCGCGCCCCAGTCGATACAGTCGTCTTCCTGCCTTATGACGGTCGAAAGGCATTGGCTGTATCGGGCATGGAGGCGCCCGCATATCGTCGCCGGCCAAGGTCACGTCTTCATCTGGCAGCCCCTGCCAAACGCCGTAGGCACGCGGCCGGAAAAGCCAACGGATATAGCCTTGCGTTGAGGCCTGCTCCACAAGATCCGATACCGTGCCGTCGTCCGGGTCGATCAGCGTCTGCTGGGGCATACTCGGGTCAAACCCAAAGGCTCGGTGACAAGCCAGTGTTTCTGCCTGCCCGGCATTCAAACGCCACCACGGACGGCAGGTCAGACGCTCTACGTCCCATGCCCCTAGTCGCCAGCCCGCATCCAGCATGGCTTGATCCCAGTAGGCCACGTCCTCCCAGTCGGAACGCAAACAAAAGCCCGAGCCGGGTACGCTGCGCAGTGGCAACTGGGCATCAGACAACTGCATGGCCGTGGCGCGGTGCAAGCTATGCCAGTGCAGTATCAGCAGCACTGGCGTGCGCTTTTTGGCCACCGCGCTGAGTGTGACCGCGAAAAGCGGCACGCGCATCGCGCGACTATGCGACTCGATCACATCAAAGATTCCCATCGGGCGCCTCCTATGATGGAACAAACGGCACCGTCAAATTTTAAGGCACGGTGTGGATGGTTCCAAGAACCCAGGGCTCTTCAATGCCAAGCCAAGCTATGGCAGGCAATGCTCTGTATCTTGAAAAACAGGCTCACCGCCCCCAACTTGGTAGTTAATCCGCTTGCCTCGCACAGGTTCCAGTTCAGACCAGCAGCGTAGGCTGGACACATTCGCTCCCCCTGAATTTATCGCCTTGCCGTTTCGCGCACCTGCGACGCGCAAGGATGTGTAATCCGAGAGAGAGAGAATCGACCATGCAATACCGCCTTGTCAGCACCATCATTGCCACTTATAACCGGCTGGAACTGATCACTCGCACGCTTGACAGCCTGTCACGCCAAACCTACCGGCCACTTGAGGTTCTGGTTATCGATGACGGTTCTCAGCCCCCCGCCCAGCCCCTCATCGATCGCTGGCGCGCCTGCGTCGACGAGGACTTGCATGTCAGCTGTCTCCGACAGAACAATCAGGGGCCTGCCGCCGCCCGCAACAAAGGAATCGAACAATGCTCGGGCGACCTGATACATTTTCTCGATGACGATGATCTGCTCGACGAACACGCCCTGGAATACCTCGTCCATGCAATTACCGACTCGACGCCGCAAGTGTCCATGTCTTCCTATCTGGACTGGAGAAGCGGGCAGCCCTTTGGTTCTGTGCAGACCCCACCGACACTTTCATCCCGAGACATTACGCGGGCCATGATAGGTGGCAATTGGTTCGTACCCATACATGGCTACCTATTCACTCGCTCCGCAATTGAAGTGATCGGCTCATGGAATACCGTACTTACATCACAGGAGGACGACGAGTATCTGCTGCGTGCCGCGTTTTCCGGCATACCGTTCAAGCCAGCCCCGCGAGCCATGGTCTATTACTGTCACCATGAAGGCATACGCCGCGCAACACCGGGCAAGCCAGGCGAAAGCATAGCTCACGGATTGAAAAAGCGAATGATGGCCGATCTGACCATACGCGAATTTGCCTATGAGAAACTTGCTGCAACAGGGAGCATCAACGATTATCTTGACGCCTTCATTGATTGGCAAAACCGCTTCCTGTCTCGATATGGCGAGCTTGAAGCCGCAGTGCACAGTCCTGTGCTGGATTGGTTAGCGGTCGAGCAACCTTAGCAGAGCGACCTCATGAACGTAGCTGCACGGAAGCCGAAGGTCGCGCGTCTATATGTTCTTCGTCACCATGACCAGCCCCCTTGCGCCAAGGGTGCCCAGCGGCTGCTGGACGATGCCCAAGGCATCGCCGAGGCTGGCGCTTTCATGGTGGTGCTCGAACATATCCCCGATGGCCTGGCGCAGCGCATCACCGCCAGCATCTCCATTCCCACCATCGGCATCGGCGCCGGCACGGCTTGCGACGGCCAGGTGCTGGTCATCAACGATGCCATCGGCATGGGCGATAAATGGCCGCCGTTTTCAAGGCAATACGCCTATGTTGGCCAGACCATACGAGACGCCGCCAAGGAGTACGTCGAGCAGGTCGTATCCGGCACGTTCAAGTAAGCAGAGAAGGCCGGAGGAAGCCTTCTGCCCTCCCTCCGGCAGGCTGCCGGTCAGGGTAGCACTTTGCGCGCGTGCTGGTTAAAATAGTTTCACTTGGTGACGATGTCAGCCTGACGGCAACCTCTTTCTTACTTGCTATGGCTCACACACTGCACAACGGCTTGCGCCTGCTCGTCCTGTGCCTGCCACTTGCAGGCTGCGTGACACTGGACTCCGGTGCTCTACTGGGCGGCGCGACGCCCGCACCACCGGTCGCCGTGGCGCCTCTGGCCGCCACCGACTGTGACCGGGCAGCCGCCAGCGAGACTAATCCGGACAACGCCGCCGGCGTCGCGCCCGTCGACTGGGATCAGCTAGACGCCCCGGCGGCCATTGCCGCCTGCCGGCAAGCGCTGGCCGCCCATCCCGACCATCCCCGCCTGCTCAGCCAGCTGGCCCGCGCCTACCAGAAAAGCGAGCAGCGCCAGCAGGCCTACGAAACCATGTCTGCCGCAGCCCGCCAGGACTACCCCTACGCGCTCCATACCCTGGGCTGGTACCACGAAACAGGCGTGGGCACGCCCGTCCAACTCGATACGGCGCTGTCCTGGTACGCCAAGGCCGGCCATCGCGGCATGGCGGCCGCCTGGAACCGCATGGGCATCGTGTACGCCGACAAACGCAAACCGCCCGACACCAACCGCGCCATCGAAGCCTTCCGCAAAGCGGCTGAAGCCGGCGACCTGAACGGCATGACCAATGCATCGGCCCTGCTGCGAAGCCGGGATCGGCGCGGCGACCAGGAAGAGGCCCTGGCCTGGGCGCGCCGCGCCGCCGAACGCGGCAGTGCGGCCGGCGCGCGCATGGTGGGACAACACTACTGGGACCAGAAGGATTTTCGCGCCGCCCTTCCCTGGTATCAGCGGGCGGCCGAGGCGGGCGACACCTCGGCGTGGCACGAGCTAGGTCATTTTCATCTTGTTGGAAGTGCGGGCGTGCGGCAGGACACCGCCCGCGCCATCTCCTACTACGAGCGCGCCGCTCTGGGCGGCTACCAGCACTCCGCCATGCAGTTGGCCAGGCTATATGCACTGGGCCGCGAGGTGCCCGCCGATCCGGTCCAGGCGCGCCGTTGGCTGACGCACGGCATGCCCAAACTGTCGGTGAATCGTCAGGCGCACAGTCGGCCCTGAAGAGGCAAGGAGGCCAAAGATGATCCTTTACACGCCATCCCACCATCCCGCGCAAGGCCTCCAGCCGCAGCGCCCCCTCTTTGCCGCCACGCTGGTGCTCGCCGTACTGCTTGCCAGCCCCGTGGCCCTGGCCCAGACGGCACAGGGCTGCGACGTGCCCGTGCAATGGGAGGGCATTTCGCCGGCCACGGCTCAGCAGGCCGGCCTACAGCAAGCGGGCGGTCGCTACGTAGTGGACGCGGAAGCGCTCGCGCGGCGCGCCGGCGGCGCCAGGGCATTGCTTGACGCCAGTGACCAGCAGATCCGCGAGAACATGGCCTGGTTCCATGCCGTCGAAGGCTTGCTGGAGCGGGACGACACGCCCAGCCTGCCCGACCTGGAGGCAGTGTATCGGCAGGCACTCGAAACGCACGAAGTGGAACTCGCCATGCGGCACGCGATGCAATGCGCCCTGGGCCTGCCGCCCACCCCCGCGGAACGTCCCAAGACTCTGGCGACGCTGCAGCAGGAGCGCCAGACACGCATCGCCGAGGCACGCGCGCAGACCGAGCGCGCTCAAGCGAGACAGGGCCTGTTCCAGGCGCTCGGGGCCGTCGGCCAGGCACTGGGTGCGGCCGGTGCCGCCGCCGCTACGACACGCCCCACCCCCGGCGACTTGTACAGCGACGAACTGGCCGACGCGTACTAATCGCCGTTGTGGCTGGTGTAGGGCCGATACCGATCAAGCCCTGCAAACCAGCCGGGATACAGGGCACTGCCCCTCAAGCTGTCTTCTAGATATCGACAAGAGGTTTGTTGGCTTCCAAGCGGAAGCCACGGAACACGTGATGTGCAGCAAGTCGATGAAAAGCTGCCTGACGTACTCTTCGCTCAAGACTTAGTAGACGCTGGGAGGCCTTTGGGCCTCCCAGCGGCAGGCTTAAAGCAACCCCTTCTCCGCCATCGACACCACCTGCGCCCCACCATGCAAAACCATCACTAACCAAATCATGACCAGTAGCGGGATCCCGCTATTACTCGGCAGGCATCTTTGCCAATCGGTTCGCGGCGTTCAACGCCCCATGCCTGATCGTATCGAACACGACGGCAGGAAACTCCGCTGGCAGTTCTCCAGCCGTGTGATCCAGGGCAGTCGGTAATCGTTGCAATACTTCGTGGATCAAATCCTCCATGCCATTGCCCCAACCACACAGCGTCGCCGTGTGGTTGAAATGCCGGCGCTGGATGTCACGCAGACGATAGTGTGTATTTTTTCCTTTCAGGGCCATAGCCAACTTCAAGCGATGAGGATCCAACTTGTTGGGGCCCACTCCGCTTACAGGCCATGCGGACAAGACATCATACAAAGGGGTTAATTGGAAACGACCGCCTGGCAACAAGACAATGGAGTAATTCTTGGCATGGCCATCGGTTGCCCCCAGCAACCAAAACAGCAGTTGTGACATCAGCAACGTGCGCAGATCCTGCTCTCTCGCTTCTGACTGCTGCAGGATACGTGCAATGGCAACGATGCCTGGCCCTCCATCCGCCTCATACTTTGCTCCAGGTGGCGTGCCGGTTGCCTGACAGAAGTCCTCCTGAGGTATCCGCAGCCAATGCCCTTGGCTGGCTTTGCGTCGATCAAACCGTTCAACAATCAGTACTTTTTGGTCTTCAAATTGTGCAATCTCGCAAGACGCGATGGGCAAACCCATGTGTCGCAGAATGCGGGCGCACAACCACTCATTCTCCACGGATGTGCTCATGTCCGCTTGGCGTCCACCCACCAGTCCCAGCGGCAGCTTGAAAATATGAGTCGTCGGGGTGGCGCCCTGTGGCCGGCACCACTGCCCATCGTGCAGAATGAATGCCGTCTTCTCCTGAGCGCCGGCCAGCGAAATACGGAAATCTCCATCTTCCGCCACCTGCTGCCCCAATGCGGCAGGTGCAGCGGCCGTCGCTCGCAAAATGCCTGCGAGGTCGTGCGTCGTCAAGGGTTGCGCTCGGATGCGGAAGATGTCATCCGGAAGCTCGCCTTCTGGTAGTAATTGAATAGCCCCCACACAATCACGCCCGATTGCCGCCAAGAGCGCAAAGGCGCCAGTATCCATGGTACGGAAGCGGGCTTGCAGGCGACGCCGTATGGCGTCGCTGTCAGGCAGCAGATTGTCGAAGTAATTGTGAACCGCAGCGCCACGCAGAGGCGTGTTATCCAGCGTAAAGGGCAGCGACAAAGAAAGCGCCCGCCCCTGGGGCGACTGTATCCAAGCGGGATCGTAACGCAGGACATCTTCGCCCTTGCCCGAAACCTCCCAAACGCCGACATGCACCCCATTGGCCCACAAGGCCAGGCATCGTGCCTTTGATCGCCTGACCATCGCTACCACTCACTGCTGAAGTGTGGGTCTGCCGGACGCTCCAGCACCGTCAGATCCATGCCGAGTACCCCTGCCAACGCCAGCAAGCGATCTACGGTTAGCTGCGCAGGCTGGTTTTCCAGTTCAGAGTAGCGGTTTTGACTGATGCCGAGGCGCGAGGCGATCTCCTGCTGCGTGAGGCCCAACGCCTTACGGCGTGCCGTCAGCAGTTGACCCAGTTGGTGACTCGTCGAGAGCTTTATCATGATGAAATATCGCCAATATCGATAACTCAAATATATCGCTTATATCGATATTTTGCAAGTATCGGAAATAGCGATAAAAGCCAAGTATCGAAGCTACCGATAAAGTGCCTTTCTGATACCACCCGCTCTAGCCCCCCGTGCATCGACGTCATATGACAAGATCTTCAGCACTACACCTATACGCGGTGACCTGAGGACGTATAGGTCTGCTCAAGCCGGCCACACTTCTCACGGGCGATAGCCAAGACAGCACTCAGCATGCTTGCACATAGATCTCCGGCCAAGTCGGCACCTTGTGGAAATCATCAAGCGCAAGCTGAAGCAACTGCCCCAAAATACCTGCAGGCCCATTGGCAATGCGGCAAATCGCCCCCCACAATCACCGCATAAAATGCGGTAAATACATCTATCAATCGCCGCCCTGGCCTGTCTGGCGACACGATCTGAGCGTCTTCGCCGAGCCCATAACAGCGGTCAGCTACGCCCAGGGCTTCAGCGGGGTCGTCTGAGCGATGTCGGCAAGGCCTACGTGAAGAAACCCGCCTGGCTGCACTGACGGAAGATGTCGTTCAAACCAGTGCCATCGAAGGCAAAACGCTAAACGTCGCCTCAGTCAGATCTTCGATAAACTGGACGCACAAGGTCCTTGACAATCGGCGCTTGCCGTACGACTTGCTTGGCCGCGCTGAGGTCATGCCCTTTCCGACTCGATTCTCGCACTGGGAGCAAGACATAAAAACGTATATACTTCGTTAGTATTCAATCTGGGAGACAGCCATGTCCAAAGAAGCCGTTTTCACAATGAAGCTGGAGCCTGAGTTGCGCGCCGCTTTTGTCGCCGAAGCCGAGGCAGCCCACCGCCCTGCGTCACAGATCATGCGCGAACTGATGCGCGACTTCATCCAGCGCCAGCGCGAGACACGTGAATATGAGACATTCCTGCGCAGCAAGGTCGAAGCTGGGCGTGCCTCGATGCGCAAAGGCAAAGGGCATGACAATAGTGAGGTTGAGGCCGAGTTCGCGGCACGCCGAGCCAAGGTGGCCGGTCACGCATGAGGCTTGTCTGGACGCCAGAGGCCCTGGAAGACCGCCGAGACATCTGGGACTACATTACTCAAGACAGTGAAGCTGCTGCAGCGCGGATGGATGCGCTATTCAGCGAGGCCGCTTCACGCTTGATCGACTATCCCCTCCTGGGGCGGTCTGGTCTCATCGCTGGCACGCGCGAATTGATTGTCCACGAAAACTACCGCTTGGTGTACGAAGCTGATACCACGGTCGTCTGGATACTTACGCTCGTTCATGTCGCCCGTCAATGGCCGCCCACGCAGCGTTGAGCCTGTTTCCTAGCAATACCTGACATTGCCACGCCTAGTGCATAAGACTCAAGGCTGTGGTGAGCAAGCCGGAATTGACACAGCAGTACCGCTTGCCTTGGACGATAAACATCTAGGAGCGACCAGTCGGCTGCACATCGGGCTGAGTGGCGCGCTTCGTTCCAGGCGGCACAGCACGCGTCGGACTTTTACGATGACGATAGGGTCGATAGTTGCCCTGACTGGTGCCGGTCTTTGGCGCATCCATAAAGGCAGGCGCTGACTCTCCTGCTGTAGTCTGCGTCGCAGGGGCGCATCTATCAATGACACCTTGTCGCAAGTTGGCGACCTTCTCTGCGGCCTGACGAATGGGGTCATCTTCTGTGTGCACATAGGTCATGAACATGGAAACCGTTTTGTGCGCGGTCAGCGCCATACCAACCTTGAGCGGAACGCCAGAGTTGGCGATATCCGTCGCCGCCCGGTGTCGGATGCCATGCGTGCCCACATGCGGCACACCGGCGCGCTCCAAGATGCGTTTCCACGAGTTGTAGTAGGTGCCTTCAGGCAATGGCGCAAAGTTGTTGTAGATAGCAGTACATACATAGGGCGTATCGTCGATGCGCAGCGCGTTGGACAGCAACTGATACGCACGTTCGCTCATTGGCTTGGATATACCGCCAGTCTTACTATCGGGCCAGACGACACGGCGCTTTTCGAAATCCACCCAAGACCATTCCAGTTCGCAGATCTCCGACATGCGCGCCGAGAATTCGAACTGCAGGCGAATCGCCAACGTCAGCGTGGGATGCTCCAGGCCTTCTTCATCTGCCAAGTCCAGATAGGCAAAGAGACGCGCCAGCTCTTCGTCAGTGATGTAGCGGGTTTTGCTGCCTTCCCGAAACTTGGGCACGTGTCGGCAGGGATTGGAACCATCCGGCCTGTAGCCCCAGACCTCAGCCATGTTGAACATTTTTCGCACGCAGGCCAGAAGACGGTTTGCCGTGGTCGGCGTATGGGCATGATTGCGCATCATGGCCGTCACATCCGCTCGTGTCAGATCCGGCACTTTGATCCTTCCCAACTCCGGCACGATATGGCGATCAATCTGCCCTTGATAGGTCTCGACGGTGCTCGGCTTGTTGCGCATCTTCGAATACTCTTCGATAAACTGAACGCACAGATCCTTGACCGTCGGTGCTTGTCGGGCGGCCTGCTTGGCCGCGCTGGGGTCAAGTCCTTTGCGGATGTCCGACATCCAGTCCTGGGCAATGCTGCGCGCCTGATCTACCGTCAGCTCACCGTACAAACCGATCTTGGGCTTGCGGCGTTCGCCGGCATTCGTGCGATACTGGAGCATGAATACCTTGCTGCCGGCGGCGGTGACTTTGCACAGAAAGCCCGGCACCAGGGTGTCACGCAGTTCGTAGTCTTTGCCTGTTGCACGAGCCGAGTCAACAGCGGTTTTTGTGAGTTTGACGGTAGCCATACAGCCTCTTTTCAGGGGAAAATCTAGGAGCCAAATAGGAGCCAACAGAGTGCAAACTCAGCCGTATTTGGTCGATTTCAGGCGTAAGGTTAACGTGCCAACAAAAACAAAAAAACCAACTACAGCAAGTACTTGCGTGCTCCAGCGTAGTTAAATGCTACTCTTTTCGGCTCGACTCAAAATCCCCCGCCGCAAGGCGTGCCGGTTCGATTCCGGCCCCGGGCACCACTCCTACCGCGCAGGGCCAAGACCCTTAGGCGCTAATTCTCAAAATTCCTGAATCCGTACGCTCTGCGTGAGAGCAGGCTCTACCCCATAACCGGGGGATGGTCCCTCGCTAGACACGGTTGATCACACCGTTCCAACCGCACTGGGCCAAGACCCTCATGCGGTAATTCTCAAAGTTCCTGAACCCATACGCACGGCGTGAG
>Ga0180219_1002128_pt1 | contig 12031 bp, 8 predicted proteins | sample eDN3rd30CBELigMG_FD_151338 | JGI IMG/M metagenome (GOLD analysis project Ga0180219, IMG submission 151338) | Enriched Miracle-Growth compost microbial communities from Emeryville, California, USA - eDNA 3rd pass 30_C BE-Lig MG (version 2)... ...
AGCGACGCATCCCCCTCATAGCAGCCGTCGAGGATTCTCTGGATGCCGAGCACGTCGATCGCATCGGAAATCTTGATGTTGTAGAAGTCCGTCGAAATGCTGAACCCCGACAGCCAGTCCGGCCGGTAGACGGCGCCGAAGGTGAGCGTGTCACCCTTTTCCGGGCTGATGCGGGGATTGCCGTTGTCGTTGCGCAGGATGCCGTAGTTCGGATGGCCGGGCAGGAACGGGTCCTCGACCGAGCCGCCGCGCGGCCGGCTGGTGAAGTGCTCGGCCAGGGTGCCGGCGCGCACGTCGCGCGAGCGGGTGCCCCGGAACCGCAGTTCGTCGTTCACCTGCCAGTCGAGGCCCAGCTTCCAGGCCCAGATGCCGCCGCTGCCCGAATAGTCGGCATAGCGCACGGAACCGTTGAAGCTGAGCGACTGGGCGAAGGCCTGGTCGGTCAGGAGCGGCACGATGGTTTCACCGAAGGCTTCCAGAACGTGCCCGCTGCCGGAGAGCACGGGAATGCTGCCCCGCTCGAAGAGGCCGCCGCCGATCAGGATCGGCGGAACGCCGCGCGCGCCTTCGGCATTCTGGTAGTAGTCCGTGCTGGTGATGCCTTCCGGTATGCCGTATTCCGACATGGATTCATCACGGTATCCGATACCCGCCGCCACCGAGACCGGGCCGGCCCAGATGTCGAACACCTCGCCGCTGACCGAGGCTTCGGCCACATGCTGCGTGACCTTCTGGATGTTGTGCTCGGTATCGAGGATCCAGTCCATGGCCTCCTGCGATGCCGAATGCGCGCCGAAGAGGTTGACCGGTATGCAGAACTTGTCCGGGTCTTCCACGGTGATGCGGCAGGCGACATTGCCGGTCGCCGGGTCCACCACGGAATCGATGGCCGCCCAGAAGCGGTCATTGCGCATGACATTGGCCAGGATCATGTCCTGCTTGTTGTGCCCGTACTGGTAATAGGCGTTGAACTGCCAGCGCTCGTTGATATCGCCCTCCAGGCCGGCGGTCAGCGAGATCGTGTTGTTCTGGGTGATGGTGCGGCCCTTGCTGAGCTCGTCGCGGGCGCGCACGGTGCCGAGCTGGAAGGAATCCAGATCCAGGTCGATCATCTGCTGCCGAATGGAATCCGGCAGGAAGGCGTTGTCGGCATAGATGGTGGCAGCACCCGGGAAGCCGGAAGCGGCGGTCACGGCGCCATTGTCGTAATCGACCCGGTTGCTCCCGTAAATGCCCTGGACGAAGGCCTTCACATTGTCGCTCACGTCATAGCTGAAATGCGAGAACAGGGTGTAGCGCTCCTGCTCCGGCACCAGCGTGTTGTTGTAGCTGGGGTCCCAGCCGCTGCCGCCGACCTGGGTTTGCGGCGTGTAGTAATCCCCCTTGAAGAAGGGCGCCGGCGTGCCGTCCTCCAGGAACTGCGTGCCGGCCAGCGGGCCGCTCACGATGAGGCCGCCGGGCGTGCTGTTCGTCACATGGACATCCGGCGCCACGACGTGCGAGGGCGGCCCGTCGGGGTTGTTGATGACGCTCCAGTTGCGATACCAGTCGCGCTTGGAATAGCCGCGGATCTCGTTGGCATGGAAATATTCGCCGGCCACCAGGATATGCCCGCGTTCGCCCACGTCGGACCCGGCCGCCAGGCTGAACTTGTGGTTGGCCTGGTCGCCCCGGCTGGTGATGCCGCCCTGTATGTTGCCCTTCACACCGACATAATCCGTATCGAGGATGAAGTTGGCCACGCCGCTCACGGCGTCCGAACCATAGGCCGCCGAAGCGCCGCCCGTCACCACGTCGACCCGGCGCACGAGCGCGCTCGGGAAGAGGTTGATGTCCACCAGGCCCTGCTGGGTGGAGCCGACCACCCGCCGTCCGTCGAGGAGCACCAGCGTGCGGTTCGCGCCGATGCCGCGCAGGTTCAGGATGCTCTGGCCGGCCGAGCCGGTCCACGAACCGCGCGAGGTCTCGGGCGTGTCGTTGTTGAAGAATTGAGGCATCTGGTTCATGGCGTCCATCAGCGTGGTCGGCGCCATATCGGTCAGATCCTCCGCCGTCATCGTGGTCACCGGCGTCGGCGTGGTCATGCCGGTGCGCTGGATGCGCGAGCCGGTGACCTGGATTTCGTCGAGTGTCGGATCGCTGCCCTGCTGGGCCCAGGCGGTGCCGCCGAAAGCCATGGAGACCGCGAACAGGCAGGCTCCGGTGCCCAGGGCCTTCAGCATCTTATGGTGAACAGAACCCGATTGAAGCCCACGGCTCTCCGTGGCTCCTGACAAGTACACTTTTATCATGATTACCCCTTTTAAAAGCGTCCCAAGCAAACTTGTATGTTCTTAACATCATCCCATTAGGATTTTAAACATTATATATATTAAATATATATAATAATTTAATTAAATATTGCTAATACACCTCACTGATACTTTATGTCTATTTGGAATGACCTCAGAACAACATCAACGGCTGGCCGTTTTTTTCGACATGAGGTCCTTGAGAAGTTTGGCAGTGTCTTCATGCACATCGATGCGCTGCCCCAGGAAACCGTTGCCCCCGGCGCGCCCCATGGCGGCGTCGACCACCGTCTTGCCGGCGGCGTCCCTGGCCTCCATATCGGCGCCGTTTTCCACCAGGAACGTCACCACCTTGTTCCAGCCCCAATAGGCGGCGCCGTGCAGCGCCGTCTGCCCTTCCTGCACCTGCAGGAAATGCGTGGGCCGGGCGTAGATCTTGCGCCAGCCGTCGTCGCGGATATCGCGCAGCGGGCTGGACATGCTGGCCGTCACGTCGCCGCCGGCGGCCAGCAGCAGTTTCAGGGACGCGATCGACCGGTCCTGCACGTCATCGGTATGGTAATAGCCCCGGGTGTCGCAATCCGTGGAGGCCAGGCCGGCCGCCGCCATCACCGGCGTCACACCCATGCGCGTCGACAGGTTGGGGTTCGCCTTGTAGTGCAGCAGCAGCTCGATGGCCTCGGCGTCCGCGGCCTTGGCGGCGCGCAGCAGTGGCGTGACGCCCTCGGCCAGGAGCCGGTCGCATCCCCGATCGGCGCCGGAATTGCGGAACGGCGGACGCAGCTTGAGCTGCGCATTGGGATTGGCCCCGGCATCCAGCAGCAGCCTGGCGATCTCCAGAGCCGTCGTCTCGTCGAGCGACTTGCGGTCCGGGCGGCCGCCATGGGGGATGGTGTTCATGTCAATGGCGGCATAGAGCGGCGTGCGCCCCCACCAGTCCCACCGGTTGGGATTGGCGCCGGCCTCGAGCAGATATCTGGCCAGGTCGAAATGCAGGTTGTTGATGGCCATGAACAGCGGCGTCACGCCGTCGGGATCGGTCATGTCCACGTCGACGCCGGCTTTTATCAGCGCCTGGGCGCAGGGCACGCACCCCGCCCGGACGGCATAGAGAAGCGGCGTGAAGCCGCCGGAAGCGCGGTACTGGGCGCGCGGCTCGGCCGACACCATGATCTGCGGGGCCAGCACCCTGGCGCGGGCGTTGACATCGGCGCCGTGCTTGATAAGTAGTGCCACCATCTCGGCATGGCCGCCGGCGGCGGCCCACATCAGCGCCGTCTGTCCCTGCCATTCCTCCCGGGCGTCCACCTCGGCGCCACGCTTCAGCAGCACCTTGGCCGCCGGGACGTTGCCGGCATCCGCCACCACCATCAGCGGGGTCTGGCCGTCGGCCCCCGGCGCATCCGCCGCGACACCGGCCTTGAGCAGCATTTCGAGAATGACCGGATCGCCGATCTGCGCCGCGCCGCTCATGGGCGTGGCGCCGTAATCGTTGCGGGCCTTCACATCGGCCCCGGCCTTTATCAATCGCCGGACCAGGTCGACGTCGCGGTTCTGGATGGCCCAGTGCAGGGCGGTCGTGCCGTCGCCGGACGCCATGTTGACATCGGCGCCGTTCTCGATCATGCGGACCGCCGCCGCGCTGTCCTGGTCCCTCACCGCCTGATAGAGGTCATCGGCAGCCATGGCCGCAGCCCCGCCGCAGCCCCACAACGCCAAAACAAGAGCAATCCGCCAGATCATCTGATGTCCTCCCACCGGGTCAAATCTCGGTCAGTTCCCGGGTCCCGTCGTCGCCGAAGGTCTCCACGGGAATGCCCACGCGGTGCAGCAGGGTGAGATGCACGTTGGCCAGCGGCTCGTGATCGGCATAGCGCAGATGCTGGTTGCCCTTGATGCGCCCGCCGCCCCGGCCCACCACCAGTGTCGGAAGCGGGAAGGAATTGTGCAGGTCGCTGTTGCTCATGTTGCCGCCGTAGAGGAAGATGGCGTTGTCGAGCACCGAGCTCTCGCCATCGGGGATCTCCTTCAGCTTGCCCAGGAAATCCACGAAGACCTTGCTGTGATAGGTCTGGATGCGCACCAGCTTCTCCAGCGATTCCTTGACGTTCCCATGGTGTGAGAGCGGATGGAACGCATCGGGGATGCCCAGATGGGTATAGGCGGTGGCCGTGGCCTCCGCCGCCATCATGAGGGAGGCCACCCGCGTCAGGTTGGCCTGGTAGGCCAGCGAGATCATGTCGAACATGAGTGGCAGGTTCTCATTGATGGGCGGCACGTTGACCGGCACCTCGGGCAGCGTCAGCCCGGAAAGGTCGCGGTCGGCCATCTTCTTCACGCGGCGCTCGATCTCGCGCACCTTCTGCAGGTAATCATCGAAGGTGGCCCGGTCATGGGCGCCGAGCGAGCCTTTCAGCGCCGAGGTCTCCTCCGAGACGAAATCGAGGATACTCTTGTAGTCGCTGGAGATCGCCTCGCGCTCCTCAGCCGTGCGGCCCTGACCGAACAGCTTCTGGAACACCTTCTGCGGATTGGATTCCATGGGCAGCGGCGTCGACGGCGTGCTGAACGAGATGGTATCGGCGTAGCTGCACCCGAAGTTGCGGTCACAGGCGGCGGAGGCGTTGTTGCCGCCCTCGGCCGCCAGCTCGATGGAGGGCAGCGCCGTATCCTGGCCGATATGCTGGGCCGCCACCTGGTCGACCGTCACGCCGCCGTGCGCCGCCTGCTGCTGGGGCGGGTGGACGCAACCCAGCCATGTGCCCGGTATTATGGCGTGCGGAGCGGAACTGGCGCCCGGCTTGTTGTCCAGCCCGCTGATGACCGTCAGATGCTCCTGATAGGGGGCGAACGGCTTGAGGATGGGCTTCAGGTCGAAATCCCGGCCGTCCTTCGACGGCGTCCAGGCGTTCATCTCCTCGCCCCAGGGCGTATTGGCCATGATGGCGCCCATGGGCAGGTAGAAGAAGCCCATGCGGGGCGGGGTCACCGCCGCCGTCTTGGCCAGGGCGGTGGCCGCCGGGACCATGGCCTCCAGGAAAGGCAGCGCCAGGCTCACGCCCATGCCGCGCAGGACAGTGCGCCGGGCAATATGCTTCTTGGTGATATACATCGGACCTCTCCTTTCAGTCGCTGCCCAGATGCAGCGCGGCTTCCTTGGTTGCGGCACCGTCATCATCCGGAAGGCGTTTCATCTGGAATGAAGAGCTCTCCACCACCGCCTTCACGATCGCCTCGAACCGGTAATCCTGCTTCGACGCCTGCCGCACGATATCCCGCACCTGCGGCATGTCGTCGTGATCGACTTGCCGGCCCAGGGCATAGGCCATGACCTTCTCGGCCAGGGTCTCGACAAAATCGTCCTTGGACTTCAACAGCGCGTTGCGCAGGTCGACCGGGCCGTTGATCGGCACGCCGTCGGCCAGGTGCCCCGCCGCGTCGATGACGGTGTCCGCGTCGCGATCCTTGTCGCGCCACTGGCCGATGGCGTCGAAATTCTCCAGCGCCAGGCCGATGGGATCGATCACCCCGTGGCACATGTTGCAGGACGGCTCGGCGCCGTGCAGCTCCAGGCGCTCGCGCACCGTCACCACCTCGGCGCCCGCCTTGTCCAGGGCGTTGACGTTGACGCCCGGCGGCGGCGCGCTCGGCGGCGTGCCGATCAGCCGGTCGAGAATCCACGACCCGCGGCGCACCGGCGACGTGCGGTGCGGGTAGGACGAGACCATGAGCACGGCCCCTTTGCCGAGCAGGCCCCAGCGGCGCGGATCGTCCAGATGCACCTTGCGGAAGCGGGTGCCCGATATGCTGGAGATGCCGTAATGTTCGGCCAGCCGCCCGTCGACGAAGGTGTAGTCGGCATTGAGCAGGTCCAGCACGCTCCGGTCGCTGCGCAGGATGCTGTCGAGGAAGAGACGCATCTCCGTCTCGAAGCTGGTGCGCAGATTCTCATCGAACGCCGGGAAGATGTTGGGGTCCGGGTTGACGCCGTAGATGCCGGCCACGTCCAGCCACTGGAAGGCGAAGTCGGTCACCAGGGAGCCGGAGCGCGGATCCTTCAGCATGCGGTCGATCTGGGCGTCGAGGACGGCCGGGTCATGCAGCTCGCCCCGGGCCGCGATGTCGAGCAGCACATCGTCCGGCCCCTGGTTCCAGAGGAAGAAGGAGAGCCGCGAGGCCAGCTCCAGGTCGCCGATCCGGTAGATCTGCCCTGGCGCCAGATCGTGCCGCACGGGGATGGACTGATAGAGGAACTTGGGGCTGGCCAGGATGGCCATCACCGCCTGCTGGATGCCTTTCTCGAAGCCCCCCGCCTTCTCACCCGCCGCGTAGAAGCCCATGAGCGGCTCCAGGTCGGCCTTGACGATGGGGCGGCGGTAGGCCTGCCGCGCCAGGTTGGAGATGATCTTGGCAGCGCACTCGGGTTTCTCGTCGTCATCCGCCGGGCGGCAGATGAAGATCTTCTCGCGGCTGGGCGTATCACCCACACCGGTGGGATTGTCCGGGCCGAGGATCACCAGGCCGCGCACCTGAGCGCCGCCCAGGTTCGCGGACGCCTCATCGAACGGGTGCAGCCGGTCGCTGGTCTTGGCCATGGCGCGGTCGATAAAGGTCATGCCCACCTTGTGCGGCCCGGCGCCGACATGCAGGCGGATGTTCTGGAAGCGGTCGGCGATGGCCTGGGACGCGGGCTTCTGCTTCTGCAGAACGTCCCGGTCGTCCTCCGGTCCGCCGATAGCGGTGCTGAACACCTTCTCGCCATCGATGGTCATGATGAAGGTGTGCCTGTATTCCAGGCCGCCCCGGGCAGGCACCGTGATGTTGAATGTATAATCGCCATCGGCCGGGAAGAAATGCTCCACCAGCATGCCGCCCCGCGTGCCGAGCGGCAGCCCCTGAATATGCTCCGACTGCTTGCCGCGCGGCGCCGCATAGACGGCGCGCTCCGGCAGGGGTGCGGGGTCTCCAACAGCCAGGATGCTGATATCGCGCGCCGCCTTGACATACTGGTTGAGGAACGTGGGCGAGACGGTCAGCACGGCAGCCGCATTGTCGAAGCCGTCGGTCATGGCCTCCTGCGGCAGGATGGCGGCGGGATCGATGGTGAGGCCCAGAATCTCCCGGACCTCGTTGGCATACTGCTTGCGGTTCAGGCGGTGCGCGCCGACATAGCCCGGCTGCGGCTCGCCCTTGGCCGCCACTTCATCCAGATAGGCCGACAGGGTGGAGCGGAAGGAGGCGAGCTCGGCCCGTTCCGGCTGCGGATTGCCCGGCGGCGGCATCAGATGGCCGCGCATCTTGCGCAACACCTCTTCCCAGATCGCGGTATTGTCGGGCACGCCATCCGGGGTCATGGTGTCGAACGCCACCTCGCCCGCCCAATCGGTGAAATTGTGGCATTCGGAGCAATATTCGTCGAGCAGGCCCCACTGCTTGGCGAAGGCGGTCTCCTGCTCGTAGCTGGTCTTCGCGGCTTCGGGCGCATCCGCCGCCCATGCGCCGAGAGACCAGCCCATCACGATCAATCCCACACCGGCAAACAGCCCAGAACGCATCATGATCCCTCCCGCCGGGCGATTCCTAAACGACATTGGCGAAGTCCCGGATGTGCCCCCAGATGCCCCAATAGGCGTTGTGCACGAACTGGTCCGGTTTTCCATAAGTCTCGTTGAAGCCATGGCCCACGTCGGCGGCCAGCATGTCCTCGGAGCTCATGCCCTTCTGCACCATGGTGACGATGCGCATCATCATCTCCTGCAGCATCTGGAACTGCGCCTCGACATGCGCCTTGTTCACCACCGGTCCGCGGCCGGGGATGATCCGCGTCTCGTCATCGATGATCTCGAGAAGCGTCTGCGTGGCGTCGGTCAGCCCGCCGATCCAGCCGCCCGTGGAATAATCCAGCACGGGATAGCTGCCGACCATCACCAGACCGCCCGCCACCAGGATGTTCTCATCGGGCAGGTGGATGTAGATGTCACCGTCCGTATGGGCTTGCGACAGGTGGCCATAGCGGATGCGCCGCCCGCCGAATTCCCCTTCGCCGCCTGTGTAGAAGGTCTCGTTGGGCTGGGCCGCCCTGGGCCGGGGCTCGTATGTCTTGTCCTGCCACTCCACCCGGAATTCCGCGCCCATCCACAGCCGGGTGTTCTCATGGGCGATGATGCGCGCGCCCGTCTTGCCGAACGCCTCATTGCCCCCCGTATGCTCCGGGTGCCAGTGGGTGTTGAAGAGGGTATCCACGCCGCCGGGCACCAGCTTGGCGACCTGGGCCAGAACGGCCTTGGTCTCCTCCGGCGCGCCGCTGTCGACCAGAACGGCCTTGGCGGCCCCGCCGATGACCAGGACATTGCCGCCCGCCCCGCGCAGCAAGGCGATGTCGTCGCCCAGCGGCGTCATGGTCACGTCCGCCGCCATGGCCGGCCGCGCCTCGAGCATGGCCCCCGCAACGCCGCCCGCCAGCGACAGGCCGGCAACGCCGCAGGCCGTGGTCTTCAGGAACGCCCTGCGGCTGGGTGTGGAAGGCAAAGACGGATGGCGGTGTCCTGCCGTGACCCAGGCGTCCGCGGTGGGACGGTCCGGTGACGGGCCGCCGGCGACGACTGATCCATCATGGTTCTTTTCTCGCAAGGCCATTTCTCCCCTGCCCCAACGAAATTGCTTCGGCGCATTGACCGTGCCGCGCCATTCGACAGGCGGCTCTTTTATCTTGGGTTGCCTTGACGCCGCCATGCCCCCTTGGCACCGGCGGCCGCGCCACACCCCATTGGCCGGGAGTGGAACGCTTTCAACCTGGCTGGCAGGATAGTCAGTTTTTCAGGCGCGAATGAGGACTCGCGCGCATATCCAATAGGACATTAGCGCATGATCTCGTGGCCGCGCGGCCGTATCCCGGGGGTCAGCCCGGCAGGTGCCGCTCCCGCCAGGCGCGGGGCGTGACAGTGAAATGCTTGCGGAAAAGACGGGTGAAATAGCCGGCATCCAGGAAGCCGCTGCGCAGTGCGATCTCCCCGATCGGCAGCGAGGCGAACCGGGGGTCTGTCAGCATCTGGGCCGCCTGCTCGATGCGCACGCGGTTGAGCGTCTGGATGAAGCTCGTGCCCTGCTCCGCCAGCAGGGCATGGACATAGCGCTTGGAGATCCCGAGCTCCTTCACCGCCATGTCCAGGGTCATCTCGGGATTGTCGTAATGCTGCTCGATGATCTGGAAAATGCGGCGCGACAGCAGCGTGCGGTGGTGGCTGGACGCCGGTCCCTGATCGTTGACCAGGAGGGACAGGAGGGAGCCGATCTGATCGGATATCAGGTGGCGGGGCAGAGCGGCGTATTCCAGATTCTCGGCCGCCGCCTCCAGGAGGCCGCCGATGGGAGCGCCCCAGCCTTCCCTGGCCGACAACGGCCTGTTCAGGAGCACGGAGGGATCGGGCAGCCAGCGCTCCAGCCAGGATTGCGGCATGACCAGGTCGATCGCCTGATGGAATTCATCCATGTCCATTTCATAGAAACGGCTGTTGTCGAGGATGACGAACTCGCCCGGGCGCACGGCGAAGCGGCCCTTGCCGATATCGGTCGCGAAGGTGCCGCGCCTGGAATAGACGAGCTGGAAGGTCCCCGTCGCGCCGCGGCGGAAGCCGCCGGTCCCATGCGTCACGCACTGCGCCGAGGCGCTCATCTCCACGAACTGCAGCTGGCCCAGGTCACGGCAGCGCCACTGCGCCGTGAAGCCGCCCGCATCATGGACCTGAACCTCCAGCGGAACGAGGGTACGGCTCAGCCAATGGCGCCATTGCTCGATGGCGTCATCGCGTGGCAATCCAACGGGGGAATGCCAGCCGTTCTCAAAAGCAACTCGAGCCTGCATGATCTTCAAAGTCCCCTGATTGACCAGATCGCCCTTAGCTCTTTTACGGCTCCAGTTTAGGAGACACCTCTATCGCCCGCAAGCGATAGTCGCCAATCATGCGGGAGTGTGCTTTAAGACATTGTTACCACGTGTATTTTTTAATCAGTCCCATGACGATCCCCGGGCACGGCGCGGCGGCCGGCCGGCCAGCGCCAGGACCACGGCCAGCGCGCCGAGCGTCAACACCCCCGCCCAGGCCACCAGGCCGATGACCAGGCCCCAGGCCGTCAGGCACGGCCAGAGCGACAGCGCCAGCAGCCCCCAGCCGGCGATGCGCAGCCGCCGCCGGCGGCGATCGGTCGGTGGTGTTCCGAACACGTCGCGGTGATGCCGGCTCATGGCCAGCGCCAGCCCGGCAAAGCCGGCGATGGCCAGGATCAGCCCGAGCAGCGCCATCACCCCACCCTCCCGTCGCCCAGAGCCAGCACGACGATGGCGCACGGCAATGCCGCCACGGCCAGGCCGATCCAGGCCCGCCCGGCGGTGCGCGCCCGGAACACGGCCATGGCGGCCACGGCGAACACCAGGAAGCTCAGCAGCATGCCTGCCACCACCGCCTCGGTCCGCGCCACGGCGAAAAGCCCCTGCAGGCCGTAGGAGACGGCGACCGTGGCCAGCGCCGCCAGCCCATAGGCGCCGATGGTGGCCGCCACCACGCGGGCGGCCACCGAGAGGCGGTAACGGGCCGTGTCGCCAAGGGGGATCACGGCCGTCATTGCACCACGAAGCTCGTTGAAGCGATGTGGATCAGGCTGCCCACCGTCTGGCCGGCGATGATGTGCTCACCCTTCTCCTCATGCTCGGCCACCAGCACGAACTGGCCCTTCTCGCGGGCGGGCACGGTGATGCGGCCCTCAGCGTCGGTCCTGAACGTCTTCTGCCAGATGTCGGGGTTGACCACCTTCACATTGGTATCCGCCAGCGGATGGCCCTTGAACATCAGGGTGAAGGTGTCGCTGCCCGCCGCCACCGGCACCAGTTCCAGGTCGAACACCGCCGCCGTCTCCGTGCGGCCGGCACGGGCCTGGAAGGCGGCGGCCTGATAGGTGCCGTCATCCAGCTTCCAGGGCGCCCAGACCTGATCGTTGTAGAGATGCACGTCGCCAGCACCCGTCACCGTCGCCACCAGGTGATCGTCCTTCGCCACCAGGGTGGCCGGCGCCTTGCGGTCATTGGTGAAAAGCTCGGTGGTCGCCGTCAGCTTGGCGATGGCCTCGCCGGTGTCCGGCTCGTCGATGGCCTCGCCCAGATAGGCGCGCACCTGGCCGGCCTCGCCGCGTTCCAGCCACATCTGGTGGGCGTTGGCGGAAAACGCACAGGCGGAGGCGAAAAGGAGGCTCAACAGGGTTGTCTTCAGCATGTCCGATGTCCTTGTCATGAATGGGGGTCAGGTTTTTTCCGGTGCGCCGCCGGGCAGGGCCGCAGCCCTTTCCCGGCGCATGGGGGCGGGCTGCGGCAGGATGCGCAGCTTGGCCCGTGTCTTCAGAGCCGCCAGCAGGAAGAGCGCCGCCAGCCCCAGCATGGTGAGGTCGAATCCCGCCATCACCCAGTCTCCCCGCATCAGGCTGACACCGAGATGGCGGCCGGTGGTCAGGGCGTTGAGGATCGGCAGCAGGCCGTAAGCGCCGGCGGCGATGAACAGGCCCTCCATCCAGGCGCGCCCGCGCGGGCGGAAGGCCGGATAGAGCATCATCATCGCCCAGGTGATGAACAGGCAGTGGATCTCCCACTCATCCCGCCCCTCCAGCCCCACGGGCAGCAGCCGGTTGGCCCAGAAATAGCCGGCAAGGGCGACGGGAAAGCCGACAATGGTGCCGATGTTGAGATAGCCCGCCAG
>Ga0180219_1002129_pt1 | contig 12022 bp, 9 predicted proteins | sample eDN3rd30CBELigMG_FD_151338 | JGI IMG/M metagenome (GOLD analysis project Ga0180219, IMG submission 151338) | Enriched Miracle-Growth compost microbial communities from Emeryville, California, USA - eDNA 3rd pass 30_C BE-Lig MG (version 2)... ...
ATGCTGCGCAGATGGTGACGCTATTTGCCCTGTCGAATCTGTGGATGGCCCGCCGACATTTGCTGGCCAGCACAGGAGAGGTGCGTCTGTAATGCGGAAAATGGCTGCTGTGATGCGCTGGCGGTAACGAGAAAGATAGAAAAGCACAGCTGATCCGAGTGCTTTTGGATCAGCCGAGCGCTTTTGAAATTGGCAGCCGCTGAAATCAGCCAGGGATGCATGGCTATTTCAGACCATCCCTAACGAAGAAGCCGAAGCTGTTTAGGTCGTCCCCACATGTCAAAAGAGGAGTATGGAGGAGCGAACAGCGATGGTATTTCGAACTACCGCAGGATTGGTCATGGCGATAGTTGACTTGAGGAGGGAGAGGTCGGCGATACACAAACGGGAATCGCTGCGTCCTGAAAGATTGGCCGTCGTGCTGTCGGCAGTGCAACATCCACTGGGATTAGTAGGTATGCGTCATTGGCGCAACTAGCGCTTTACGATGACTACTGACATGCAAGAACTAGTTGTGGCTTGAACATATGAGCGCTCTGAGCAGTCCATGTTGCTCATAGGTGTAGTAGTTGTTGGGCTAGCTGGTCGCAGCAATGCCGCAAGGATTGGATGAACTTGTCAACCAGCGGCGAGTATGGGCGATGGAGCGGGCGCGCAGCACAAAGGGTATAGGGAATGGACAGTTCCACTCTTCGTAGTTCGAGGCCTAGCTTGGCGTAGGCGAGGGCGGTGAGTGGATTGATGATGGCCACACCCAGGCCTTGGGCGACAGTGGCGCAGATCGCGGCGGCACTGTGGGTTTCCACCAGCAGGCGGCGTTGGATTCCGTGGTTGTCGAAGTACTGGTCAATACGAGTCCGGTAAGGGTCGCTGGTCGCCAATGAAATGAAGACTTCATCCTGGAAGTCTTCAGCCCGTACCACCGCGCGACTGCTCAGGCGGTGCCCCTCGGGCAGAATGCAAACCACGTCGCCGGTAAAAATATGCTCCAGCTCGGAGCCTCCGGGGGCGTCGCTATCCTCGATAAGGCCCAGGTCATAGCGCTGTGAGGAAATCCACTCGTTGAGCAGAGGCGAGTCCTGGGGCGTGATGTTGACCGCGACTTCGGGATACAGGTCGAGGAAGTGCTTGCAGACCATGGGTAGTACGGCCTGGGAAAAGGCTGGCAGGGTAACCAGGGCGATCTGGCCGTGCTTGTACTGGCGGATCGCCTCAGCCGCCTTGTTGATTCGCTCCATGCCGAAATAGGCACGCTTTACTTCGTCGAATAGCAGAAGTGCTTGCTCGGTAGGAATCAACTTGGCATTGGCGCGCTTGAACAACTGCAACTGGGTAATGCTTTCCAGGCGTCCCAGCTCTCGGCTCACCGTCGGTTGCGAGGTGTGCAACAGAGCGGCGGCCGCGGTGGCGCTACCAGTTGTCATCAGGGCCCAGAAGATTTCGATGTGACGCAGGGTCAGGGAGGCCATTCCGTAGGTGCCTTGTTGCAAATCCTTTGCCTGAGCATATCAAGCGCGAATGCCTTTTGTTAGGTGATTTACTTTTAATCTAGAGTCTTTGTGCCATCACTGTATCCCGGCAGCCATGGGCACGGTTGTAATGGACCTGCGCCTGTTCGAAGCCATTGTCTTGCAGCAGTCGGGTCAGGCCACTGGCGGTAAAGTTCTCGCCTCCCTCCGTCAGGAGTTGCACGTATAGGCTCATCAACGCAGGGAGTATCGGCCCTCCCAAATCGTCATCGAGCAAGGTTTCGCTGACTACCAGCCAGCCACCTGGACTCAGGTGCAGGTAAGCGTTGGCGAGTAGGCGCCTTTGGTAGTCCAGGCTCCAGTCACCGAGTACGGCCGAGAGCAGCACTATGTCGAAAGGCGTTTCCAGAGGAAGGGGGCTGAAGATGTCGCCGGCTTGGCAGCGGATGCGGTGCTCAAGACCCTGCGCCTGAATTTGCTCCTGAGCGTGGTTCACCGCCTTTGGTAGATCCACGAGCATGATCTGTGCGTCAGGCAGGCTCCGGGCAAGTTCGATGGCCACCTGGCCACCGCCGCCGCCCAGGTCGAGAACACGCAGAGGGTGATCGACGGCTGTGTGGCTGGCGATAATCTCCGCCAAGCGCGTACCGGCACCCCGGCTAAAGGTATTCATGGCGGACATGAACAGGTCGAAGTCCTCGGCGCCCTTGTCCAACTCCGCGTAGAACTCACTGCCGTCGCGACCACCCAGCCCCAGGCGGTGGCAGATGGGGGCTTGACGGCGCAACGAATCGCTCAGTTCGGCGAACAAGGGATAGACGTGGCGGCGATGGTGGGCCATCGCCGCGCAAAGATTGTCGGGACTGTGCCTGGAGAGCAGCTTGCGGGCGTCGTCCGAGCAGTAATATCGCTCCTCCTCCTGTCGCACCAAGCCCACTGAGAGGCAGAAGCAGAGCAGCTTGCGGGTCTGTTCGGTAGATATCCCGCAATGGACTGCCAGTTCGTCCAGGCGTGCCCCGGGGGTTTGGTCCAGGTGGCTGAACAGATCCAGTTCGGTGCAGCTGAACAGCGCACCGGACATCATGTAGGCGTTTATCAGCGTATGAATCAGCGGCTCCGAACTGTTCAGACGGCTGCGAAAATCGATGCTTCCTTGGTTGCTCATGAGTTCACTCGAAATGCTGGTTGATGTAGGCGAGTGTTGCCGCGGGCGCATACTTGAATGCGCTGCCCTGGCCGAAAGCCAGGACGTGAAGGGTCTTCGGCAGTAGCTCGGGCCGTGGCGGTTCCGCCAGACACCAGGCGTCGGCTGAAAGCAGGCTGCGGATGTTCTCTGGCTGTGCTGTCAGTTCTGGCAGATAGCGTTTGAGCTGCGCCCATGCGGCGTTGCATTGTCGGGCGCCGCGGTCGGGCAGGAGGCTGGGCGGCACGTCGAAATCTAGCTGTGGTAGTCCGAAGAGCAGGCCGCCGCTGGCGGTGGGGCGAACGTGGAAGCCGCTGTCATGCTCGACCACAAAGGGGATGTTTGGCACCGGTGATTGCTCCAGGTAGTGGATGGTCACGGTGCGATTGCGCACTTGTGCTGGCAGACCCAGGTGTTGCAGTAGCGTCTGGGTCCAGTAGCCACTAGCGAGAACCAGTTGCTCGGCGTAATAAACCCCGCTCGCTGTATGCAGGCGATGCCGATTGTCGCCGGTCGTTAGGCTGATGACTTGGCGGCCGAACTCCAGGCATACCCCCAACTCTCGACAGCACGCAAGCAATGCCAACCAGACTTGGCGAGCCTCACGGTATCCGGCGAGGGGATCCTCGATGGCCCAACTGATCGCCTGCCAGTTGAGCTGCGGATAACGTGCTCGCAGTTGCTCCCTGTCTAAGACACGAAAGCCACGACACTCGGCGTCTTCCAGAAGTCCCTGTTCGCTATCCTGGTTCAGGCAATACAGGCTTGGAGTTGGGCTGTAATCGAGGTTTGGCGCCAGGTCCTCGTAGAAGCCATGGCTGTCCTGAACCCAGGTACTGATCTGAGGGTTAGGGTCGAAGAAGCGGATACCTGCGCCAGAGCTGAGGGTGGCATTGTTAGGCCGTACCTGCTGCTCCAGCACGAGTACCCGCTTTCCGCGCCGGGCCAGGTGGATGGCTGTGCATAGGCCGATGACACCGGCCCCGATGATCAGCACGTCCAGTTTGCGATCTGCACTTTTCAAGGGGTTATCCAAGCAATTGCGCGGTAGCCGTGGGCATCAAGCAAGCCAGGTGCTGGCGTAGCCCGAGCATCGCCGCGGACTCGAGGTAGAGGCTGGTGTGGCGCTGCTCGACAGCGGCCTGTGCGGTGTAGTGCTCCTGAGTCAGGTGCTGGAAGCGCACCAGGCTGTCGACCAGTTGCAGCAGGGTGGTGGTGAATTGCTTGACCGAATAGCCGCAGGGCGCGCTCAAGGCGTTGTCCAACTGCTGGCGCAACTGTTCGAAGCTGCGCCCATATTCCTGGTGCAGTCGCTTCCAGGCGCCGCCCTGTTGCAGGTCGAGGTCGGCGGCAAAGCTGGCCAGGCGTTGTCGGTGGGTACTAGCCAGCGCCTGCAAGCGTTCGCCCAGATCCTGGCGAAACTGTTCGAACTCCTCGTGCCGATAGTTTTCACGCTGGGCTTCAGGGCGCTTGAGTGACAGGTAGAAACGGTACCAGTCGGTATCGACCGGGTCGGTGAAGACATCCTTGGCCCAGATAGCGTGGTTGCGGCTGGTGGAGAACTTGGACTGCTCCAGGAGCAGGAACTCGTTGACCACAAAGGTGATCTTCAGTTGCTTGAGTCCCAGGGCCGCGAAGAGCCGTGGGTACAGATACGCGTAGTAAAAGGAGTTGTCGAAGCCCATCAGGTGGATGACTTCGACATCCGCTTGGTTGAGCCTGTCGATTGCTTGCTCGGTGCTATCCGGTTCTTGGTCGAAGACGCCTCGGTAGAGTGCGGCCAGATATCCTGCAGCCATCTCGATCCAGGCCAGGTAGGTTTGCCCTGCCAGTGCAGGGGCCTGCGCGGGGATGCCCCATTCGCCAGTAAAGCTCACCACGTAGTCGCGTTGAGGCTGAAGCTCCTGGTGCCGCAGATAGGTAGCCAGACGCGGTGGCGCATCGATCTGCAGCCCGGCCTGGGCGAAGTGTTCGCGGCATGCGTGCAGGTTCAGTACTGCCTTGGTCTGAGATTTTAGCTGTGGGGTATTGCCACACAACATGCAATGCAGCCTGTCTAGGTCGTAGCTGTTGTTCGGGCTGCCGCAGTCTTCGCATACGCAACCATTGGAAGGCTGGGCGCAGCTTGGGCATTCGCCGCGAGCAAACGCATCGAAGACCTCCAGGTTGCAGTGTTCGCACCATGCGTAATCGTGTGTCTGATGGTGCAGTACACCGCGCTCCTGCAGGCGATGAATGAAGTCATGGACGAAGGGGGCGTGACCCTTGGCATCGCAGTCGTATACCGAGTCGAAAGCCATGCCGGCATGCCGGAAGGTCTGCATGATCGACTGCGAGTAGTGCTCGAACAGTCCCTGGGTCGGTTGAGCACGCTGGCGAGCCTTGAGGTCGACGTAGGACTGGCTCTTGTCTGTACCTACCACCAGGTGGGCATTCTTGCCCTTGCGCTGCAGTTGTCGGCGGATCACATCGGCGGCGATGTAGGGGCCGCAGATATGCCCCAGGTGCAGGTCGCCGTTGGGCGTAGGCGGCGGGGTAAAGATCAGGTGGTGGGTCGAGGAGGGTTGCTCGGCCAGGTTCTGTGGTTCCCACCAGATGCTCATGAACTGGATATCGCAGGCGGCGTCGGCCTCCAGATAGTGTTCGCTGAATGGCTTGATGTAGAGCACATCGCCCGATGCCACGCGCTCCTTGTGGCCATCCTGCACGAACAGGCCTTGGCCCTGCAGAATGACGAAGGTCTCATGCTCATGATGCTGGTGCGGTTGGCTGCGCGTCCCGGCATCGACGGTGGCGTAGGCCGAGCCGAAAGGTGTCTGCAGGCCTGGAACGGGGTAAAGGCGCTTGAGCTGGGTGTCGTATTCACGGCTGATCTTGAACTGCTGGTGCTTTCTAATGGCTTCCATGGCTTCACACGGCAGGTTGCGGGATAGGTGCTAGGTCAGAACAAGGGCGCGTGGCAATGCCTGCACATCGCGCCTTGCCATGCGGGGTCAGAGTTCCAGTTGCAGGAGTTCGTCCAGCTTCTGGCGTCGGCGGATCAACCGCACGCTGTCGCCATCGAGCAGGATCTCTGCTGCCAGCGGACGGCTGTTGTAGTTGGAGGACATGCTGGCGCCATAGGCCCCGCAGTCGTGGAAGACCACCAAGTCATTGACCTCTACGCCGGGCAGCAGGCGCTGCTCCGGTTCGCTGCTGGCGGACTGGGTGAATACGTCCCCGGCCTCACACAGGGCTCCGGCCAGTATTGTCGGACGCTGCGGGCGAGGCGCCTGGCCGGCGTGCTGGGGAATCACCGAAACGTGGTGGTAGCTGCCGTACATGGCCGGGCGCATCAGATCGTTGAAGCCGGCATTGACCAGTACGAAATGGTTGGCGCCTACGTCCTTGTAGGCACGCACCTGGGTGACCAGGCAGCCGGCCTCGGCGACGACGAAGCGACCGGGCTCCAGTTCGAGCGCGACCGGATGACCCAGGTGTGCCTCGATCTGCTTCCTGGCGCTGTCCCAAACGTCGAAGTACTGGTCGACGTCGATCTCGCTGTCGGTCTCTCGATAGGCTACGGGCAGTCCACCGCCCGCGGAGATGGCCTGGATATCGAAGGGGCAGCGGCGCACTTGCTCCACCATCGCCGTGCTGACCTGCTGCAAGTGCTCGTAGTCCACGCCCGAGCCGATGTGCATGTGCAGGCCGATCAGCTTCAATCCGTAGCCCTCGACTAGCGAGTAGCACTCCTGCAGGTTTTCATGCCAGTTGCCGTGCTTGCTGCTCTGGCCTCCGGTGTTGGTCTTGCGGCTATGACCGTGGCCGAACCCGGGATTGATGCGCAGCCATACCGGGTGCCCCGGGTTCGCCTTGCCGATCTGTTCGAGCATCTGCGGCGATCCGGCATTGACCGGGATCCCCAGCTCGACCACGCGGGCGATGGTCTCTTCGTCGATGACATCCGACGTATAGACGATTCGCGGTACACCATCCCTGTTGTGGAATCCGGCGCACAGGGCGCGTTCGATCTCGCCCAGCGACACTGCGTCCACCCATACCCCGAGGCCTTCCATAAGACGCAGCAGGTGCAGGTTGGAGTTGGCCTTCTGGGCGTAGCGCAGGGTGTCGAAACGACGTAGCTGGTCGATGCGCCGGCGGATGATCGCGGCGTCGTAGCACCAGAACGGCGTCTGGTGCTGCTCGGCGAGCAGCCTGAGACGTTGCGGCTCATAGAGGCTCACTGGGCTTCTACCTCCGCTGCCGCAACGGGCTCCAATTCATGCCAGGTGAAGGCTTTGCGCGCCTTCTGCAACACGTGCCAGGTACCGGAGTAGCCGGCCGGGAAAACGAGTTGCATGCCTGGCAGGAACTGCAGGATCCGACCGTTCTCGTCCTCGATATGAATCTCGCCCTCCAGCAGATGGGCAAACTCATGGCCGGTGAACTGTACGGTGAAGCTGCCGGCCTCGCATTCCCAGAGACCGACGGTGAAGAGGCCGTCGGCAGTCTCGAAGTGCTTGTGGAAGGTTTGCACTGGGGCACCGAACTTGCACTTGTGCGCGGGTGTTTGCAGATGCGAGATGCTGCGGGCGGGGGCCGCCAGCGAAATGATGGAAAGATTATCCAGCATGGTTCCGTCTCCAGCCTGCTCAGGCGGGCTCGATAGTGAAGAGGCGTGCGGAAAGGCGGGCGGTCTCGGACATGAAGTCGGGAGTGCGGTCATGGCTGTGCGGCCAGAACCATTCGATGTGGCCCTCGCGGGTCTCGAAGTTCTGGGCATCGCTCGCCGTCAGGTCGCCTACGCCCTTGTAGAGGGTGAGCTCTCGGACACCCTCGGGAAGCTCTACGGCATTGACCTGGCGAATGACGCCAGGGGCCGACTTGAGGAAGGTCACCGCTGCGGTGCCCTGCCGGCGGGGGGCTGGGAAGCTGTCCTTCAGGCCGCAATAGCTACGGGCGTGCAGGGCATAGAGATCGACGTCCAGGGCGCGATAGACCAGGTCGATGATCTTGTCGCCGGCAGGGCGCGCCCCGACTTCGATGATGTAGGGCTCGCCATTGACGATCTTGATTTCCACGTGGGCAACGCCGAGATCGATACCCAAGACAGTGCAGGCTTTCTCTGCGGTGACGAGCAGTTGCTCGTAATCGTTGCCGGCGTAGGGAACCAAGTGGCCCATTTCGGCGAAATAGGGACGTGCTGACAGTTGCTTGTGGGTTACCGCCATGGCCTTGCAGCCCTGCGCTGTGCAGAACACCTCGACGGAGACCTCCAGTTCGCTGTCGAGGAAGGCTTCCAGGTGGATGCGCTTGGCATCGAAGTGCAAGGCTTCGCCGTAGCGCTGCAGCAGTTGTTCTGCATCGTCCAGGGCCAGTTGCAGTTCGTCGCGGTTGCGCACCAGGCGAACGCCGCCACTGCCGCCGAACACGCTGGGCTTGAAGATGGCGCTCTGTTCTGGGGCGAAGCTGAATCCGGCGACTTCTTCGTCCACCGCCAACGTCTCTGCCACATTCAGTCCTGCGTCAGCCAGGGCCTGCTTCATGACGAGCTTGTCGCGGCAGCGAAGAATCACCTCGTCACCGAGGAACGGTACTTTGTAATGGCGGGCGATGGCCGCTCCTGCTTCCAGTACGAAATCGTTGACCGGTACCACTGCCGCAGGGATCGCTCCGTTCTTTTCCTGGTAGGCCTGTACCGCCTCGAGAGCACGTTGGGGGTCAAGCAGGCAGGGGCTGGCGATGTAGTCATCGGCCAGGCCTGCGGCGCCGCGGCGGCGTTGCGCAAAAGCCTCCCCGGGGTAAGCCAGGATGACCACCGGCAGGTTTAGCGCCCGGGCGGTGCAGAGCACGGCACGTTCACGCGTGGGAAGGTCGCCGCCAATGAGCAGGGCGAAGCTGTTGGAGTGGCTCATGGTTTCCTCGTGGGATGTCAGGGCGCACGGGCGGCATCATTCGCAGCCGCGCGGGGTTGAGAACGTTGCAGAGTCGACTGCATGAGGAGTGCGATCGACAGGGCGATCAGCGCGAACGGTAAGGCCCATGCCAGCCAGAGGGCATTGAATTGGGCCAGCAGAATCAGCAGCAGGGCTGGGGTTGCCAAGGCGTTCGCCCGGCTCACGGCTTGCCCGACCTCCGCCTCTTCCAGGCGATGGGCGATGGCGGCGCGGATATGCACGCGGGCACCGCCAAAGGCCACGCCCAGGACTACGAGGCACAATGACTTGGCTGCTAGTTGCGGGGGCAATATCAGCCAGGCCAGTGCGGATGCGGCGCTGAGCAGCAGCAACAGCGCAAGGAAGGCGAACAGGCGAGGTCCGCTGGCGCCGGTAATTATCAGTAGCCCCACGAGAGCCATGCCTAGGCCAAAGGCGGCATCCAGCACGCCGAGCTGGAAAAGATCCCAGCCCTGCTGCGTGACGAACACTGGCAGCATGAAGTTGAAGGCGCCGAGCGTCGGCCAGACCAGCAGCAGCGGTATGAACAAGGACAACGGCAGGACAGGTGTCGAGGCCTGCCGCACTTTGGCTGGCGGCGCGTCGGCGCCGCCGCCAGCTTGGTAGCAGATCGCAGCCACCAGCAGGAATATCGCTGCCAGCAGCACCGCGAAGCCAAGATTGCCGAGCAGTGGAGTGAGAACTGCCGCCAGCAGCGGGCCAATCATCAATGCGGCTTGGCTGCTGGCAGTTGTGGCCCCGCTAACGCGTTGCACCAAGGCTTCCGGCAGTCCGCGCAGAACCTGGGTGAACCACATGTCCAGGCTGGCCTCTAGCAGCAGGAAGAGCAGCCAGACAATCAGGTTGGTCAGCAGCAGCGCTATTGTCTGATAGCGGCTCAGACCTGCGATTACCCCCAGTACCGCCAGTCCGCCGAGGAAGCGCGCACTCATCTGCCGGCCGTTCATTCGCAGCGAGAGACGGCGGACCAGTGCCGGCGTGACGAAGGCCGGAATGAATGAACAGAAGATCGCGACCGCCAGAGGCAGATAGCTGACGCTGTGCTGGTGGAGAATATTCCACGTCAGCGAGACCAGCAGAGCGCCGGAGGCCAAGCGATAGAGCGTGGAGCACAACAGGAAGGTCATGGTGTCACGGGAGTAGGCGCTCATACGGCGATATCCCTGTCGACTCGAGGCGCTAGGTGATGCTCGACCATGTCCTGGGCAACCTCGTAGGCACGCCGGGAAATGACGGAGAGGAGGGTATCGCTCAGCCCGTGGGTAGTTTCCGACATCCCCTGGATATAGATGCCAGGCAGGAAGTCCTCGCGTGTTTGCAACGCATAGTGGCGACTCAGTACCGGCTGTGTACTACTGGATGTCTGCCAGTAGGGTTTGAGCGCATTGAGCAGGTTGTTGTTGTGCCGGCGGTGGTAGCCGGTGGCGAAGATCACCACATCGGCCTCACGGACATGCTCGTGGCCGTCCAGTGTGGATTTGAGTCGGACCTGGATGCCGTCATCTTCGAAGTCCAAGTGCGCCAGGCGGGAAAACTTGAGCACACCGAAACGCTGGCGGCTACCGTCGATCGAGGCTTCGTATTCTTCGCGGTACAACTGCTGAATCAGGCTGAGGTCCGCTACCGAATAATTGCTGTCCTTGTGCCTGGCAAGCAGGTTGCTGCGCTCGGTCTGGTTCAGGCCGAAGAAACGGTCAACCATGCTGTGGTCGAACATCTCGTTGATGTAAACGCTATCGTCCGCTTGCTTGAAACCAATTCCGCTGCACACCACATGCACGTCCGCATGGCGGTAACGATCAATCAGGTATTGATAGATTTCTGCAGCGCTCTGACCTGCGCCTATTACGAGGAAGCGGTGGGGTTTGGCCGGGTCGTAGTGTTCGATGCGTTGCAGGAAGGTAGAAGAGTGGAAGACATGTGGATGTTCGGCGTAGGCCGGCATCATTGGCTGGCCACCGATCGCCAGGGTCAGGTTGCGCGTACGCACGATGTTGACAGCTTGGGTACGGGTATCGCGTACCTGCAAGTCCAGATAGGTGACTTTGCCGTTGTGAATTACCGGAGCTACGGCCTCTACTGAAGAAGAATAACGAATTAATCCCTTAAATTGCTCTGCCGTCCAGCGTAAGTAATCGTCGAACTCCTTACGGCTTGGATTGAAGTCGCGCAAGTTTGCAAAAGAGGCCAGACGACCTTTCTGGTGCAGATAATTGACGAAGGTATAGCGGCTGGATGGATTGCGCAGGAAACACAGGTCCTTCATGAAGGAAATCTGCATTTTTGCGTTTGGCAACATCATCGGATGATGCCAGCTGTGCGAGGTTTTGGATTCCAGGAACAGGATCGAGCTCTCGCGGGTTTCGACCGCAAAGTCTTCTTTCAGGGCAATAGCGAGCCCGATATTGGATGGGCCAAAGCCCACGCCAACCAGATCGTGCACATCCATGTTGGGTATCTCTGTGTATTGATAAGGTTCGAGCGGAAATCCTGTCGGGAAATGAATACCCGTCAGTGAGCACTGGGCTTTGAGTTTTCTATTAAATGTGTTTTCGGAACGTTGATAACGTCGGTGTGCTTAACATACTTAAAATAAAATGCGGGTGGAAATATCAATCCTTAGGGTACGGTTTCAGAACTGATATACCCCGCTGAAAGGTGCAGACTGCAGGTTGCGGTGAGTCTCGTGGGTTATTTCTTCAGGCGGCACGGCCCTGAGTCATCGTCCTGGGCGATCCGGTTGGCAAGATCGAGCATGAGGCGCTCCATGGGGATCGAGCCCCAGCTCCTGGGACCCTATGGACCCACCCTGCTTTCTTGGGGTGTAGCTTGGCCGGCGAGGATTTGTGCCTATTCCCCGAGGTGCAGGTATTTAAGAGGCGACCGGCCTTTGAAGTCGGAGCGAACCGGACGAGCTAGTCCAGGCTCAGGTTCTCGGCGATCCGGGCGACGAGCTTCAGAGGCTCCTTGCTATTGACGATTGAAAACATCAAGTCGCGCTGGCTGCGAGGCAGGGCCTGGGCACAGCCCAACATGCCCTACCTGTCTCCGTCCAAGGTCGGTGACTTCTTTGGCTTCCGGGTCCAGGAGCTGGCCGAGCGCGCGCACGTGCATCGTAATACCCCGACTGCCCGGCCCCAGGCGCCGCAACTGCAGAAGTACCTGCAGGACATGGTGCGAGTGCTGGCGGTGGTCACCGAGATGACCGGAGACGTCCAGCGGGCGGTTTTCCTGATTACCGGAGCTTTCGAGCAGCGCTCGCTAAGTACCAGGATCGCAATGGAGGTTCCCAGGGCCGAACTGGCGATTGCCATTGAATCTTGGTGGTCAGGCCACCTCGGCTACGCCCCAACGCATGATCTAGCGGCTCTTCCGATCCCCCCTTTTTTTCCGGCGTTTGAAGAGGCTCGGGTTGCACGCACTGCGTTGGA
>Ga0180219_1002130_pt1 | contig 12022 bp, 16 predicted proteins | sample eDN3rd30CBELigMG_FD_151338 | JGI IMG/M metagenome (GOLD analysis project Ga0180219, IMG submission 151338) | Enriched Miracle-Growth compost microbial communities from Emeryville, California, USA - eDNA 3rd pass 30_C BE-Lig MG (version 2)... ...
GCTGGCTGTAGAGCTGGCTGTAGAGCTGGCTGTAGAGCTGGCTGTAGAGCTGGCTCGGTTTATCCGCCAGCAGAGCGAAGATGACATTGACTGCCAATTCGCACATGGCCGGCGATGAGAAATGCAGGATCATCGGTGCCGGTTTGCCGAGCCGGGCGTAAAAGCCCCGGATGATCTCATCGCCGGTTTCAAAATCTGCCGGCTCGCAGCACAGCCCGATCTTCAGCCATTCTTCCCGGAAGGTGATCAGCCGTGCTTCCTGCTCGGCCGTGAGCTTCGTGATTTTCTTGGTCCCAGCCATTGTTCGGCTCCGTGATGATGGAGCCGTTGTACAAGGATGCTAGTATCGTGTCAACTAGCAAACTTGTATATTTTTACGCTCATGCTATCCTGCTGATGCGGCTGGGTAGCTTCCGGCTGAAAAGCAAGAAGGGCACCGGCGCGAACCGATGCCCTTCAAGGTCAGATCAGGGCTTTAATGATCGCTGCAACTCCGAAGAGGCACAGCGCCACGTTCACCCTGACGATGACAACGACGCGGGGTTTCGACCGCATAGGTCAAGCCTCCGGGTCGCGGCTAGCCGCAGACCTAAGGGTTTGCGGTGAGGCCACCATCGAACGGAATAACCGCCGTTCATGGCTGCATCGGCCCAGCATTGGCTGTGCGCACAGCCTTTGCTGGCGTCGCGTGACGCCCATATCCCGCTCTCGGGTCCGCGTAACTCCGAGGCCAGCCGTATGAGGGCCAGCCTTTATCGCTTCTGCGGGAATTTGGCGCGACGATCTGCGGTTCGGCCTGATTTGCCCGTCTCGTCAAAGACGGATTCAGGCCGGCCGCAGACCGATTGGAACAGGATAGGCAACGAGAGTCGAGGGCGGTTGGCCTGACGATCCGCCGCCCCGGTCAATCATTTGGAGGCCGGATGGGAAAGCGAATTGCGCGGGTTGTGAAAAAACCCCATGTTCAACAGATGGGATGGATTAAAAGCTCACTGTTGACTGCCGGGGGCGGCGTTGTCGTCGCCGTGGCTGTCGTCGGCATTATCTGGCCGACTCAATTGCAGCAGGCCGCCTCGATAGGCGAGGTGAAGGAAAAGGCCGCCAATATTGAGAAAAAGCTCGATGAGATGAGCGCGAAACTGAATTCGATCGATCAGAATATGGGTCTGGTCCGGCAGCGCTTATCCAGCATGGATTCCGACCCGACGCGGCTGATAGCGGCTGCCGGCGTGCTGGCCACCGCGAAATACGGCATTGTCAGTATCGGCGCAGACGCCAAGCTCTACCTGTTTCCCAAGACGGAGGATCTTCGGTTGAGCCTTGAGAATGCCGGCATGAAAGCCGAAGCGGTGGCCCCAGGTATTTTTGCATACCCAGCCCCGAAGGGGTGGAATGAGATGATTCTGCCTACGAATCGGCCCGAATAGCTAATCGGTACCTCGCGATGCCGCGTCTAGGCTCGATGATGACGAAAAGGACGCCGTCGGCATTCCCGACGCCATGGGTCGCCGTCAGACGCCGACGACCTGGTGGATCTGCTTAATGAGCGAGCGCTCCTCGAACCGCGTTCGAAGTAGGGAGCAAACAGGCCCACTAAGCCTGAACGTGTCTGTTCCCGATACGTCCTCGTTGCGGAACGTATCAGCCAGTGATACGTTATGCCCGAGACAATCGGGATGATCAGAGGCTTTCGAGACGCGAGGACCAAGGCCGTGTTTGGCGGGGAATGCCCTAAGGGGTTCCCTGCGGACATTGTGAGGGTGGCCCGCCGAAAATTACGAATGGTTGACGCCGCAGCGCAACTAATCGATTTGCGAGCGCCGCCGGGCAATAGGCTTCATCCGCTGAACGGGGATCGAGCCGGGCAACACGCGATTTCGATCAATGATCAGTTCCGGGTCTGCTTCACATGGTCGGACGATGGACCGGCGGATGTGGAGATAACGGATTACCACGACTAGGAGGGACACCATGACCAAGCTTTCGCCCCTTCATCCAGGCGAGGTTCTTCGTGAGGAATTTATGGCGCCGTATAATTTGACGGCTTATACCCTTGCGAGGGAGTGCCATATTGAGCGCCCCCGGCTTGAGCGTATTGTCCGTGAGCAGCAGGGCATTTCTGCTGATACGGCTCTCCGGCTTGCGAAGTATTTCGGTACGACCGCCGAGTTCTGGATGAATTTGCAGAACAGATATGAGCTGGAAGAGGCCCGGGTTGAAATCGGCTCCGATCTGGACGAGATCAAAACCCGAGAATTAGAGGCCGCATAGCTCCGGAACGCCCCGCTTCGGCGGGGTTTTTCACTTCGGCCTTACGTCCGTGACCTTGGCCATTGAAGATCCGCGATTCTAGGATATCATTCCTTGACTCTATCCCGATCTCGTTTTTGAATAGAACGTAACGAGAACGGGGGCGGAAATGGAGAAGGAAAAGGCGCTGTTAATTGCGTGGCGGGGCGCCAGCCATAAGGGGCGCTCTAAGGCTTTGATTTATCTTCGGGCTTTGGTGAGTTCCGGAGAATGTCCAGAACGGTCTTCTGAGCGTGATCCGGAACCTGGCGGAACAGGGATAGAAGCTCGCGTTCCTCCTGTTCCTCTATAACCTCTGAGTTCAGATCCCCCGCGTCGGGCATGAAGTTGGGGTCTAAATCATAAACATGCACACCAAGCGCTCGCGCAATCTGTGGCAGCTTTTTTGTTGTCTGATCTACGTTGCTTTCGAGTCGTGAAATAAGCTGCTGGCTGACCTGGGCCTTTTTCGCCAAGGCCACCTGCGAAAGACCCTTAGCCTTTCGTACTCGGGCAAGATTGATTGCGAGAGACATAGCCGAACAGCTAACAAGAGTCCTTGTACGCGTATACACAAGATTCCTAGTTGACGAGCGGGGCGACATATACTAGAAATCTTGTATGACGACGGATTATCGAGACCATCTTGAGCGTGCGATCCGCTACTGCGGGTCCCAGGCCCGTTTGGCTGCCGCTATTGGGTGCACTCAGCAACACATCTCTTACCTTCTCAACGATGCGTCTCAGGTTTCCGCCGAGATTGCTGTCAAAATCGAGAGGGCGACGAGCGGGGCGGTGACCAAGGCGAGCATCCGGCCGGACCTGTTCGCATCTGACGCCGAGCAGGTGTCGGCATGAGCACCGATACCGATCTCCGCAACATCTCCACCGAGGCGCGTCCGCTGATTGAGCAGTGGCTTGATATCAGCGAGCAAATGTCCGCGCTCCGCCAGGTCGCAACCGACAAGGGCTTGGAATGGTCGCAGATCAAGGCGTTGCTCAAAGCTCAGATACAGGACGAGCGGGACGAAACGGGCGAGGGCAAGCGTGTCCGCGCCATTATCGAGCGCGCCGACAACGCATCCGCATATGCGGACATGCTTGGGTTGAGCCAGACAGAAAAAAATAATTTTTATTCTGCTGAGCCTCACGTGAGCGCCAGCGCGCCGGCCCATGACACACCAGAGCCAGCGCCAACCACTGTGTTCGTAACGCGCGGCACGTCGGCATCCGATACGTACGCAGTTCCTGATGACGGAGCCATCCCGGCATTTCTTCGCCGTGAGCAGGTGGCGTCATGACAATCGGTTTCTCCACGCCGCAGCGTTCCATCCGTCCCACGTTGCGGCACCGGCGCGCGGATTCCAGCTACGCAATACCTCCCTGCTGGTTTCCGCGCGCTACTCATCACGCAGCAAGGGGCGTTGCCGCGTCATGATCTGGCTAACTGTTCCTATCGTGGTGGCCTTCCTGTTTTACGCCGGCTGTCTCCTGAGCTGCACTCGGAGGCGCTGGTGAACATCTTTCTCGTCACCGTCATCGCAGTTCTCGCGCTTGCCCTGTCTGCAAACATTGCAAGCCGCGTCGCCGTCGATGCGAACGGCAATCAAATTCAACCGTCGTCTGCCTGCCAGCATTCGACGGACAAGGGGAGTCTCTAGAGCTTCTGGCGTGAGCTTGAGTGAGATGTCCCTCGTCATGTTCCAAACATGACAGGGATCAGGTGCATGAACATCCACACTTTGAGGATATCGGAGCCACGTAGTGAAATGAGTACCGCAGTTGCCATTGCACAGGATCTGGAGCGCCGGGAGCGCGTCCGGGTCCACAACAAGAGGCTGGCGCGTCAGTCGCTCGCCACAAAGCTGCGGGTCGGCGCTGGCACCGTTGAAAATCTTGTTCGAGGGCGCGTCAAACGGATCGACGCAGCGGTTCGCGACCGGCTCCAGGCCTTACTTATCCGCGAACTGGAAACCGAGATTGTGAGGCTATCGCATGAGCTACAGGTGGCTCGCCAGTGCGGCAATCATCTTGCTTCGGATCAGATTGGCGAGGTTGAGGCGCATCTGGAAGCGGCGCGGATGATGTTGAGCGGAGTTACGCGATGAATGCGGCGGACACGAATAGGCCCGTGTCCGCGCACTACCGCAACACACGGGCCTAGGGAGATCAACAATGTTGAATATATTCAATGGGAAAGCCGCAGACAAGATGCCAGTCGGCGTTACGGCCCATAGATCGGTGAGCGATTCACGGAAAAAGCTGCGCTGGCAGATTGAATCGCCACCGGATGACCTTGCGCGTCTTTGGATCGTGACGCCGGACATGGCGGAGGCCATGCTGGAGCGTAACCGCGACGACGAATGGCATAACCGACCGGATTCCGAGAAGGGCGTCCTGCGTTATACGCGCGCGATGCAGCGCGGCTGGAAGCTGACCGGCGAACCGATCATCTTCTCCAAGTCTGGACGGCTGCTAAACGGCCAGCACCGCTTGATGGCATGTATCAAGTCCGGTGCGCCCTTTGAGACTATCGTCGTGTTCGGCATCGACGATGATGCGTTCAGGTTCATGGATATTGGCGTGTCCCGCTCGGCAGGCCATATCTTCGCAATTGAAGACGTACCGAATTACAACTTCGCGGCGTCGATCGCTCGGCTTCTGTTCGGCTATCTCGCCAGCTCGACGTGGGAAGGTCGTGCGCCGGACGTTGAAAACGACACGCTGCTGAATTTTTACTACCAGCATCAGCGTATTCAGGACAGCGTTACGTTTGCGCGCAAGCTCAATTCAGAGCGCCTGATGGCACTTCGTTGGGCTGGTTTCTGTCATTATGTCTGCGCCGCCAAGAGCCGCGCCGAGGCTGACAAGTTTTTCGAGCAGATCGCTACCGGGGTTGGTTTCACCAGCAAGAACTCGCCCGCCTATAAGCTGCGCGCCAAGTTGCTCGCCAACTCCCGCTCGTCGAGCGAAAGGCTTAGCGAAAACACGGTCGGCGCCTACACCATAAAGGCATGGAACGCTCATCGTCGCGGCGAGAGCCTGCGTTCCTTTGTCTGGCGCACCGCGCAGATGCCGAACGAGCCGTTCCCGAGGGCAGAATAATGAAGATCGAGCAGGTATTCGTTGACGGCGTTGATGTCGGGGAGCGGCTACGGCCGCTCAACGAGGCCGCCGTGCAGTCGCTTGTCGAGAGCATGGGCCGGCTCGGGCTATTGCAGCCGATCACGGTCTACACGCCGGACAACAATCGCATCATCCTGGTTGCCGGCTATCACCGGCTTGAGGCCGCCCGTCGACTGGAATGGGATGAGATTGATTGCATCTTCGTCAACGCCGACGAGATCGAATGCCAGCTACGCGAGATTGCCGAGAACCTGCATCGGGCCGAGCTTACCGCGCTTGAGCGGGACGAGCATATCGCCAAGTGGGTGGAGTTGGTCCGATGCTACGGTGCCGCAGATGCAGCAAAAAACAAACCGGTGCAATCTGCACCAGTTTCCACGGGCGGCCGAGGAAACAAGGGCGGCATCAATGAAGCGTCTCGTCAGCTTGGCATAGAGGGCACGGACGCCAAGCGCGCCGTCAAGGTTGCATCGCTGTCTGACGAAGCCAAGAAAGTCGCACGCGATACCGGGCTAGATGACAATAGGTCCGTGCTGCTGGCGGCCGCCAAGCAGCCTGACGACGTGACATATCTGCGGGCCGAGCACGCTCGTCGCGAAGCCGAGCGGCAGCGCAAGGAGGTCGAGAAGCTAAACAGCAACACAGACCGAGTAATCGCGCTAACTGCTGCCGAGCAGTTCGCCCGGTGGCTCGTAGAGCGTACTGACGCAGGCGAACTATCCACAATCATTTCATGGCTGGAAGGCACGAAGCCGCGCGATGTCATCGCCGCGATGCGTCGCGCAGCGGCATAGGGGTGAGGTAGCGGTATGTTGAGCGTGTCTAACGTTGTCCCGGTACAGCCAAAGCGGCTTCTCTCACATTACCACGACGTGCGGCGACGGCTGATGTCGCCGCCTGCTGCTCAGGTTATCAAGCAGCACGTCGAGCCAGCGCCGAAGGCGCGAGAACCGAAGCCGCCGGAACCGCCGCAGGTTCGGCCGGATGACGGCCTCATCCGTAGATATGTCGAGGCCACCGCAGCGGCTTACGGCGTCAGCTACGACGATGTGCTTTCCGGTCTTCCTACCCACAACATAGCTTTGGCGCGGCGGCTGGCCGTGGCGCTCGCCCATGTTTGGGGCATCAACTCGATTGCCAAGGTTGCCAAGGCATTCGGCGTGGATACTACCACAGTTATTGATGCAGCGGCGGACCTGTCAGCCATTCTTCGCCAGCGCATGATTAGCACGAACACGCCATTCGATGCGGTTTTACCTCACATCTTGATCGACTGGGAACACTCATCTGTCCGCATCGGTGGCCCGTCTATCGCTGAGATTATGGCGGTTTCAGCGCGGTTTTTCGGGATCACGATGAACGACTTGAGGTCGCAATCCAGGTCGCAACCGCTTGCCCGCAAGAGGCAGATTGCGATGGCGCTGAGCCGGCGGTTGACGCATCTTAGTCTACCCGTCATCGGCATGAAGTTCGGCGGTCGCGATCATACGACAGCCCTGCACGCGATACGGATTTTTCAGCCCGTCATCGATGAGGTCAACAAGCGTATCCAGCCTGATGCGTCGGTAGCGACTTGGCTGCGTGAGATCACCGAGGAAATGGAGCGCACCCCGCTTGCGAAGTGGAAGCGCCGTTGATGACCTTTGACCTTCCCATGCCTCCGAGCGTCAACAACCTGTTTATCAACGCGGGTCGGCGGCGCGTTGCCTCGCCAGAATACCGAGCGTGGCAGCAGGAGGCCGGGTTGATGCTGCGCCGGCAGAAGCCGAAGGCGTTCGAGGGTAGGGCGGAGGTCATCATTGATCTGGACGAGCATGGTCGGGGCGATGCCGATAACAGATGTAAGGTCGTTCTGGATGTTCTGGTTCGCCATGGCGTCTTGCACGACGACTCCAAGAAGTACGTAAAGCGCGTCTCTGTAGGCTGGGAGCCGGGAATTACTGGCTGCCGGGTGACGCTCAAGGAAGCTGCGTAATGTGCGTATCAACCGCCAGAGAGGCGATGGGGAATATGGAGTGAGCAGGACCAGTCTATCCAAAAAGCTGCGATTCGACGTTTTTAAGCGCGATGGTTTCACTTGCCAGTATTGTGGTGTTCATCCGTCAAGCGGCGTCGTCCTAGAGGTGGATCACATCATTCCCGTCGCGGATGGCGGCTCCAACAATATCGATAATCTTATAACGGCTTGCTTTGCGTGCAACCGGGGCAAGGGCGCCGGATTACTGTCGTCGATCCCGCAATCATTAGAGGATAAGGCGGCCGATGTAGCTGAGAACGAGGCTCAAATCAGGGCCTATCATGAGGTATTGGAGAGCAAGAAGAAGCGCAGGGATGATGAACTCTGGTCGGTTGCGGATATCTTTATGGATAGGTTCGGAGACGAGACGATCTTGCGGACGAGATTGGCCAGCATAAGGACATTTCTTGATAATTTGGACTACTACGAAGTTCTGGAAGCGATGGAAATAGCCGTTGACAAGAAGCTATCCAGATTTCCGGCATTCAAATACTTCTGCGGCATATGCTGGCGGAAGATCAAGCGCGCAAACAACGAGGATGTATGATGGCGCGCATTCGAAGCGTACACCCTGGCCTCGCTTCAGACGAAGCCTATATGTCAATGAGCATGACCGCCAAGGCGGCATGGCCTCTTCTTTGGACGGAATGCGATGACCAAGGCGTGTTCGAGTGGAAGCCGATTGTCCTGAAGGCACGCATCTTCCCGGCTGATAATGTCGATTTCAGCGCTCTTCTCGATGAGTGGGTGGGACTTGACTGCATCAAGATGATAGAGGTGGATGGAAAGCCGTATGGCTTGGTCCGCAACTTCCTGAAGTATCAGCGCCCCAAAAACCCGTCGATCCGGCACGCGATTCCGGAATCGCACATGGAATATCTTGGCCGGAAGGTGCAGCAATCCTCTGATCCTGCCACAGTCCTACCCCAGCCCTCCGGTAGCCCTACGGAAATTCCTCCGCAGATGGAGGATGGAGGAGGGAATAGTATAGATGATGATGATAGCGCGCGGGCGCGCGAGGCTGTCTTGCATCTGGATTTATCGGATTCCCTCCTGAAACTCCTGGGTCAAGACCCGAAGAACCCAGAACCGGGCTATTACGACGCGCCGAGAACCATCCAGGGTTGGCTCAACAAGGGCTGGGACGCCGAAACCATCGCGATATCGGTCCGAGAGCAACTCGCCCGGAAGCGTGATGGTCCGCCGGGCACCATCCGCTATTTCGAGCGCGGCATCGCCAGCGCCATAGCCAGGCATCGGGCGCCGCTGCCTGTCGCCAAATCACCAGCATTTATCGAAGGCTCTCATGCTAAAAAGGCTCAAAATACCGCAATTGATGGAATCCGGTCCCTCCGCGAAAAGCTCGTTGGATCAGGAGCATCTGGCTTACGCGATGGACCGAGCGGAGATGATGTTCGGGTGCTTTCGGAAGGGGGAGGCCAACGATCCTGAACGATACGCCGCCGGCATCACGCGCATTCTGGCTGAATATCCAAGACAGGTGATCGAGCGTGTCACGGACGTGTTCCACGGCTTGCCATCCAAGCAGGATTTTCTGCCGACAACGCGGGAGGTCAAGGCGGCCTGTGAGGCCGAGATGGAGCCGATCCGTCGCGAGCAACGTCGTCAAGCGATCCAACGCGAGCAGGCGAAGTTACTGAGTGGCCCCGAGGCTGACCGTTCAAGTCGAAAGACCTACGAAGAGCTTGTCTCGGACCTACAACGCGCTGGCCTTGATATGGCCTCGAAGAAGCCAGCAGCGCAGCTCAGCGCCAACATGTTCTGTGAAAAATACGGCATCTCTCGTTCGCAGTTTGACTGCATTCCTGATGCTGAGGACCGTATTTAGCGTATCCACCGCATTACACTCCCACGGGGCAAGGCATGAATGGCTAAATCTGGTCGAAAGCGATTGATCAAGGTGACACGCGACAAGAAGGGCAAATCTCGCCAGCACGAGTTTATCCAGAAGCAATACTATCGGGAGACGCTTGAACGGCGCGGGGTCGAGCTGAAGATAGATGGCCTGGCTCCCGAGCTAGCCTCAAATCAGCTTTCCGGATTCACACTTGGTCGTCTGCTCTTGCTGCGTCGGGCCTCAGAGAAGCACCCGGACCCGATGAGCATATCGGAGGATCAGTACAATGTCGGGAATCACTGGTGCCGGATAATCCACAACCACGCCCGGATCATGGGCTACAAACTCAGCGTTCCGTCACCGAGCATGGAGATCGGCGGCGGCCTATCCTGCTCGGATGATCCTTCAGACGACGAGATCGCGCATATTCGCGGTCTGTTCAGAGTGACCTACAACGCGCTGATGGCGGTTTGTCGAGCGGAAGGCAGCTTGAGGCCGCGAGATGTGACCTACGGCGTTTGCGTCGAGAACTGGCCGTTGAAGATCATCAGCCGGGAAGATGTGGGTAAGCTGAGGATATCTCTTAATGAGATGGGGCGAGAGATCAGGAAGTTCTTGACTTGTTCTGCTGTTCCGATGGATAAATAGACCATGACGAGTTGCGCCCGCAGGAATCTAATGCGGGCGTTGTATTTAGGCGCAGGCCGATCAGAGCAATCTGGTCGGCTTTTTGTTTGGAGATAGGCAGTGCACCGCCTGGCCTTCGGGTTGACCCGATAAACGGAACCCGACTCGTAGACCGAGATAGCCGCGAGAAGCGGTAAAGGCCGAAGATAGGACCAAGGAGCAGTAAGTGGCTAAGACGCCAACAGATATCCGATCTTTGGCGCGCTCCCACACAGAAGCTGCGCTGAAGACGTTAGCCGGCATCATGAATCAGAGCGAAGCGCCTCCAGCGGCCCGTGTGTCGGCCGCAACGGCCTTGCTTGATCGTGGATGGGGCAAACCTCAGCAGTCGGTCGACATGACTGTCCGGAAAGCAATTGCGAAAGAACTAAGCGACGATGACCTTGCAGATATCGCGGCGGGAAGCAGCGAAGGAGCTGCTGAATCGTCGGTCGATACGTCGAAGCTTAACTGATTGGTGCCGCTATTGCGGGTTTAGGCCCGCCAAGCATCATCTGCTGCTCATAGAAGCTCTTGAGGCGTTGGAGCGCGGAGATATTCCCCGGCTGGGCGTGTTCATGCCGCCCGGCTCTGCGAAGTCCACTTACGCTAGCGTTTTGTTCCCGCCGTGGCTGATGCCGAGGCAGGCGGCGAACGTGCTGGCAGCGTCACATACGACAGAGCTGGCCGAGAAATGGGGCAGGCGCGTCCGTAACCTGATCTCCGAGCATTCGCTGATCGTGGGCGCCAGGCTAGCAGATGATAGCCAAGCTGCGGGGCGTTGGGCGCTAGATAACGGCGCTGAGTATTACGCAGCCGGCGTTGGAACGGGCATTGCGGGCTTCCGTGCCAAATTCGGGATCATTGACGACCCGATTCGGTCAAGACAGGACGCGGATAGCGAACTGATCCGTGATCGGATTTGGGAATGGTACATCAACGATTTCCGCACCCGGCTGGTGCCGGGCGCACGAGAGTTGCTGATCCAGACGCGCTGGCACGAGGATGACCTTGCCGGTCGGGCGCTGAACCACAGTGAGTGGTACACGATCAACCTGCCGGCCGAGGCGGAATATGACGACCCACTCGGACGCAAGCCTGGTGAGTGGCTTTGGTCTGATGGTGATTACGGATACGGACAGCAGCTCTCTGAGCTGAAGAAGAATACCCCGGCCAGAACGTGGTCTGCGCTTTACCAGCAGCGGCCGGCGCCGGAAGAGGGTGATTATTTCAAGGCAGACTGGCTTAAGCCGGTCAATCAGTTGCCGCCGCGCAATACGATGCGTGTTTATGGCGGGAGCGATTATGCGGTCACATCTGGCGGCGGTGATTACACTGTTCACGCGGTTGTTGGTGTTGATCCTGATGATCGCATGTATCTGCTCGATCTGTGGCGCCGACAAGAGGCGTCGGACAAATGGGTTGAGGCGTTCTGCCAGTTAGTAAAGCACTGGAAGCCGATAGGCTGGGCGGAAGAACAGGGGCAAATCCGTTCCGGCGTTGGGCCGTTTCTGGAAAAGCGGCAGCGCGAGACGAAAGCTTACGTCTATCGCGAGCAGTTCCCTACGCGCGGTGACAAATCGGTTCGCGCACAGTCAATTAGAGGCCGCATGGCGAGCAACGGGCTTTACGTCCCCGCCGATGCGCCGTGGTTGGCTGATTTGCGCGGCGAGCTTCTGAGTTTTCCAGCCGGCAAACATGATGATCAGGTCGATGCTCTGGGCCTTGTCGGCCAGTTGCTCGACAAGATGTTGGCTGGCCCGAGGGAAAAGCCACCCGAACGCAACCCGGATCGTAGCGGCTACAGCGAGATTGAGCGCGATGACGCCGATAATGACTGGATGGCATACTGATGCAGCAAGATTATAGCAGCGGTACGCCGACCAGCGCAGTGAATGCGCCGGCTGCGTCAGTTGCCGACAGCGATTTTTGGGGCCTGGACAAGCTTAAGCGCGCCTATCAGGATTACACGGGGAACAAACGCGCCGAGATCGACGAGCAGAAGGATGCACGTCGCTATTACCACGGCGCGCAATGGACCGCCGAGCAAATTAAGATTTTGAAGC
>Ga0180219_1002133_pt1 | contig 12014 bp, 9 predicted proteins | sample eDN3rd30CBELigMG_FD_151338 | JGI IMG/M metagenome (GOLD analysis project Ga0180219, IMG submission 151338) | Enriched Miracle-Growth compost microbial communities from Emeryville, California, USA - eDNA 3rd pass 30_C BE-Lig MG (version 2)... ...
ACGGCGGCTACATCTGCTCCGCCGAGACGCTCGAGCGCATCGAGGGCGAAGGCCTCGTCGCATTCCGGTACGTCGGAGTGAACCCCAACGGCTCGATCGACGACATCGCCGGGCTCACCAATGAGCGCGGCAACGTCGTCGGCCTCATGCCGCACCCCGAGCACGCCGTCGAGCCCGGCTTCGGCCCCGACACCCGCGCCGCCATGCGCTCCGGGGTGGACGGCCTCACGTTCTTCACCTCTGCGATCGCGTCGCTCGCGAACGCGGCCGCCTGACCCCTCACACGGTGCCGGCGGGCGGCCAGAGCCCCAGGATGAACGACATCACGACCACCAGCACGAGCTCGTGCGCGATGTTGAGCACGGTCAGCTGAGTCGGCCGGCCGGCGAACACGTCGTGGACGATCATGCGCCCCGCCGTGAACCCCGCCCACAGCGTCAGCCCCGTCACGAGGGCCGACGAGAGGTAGCTGCCGCCGTAGAAGTGCCACGCGATCGCGATCGAGCCGGCCAGCACCCACGCGAGCAGGAATGACAGCGCGATCGAGACGATCAGCGGCAGCATCGCCTGCATCGACGTCTCGGGATCGCGCACCTCAGCGAGCCGCTTCCAGCGTTCGCCGAACACCTTCGGGACGTACCAGACCGAGCCGACCACCATCGCGGCAAGCGTCGCCACGATCACGGCCCAGTAGTTGATCTCGGGAATCATCATCGACCTCCACATCTCACGTACCCGCCTCGGTGCAGGCTACTCCGGGTAGCGTCGAAGCGTGACTCTCCTCGTGACCGTTCCCTCCGCAGAGCTCGCCGAATCGCTCCGCCCGCTGCCCGACGGCGTGCTGGATGGCACCCCCCTACCCTCCCTTGGGAGGGTTAACGAGACCTCTCCCGTTTCAGAGATATCACCAACGCGCGCTGCGCGCGCTCGGAAGGCCGCCGCTTCGCGCCGGCCCGCTACGAGGAACAGTCAGAACGCGGCCGAGCCCGCCAAGCCACGCCCGTTGGCCGTCCAGCTGCTCGCCGCTGGCCTCGTGCAGCGAATTCCGTGGCTCGACCGCTCCGGCGCACACATCGGACACGTGTGCGACCTAGTCGACCGGCTCCAACTCGCACAACGCGGGTGGACAGTGCAGCAGATCCTCGACCGAATCGAGCTCCACGCCCGCGAACACCGCATCCAGATCGCCAACCCCACCGACCAGCGCCGCCCGCTGCACTACCTCGCATGGCTCCTACGCCGCGCGATCACCGCAGATGAGATCTCCCCCACCGTCACTGTGCAGCTCGAGCGCGACAAACGCCGCCAGGAAGCCGCCCGACGCTACGCCGAAGAAGCCGCACGACGAGCTCAAATCGCCGCCGAAGCGGAAGAAATCCAAGCAATCATCGACTCGATGCGTCTCAACAGATCAACACGGACGAAGAGAGTCTGAGGGAGCACCTAGCGTGGCCACCCACACCGGACGCGCCACCGCTCAGCGGCGGAGCTCGCGGCGGAAGTCAGCCTCAGAGTACGGTCGGCTGCGGGCGGGCAGATCCTCCGCGGACAGACCTTCGCGGAAGACCGTTGGGCTCAGCTCGAGGGCCGTCGCCAGCTGAATGAGCACGTACAACGTCGGGTTCCCTTGCCCCGACTCGATACGAGCGACGTGCGAAACATCCATATCCGCCCGCCCGCTCAACACCCGCAGGCTCATACCCAACTCCTTTCGGCGGGATCTCAACACTTGACCGACATGCGCCGCTGCGCGGGATCTAGGCTCAACCATGCCGACACCGTAACCAGTCACGCCCGCCCGCCCCGCCCGTTACTCACGCATCCCCCACCCATCTCTTCCCCAGCCACCCGCCCGGCCGGCGCGCCCCTCTTCCGCTGCACCACACGGCAATCGAAGGCAACCGGAGCGCGCAGCGCGAAGGGCGGCAGCCCTTGGTAGGCGGACGGCTCCAAGAACGTTCCGGATTTGCAGTTCTGGTGACGAAATCGCTGTGGCCGGACAGTATGAAGTGTGGAAGAGGATTCGGACGACCTACTCTGGCGCCGCGTTCTGCGCGACGCCGACGACGCTTTCGCGCGTGTGTGGGACCGACACTTTCCTCGAGTGCTGCGGCATCTGCGCAGACTGTCTGACAACAGCTCAGACGCGGAAGACCTCGCCGCAATGACGCTGCTGGAAGCCTGGAGGAAACGTCACCGCGTACGCTTCGTCGACGGCTCCCTCCTCCCTTGGCTGCTGGTCACTGCGACCAACCTCCACAAGAACGCGGCGCGAGCACGAGCCCGATATGCCCGCGTCCTCCAGCAAGCGTCTCAAACCACGCATGCGCCCGATCCCGCAGACACTTACGAGCAGTCCCAACTCGACCCGTCACTCCGTGATGCACTGGCTGCTCTCACTCCGCAGGACCTCTCACTGCTCCTACTCGTCGCGCTCGAAGGAATGGCCATCAAGGACGCCGCCTCAGCGGTCGGCCTCCGCGAAGCCACTGCTCGAATGCGCCTATCCCGCCTGAGAACAAGAATGCAGGCCGACGTAGCCCTGCGCGCCCTTGCAGAAGGAGTCACGACATGACCGAAGTGGTCCCCAGCCGGTCTCACGCCCTGAAGCGGGCGGCGATCGCTTACATCCACGAACACTCGTTCAAATCGCGTGTGCGGCGAGTAGCGATCCCGACGGCGATCGCCAGCGTCGTCGCGGGCGGCAGCGTAACCTATGCCGCGGCTACCGTCTTCGAGCTTGCGACGGACTACCCCACCGCGCACGAACTCGCCGTGGCTGATCAGATCGAACCACTTGTCGAGGACCTGCAGGCGCTGGTCGGAGGTGAAGGCTCCGTCGTAGCGACCGTGGACGGCGAGCCCAACGGATTCGCCTCACTGATCGTCGATGACCAACAACCGGCCGCCTCGCTGTTCTGGAAGGGCAAAGTTCCGACGAGCGTTCTGAAGATCATCGCGGCCCATCCGGGCATCACCGTAACGATCGTCGCCGCTGACTTCAGTCTGGAGGAGCTTGGGCTGGCACGCGACCTAGTTGCCGCGAACCTCAACGACGAACTCGACGGCGACGGCGCGCTTGTCCGGGTGGGCCCCGACAGCAAGGCGCGCGGACTGAAGATCACCGTCGCCGCCGGCCCGGAACTCACCGAATCAGAACTTCGGGAAGCCGTGGCGCGCATCACCGACGTACCCCTTGTCGAGATCGAAATCTCCGAAGACGCTGGCGTCACATTGTTCTAGTCAGCGCGCCCGCTGCTCCGCTAGGTTGAGCGCAATTGCAGCCGATCACGGCTACTGGGAACGACGGATTCCGTGAAAGCACGAGTGATACTGCCCAGCACCATTCTCATCGCGGTACTCGGGTTAATGACGCCCGCGGCCAACGCCACTCCCACAGAAGCGGAGGAAGGCCCAGCGACCAACGAAGCGCTCGCAACCGACTACCCCACCGCTGACGATGCGAAGCGCGCGGCGATTATGGACCCGCTGGTCGAGGAACTGAGCAGGATAACGGGATCTGAGAATTCCGATGTAGAGCTCATTGACGGGGAGCCGAATGGTTACGCCGGCTTCTCCGTCGACTATGACAAGCTTCGTGTCGACTTGTACTGGGTGGGCGACCTGCCCGCAACGCTCAAGAAGCTGATAGACGCGCACCCCGATGTCGAAGTCGTGCCCCATGCTGCCTCGTACACGCAACGAGAGATGATCGAGGCTCGCGACCACGTTGTTGAACAACGAGAGGCAGTTAAGGGGACGCTTGGTGAGCTGCTGACAGTCGGTCCCGACTACCAAGGACGCGGGCTGAAAATCCGGACTGCTTCCGAGGTCGAAATTGTGCGGACAGAGGCAACGTCGGCGCTAAAGGACATCACCAGTGTCCCGGTCTTCAGTATTGAATCTCGCGTCGACGGCTTAACCACCTTTGCCGGCGGCCGACAGAACGACACTACGCCCCACTATGGCGGAGCCGGGGTGTGGATCACGAACCAGGCCAATACTTACAGGCAGTACTGCACCACAGGTGCCTCCGTCGAGGGCAACAGCACCGGCAACAAGTACATGACCACGGCCATTCACTGCATGGAGTACCCCGGCTCTCCGGACACTGAGATTGACTCGGAAGGCCTAGTCTTCAACTCGGCCAACACTCAGATTGGCTCCTGGCGCTGGGTTTCGAGCCAGTTGCAGAAAGACCGGCACGCCATTCTCATCAAACTGAAGTCCAGCTCCACCAACTCCGGAAGGGCATACTGGGGTGCCTACAACAGCACCACCAGTAGCCCGTGGGCCGGAGCAACAACCAGTCCGATCGGCTCCAGCGTTTGCACGTTGGGAGCCAACACCGGCGCACACTGCGGCGGAGTTGTTACCGATACTCACTTCACACTGATCCACGGACCCGCGTCCATCGTCAACATGGTTGAAGCGAAGCACTCCACTCAGGCTCTAGCGGGATCCGGCGACAGTGGCGGGCCCGTCAATCGGACCGTCAGTGGAGAGCACAAACTCGCAGGCTTCATCCTGGGTGCTCCATCATCAGCGTCGTCAAACTCTGCTTGCAGCTCGTCAAGATACCTGACCTCAACGAACGTCATGTGCAGCAAAACCGTCTGGTACACGGGAGGCGTTTCGAGCTATCTAGACTCTCTGGGCATCTCACTTCGGTAGTACCCCAAGCGGAGAGGTGCCAGTCGGCCCACCTGAAAACTCAGGTGGGCCGACTGGCGAGTAACACAGCTCCGTGCTGGCCCCACCGCGCCCGCCTGACGCTGCGCGTGACGGCCGTAGGCCCTTCCTGATCGGCCGGCGCTTCGCGCCCAGTAACGACGCTGCGCGTCGCTGTTCTTTGGCCCGAAGCCTGCGGCAGTCTACGGTCGGCCATCCTCCACGCAAGCCCGCTGCATCTCACGTACCCGCCTCGGTGCAGGCTACTCCGGGTAGCGTCGAAGCGTGACTCTCCTCGTGACCGTTCCCTCCGCAGAGCTCGCCGAATCGCTCCGCCCGCTGCCCGACGGCGTGCGCGTCGAGGTGTGGGATGCCGGCGACCCGCCGGCAGAGCGCATCGATCTCGTCGTCGTGCCGTACATGAATGTGGGCGCCTTCCTGCGCCGCCTGGCCGACGTCGAGGTCGGCCTCGTGCAGAGCCAGACCATCGGCTACGACGGCATGAAAGACCTGCTGCCCGCCGGCCTGCGGCTCGCGAACGCCACGACGGTGCATGAGACGTCGACCGCCGAGCTCGCGGTCGCGCTCACTCTGGCCGTGCAGCGGCACATCGACGAGTTCGCGGTCAACGGACGGCGCGGCACGTGGGCGCCCGTCGAGGTCGAGAGCCTCGCCGACCGTCGCGTGCTCGTCCTCGGCTACGGCGGCGTGGGCAAGGCCATCGCCGCCCGGCTCGCCCCGTTCGAGGTGGAGCTCGTTCCCGTGGCATCCCGCGCCCGTGACGAAGACGGAGTGCACGTGCACGGCATCGACGAGCTGGCCGACCTGCTGCCGACCGTCGACATCGTGGTCGCCTCCCTGCCCGGGGGCGAGAAGACCACCGGACTCATCGGCGACAGTGAACTGTCGGCGCTGCCCGACGGCGCGCTCGTCGTCAATGTGGGCCGGGGCACGCTCATCGACACCGACGCGCTCGTGGCGCACGCGAAGGCGGGCCGCATCCGCGCGGCGCTCGACGTCACCGACCCCGAGCCGCTGCCCGAGGACCACCCCCTGTGGGGGCTCCCGGGCGTGCTGATCTCACCGCACGTCGGCGGCGCGACCAGCGCGATGCATCCGCGCGTCGTCGCCCTGATCCGTCGCCAGATCGACCACCTGCTCGCGGGCGAGGAGCCCGAGAACATCGTCATCGGCGGCTGAGCGCTCGTCGCAGCCGGGCGCCCCGCGTCGGCCGGAGCGTCAGAGACGGTCGGCGATCGTGGCCGCGACCGTCAGCCACGCATCACGCGTCTCTGCCGACAGGGCGTCGAAGTCGATCGGCCCTCCGTCGACGAGGGCCGGGTCGAACGGCACGTGCACGACCGCCGACGTGACCTGCTCGAAGTGGCGCTCGAGACGCTCGGTGAGCTTCTTGTCGGGGCGGGCCGACGGCGCCGCGAGGATCGTGACGGCGTCGTCGATCTTGCGGTCGAAGCCCTTCTCGCGCAGGCCGTCGAGCAGCCACGCGGCGCTCGCGGCGGTGTCTTCGCGGACGGTCGAGACGATGACGAGCTGGTCGGCGGCGGCGACGGCGGCCACCCAGTTGGAGGCGCGCATGTTGTTGCCGGTGTCGACGATCAGCAGGCGGTAGTACCGCGAGAGCACGCTGTGCAGGCGGTCGAAGGCTGCGGCGTCGATCGTCGAGGACGCCGCGGCGTCTTCATCGGAGGCGAGCACGTCGAAGCGGGCGTCGACCTGCGTGCGCACGTAGGTGTCGAGGGCCGCGATGCTCGCGTCGCTCGCGGTCGTGAAGCGGTCGAGGTCGGCGAGGAGGTCGACGGCGGTGCGATGGTGCGGTGCGTTCTGGGCGCGCCAGCCGAGCGTTCCGCGGGTCTCGTTGTTGTCCCATGCGAGGGTCCCGCCGCCGCGCTGCGTGCCGAAGGTCGCGGCCAGCAGCAGCGTGCTCGTGGTCTTGTGGGCGCCGCCCTTGGGGTTGAGCACGACGATCGTGCGCGGACCGTCGAGGCGGCGCTGCACGCGGCGCTCCCGGTCGAGGCGCGAGCGCTCGGCTCGGCCCGGGCGGGGCGAGATCGCGCCGTTCGTGGCGCGGCGCACGGCCCCCTGCCAGCCCTGCGTCGCGCGCGGGCGCGAGCGCTCGGAGCGGGAGGCCAGCAGGTCGTCGACCGTCGGAGTGGCACGCAGCTCGCGGCGCGTCACGTCGCTGCGCAGCGGGCCGGCGGCGGGGTCGGATGCCGACGACTCCGCGGCGGGAGCCACTGCCGGAGCGGGGGCCGATGCGGCGACGGGAGCGGCCGCGACCGGCTCGGGCTGAGCGGCGGCCGCCACGGGAGCCGGAACCGCCTCGGTCTCGGGAGCGGCCGGCGCAGCGGCGGAAGCCTCGGTGGCGGGAGCCGGCGCGGCGACGGGAGACTCGGCCGCGGCCGCCGGAGCCGGTGCGGTGGCCGGAGCCGGTGCGGTGGCCGGAGCCGGTGCGGCGACGGGCGTCGGTGCGGGGGGCTCGGCCGCGGCAGGCGCTGAAGCCGGAGCCACGGCATCCGGGATCGACGCCTCGGACAGCGATGGCGCCTCGAGGAACGTTCCGTCGGGGTGGACGATCATGGGCCAGCGGGTGCTGCCGTCGACGATGGTCGCGGTGACAGGCTCGCCGGCCGACGCCGCAAGCTGGCGGATCGCCTCGACGACACGGGCGCGCAGCCCCTCCTCGGTGGAGGCGAAGACCTCGTCGACGTCACCGTCGACATGGATCTCTGCGCCGGTGCTCGAGAGGATGTGCACGATCGGTTCGGAGGTGGTGGTTCCCACGGCGGTCCTTTCGGGAGGCTGCAACGAGTATCCCATCCGGGACCGCTGCATGCCTGTGATGATGCGGAAGGCGTCTTACACGCGGAAGACGGTGTGAACGGGGCCGCACACCTCGCGTCCGCCCAGGTCGACCAGCTCCATGAGCGCGGCTGTTCCGGCGACGCGGTAGCCGAGCTGTGCGATCAGCCGCTGGGCCGCCTGCAGGGTGCCGCCTGTGGCCAGGACGTCGTCGACGAGCAGCACACGCGTGCCGGGCGCGAGGTCGGCCGCCATCTCGATGGAGGCGGTGCCGTACTCGAGGTCGTAGGAGACGGTCGCGGCCGGTCGCGGCAGCTTTCCCGCCTTGCGGATGGGCGCCATTCCGACTCCCGCTGCGACCGCGGCCGCCCCGGCCAGCAGGAAGCCGCGCGCCTCGACGCCGGCGATGACGTCGAACTGGCCGGCGAATGGCTCGATGAGGGCGTCGATGACCGTGCGCATGGCGCTGCCGTCGGCGAGCAGCGGCGAGATGTCGCGGAAGAGGATGCCCGGCTCCGGGAAGTCGGGGATGAGCGCGATGAGCGATTCGGCTCGCTCGAGTGCTTCGGGGTTCACCGATCCAGCCTACGCGCCCGACCTGGGAGTCTCTGGCACGGCGGCCCCCGTGCGCAAGCGCTTGCGCTACGGTGGACTCCATGACTTCGACGATGACCTCCACCCTGGTCCCCCTCGGCGAGAGCCGCCCCGGCGCCGAGTGGTGGCGCACGGCCGTGATCTACCAGATCTACCCCCGCTCGTTCGCCGACGCGTCGGGCGACGGGATCGGCGACCTGCGCGGCATCACGTCCCGCCTCGACCACCTCGTCTCTCTCGGCGTCGACGCCGTGTGGCTGAGCCCCTTCTACCGCTCGCCGCAGAAGGACGCCGGCTACGACGTGGCCGACTACTGCGACGTCGACCCGCTCTTCGGCACGCTCGACGACTTCGACGAGATGCTCGCCCAGGCGCACGCCCGCGGCATCCGCGTGATCGTCGACCTCGTGCCCAACCACAGCTCCGACCAGCACGAGTGGTTCCAGGCCGCGCTGGCCGCCGCGCCGGGAAGCGCCGAGCGCGCCCGCTACATGTTCCGCGACGGCAAGGGCGAGTCGGGCGAGCTGCCTCCCAACAACTGGGAGTCGGTGTTCGGCGGTCCCGCCTGGACACGCGTCACCGAGCCCGACGGCACTCCCGGCCAGTGGTATCTCCACCTGTTCGACTCGTCGCAGCCCGACTTCGACTGGTCGAACCCCGAGGTGCACGACGAGTTCCGCCGCATCCTGCGCTTCTGGCTCGACCGCGGTGTCGACGGCTTCCGCGTCGACGTCGCGCACGGGCTCGTCAAGACCGACGGCCTGCCCGACCACCTCCCGCCCGTCGACGCCGACTCCATGGGCGGCAGCGACGAAGACGTGCCGTACTGGGGTCAGGAGGGCGTGCACGAGATCTACCGCGACTGGAACCGCGTGCTCGCCGAGTACGACGGCGATCGTGCGCTGTGCGCCGAGGCCTGGCTTCCGACGGTCGACAAGACCGCGCTGTGGGTGCGCTCCGACGAGATGCACCAGGCCTTCAACTTCCCCTACCTGATGACCGAGTGGGATGCCGTCGCGATCCGCGAGGTCATCTCAGAGTCGCTCCGCGCGTTCCCCGCGGTGGGCGCCCCGGCGACGTGGGTGCTGTCGAACCACGACGTCGTCCGCCACGCGTCGCGTCTCGCGCTGACGGCCGAGAACCCGCAGGGTCACGGCATCGGCCCCGACTCCCCCGGGCAGCCGATCCCCGAGGTCGGGCTGCGCCGGGCGCGCGCCGCCACGGCGGTCATGCTCGCGCTTCCCGGCTCCGCCTACCTGTATCAGGGCGAGGAGCTCGGCCTTCCCGAGGTCATCGACCTTCCCGACGACGCCCGTCAGGACCCGACGTGGTTCCGCACCGACGGCGAGCGCTACGGCCGTGACGGCTGCCGCGTGCCGATCCCGTGGGACGCCGCCGCGCCCGCCTACGGCTTCAGCCCGACGGGCGAGTCGTGGCTGCCGCAGCCGGCCGAGTGGGCGGCGCTCGCACGTTCGGAGCAGGAGGGCGACCCCGACTCGACGCTGTGGCTCTATCGCACGCTGCTCGCCACGCGCCGCTCGCTCGATCTCGGTGCGGGCTCGCTCGAGTGGCTCGAAGGCTACGCCGACGACGTGCTCGCCTTCCGCGTGCGCTCGGGCGACGCCGTCACGACGGTGATCGCGAACACCGGCTCGACGCCTGTGCGCCTGCCGAAGGGCACTGTGCTCGTCGCGAGCGAGCCGTTCACCGGCTCTGAGCTGCCCGCCGACACGGCCGTCTGGCTCACCGACTGACATGCCGGGTCTCGAGGAGGTCGCCCGCCGGGCCGGTGTCTCGACGGCGACCGCCTCGCGTGCGCTGAACGGCCGCGGCCGTCTCGCCGACGTGACCCGCGAGCGCGTGCGGCGGGCGGCCGCCGAGCTCGGGTACGTCGTGTCGGCGACGGCATCGAGCCTCGCGACCGGGCGCACCCGCTCGGTGGGGGTGCTCGTGCCGCTGCTCGGCCGCTGGTTCTTCGCCAACGTGCTCGACGGCATCGCCACGACGCTCGCGACGCACGGCTACGACGTCACCCTCTACAACGTCAGCGACGACTCCGCCCAGCGCCGCCATCTGTTCGAGACGGCGCTGCGGCGGGGGCGGGTGGATGCCGTCATCGCGCTGTCGCTCGACCTCGCCGACGCAGAGATCGACGCGCTCGAGGCGCTGGGACTCCCCCTGATCGGGCTCGGAACGCCCAGCCGTCGGCTCTCGGCTCTGCGCGTCGACGACACGGCGGTGGCCCGCGCCGCCACCGAGCACCTCCTCGCGCTCGGCCACCGCGACATCGCCCACATCGGCCAGAGCCGCGACGAGGACGACCCGCAGCTCGACATCCCCACCCTCCGGCGCCGCGGCTTCGAGGCGGCGCTGGCGGATGCCGGAGCCACTCCGGCCGGCTTCGCGACGGGCGACTTCACGATCGAGGCCGGCTACCGCGCTGCGAACGAGCTGCTGACCGGCGCGCGACCGACGGCGATCTTCGCGGCATCCGACGAGCTCGCGTTCGGAGCGCTGTTCGCGGCGCGCGATGCCGGGCTCCGCGTGCCGGGCGACCTGTCGGTGGTCGGGGTCGACGGGCATGAGCTGAGCGGGTTCTTCCGGCTGACGACGATCGAGCAGTTCCCGCGCGCCCAGGGCGAGCGAGTCGCGGAGACCGTGCTCGCCGCGCTCGGCGAAGACGTCGCAGCTCCGGCCGCGTCGCTGCCGTTCGAGCTCGTCGAGCGTGCCAGCACAGCCGCCCCCGCGACACCGCGCCCGTCGCGCTGACGACGCTCCGGAGTCGCGCGCGGCCCGCAACGTAGTCTGGGAGACATGACGATCGACCTCGAAGCGCTCTACATCGATCTGCACCGGCATCCGGAGCTCTCGTTCCAGGAGACCCGCACCGCGGGTGTCATCACCCGTGAGCTCGCGGCGCTGGGCCTCGAGTTCGTCGAGGGCCTGGGCAAGACGGGCGTCGCGACGTCGATCGTCAACGGCGAGGGCCCTGTCGTGTGGCTCCGCGCCGACATGGACGGCCTTCCCGTCGCCGAGCAGACCGGCCTCGCGTACGCATCGACGGCCCGCGGCACCGATCCGTCGGGCAACGACGTGCCCGTCATGCACGCGTGCGGGCACGACATGCACGTGACGGCGCTCCTCGGCGCGCTCGAGAAGCTCCTCGCGACGAAAGACCAGTGGTCGGGCACGGTCGTCGCCGTGTTCCAGCCCGCCGAAGAGTACGGCGCCGGCTCGCAGGCGATGATCGCCGACGGCGTGCTCGACCGGTTCCCGAAGCCCGACATCGTGCTCGGTCAGCACCTCACCCCGATCCCCGCGGGACTCATCGGCGTGCGGTCCGGCACGCAGATGGCCGCGAGCGACGGCCTGACGGTCACGATGCACGGCCGCGGCGGCCACGGCTCACGCCCCCACGCGACGATCGACCCCGTCGTGATGGCGGCGGCCACCGTCATGCGGCTGCAGACGATCGTGTCCCGCGAGGTCGACCCGCGCGAGATGGCGGTCGTCACCGTCGGCTCGATCCACGCGGGCCTCAAGAACAACATCATCCCGGCCGAGGCCACCCTCGAGCTCAGCCTGCGCTACCCCGACGACGACGCCCGCGCCGACGTCCTGCAGCGCGTCGAGCGCATCGTGCGAGCGGAGGCTGCGGCATCCGGAGCCGAGCAGGAGCCCGTCATCTCCGTCCTGCACACCCTGCCGCCCACGATCAACGACCCCGCCGCCACCGCCCGCCTCACCGGCGCGTTCGAGCGTGCGTTCGGCGAGGGCAGCGTCATCGACCCGGGCATGTTCACCGGCAGCGAGGACGTGTCGTGGTTCGCTCGCGAGGCAGACGTGCCGCTGGTGTTCTGGTTCTGGGGCGGACACGACCCGCAGGCGTATGCCGACGCCGAAGCCGCCGGCAGCGTCAACGAAGACAT
>Ga0180219_1002143_pt1 | contig 11982 bp, 7 predicted proteins | sample eDN3rd30CBELigMG_FD_151338 | JGI IMG/M metagenome (GOLD analysis project Ga0180219, IMG submission 151338) | Enriched Miracle-Growth compost microbial communities from Emeryville, California, USA - eDNA 3rd pass 30_C BE-Lig MG (version 2)... ...
GATCGACGGGCCCGCCGCACTCGTGTTCGCCATGTATGACCGTGCCACCGAAATGGCAGAACTCGTCGAGCACGACGCCGCAGACGAGGCCAAAGCCACAGCCGCCACAGTTGCCGCGGCGACCGGCGCGACCTCCGCGGGCGACGGGAGCGCCGACAGCAATGCGGGGACGGAAGCCGGCGCCGACGACCGCACCCGGGACGAGCTCCGCTTCGACATCGTCGCCGACCTCCTGCTCACCAGCACACCCACCGGCCACGGAGACCCCGACCTGCTCAGCAGCATCCGCGGTTCTGTCCAGGTCACCGTGCCCGCCCTCACGCTCGCCGGACTCGACAACGAACCCGCACTCCTGGCCGGACACGGTCCCATCGACAGTGACACTGCCCGCGCGATCGCCGGCACCGCACCCGGATGGGACCGCATCCTCACCCACCCCACCTCCGGCATCCCCCTCGCCGTCGACCGGTACCGGCCCACCGCCGAACAGAAACGCCTCTTGAAGGCCCGCGACCACCACTGCCGCTGGCCCGGCTGCCGCCGACCCGTCGCCCACTGCGATGACGAACACAACATCCCCCACGCCGAAGGCGGCCAGACCTGCATGTGCAACATGTGCGAGTTCTGCCGCCGCCATCACGTCCTCAAACACGCCTCCCTCTGGCACATCGAAAACCACGGCGACGGCACCATCCAGTTCACGTCCCCCACCGGACGCACCTACCTCAACAACGCGCCCCCGGTCCTGCAGCACGTCCCGCCGAGATGGATGAAACCCTACGAACCCTTCATCGACGATCCCGAACACCCCGTCCCCTTCTGAGTCAGCATCAGGGGTATCCGTCACCGCTTTTTCCACGGCCGGCCCAGAGGCCGCGACCACTACGCTGAAACCGTGGCTGCCCGAACCTCCGTCCTTTCGACGCGCGTGCTGCTCGTGTGCGCCGCGATCGGCGTGGCCATGGGCATCGCGACGGCACTGTGGTCTCCGCTGCACGGACTGTCCGCCGCAGGCGCGATCCCGTTCTACGGACTCGTCCTCGGCTTCCACGCCCTCCCCGGGGTCATCGCCCAGCAGGTGCTGCGGCTGCCGTGGGTCGCACTCATCACGCACGCCCTCGCCGCCCTCATCGCGACCGCCTTCGTCCCCGTCATGGCCGGCCGCTACCTGATGGCCGCACTCGTGTTCGGCGGCGTGCAGGAGGGCGTCTCCGCGCTCACCCGTTACCGCCACTGGGAGACGTGGCGATTCCTCCTCTCCGGCGCCATCACCGGAGCCGTGCTCGTCGCGCCGATGTGGTTCGCGTTCCACGTGGCATCACTCCCCGCCTGGGCAGGAGTCGTGTTCGTCGTCACCTTCGTCCTCGGGCCCGTCGCCTGGACCGCGGTCGGACTCGGCATCGGCACAGGTCTGCGCCGCGCGGGAGTAGCCCGGCGCTGACTCCCTCGTCGAGATTGGTAAGGCTCGGCTAAGTTGGAGGGATGACGTCCGCTGCGGCCGACGCCGCCTCGGCAGACGCCGCGACCGGCGACCGGCATCCCCTGATCCGCGCGGTCGACGTCGCCATCACCCACGAGGGCTCGACCACCCCGACCCCAGCGGGCGCGACGTTCGACCTGGTGCGCGGCGAAGTGACCCTGCTGCTCGGGCCGAGCGGATCCGGCAAGTCCACCCTCGCGCTCGCGCTGAACGGGTTGATCCCGCAGGCCATACCCGCCGAGATCACCGGGAGCGTACGGGTAGCGGGCCAGGATGCCGCGACCACCCCCGTCGCGCGGCTGAGCGCCGACGTCGCCATGGTCTTCCAGGACCCCGACGCCCAGCTTGTCACCGGCACACTGTTCGACGAGGTCGCCTTCGGCCCCGAGAACCTGCGCCTGCCCGTCGACGTCGTGCTCGCCCGCACCGAAGACGCACTGCGCCGCGTCGGCCTGTGGGAGCGGCGCAGCCACAACCCGGATCGGCTCTCCGGCGGCGGGCGACAGCGACTCGCGATCGCCTGCGCGCTCGCGATGGGGTCACCCCTGCTGGTGCTCGACGAGCCCACGGCGAACCTCGACCCGGCAGGTATCGAGGAGGTCTACGCGACACTCACCGACGTCGTCGCGGCCGGCGACCGTGCCATCCTGCTCATCGAGCACAACCTCGATGCCGCCGTCGGCTTCACCGACCGCGTCGTGGTTCTCGGTCACGACGGACGCACTGTCGCCGACGGATCGGTCGATGATGTGCTCCGCGCCCGCGCCGACGAGCTGCACGCCATGGGTGTGTGGCTGCCGGTGTCGGCACTGGCCGCGCTCCGCCTGCGTGAGGCGGGGTGGGCTCTCGACCCTCTTCCGCTGACCCCCGCCGAGCTGCACGCTGCCCTGGAGGCGGCGCCCGCACCCCTCGCGGTCGCCGAGCACCCTCCGGCCGCCCAGCACCCTCAAGCTGCCGAGCACCCTCCGGTCGCCCCGCACCCTCCCGGTGTCCGCCGACCGGTGGTGCTCGAGGCTCGCGGGCTCACTGCCAGCCGCGGGCGCAGTGAGATCCTGCACGGCATCGACCTGGCCGTGCATGCGGGCGAGTTCGTCGCGATCGTCGGCGCCAATGGCGCCGGCAAGACAACGCTGCTGCAAGCGCTGGCCGGCGTGATCCCCGTCCCGCGTGGCCGGGTGCGCATCGGCGGCCCGGACTCCGGCGTCGACCCGGCGCGCACCGACCTGCGCGCGCTGTCCCGCCGCATCGGGTTCGTGTTCCAGAACCCCGAGCACCAGTTCATCGCGCACACCGTCTTCGACGAACTCGCCCACGGACTGCGCCTGCAGCGGCTGCCCGAGACCGAGGTCCGAGAGCGGGCCGAGGCCGTGCTCGAGAGGTTCGGGCTGGCCGACAAGGCCGATGTCCACCCGTTCCTCCTGTCCGGCGGACAGAAGCGCCGCCTCTCCGTCGGCACCGCGTTGGTCGCCGGCGCACCGATCCTCGCGCTGGACGAGCCCACCTTCGGGCAGGATCGCGCTCGCGCCGAGGAGCTGCTCGCCCTGCTGCAGCAGCTCAACGCCGACGGCACCACGATCCTCGTGGTCACCCACGACATGCAGCTGGTCACCGAACACGCTCACCGCACGATCCTCGTCGGCGAGGGGCGCATCGTCGCGGATGCCGCGACCGCCGACGTCTTCGCCGACGAGGCTCAGGTGCGCCAGGCGGGGCTGCGTCTTCCTCCGCTGCGCACTGCGCTGCACGGGCTCTCCCGGCATCCCGAGCTCGCCACCATCGCCCGCGTCGCCGACCTGCCGGGTCGTGTCGAGCCGCACCCCGCACAGCACGGCGCACGCGCATGACCGTCGCCATCGACCCGTACGCGGAGACGCGCGCCTCCGGTCGATTCCTCGCCGCGCTCAACCCGCTCGCGAAGATCGCGGCGCCACTGCCGGCGATCCTCGTGCTCGTCCTCGTCCGCGACCTCGGAACCCCGCTCGCGTTCCTCGCCCTCAGCTACCTGCTGCTGCTTCTCGGGGCACCGCTGACGCGCGGACTCGCGCTGCTCCTCACGGTCGCGATCCCGGTCGCGGTCGTCGCTCTGGGCCTGGGTATGTCGCTGTGGACAGACCCCCAGCTCGTCGACGACACCGCCCCGCTCGTCTCGCTCGGAGCATGGACCTGGTACAGCGGCGCCGTATGGATGGGCCTGGCCACCGGCCTGCGCCTCGGCGCGATCGTCTCCCTGGCATTGCTCGCCGGTGTCGCCACGACCGGGCCCGATCTCGTGCGCTCGCTCGTGCAGCAACTGCGCGTGCCCTACCGCATCGGCTACACGGCACTCGCGGCCTTCCGGTTCGTGCCCCGCTTCGGGCACGAACTCGACGTCATCCGACAGGCGCATCGCGTGCGCGGCTCGCACGGCGGCCGCGGCCCGTTCGCGGCGGTTGCCCGATGGTGGGGATACGTCGTCCCGCTGCTCGCCGGCGCCATCCGGCACGCCGAGCGCGTCGCGCTCGCGATGGACTCCCGCGCGTTCGGCGCGCACCCCGACCGCACCGAACGGCATCTCGTGCCGTGGCGCGCCCGCGACACCGTGTTCGCGGTGCTCTTCTGGCTGGTCTCCGCCGGCATCCTCATCGTCTGCTCTCCCTTCTGAACATCTCCGAAAGGACGTCCATGGCGCGCTTCAGCAGTCTCGTCAAGCCGGCTTCTCAAGACCTGCTGCACCTGAGGGTGCTGCGCACCGAGCGACTGTCGCCGCACTGGATGCGCATCACGCTGGGCGGCGGTGACATCGATCGCTTCACCCCGATGGGCTACGACCAGTGGTTCCGCATCTTCCTCCCGCTGGGTGGTGACGAAGGACTCGAACGGATCCCCGCGAAAGCCAACAAGATCTTCGGCTATCTGAAGTACCTGCGCATCCCCGACGGCATGCGACCGGTCATGCGCAACTATTCGGTGCGCGCGTTCCGACCCGCGACGGGGGATGCCGGTGCCGAACTCGACGTGGACTTCGTCGTGCACGGGTCCGGACCGACGGCGGGTCCCGCGTCGCGCTGGGCGAGTGCCGCCCAGCCCGGCGAGAGCGTCGTCGTGATCGACGAGGGCCTGGGCTTCAACCCCGAACGCGGCGTCGACCGGGTCGTGCTCGTCGGCGACGAGACCGGCACCCCCGCCATCGCGAGCATCTGCGCGACGCTCCCGGCCCGTGCCACCGGCATCGCGCTCATCGAAGCACCGTCGGCCGAGGACGTGCTCGCGTTCCGGGCACCGGCGGGCGTCGACGTGCGGTGGATCGTGCGCGGTGCGGACGCAGACGGGGATGCCGGTGCGGATGCCGGCAAGCCTGGTGTGGCCGCCCTGGCCGCACTGCAGGCGCTGACGCTTCCGACCGAGCCGTTCCACGCGTTCATCGTGGGCGAGCAGTCGCTGCCCACCGGCGCCCGGCGACACCTCGTCGCGCAGGGCGTGGACAAGGGCGCCATCAGCTTCGTGGGCTACTGGAGAGTCGGTGCCGCCTCTCCCGCCCCCAAGTCGCAACAGGCGGCCACGGCCGACGAGGCGCACCGATGAGTGCGCCGGCTCGCTGAGCCGGCGCAGATCGGCTCGAGCCGGGCGCCACGCGGAGACCTGAGTCAGCGCTGACGCGACGCTGGCTCAGCGCTTGCCGACGATCTGACGCGAGACGATGTCGCGCATGATCTCGTTCGTGCCGCCGTAGATGCGGTGCACACGGGCGTCGAGGTAGGCGCGGGCGATCGGGTACTCGGTGATGTAGCCGTAGCCGCCGTGCAGCTGCACGCCGACATCCAGCAGTTCCGCCTCGCGGTCGGTCGACCAGTACTTGACCTTGGCAGCCTCCTCGGCCGTCAGCTTCTCGTCCTTGTAGAGACGCATCGCGCGGTCGATGTACGTCCACATGACGTCGACGGTGGTGGCCATGTCGGCGAGCTGGAAGCGCGTGTTCTGGAAGTCCGCGATGCGCTCGCCGAACGCCTCGCGACTCAGCGTGTAGTCGCGCGTCCAGACGAAGGCGGCTTCACCCGCTGCCGCCGCCGCGACGCCGATCGAGAGGCGCTCGAGCGGCAGGTTCATCATGAGCTGGATGAAGCCGAGGCCCTCCTTGCCGCCGATGAGGTTCTCCTCCGGCACGAAGACGTCGCTGAAGCTCAGTTCGGCGGTGTCCCATCCGTGGAAGCCCATCTTCTCGAGCTTCTTGCCGTGGTCGAAGCCTTCCATCCCGTTCTCGAGGATGAGCAGACTGAAGGCGTCCGGGCGGTTGCCCTCGCCGGTCTTGACGAAGGTCACGACGATGTCGGCGGTCTTGCCGCTGGAGATGAACGTCTTGGCCCCGTTGACGATGTAGCCGCCGTCGACCTTCTTCGCGGTCGTCTTGATGCCGCGCAGGTCGCTGCCGGCACCCGGCTCGGTCATCGCGAGGGCGCCGAGGATCTCGCCGGTGGCCATGCCCGGCAGCCACTTCTCCTTCTGCTCCTGTGTGCCCATGTGCACGATGTACGGGACGGCGAGGTCGTCCTGGATGCCGAACGCACCGGCGAGCGACCCGTGACCGGCCATGATGGTCTCTTCGAGCACGACCGCGCGGAAGCGGTAGTCCTGCAGCATGCCCGCGCCGCCGAACTCTTCGGGGACGCTCAGCCCGATGATGCCGGACTCACCTGCCGCGAGCATGGTGGCACGGTCGATCTCGCCGTCCGCCTCCCACTGCTTGCGCTTCTCCTCCGTCGCATAGCGCTTGAGGAACTCCTTGACCACGTCACGGAACGCCTCGTGGTCCTCGTCGTAGATGTCGCGCTCCATGCGCCGGCCTCCTCGTCGTTGATGGCTCCCTCGATCTTACGACATTGGATGCCAGTGTTCGCGGTACTCAGTACCGTGAATAAGGCGCCGAATGTTCGAGTCGGATCTTGACAGACATTCGTAGATGTGTTCCCCTGAGGGGATGCGATGGCAGGGTCAGCAGGTGGGCGCGGTGGATGCCGCGGCCCTGCCCGGCCTGGAGACACGCGACGGTCTGGTCCGCTCGGTCACCACCCCGGAATTCGCCGGCGTCACCTTCCACGAGGTGCTCGCGAAGTCGGCGCTCAACCACGTGCCGGGCGCGTCGGCGATGCCGTTCGACTGGACGATCAACCCCTACCGGGGCTGCTCCCATGCGTGTTCCTACTGCGTCTCCCCCGACACTCTCGTGCTGTGCGCCGACGGGCGACAGCGACCCATCTCCGACCTGGGGGTCGGCGATGCCATCATGGGCACCGAAAAGGTGGGCAACTACCGCCGATACACGACCACCTCAATACGCGCGACATGGACGACACGGAAGCGCGCATATCGGATCACCCTCGCGGACGGCACGGAGATCGTCGCGAGCGGTGACCACCGCTTCCTGACCGAGCGCGGGTGGAAACACGTGACGGGCTCCATGAGCGGTCTCGGCCAACGCCCCTTCCTCACGAGCAGCAACCGTCTGATGGGTTTCGGCATGACCACGCCTGGGCGCTCGCACGAGCCCGACGAAGCGGACTACCGACGCGGCTACCTGGCCGGCATGATCCGCGGTGACGGCATGATCTTCCACGGTTCATACCCCCGCGCGGGGCGATCAGGCGACGTGCACATGTTCCGGCTCGCGCTCGCAGACGACGAGGCACTCGATCGCACTCGGCGCTACCTTGCCGAAGAGGGAGTGGGTACGCACACCCGCCCGTTCGCCGCTCGCACCGCTGAGCGTCGGCCGATGACGGCGATCCACACAGCCGCACGCGCCCAGGTCGCACTCATCGAGCAGCTCGTACGGACCCCACCGGCCCCCACAATCGAGTGGCGTGAGGGCTTCCTTGCGGGCATCTTCGATGCCGAAGGCTCGTACTCCCGCGGCATTCTCCGAATCACCAACAAGAACCCCGTTCTCATCGAGACGATCACCGATTCGCTGACTGCCATCGGAGTGCCCCACGTCGTCGAGCCCGCACGACCGTCCGACGTCGTATCGGTGCGCGTTCGTGGCGGCATCCCCGCACACCAGCGGTTCTTCTCACGAGTCCACCCCGCCATCACACGCAAGCTGCAGCTCACGGGCACCGCAGTGAAAACGGCTGCCGATCTCCACATCGTGAGTATCGAGGACCTCGGGGTCGAGATCGACATGGTGGACATCACGACCGGCACCGAGGACTTCGTCGCGAACGGCGTCATCAGCCACAATTGCTTCGCGCGCCGGACGCACGAGTACCTCGACCTCGACGCGGGGCACGACTTCGACAGCCAGATCGTCGTCAAGACCAACGTGGCCGAGGTGCTGCGGCGCGAGCTGGCCGCGCCGACGTGGCGCCGGGAGCGCGTCGCGCTCGGCACGAACACCGATCCGTACCAGCGCGCGGAGGGGCGGTACCGGCTGATGCCGGGCATCATCGACGCACTCGCCGAGAGCGGCACGGGGTTCTCGGTGCTCACGAAGGGCACCCTGCTACGGCGCGACCTTCCGGCGCTCTCCACGGCAGCGGCATCCGTCCCGGTGTCGATCGCGATGTCGATCGCGATCTTCGACGACGCGCTGCAGAAGGCCGTCGAGCCGGGCACGCCGAGCGCCACCGCGCGGCTGGAGACCGTGCGCGCAGCGGCGGACGCCGGCTTTGGCGTGACGGTGTTCCTCATGCCGATCCTGCCGCACCTCACCGACGCACCGGCGCAGCTCGACAACGCGCTTGCGCGGATCAGGGATGCCGGTGCACGCCGCGTCGTGTTCGGCGCGCTGCATCTGCGCCCGGGGGCGAAGCAGTGGTTCTGGCAGTGGCTCGAGCGCGACCGGCCCGACCTGCTGGGCGTGTACCGGGGGCTGTACCCCGGGGCATCCGTGAGTGCACCCGCCGGCTACCGCCGGATGCTCGCCGCGCGCGTGCGCCCGCTGATGCGCCTGCACCGGCTCGGCGGCGGCGTCGAGGAGGAGGTCGAGTCGCGGCAGAGCCGCCACGGTCCGGTGCGGGTGACCGGACCGGCACCGGCGCCGGCAGTGCCGGCCACGCTGTTCTGACGGGTGTTTCTGACCGGCGTTTCAGACCGAGGCTCAAGACCGAGAGCCGACCCCGGTGCGCACAAGCGGCGGCTGCGGGACAATCGGGGCCATGGCGCGGATACTGCTGAGCCCGATGCCGTTCTCGGGGCACGTGGCGCCGCTGCTCGCGGTGGCCGAAGCGCTCGTTCAGGCGGGCCACGACGTGCGCGTGTACACCGGCTCGGCGTTCGCCGACGCGGTCACCCGCATCGGCGCGAGGCTCGTCCCGTGGGAGCAGGCGCCCGACTTCGACGAGAACGACCTGGCGGCGACGTTTCCTCGGCTGCGCGGCCGCAAGGGGCTGTGGCAGGTGTTCGTGAACCTGACCGAGGTCATGATCAAGACGGCGCCGGCTCAGGTCGCCGACCTCGCGGCGGAGTGGGCGCGTGAGCCGTGGGACGTCCTGGCCGCCGACGAGACGTCGGTCGGTGTGGCGCTGTTCGCCGAGCAGAGCAGCTGCCCGCATGTCACGATCGCCGTGCTGCCACTGAACCTCACGGTCACCAGCGGCCCTCCGTCGGGGATGGGGCTGCTACCCGGAACGACGCCGTTGATGCGCACGCGGGATGCCGCGTTGCGCGCGCTCGTGCCTGTGCTGTCATCACCGCTGAGTCGCCCCATCGCCCGGGCCCGCCGCGACGTCGGGCTGCCACCTGCGCGCCTGACCTTCGAGAAGGTCGTGTTCTCGACGGAGCTGGTGGTGGCGAGTGGATGCCGGAGCCTGGACTACGGGCGCACCGACCGGCCGGAGCACCTGACGTTCGTCGGCCGGCTCGCCGGCTCACCGCCGCCGGCGCAGCTGCCGCCGTGGTGGAGCGACCTGGACGGACGCGAGGTCGTGCACGTCACGCAGGGCACGCAGAACATCGATCCGACCGACCTGATCCGACCGGCACTGGACGCGCTGGCCGACGACGACGCGCTCGTGGTCGTCTCGACCGGCGTGCGCGGCCGCGACGAACTGCCGTTCCCGGTGCCGCGGAACGCGCGCGTCGCCGGCATCCTGCCCTACGCCGAACTGCTGCCGCGGACCGACCTCATGATCACCAACGGCGGCTGGGGCGGGACGCTGGCCGCACTGAGCCACGGCATCCCGCTGATCGTCGGCGGAGGCGACCTCGACAAGCCCGAGGTCGCCGCCCGTGTGTCCTGGGCCGGAGCCGCCGCGAACCTGCGCACCGGAACACCGAGCGCCGAGGCCGTACGCGCTGCGGTGTGGCGCGTGCGCAGCGACCCCGATTACCGCGCCGCCGCGCGGCGGCTGGCCGCCGAGCTCGCCGACCTGGGCGGCGCAGCCCGCGCCGCGGAGTTGATCGCGGCGCAGGCGTGACCGGCGGGTCGGTCACTGAGCCGGCTTCGGTCACTGAGCCTGTCGAAGTGCCTCGATCAGGTCGTCTCCGACGCGAGCCTCGTCGAAGGGCGCCTCGATCTCGGCGCGCTCCAGCATCTCGGTCATGCGGCGGCGACGCTGACGGGTGATCAGCGTGACCACGCGACCGGTGCGACCGGCGCGGCCGGTGCGGCCAGAACGGTGCAGGTACGTCTTGTACTCGTCCGGCGCGTCGGCCTGGATGACCAGGTCGATGTCGTCGACGTGGATGCCGCGGGCAGCGACATCGGTGGCGACGAGCACATTGACCCGTCCCGAGGTGAGCCGCTCCAGGTTGCGCGTGCGCTTGGCCTGGTTGAGGTCGCCGTGCAGGGCGACCGCGTGGATGCCGGCGTCGTCGAACTGCTCGGCGAGCATCTCGGCGTAGGCGCGGGTGCGGGCGAAGACGAGGGTCTTGCCGTCGCGGTCGACCAGCGACGTGAGGATCTCAGCCTTGTCGCGGTGGTCGATCACGAGCACGCGGTGGTCGATCGTGCCGGAGTCCTGGTCCTCACCGGCGACCTCGTACACGGCCGGGTCGACGAGGAACTCGTCGACCAGCGCGGCGACCTCGCGGTCGAGCGTCGCGGAGAACAGCAGCTTCTGCGCGCCGTCGCTGACCAGACGCAGGATGCGCTGCATCGGCTCGAGGAAGCCCAGTTCGCTCATGTGGTCGGCCTCGTCGAGCACGACGATGCTGACCTCGGAGAGGTCGAGCTTGCCCTGCTTCTCGAGGTCCTCGATGCGGCCCGGGGTGCCGATGATGATGTCGACGCCCTTCTTGAGCGCACCGACCTGGCGGCCCTGCGGGACACCGCCGTAGATCTGGGTGGTGAACAGGCCGACGCTGCGGGCGATGGGCTGGATCGTCCGGTCGATCTGCAGCGCGAGCTCGCGCGTGGGGGCGAGTACGAGCGCCTTGGGGTTGCGACCGAACTCGCGGCGCTTGCCCTTCTGGCTCTGCAGGATCGACTCGACGAGCGGGGCACCGAAGGCGATGGTCTTGCCCGAGCCGGTGCGGCCGCGGGCCAGCACGTCGCGACCCGCGAGGATCGGGGCGATCGTCGCGGCCTGGATCGGGAACGGCGACGGAGCACCGAGGTCGGCCAGGGCACGGACGATGTTCTCACCGAGGCCGAGGCTGCCGAACGTCACATCGGCGACCTCTTCGGCCTGGACGGCCTGCGCCTGCAGCTTCTCGTGCACGACGTCGACGTGGTCCTGGTGCGCGTTGCGGTCGCTCTTGTCGGTACGCGAGTCGGCGTTCCAGTCGGAGCGGTTCCCGGTCGAGCGGGCCGGACGGTCGGCATCCCGCCGCGGACGGTCGTCGAACGAGCGCGCCGGACGGTCGTAGCCGCCGGTGCGAGCGGGGCGATCGCCGGCGTCACGACGGGGGCTCTCGTCGCGGAAGGACGCACGCGCGTCGCCGAAGGTGCGGCGGTCGTCGCGGGGCTGACGCTCGCCGCGGGGGCGGTCGTCGAACGCGCGGGGTGCGCGGTCGTCGCGGCGCGGACGGTTCTCGTAGGAGTTGCGCTGCGGCCGGTCGTCGTTCGAACGGGCCGGGCGGTCGCTGTAGGACCGGGCCGGACGGTCGCTGTTCGAGCGCGCCGGACGGTCGTCGTACGAACGGGCCGGGCGGTCGCTGTAAGACCGGGCAGGGCGGTCGCTGTTCGAGCGCGCCGGACGATCGCTGTTCGAACGAGCCGGACGATCGCTGTTCGAACGAGCCGGACGGTCGTCGTACGAACGGGCCGGACGGTCACCGTAAGACCGTGCGGGGCGGTCGTCGTACGAACGAGCCGGGCGGTCACTGTAGGACCGAGCCGGACGATCGCTGTTCGAGCGCGCCGGACGGTCGTCGTACGAACGGGCCGGACGGTCACCGTAAGACCGTGCGGGGCGGTCGTCGTACGAACGAGCCGGACGGTCACTGTAGGACCGAGCCGGACGGTCGCCGTTCGAGCGCGCGGGACGGTCGTCGTACGAACGGGCTGGACGGTCCGAGCGGGCCTGCGTGCGGATGCCGCGGGCCTCATCGCGACCGGCGCGCTCCTGCGCGGACCAGCGCTGCTT
>Ga0180219_1002146_pt1 | contig 11976 bp, 11 predicted proteins | sample eDN3rd30CBELigMG_FD_151338 | JGI IMG/M metagenome (GOLD analysis project Ga0180219, IMG submission 151338) | Enriched Miracle-Growth compost microbial communities from Emeryville, California, USA - eDNA 3rd pass 30_C BE-Lig MG (version 2)... ...
CCGATCTGCTGGCGGATCGCCTCGCTCTCGGCGATGTTGAGCCGGCAGCCGAGCGTGATGATCTCCGGCCCGCTCATCCGCCCGCCGGCGCCAGCGCGTCCAGATCGAGCGTGCCGTCGAACACATGGGTTGCCGGGCCGGTCATGGTGATGGTGCCGCCCGGCGCCCAATCGATGACAAGGTCGCCGCCCGGCAGGCTCACCCGCACGGGGCCGCCCACCAGCTTGCGACGGATCGCGGCGACGGCGGTGGCGCAGGCGCCGGTGCCGCAGGCGCGGGTGAAGCCGGCGCCGCGCTCCCACACGGTGAGGCGGATATGGTCCGGGCTTTCAATTTTCGCGAAGCTGACGTTGACTCGCTCGGGAAACAGCGGGTCCTGCTCGATCAGCGGGCCGAGCCGGGCCATGTCGATGGCGTCGGGATCATCGAGGAAGAAGATGACATGCGGGTTGCCCACGTTGACGGCGGCGGGCACGGGCAGATCCTCCCAGCTTGCCGGCATGGCGAGCGTATCCATCGCGTAGGCGAGGGGGATCTGCTCCCAGCCGAAGTGCGGCTCGCCCATGTCGACGCCGACGAGATCGCCATCGCGACCGGCGCGCAGCAGGCCGGCTTTGGTTTCGATCAGCACATCGCGGCCCACGAACAGCGGCACGCAGCGTGTCGCGTTGCCGCACGCCTCCACCTCGCTGCCGTCCTGATTGAAGATACGCATTTTGACATCGGCCGTGGCGGATTCGCCGATAAGGATGAGCTGGTCGCAGCCCACGCCGGTTCGCCGATCGGCGATGGCGCGCGCCAGCGGCTCGGTCATGACGAGCGGATGGGCGCGCACGTCGATCACGACGAAATCATTGCCGAGGCCATGCATCTTGGTGAAGGGAAGGCTCATGCCGCGCATTTAGGGAGCGCGAGGGGGCAAGTCCATGCTTTCCCCTATGCGGACGAATTGTCAGGCGCTCCGCGGTATATTGCCATGGCCAACTGCGCGATGCGTCAAGCTCAATAAGGAGCGACGGCCCCCGGCTCCCGAAGGAGCGTTTTGATCCTGAGCCAAGATGTGAATTGGTCGGCCTTTGCGTTGTCCTATGGAACTTTGTGTGAGGCGCCGGGGCAACGATTTCCGCGTTCGCCTGGAAGAGCTTCGGCGCGATGAGCGTGGATGGCTGCGTGTGGCGTAATGGCGTCTCATCAACGGTTCGGAGCTTCGGTTATGCCCTTGCCGGATGGCTATCGTTTTTGGTGCTGTCGGATCGCAGCGCCGCTAGAGCGGCATTTTCAGTGTCATAGGGAAGTCGCTCGCGTGCAACAGGCTTGGGCGCCGTCCAGTCAGCCTCGCCCTGCTCCTGAAACCGCGTGATCGTGGCTTCGACAATCTCCCGGTCGATCTCTTCAGCATCCACAACGAGATAGAGGCCGATTCCATATGCGTATTCCCGATCGGTTCGAAAGCTTTCGTGCACCGATGGCGGCTCGTTGCGGATGATCCCGGCCGCCGCTTGTTCCTCATACTCCTCGAAAGTCAGTCCGCCAAAAGCCTCGTACGTCCGCCTTTCACGCGGTTTGAGTTGATACATCTTCAGGCCGCGGTAGGCGATAGGTTCGAACTCCAGCTTGAATTCGGCTGCCCGCTCATCCTCGCTCATCAGCGCCGTGGCGTGGTCCCAGGCGATAGACCCTACCTTATCCCAAAAATGTCTTCGCGCTGTGATGATTTCCGCGTTCCAGATCGTGCGCCCGTCCATGCCTAGGAACAGGAAATCGAACCACTGATTGGACAGCGCGGGCCGCTCCGACTCATTGAGGATCTGATGGCTGGTGAATTTGCCTCCAAAGGTCGGCGTATTGCCCAGTATCTTGCCGCGCAGGCAGATGAACGCATCCCGGCGACGGCGCGCCGAAAGCTCGGAATAGGGGGTGTATTTATGTGATCGACGACGACGGCTAATCATGATGCAAACTCTTCGCTCAGCTGGTGGATGGTGCGGGAAGTATGATTTGCAGCAACGCCCTGTATGGCTTGATCTATCAACCTCCTTGGTGATTTAAGATATCATGCGCTCAAAAACCCATTGGTAGCACGGGGTTACTTGAACTTGTCATTCATATCATCATAATTTCCAAATATCTATTGGGAGCGTGTGACCATGGACGGTGTTTCTTGGGTGTAAGGGGGCTTCTATAATAATCTCCTATCTGGATTTGCATGTCTCTGTCCTTTTGGGACAACAATCATCCTGCCATCAATTCCCGGCATGTAGTTTCATGGATGCGGCCAGTTGTTTCAGTGCATTTTGCTGGAATATATCCGCGTCCGCCTCGGATAGTACCGGACTTGCGGCTCTCAGATGCGTCTCTGCTTCGCTCCAATGGCCAGCATGAGCGGCGATCTGCCCCAGCGCCAGGTCCACATTTGCTCCCCATTGGGGATCGCTTGCAAGTTCGCCGACGGCCTTCGTGTCGATCCCGACAAGATAGGGGCGCGCCCCATCGTAACGCCCCGAGGCGATCAGGCATTGCGCGACGGCAAGTCCGACGCCCTGCGTAAGCGGCGCGGTTTTACCATAAGTATCGAGTGATGCCCGATACGCCTTCCGGGCATCGGCAAGCCCGGCTGCGAATTGCGGTGTGCGGCATTCCGACGTCGAAAGGTCGGCCAGCGCGCTGATGGTCCGAAAGGCGCCCAGGCCCTGCTGCTTGAGCGCGATGGAATAGAGTGCGCGGCCGTCTGCGATCGAATCCGCATAATCGCCCATGCTGCCATAGGCTTCGAGGCGCGCGGCAAGCGTCTGCTGAACGAGCCGGTGGTCCGGCCCGAGTTGTGCCTTCATCAGCGGCAATACCGCCGAAAGTTCCCGAACGGCATCGGCATGGCGTTTCTGAAACAGATAAGCCTGGCCCAGATTCATACGGAGGAGCAGCACATCCGGGTTGACCGGGCCGAGCAGCCGCGTCTGCGCGGCGAGCAGCGGCCGGAGCGCCTGCTCCGCGCGCTTGCCTTCGCCGAGCCGGATGAAGATGAAGGCGTGGCGCTGGTGAAAATTATTGCGGGTGTGCGGATCGAATATACCGGGCATCGTGTCGGCGAGCGTCGCCGCCTTGCCGAACCGGTCGAGTGCGATATGCAGGTCGCCTCCGGCCAGTTCGGTCATGCCTTCCGCCGACGCAAGCCATACGGCCACTTCGCGATCGCGTTGCGGCTCTGGTGGAAGCCGTTTCTTTTCCGCTTCGATGATAGCCCGGGCATGTTTGATCGACCCCTGTTCGGCGGACAGGGCTTCCATCTGCGCATGCTGGAGCCGCGCAACGATCGCGGGTCGACTTGCTTCTTCATGGCCCCGACGAAAGGCCGTGTCCGCCTTGTCATAGGCGTCGCGCGCGCGTGCCCAATCCGATTGCTGGGCAAAGACGCGTGCCAGAGTGGTGTAAAGGCGGGCCGCGACCAGCGGGGCACTGCCGAAACGGCGCGCAATCTCCGGCTCGGCGCGACGGGTGGCCTCGATCAGCGTCTCGCTGGCGCTGCCGCTTTTCGACGGATCGCCGCGTGCCAGCAGATCGTCAGCAAGGAAGCTGTTGATCGCGGTGGTGATCGCCGCCTGTCGCCGCGTTTCGTCGCGCTCGTGCGCGGCTTGCCAGGCCGCGAGTGACGCGCTGGCAACGCCGAGCGTGAGCGCGACACCGGCGGCAATCAGCCACGGGCGGCGGGTGCGGGCGCGCTCGGCCTCACGCCGCAGGCGCTCCTGTTCGCGCACTTCGGTAGCGGCGCGTTCGGCCTCTGTGCGTCGGGTATCCAGCCGGGCGAGGTTATCGGCCAGCAACTCGGCCGAAGCGAAGCGATCGGCGGGGTCGAGCGCCGAGGCGCGGGCGATGTCCTCGCACAGCAGCGGATCGCCGACCAGTTCCTCCCAGCCCGGCGCGAGCGGGCGATGCAGATCGCCAACGACGAGCTGGAACAGGATCAGGCCCAGCGCATAAATGTCGGCCGCCGCCGATGGCGCGCCGCCGCCAACCAGTTCGGGTGCGGCGTAGAAAGGTGTTCCGCCCGGCGTCGATGGGCTGCCGTCCGGCGATTCGGTAAGCGTCATGTCGGGTAGCACGATGGCGCGAAGATCGGCGTGGTCGAGGACCGAACTGCCGAAATCGATCACGCGGACGCTGGCTTCACTCGCCTGCGTCGAAACCAGCAGGTTCGAGGGCTTGAGATCGAGGTGCAGCACGCCAAGCCCGTGCGCGGCGGCGACGGCGCGCGCCGCCTGCTCGACCAGCGCGATCCGGCCGGTGCGATCGAGGTCGGCGCCATGCTGCACGAACCATTGTCCCAGGTCCATGCCCGCATCCGGGAAGGCGAGCCAGGCGGGGACACGATCGAACGCCCGCGCGATCGGCAGTACGAAGCGTGCCGCGCCGTCGCCGATCGTGGCGAGTACCTGTCCGGCACGCGCCTCGCGCTTGAGTTGGCGCAGCCGGCCGGGCGTTCCGGCGAACTTGAAGACGCGGGTTTCCCCCGCTTCCGACCGGGCGAGCCAGACATCGTCGGCATCACCGCGTGCCAGCGGTCGATCGAGCCGCCAGCCGGTCGCGCCCGGCACGGGGTCGCCGGCCATGAAGCCGACCAGCGGGCGATCACTCGCTTCCGTGCATTGCACCACGGCGTCGGCGGCAATGCGATAGCCGAGCCGCGGCACGGTTTCGACAAGCGCCGCCTCGTCACCCAGCGCGCGGCGCAGCTTGGCGATGGCCGTCGGCAGCGAGGCGGGCACCACCGTGACGCCGGGCCAGACCAGATCGAGCAATTCATCCTTGGTGACGACTTCGCCGTTGCGGTGGAGCAGCGCCAGCAGCAGTTCCATTGGCTTCTGCTCGATGTCCACGTCGTGCCCGGCGACACGGAGCCGCCAACTCGATTCGTCAAGCGCGACTGCGCCGACCGTCCAGATCAACCGGCTTCGCCGGGAACTGCCCGATTTGCGCGACATACATCCCCCCAACCACGCTTCATAACTTCTTGATAAGCGTCGCTCCCCGAGAACAGCATATCCTGTTGCGGCAAATCAACGATCCTTTTTCGATAAGGAGGAGGCCGCGATGAAGGGACGGGTCCTGGGATTTTCCGCTGATACCGGCAACGGCGTGATCAGCGCGGAGGACGGGCAACGCTATACATTCACCACCGCCGACTGGCGGCCGGGCCAGCCTCGCGAGATCGGCAAGCCGCTCGATCGGCAGAGCTGAGCCGGACCGGGCGCCACGATATAATTCGGAGAGGCATTGATGACGCAGATGGCTACTGTCACCCTCGGTTCACGCCGGGTCGCGCTCCACAGCATGAGCGGCGAGGTGATGGACACGCAGAAATGGACCACGACCGAAATCTCAGGCGGTGGCGCTCACGGCGTGATCAGCAATGGGTCGGGTTATATTCAGAAGGACGAGGTGAAGTCGAAGACCACCACGCACGATCAGATCATCATCCGCACAGCCGATGGCGAGGAAGAAACGCTGAAGGTCGAGGATGTGCACCTTGCGGTGCGTCAGGGCCATTGGGTGTCGCTGATCTGGGCGATCCCCGGCGGTTGGAAAGAAGGGCCGTTCGTGGCGATCTTCAACCACAATACGGGGTCGCTGGATTTCATCGGCTCGGGCGTGAACAAGGCCTGCTTTCCGATGATATCATCCGTGTTCGGCGTGGCGGCGTTCTTCCTGGCGCTGATCGGAGCATTCGTCTGCTTCCTGTCGAGCCTCGTCATGGGCGTGCTGCTCATGATCCCATGCGCCGCCTATTTCGTCTGGCTGAGCAGGCGCCGTGGCGCGTTTACCGATCAGATCGCGGCCTTACGCGATCAGCTCAAGGCCAGTCATGCCGCGCCAAAGGCGATTTCGTGAAGGCAGGGCATGATCGTCAACGCACGAGCGGCGCCGGACGCCTTGGGTGTGAACAGGAGTAAATGGTGATGGGCGTGAGAAGAGAGACTTCGACGAACGGCCGCCAGCTACATATGAGCGGCTTCAATTTTACGGCGTTACTCTTCGGCGCCGCCATCGTCGCCGCGCCGATCGCCGCTTCGGCTGAGCCACCGCCCCCCCTGCCGCCGGAAGTCCGCACCTATTTCGATCAGGCGCGTCAGGAATGCCGCGAAGCTGGAGATCGCCTGCGTGTCACCGACGAGGCCAGTTTCGCCGAGGCGGCCGATTTCAATGGCGATGGCCATCCCGATTATGTCGTCCACTTCAACGCGCTCTATTGTCCATCGTTAGGCGCCAGCCAATATTGCGGGTCCGCGGGCTGCCAGGTCGCGATCCTCGTGTCTGACGGCGACCGGCTACGCGAGGTCGCCGGAGACAATTTTCAGGGATTCGCCATCACCGCACCAGTGGGCGGCAGACAAAGCATCGTGTTTGCGGCGCACGGTACCTTTTGCGGCCACAAAAGCGGCGCCGACACCTGCTTCGGGCGCATGAACTGGACTCCCAAGGGTTTCGTGAGAACCTACACGACGACAGAGCCTGCCGCACTCAAGACGGAAAGCGATGGCTCGCCTTCCTCCGATGATAGTCGCCCGGACAAAAACCCGAAATACGACTGGACGCTGGTTGTGCCCGCCGCTGGCAAAAGCGGGCCGTCGATCGCGACGTCCGAGGGCTCATCCGAGCGCCCGAAGACGGTGGTCGCCTGTGCCGAAAACAGGCCGGTGATCGTCGTGGCGTTTCCATCCGGCCCCAAGGCGCCGCCAGCCGGCGTGCCGGTGATGATCGAAATCGGCGATCCGGGGCTGAACTCGACCCATGCGGACTTGGTCTTGCAGCCGGTTCAGGACAAGACCGCCTATATCGGCCAGCTTTCCCGCGCGGCACTCGCCATCATGCAGACCACCGGCAGCCAGGACTATGCTGCGGTTCCCGAGGCATGGACGATCGCAAGCCGCGACTATTGGATCGACATGCCACCGCTATCGCTCACGCATTTCAACGAAACGGCGACAGCAGTCCTGCGTGCCTGCATGGCCAACGCGCGGTAACGCGGCCAGAATGCGTGACCGGCTTGGGTCGGTCAGACTGAGTAAATCGATCAAGACCGGGAGTTCCCTATCCTGATCGTGCATCGCACCGGCTGCTTGGCTTTGGTTGCGGCCTGCTCGCACGCGGCGATGGTATCGCGGTGCATGACGAAGCGGATATAAGATACACCCTGCTGGCGGCGAAACGAGGCTTGGCGCGGATAGCGTTTCACCTGATTGAGTGCGCTCAGTATCAGCCCTTCCCATGTCGGCTCGCTGGTCGAAAACCTTTGGGGCCGGCGGTGCGGTCGTATCTTCACCGGCGGACCGGGATCAGGGATGGGCGTTGTCACCTGAGCCGGCATGAGATTGGCGAAGGCAGCCGGACGAAGCTCGACCACCAGCGGCCGCGATGTCGAGACGGCCGGCTGGTTGGCGACCTTCGCCATGCGGCCCGGCGAGCGTTCGGTGATGATCGAAGGCGCCGCCTGAATCGTCATGGCCCGCAATCCCGGCAATTGAGCGAGGGCGCCAGCGGAGATAGATCGCCGCGGCTTCAGGAAGGCGCCAGCCGATCCCCTTCCGCGAGGACGCGGATGGCGGTCAGATCATGGACAACGAGGCGCTGGTCGTTGGTGATGAGCAGCCCGGCCTTTTCCCACGCCGATACGGTTCGGCTCGCCGTATGCAGTGTGGTGCCGGCGAACTCGGCCAGATCCTTGCGTCGCATCGGAATCTCGATCGTGGTTCCGCGCATACCGTCGCGGCCGGCTTGCTCGACAAGACGGACGATGGCGTGGGCGATCCGCTGCTCGGCCCGCTGCGTCGTCAACTCTCGCACACGCTCCTGAAGCTGCGCCATGCGCGCTCCCAGGACGCCGATCACGTTTAGCGCGATGGCGGGATAGCGGCTCATCAGGGCAAGCAGATCGGGTTCCGACCAGCTAAGCACGGTCGACGCCTCGACCGCGATCGCGTCGGCCGGAAAGCGATGATCGGTGAACAGCGGCAGCGTCCCGAACATCTCACCCGGCCCGATGAAGCGGACGATCGCCTGGCCGCCGTCGCTGCCGGTCTGCACGATCCGGACACTGCCCATGCCAAGCGCATAGGCGCGATCGACCTGCTCACCTTGTTCGAAGATGATGGTATCCTTCGGAACACGCTCGATACGCATGACGCCACGGACGTCTTCGAGCGCCTCATCGGGAAGCGATCGAAACAGTTCGAGCAGGGCGATCCTGTCGAGCGGCACCGCCATTCCCATCCCCATTCCACTCGTCCCCTGCCAGGCGGCCGTCACACTCGTTGAGGAGCCGAGCTGACGCCCGACGGCAAAATCGCCCCTCGGTTTGCGCTGGAGCAAACCCGGCCATCACGGCCCCATAATATGCAAACAACTCGCAATAGCAATTCAGGGATGATCGTCGATGCCTGCCTCAACCACCCGTTCGCGCGCCATCCTCCTCGATCGACCTTGCATGCGGTCCATGCTCGGTGTGCTCACGGTCGCCGGCAGTTTCATCCCGCAAGCAGCGCTCGCCCAATCGGCGACCCCGGGCGCGACCGAGGAGATCGTCGTGATCGCGCCGCGCAGCCCGGTGGTCACGAGGCTGGACGCCGCAGCCGGGGGAACTGCCATCGTCTCGGCGGACAATATGCCGGCGAGCGCCAACCTCACCATATCGCGGGCGTTGGCCGACGTGCCCGGCGTGGTGGTGCAGGATTTCTTCGGCGGCAACGACCAGCCGCGCATCCAGATCCGGGGATCGGGCTTGCAGCAGAACCCGGTCGAGCGCGGCGTGCTGATGCTCCGCAACGGCCTGCCGCTCAATCGCGCCGACGGCTCCTATATCGTCGGTTTCGCCAATCCCGGTGAGGCCGAGGCGGTGGAGGTCTATCGCGGCTATATGGCCAACCGGCTGGGCGCGACCGTGCTCGGCGGCGCGCTCAACCTGATCTCCCCCACCGGCCGCAGTTCTCCGGGCGTTGCGCTGAAAGCGGGCGGCGGCAGCTTTGGCCAGTTCAGCGGCGGCGCGCAGGCGGGTTTCGCGGACGAGGGGTTCGACATGCTGGTGCGGGGTGATTTCACCCGCCGCGACGGCTTTCGCGACTATAATGATTCGCGGCGGTGGGGCGTCGGCGGCAATGCCGGCCTGCGCCTGTCCGACGATGTGACCGTCCGCCTCTTCGCCAGCTATGCCGATCTCGGCTTCGATGTCTCAGGCCCGCTGACGCGGGATTTGCTCAGGAGCAATCCCCGCGCCGTGTTCACCGGCCCGACCGTGACGCCCAACGGGGCGATCAATCCAGGCCCCAATGTCGTTCGCGACCGCCCGCGCCGGGAAGCGACGCAGTTCCAGTCTGGCGCGCGGGCGACGGGAGCGTTTGGTGCGCATATCGTCGATCTCGCCTTCGGCTATGCCCGGACCGACGACATGTTCCGTTTCCCCATGTCGGCCGGTATTCGCGAGACTGAAGGCGACGACGTGACGCTGGTGGGGCGCTATGCCTTCAAGCCGGATGCGTCCCGCGCGCTCCCGCTGTTCGAGGCGACGGCGCAATATGTCACGGGTTCGGCTGATCGGGAAAATTATCTGAACGTTGCGGGGCAGCGCGGCGCGCTGTTCGGGCGCAGCCGCCTCAAGGCCGATACGCTCTCGCTCAACGGCGGGTTCAACATCCCGCTCGGTGACAGGCTCACGCTATCGCCCTCGCTCTCCTGGTCGCGGGCGACGCGCGACAATATCGACCGCTACGATCTGCCGACGCGGCCGACCAACGCCTATAGCCCGGCCAGCCCCAATATGGCGCTTCCCAACGGCGCAGTGCCGACCGTCAGCACCAGCTATGCACGGATCTATGAGGGCTGGAGTCCCGCGCTTGGGCTGGCATGGCAGCCGTCCGGGGACCAGACGCTGTTCGCGGCGATAAGCCGCAGCTTCGAGCCGCCGACCCATGATGACCTGCTCGCCACCGTGAACGGCACGCCCAACAGCAGCGCCGGGCGTCCCAACCCGGCGGCCCCCTTCGCGGCAGCGGCGGCGTTCGTGACTCCGGCGCTCAAGGCGCAGCGCGCGACCACGGTGGAAGCGGGCTGGCGCGGTCGCTCGGGCATCTTCTCATGGGATGGGGTGGTCTATTATAGCTGGGTTCGCAACGAACTGCTCAGCCTGCGCGACGAATCCGGCACATCGCTGGGAGCGGCGAACGCGCCGCGCACCCGCCATCTGGGCGTCGAGCTTGGCCTTACCGCCAAGATTGCGCCGACGCTCACCGGCCGGGTCGTCTATACCTTCCAGGACTTCCGCTTCCGCGACGATCCGCTGCGCGGCGACAACCGGCTTGCCGGCGCTCCGCGCCACTGGATCAACACGACCCTGACCTGGCGACCGGTCGAGCCCTTGATGCTGCAAGGCAACCTGCGCTGGATGCCGGAGAAGACCCCGGTCGACAATCTCGGCACGCTCTACAACGATCCCTATGCGACCGTGGATCTGCGCGGCGAATATCGGTTGAGCGATCGGATCGCGGTCTTCGCGGAAGTCACCAACCTGTTCGACAAGACCTATGCCGCCTCGACCCTGATCGTCGATCAGGCCCGCCCCGATCAGGCCGCGTTCCTGCCGGGCGACGGCCGTGCGTTCGGCGGCGGCATCAGCTTCAAATTCTGAAACCGGAAAGGAAAATCCCATGAAGCACACCGCTCTTCTTCTCGCCGCCGCATCGCTCGCGATTCCGGGCATGGCCTCGGCCAAGTCGACCCAACTCGACATCGAGAAATTGCGCTACGAAACCGTCCACGACGCAGCACGGCGCGGCGTGATCGCGGTGGATAGCCAGGGTCGGCCTCTGACGTTCCTGCTGCGCATCGCGAAGGGGCAGTTCCTGCCGCCGCACGGCGCGACCGGCCCCATTCGCCTGCTCACCGTGGTTTCGGGCACGCTGTCATGGGGCGACGGCAACAAGGTCGATCCGACGGCCGAACGCACCTTCGGGCCGGGCAGCATCATCGTGGTGCCAGCGCAGGGCGGCGAGCATTGGGCGGCGGCGCGCAAGAACGATGTCATTCTTCAAGCCGTGCTGGTGCATGACGGCGCGCTCGCTCCGCAAGCCGCCGCGCAGGCGGCGCCATGACCGGCATCGACGATCTGGCGCTGGCGCGCGCGCTCCATGTCCTCGGCGTGATCGTCTGGATCGGCGGCGTCTCGATGGCGACCACGGTGGCGCTGCCCGCCGTGCGCCGCGGGGCGCTGGGGGAGGATCGTCTCGCGGCATTTCATGCGTTCAAGCGGGGATTCGTCTGGCAGGCGCGTTCGGCGGTCCTTCTGGTCGGATTGACCGGCCTCTACATGATCGCGCACCTCGACCTGTGGAGCCGATTTACGGAAGGCAGCTTCTGGTGGATGCACGCGATGCTGTGCGTCTGGGCGCTGTTCTTCCTGCTGCTGTTCATCGCCGAGCCGCTGGTGCTGCCCCGCTACTTCCAGCCATGGGCGCGGCGCGATCCGGATCGCGCCTTCGCCGCACTCCACCGCGTGCACGCCGTGCTGCTGACGCTCGCGCTCATCACCGTGTTCGGTGCGGTCGCGGGAAGCCATGGATGGCTGCTGTTCTGAGCGGATTGCGGCCTTGCCCGCACCGGGCACATGACCACCGGGAGCAGGCCACAATCAGCACCAGCGACATTTACGCGCTGTTCGATCTGGGGATCGCTTTGGCGGTCACAGAGGGGGACTATCGAGGAGATCGAGGCCCTGTGTCCAAGGACCTTCGCGGTGCCCTTCACCGGAGAGGCGCCGGAGCAACCCCTGCCCGAAATGACAGGTATTGCTCCTAGGCGATTGAAATTGTTGGTCGGGGAAAGAGGATTCGAACCTCCGGCCCCTGCCTCCCGAAGACAGTGCTCTACCAGGCTGAGCTATTCCCCGACCGGGCCGATGCATCGCTGCACCGGCAAGACAGGTGCCGCCCTATAGTG
>Ga0180219_1002147_pt1 | contig 11970 bp, 10 predicted proteins | sample eDN3rd30CBELigMG_FD_151338 | JGI IMG/M metagenome (GOLD analysis project Ga0180219, IMG submission 151338) | Enriched Miracle-Growth compost microbial communities from Emeryville, California, USA - eDNA 3rd pass 30_C BE-Lig MG (version 2)... ...
GCGTCGGAGCGCATCGGGGTGCAGATCAGTGAGAACGACCGTTGGATGCCGGTGGACAGCAGCACCGGCGACAGGAACCCCGGATATACCAGCGACCGTGGCCACTCGCTGACCCAGAGCACTGCATGGTGAGCGGAATCGGTGCGCAACCTGCCCCAGGTCTCGGTGACCGCAACCGGTCCCGCAGTCGCAAGTGACTGGCCGAGCCTGCCGTGGCGTTCCAGGGTGGCGGCGATGGCTGGGTCGTAGGCCGAGCGCAGCATCACGGCGATCTGTCCTGGCGTGAGCCATCCCGAGGGCGAGAGGTCGGCGGAGCGGAGTGCGGCGACGAGGGTGTTCATCTCTTGCCGCAGCACGGCGGCGGCACCACGTATCCCGCCTCCGGCGGTTCTGATCTGTCGAGCGCTGGTCTTCATGTCGAGTGACAGTGAGAGTGTTGTGGCGTGGCGTTCGCCGGCGGGTCCGGCGCGGTCGATGAGTTCGGCGTAGGTGTCGGCCGCCCACGATCCGTCTGGGGTGCCGTGGGTGGCCCACCATTCGGCCAGTCCGGTGCCAGAGTCCGGCAGCGTGCGCTCCAAGACCTGAAGCGTGGCGATCCGCCCGGAGCGGCAGACGGTTGCGAGCACGCGGGCCCAGGAGCTGACGCGGCGTTCCTGCTCGCCGGGATCGAGGAGCACGAACGCGGGATGGGTGACCTCGCACACCACGGTCAACGTGGCCGCGTGGGGGTCGTGGATCATCCCGGCTCCGGTGTCGGGGTCGCTGTATTCGCGCAGGCGCGCCATGTCGCCGGGCAGCGCGAGGGTGCCGACGGGGCGCGGGACGACGATCCTGCGCCGGTACAGCAGTTGCCCGCCGGTGGTGCGCCACAGCCACCAGCAGGCGATGGGCAGGCACTCCACGATGGGCCGGCCCGCGATGGGTATCCAGGTCAGCGCGGCGGCGAGTACCCAGACGGGGGCGGTGTAGGCGAGGAGCATCCCGCCGCCGGCGTAGAACGCGCCGATGAGTGTGGCTCCGCCGATGGCGAGCGTGATGAGCTGGGTCAGCGACAGGCCGAGGAGGACGCCGCGGCGGGTGAGTCGGGAGAACTTCACCGGCACGAGTTCGCCCGCGGTGGGGCGGTCGTGGTTCGTGCTGCTCATCGTCTACTCCTTCGGTGGGCGTGGCGCGGGCGGCGGGGGCTGCTTCGGCTGCGGGGACGGATCAGTGCTCGGCGGTCGTGGTGCAGGGCTCGACGTCGGTTCCGCAGGTGAGGCTGCGGGCGGTGGCGGTGTCTGCGCGGCTGCGTCGGCGGCGTGCTCGCCCTGGGCTCCCAACGCGGTTCCGGCCTTCGGCCCGGCGGTCGCGGCACCCTTGGCGACACTCGCTCCGACCACGACGCCTGCCGCGACGGGACCGGCTGCGGCTGCGCCGCTCCCGCCTGCTGCGGCTCCACCGCCGGCTGCGCCTCCGCCGCTCGCGGCGGGTGCCGGTGCTGGGGTCTTTGGCGGTGGCGGTGCGCTGCCGCCTCCGCCGGAGCCTCGGCTCGCGTTCCCGCCGCTGCTGCTGGTTCCGTCGAGCACCTTCTTCGGGTCGCCGCCGCCTTGCGGCTTGGTGGGGACGGGGATCGGCCGGTTGAGTGCGCTTTTGGCGTCCTGCTCGGAGCCGATTGCGTGGTACATGTCGAACCCGACGAACGCGATGAACTTGTAGGTGAGATATGGGGCGAATGCGGCCATCGCCATCAGCACGATCCCCGCGATGGGATCGCTGACCGAGGCGAGGTCGGCGTCGATCGGTGCGGAGACCTGGGTGATCGCGACGAGGAACATCACGACGAGCACGAGCTTTGAGCAGATCAGGGCGACGACGAACATCGCCCATTTCCCGATCCACCCGCGCGAGGCGTCCCACGAGGCACCCGAGAAGGCGAGCGGCGCGAACACGACCGCGACCAGGAGGAGTGCCTTCCTGACGAGGAGGGAGAGCCACACGATCGCGGCGGCGGTGATCGCGAGTCCTGCCATGAAGATCGTGATGATGGCACCGACGCCGGGTGCGGCGATGTTGATGCCGACCAGCCCTGCGGCGAGGAGGGCGATCTTGTCGCCCATCGACTCGGTGGTCTCTCCGGCGGCCTGCACGATCCCGATGCACAGTTGATCCACGACTTCGAGCAGCAGCGCAGTGAGCGTGATGACCACAAACGACCCGAGGACGGACTTCGCCAGCCCGAGCGCGGCTCGGGTGAGGGCGGTGGGGTCGCGTCGGATCAGTCCCGTGATGAGTTGGAGGCAGAAGAAGATCAGCATCACGAAGACCGCGATGCCGAACAGCAGGTTGTAGACAGCGATGTAGCCGGGCTTGGTGACATCCACCAGCGTCGTGGTGTCGAAAACCGACCAGACCGCCTCGAACAGCCACCCGGCGGCGGCACCCATCGCCTGGGCGAGCCAGTCGAACGGGGCCGCGACCAGCGAGGCGGCTCCTTCGCCGACGGCATCGCAGACCGAGGAGATCACGGGAACGTCGCACACGCCCATCACGAACACCAGCTCTCGACGATGATGGGGCGGGTCAGACGGACTGGCCGACGTTCCAGAAGAAGTTGATAAGCGTCACGCTCGCACCGCAGATCACCGCCGCGCCGCAGGAGACGAGGACGCCGATCTTCCCGCGCGAGGCGAGGTGCGGGTTGGAGGAGTTCGCGCCGAAGCCCCACACGATCGCGGACACGATCAGCGCGAGCACGCTGAGGATCAGGCCGATGGTCATCACCGCGCCGACGATGGTGCGCAGCTGGTTGATCCCCGGCAGGCCGTTGGTGTTGGGGTCGATGTTGATGTCCATCGGCACCAGCAGCGGCGCGGACATGGCGTTGGCGAGCAGATCGAACACGGTAGGTCTCCTTGGCGGTGGGCGGCCCGCCCGCGGACTCGCAGACGGGGTACACGCGACAGGTGCGCGCTCGTCGCCGTCCCCGTCGGTGGCCGCCCGTAGCCTTGGAGTATCTGTGCGTCGCTCGCCCGCACGGGACCGCCGGACGAGAGGTGCAAGGACATGAGTCAGTACGGGGTGGATTACCTCCAGCGATTGCGTGCCGCTGTTGAGAAGTTCGAGGAAGCGTTCGACGCCTGGATGAGCACTCAGGTTGAGTCGGATCACATGTCGGCGCGCGGCCTCTTTCCTACTGTGTGGACCAAGGAAGGCCAGGATCAGAGCGAGGTTCAACGGCTCGAACTCGGTGTCGCGGAGGCTGCTGGCCTGGCGGCGAGCGCTGTGTCGGTGACCGGTGCCTACATTGGGATCGCTGGTCTCGGAGCGATCGACCCGATCTCCAACTGGTCATTTATGTCTGCGCCCAAGGCCCCCATCGCGCCTCGGGATATTCGGACTACGACCGCCAACGTCAAGGGCAGGCTGGACGCGATGATCGTCGACGCCGAGTCACGTACGGACTCTGACCTTCCGACCTTCGCTCCCGCACAGTTTCACCCCGTGGTCTGGGCTGGTGCTTCCGCCCATTGGACGACGCATCAGTACCGAGTTGCAGTTCGTGAAGCAGCCGAAGGCCTCACGGTCCACTGGAAGGAACGTCTCGGTCGGAACGATGTCGATGACACGGTCTTCTGGCAGCAGACGTTATCGCCGGGCGATCCTGAACCGGGCAAGCCGAAGCTCACCTGGCCGGGAGGGTCGGATGACAAGACGGTGAAGAGCATGCGCGGTGGTCTTGGACCGCTCGCTAAGGCCCTCAACGCGCTGGCCACTGGTCTGAACCTCACGGTCCGCAACGTGACGACGCACACGCGCACCGAACTATCCGAGCAGGAAGCGATGGAGCGCCTCGCGGCATACAGTTACCTCGCGCGCCTGCTCGACCAGTGCGAGACAGCGACCGCCGACGCGGAGGAATCGGACCGATGACCACGAAGCCGCAGCTACAAACTTGAACCGACTGTGAGTAGCCAGTTCATCCAGGCCACGCCGCCTCCGGCGAGGACGGCGGCACCGACGGAGACGAGGACACCGATTCGGCCTTTGCTGGCGGTCGCGTAGTTTCCGTGGGCTGTAGCAATGGCCCACACGATCGCGGAGACGATCAGCATGAGGACGGCGACGATGAGGACGAACGTCAGGAGCGCACCGACCACGGCGCGGAGGTCGCCGATGCCGCCGAGCCCGTCGAAGTCGGGGAAGACACCCATCGCCGATCACCCTGCCTTGACTGTGACGTGGAGGTGGTCGTAGTGGCCTCCGGTGATCGAGGCGGGGTCGTGCATCCCGCCGCCGCTGTCGGGTCGCCAGCCCTCGGCGTCGCGGGCGACCGACCAGATTTGGCCTTGCCAGATCAGGTACTCGACGCCGAGAACGTCGGCGTTGTCCTTCATCCAGTTGGTGACCTTCCAACCGGCGTCGAGCTGCGCCGGGGTGGGTCGCTGACCGATCCGGTTACCGAAGGTGATGTCGCACGCCCGCCCGAGAGGATGTTCGGACTTGGCGCCGGGGCGCGGCGAGTAGCAGCCCCAGCCGGTGTCGGGGAACGCGGCGAGGGTCTGCTGGTAGAGGTGGAGCATGCGGGCGGTGATCTTGCCCGAGCTGGTGGGATCGTCGACGAGCCGGTCGGGGTCTCCATCGACACTGGTCGGCGTGCCCGCGGTGGCGTTGTTGCAGGCGGCGGGTGATCCGCTGGTCGCCGTGGGCAGGTTCGCGGCCCCGTGTTCGTTGAGCCAGGCTGCGGCGTCGATGGCCTCGCTGTTCGTGCCTCCGGGCCGGACCTCGAAGTGCAGATGTGCGCCGGTGCTCATGCCCGAGGAGCCGACATCGCCGATGTGCTGCCCCGCGCTCACCCGGTCTCCGCGGCGGACGTGGATGCCGCTTTGCCACATGTGCGCGTAGGCGGTCGCGACGGTCTTGCCGTCGATGGTGTGCTCGATGACGATGAGGCCGCCGTACCCGCCGGAGAACTCCGCGACGGTGACGGTGCCGTCGGCGGCGGCGAGGATCGGGGTGCCGTCGGGCGCTGCGAAGTCGGCGCCGGTGTGCATCTTCCGTTCGCCCGTGATCGGGTGCACCCGCATCCCGAATGGCGAGGTCAGCAGCCAGGTGCCCTCGGGCAGCGGGAACACCACCCGCGATGACGAGCCTGCCGGGCCACCCGCGCCGCCAGCGCCACTGCCTCCTCTGGTGAGGGCGGCGAGAATGCTGTCGGCGACGGGCGCGTAGTTGCGGTAGCGGTCGGGGTAGGCGGAGACTTCGACGGCTTGGGCGGCTTCGCCGGGGTCCATCTGTTGCCAGCCGGGGATGTCGAGCAGGCCGCGCGGTGAGGGGTAGTTCGGTCCGGTACGCCCGCCGAAGAACGCCCGCGCCTGATAGTTCGGGTCCATGAGCTCTGCGACAGTGCCCCAGCCCGATTGTGGGCGCATCTGGAACAGGCCGAGGGAGTCGTAGTCGCCGCCGTTGCCGTCGTTCGGGTAGTTCGCCGACTCGGGGTAGGTGCCGGTGTTGGTGAGCATCCGCAGCGTGGACTCGGTGAGCGCGGCCATCAGCGCGATCTTGATTCCTGGCCGGCCCACGTCGGTGATGCCGTTTCCGACGGTAATGATCGTTGCCGCGTGCGTGAGCTGCTGACGATTCAGGGTGAAGGTCTCGCCGTTCGCGGTGGTCACGGTGAGCGAGTCCGGGATTGGGCCGAGGTTCACAGTCCCGGCAGGGGTGGCGCAGTAGGCAGCAGCAGGGTTCATCAGCACCCCGACCCCGAGGAGTGCTGCGGCGGGGGCGAAGAACAGCAGCGCCAGGGCTGCGATGGCAGCTTTGCGGAACACGACGCCAACCCCTTCAGCGCAGCTGGTTGTCGAGCTGCGACAGCCGCAGCAGGTGGCAGGTCGGATAGGTCGGGGCGCAGACGACGAACACGGTGAACGCGACCGGATGCTCGCTGGTGACCGGCTGGCCGTTCCAGACCCCGGCGCGGTGGCGGGTGCCCTCGATCGTGACGGCCGTCGTTCCTGCCGCGAGCTGCCCCGGCTGGGCCTGCGCTACCGCGTCGGCCCACGCATTGGGGACGTACGCGGTGGCGAGGGTGAGGTGCTGCCGGGTGGCGTACTGCCGCAGCTCGATCCAGGCGTCACGGGTCGGCAGGTACGCGGTCACGTCGGAGGCCAGCCCCGCCTGTTCGTCCCCGCTGGGGTCACTGACCGTGAGGATCGCCGAGGTGTAGTCCAGCGGCCACAGCCCCGACGCCGTGTCCCACGCGAACAGAGTGGACGCGACACCTTGCGCGAAAGTCTCAGGATCGGCAGAACGCGGAACCGCTGGAACCCGCGGCGGCCGAGGCGTGCTCGGAGCCACCGATGGCGGTGCCGTCGCGACCGGGCCGGGATCGGTGCTGGTGCTGGTGCGTGGGCCGGCGAGCAGTCCGTAGACGCCGACGCCGGCGAGGAGCAGCAGGACGATGCCGGCGGCGATGAGGGCCACGAGGCGGCGGCGGTTCCGGGGATCGGTGGGTGCAGGGCTCATGCCGAGCAGGTGCGCACCCGCCACCGGGGTCTGTGGTCAGAGCGCGCGGAGTCGTGGCCGCTCCGCCGCGCCTTCGCGGGCGGATCGGAGGGCGTCGGCGAACCGGACGGTGCCGGCGGCGGTCGCGAGGAAGTTCTCGAACTGCTCGTCGGTCAGCTCACCTGCGAGAGCGTCGGCGTCGTAGTGGGTCCACCAGTCGGCCAGCTCACCCCAGGTCTGGACGAACGCGCGCAGCGGGTAACGGACGGGTTGCCCCTCGCCGGTGACAAGCGGCAACGGACGCGGTGGGGTGCGCTTGCCCTTCTTGATCGACTTCGCCTGGGCAACGGCTGCTTCGGCACGGGCGTGCATCTCTGCCTCGCGCCGCTCCCGCGCGGTGGTGTCGGCATCGCGGATCGCCTGGTAGATCGGATGCACCGGGTCGCCGGCCTCGATCCGTTCCAGCCCGGCGGCAGCCTCGGCGCGCAACGCCTCTGGCTGGGTGTGGTTGCGGGCAATGTCTTCGAGGTAGCCGATCTTCTCCAGCGTCGTGTGCGAGGCACCGCCGGGAATCATCGCCGCCGCTTGCTCCCGCGCATCCCCGAGCGCGCTCGACGGTCCCGCAAATTTTGCGGGACCGTCGTTTCCCGGCTGGTTCTCAGCACTGAACTGGGTGGCGGACTTCCGGCGGGCGGCGTCTTCGGCCATGACCTGCTTGATCTCGCGGTAGAGGCCGGCGGCTTCGAGCTGGGTGTAGGGCTTGTGCAGCATGTTCTCGTCCTGCTCGGCGAGGAGCTGCCCGAGCCGGTCGGACAGGCCGCCGCGAACCCACACGTTGACGGTGCGCCAGCCGAGCTTCTTGATCGCGGCGAGGCGTCGTGCCCCGCACACCAGCACCCCGTCGATGGTGATCGTGAGGGGCTGCAGTAGTCCGTCGCGGTCTATGGATGCCGCGAGGGCGTCGATGTCGCCGAGGTCGGCGCGGTGCCGGGCGCCGACGAGAATCGAATCGACGGTGCGGTCGAGCTGGATGCTGCCGATCTGTGGCTCGGTCACGACGACTCACCGCCTCCACCGTTCGGGGCGGCGAGTGCGAGCGCGAGGATCAGATCGTCGTCGCGGAGCAGCAGGTCGAGGGTCTCGCCGAGCAGGAGCCGGAGCAGGACGCCTCGACCGCTGCTGGTGGCTACGTAGGCCGGGTGCGGGCTCCCGAGCAGCGCTTTCAGCAGCGCGGCCCAGGAGCGGCGCGGCAGGTCGAGCAATGCCCGCGCGTGCCGGTCGCGGCGCAGCGTCTCGTACGCGGACTGGCGGGTGCCGGCCTTCATCAACGCCCCGCAGACGTGCTCGACAGCAGCCCGCGCGGTGTCGGCGGGCCAGTCGAGCAGGCACAGCATCGCGATGGCATCCTCGGCCGCCGATCCAGCGGACATGCACGCCTGCGCCGACCCGAGTCCGTCGCGCGGCTCCGGTTCGAAGTCGCTGGGACGCAGGTCGGTGGTGTGGAACGCGGGATGATAGTCGGCCAGCGCAGTGTCGCGTTCGGAGAACCGTTCGGGGTCGTGGAACGCCGAGACGTGCGCGCGGCGGGCCTGATGCACCGAGCAGAGCAGGCCTTGGGCGCGTTCCTCGTAGACGCAGGTGATCCGCACGGCGTGGGTGATGATCGCCCACGGATCGTTTGCCTCGCGGGTCGACCGGTACTGCATCGCGTCGAACGCCGCCGTGACCGCTTCCCAGGTGTCGAGCTTGTGCTTCCTCGCGAGAGCGCGGTACTTGTCGGCGGCGAACTCCATCAGGTCGCGGGCCACCGGGTCGTGAACCCAGGCGTCCTCGCCGCCTTCGGCGAGGCGATTGAGCAGGGCACGCAGGCCCTCGCCGGTGGTGAAGTCCTCAGCCCCGTAGGCCGTCGGCTCGGTCCTGGTGTTCGTGTTGGTGCGGGTTGGTGTGGTCATGGTGTCGGCACCTCCTGGCAGGCAGGTGCGCACTCGCTCCCACGAGCGCGTCTCGCATGCCAATGCCGTCGCAGCCATGACCTCTCACCGCCGTCAACTCATCGAGACCCCGGAGCGGGATGTCTGCGACGCCGGTGTGCTGCTGCGCCCGAACGCCGCGATCGGAGGCAACCGCCGGGCACGGTCCCCGAGACGACGGACTCCGGCCCCGAGCGGGGTGCGGGTGCGGCGTGCCAGTTCGGCCTGGAAGTCGAGACCACGACCTGCCGCGTGCGCCGAATGGCGGGCGATCAGGTCGGTGGGGCGCACCCACTCCACGCCGCGCCCACGAACGAGCGCGTTCTGCTTGTCGTCGCGGGCGACCTGCGCGGCCCGAACCGCCTCCGGCGTACTCGCCGCCTCGACGGCCTCCGCGCGCTCCCTCGGCACCTCGGGCATCAGTCTCGCCGGATCGGGCCTGGCCCGGTCGTTGTGCTGCGGGTTGTCGGTGGTGTTCATGGGGTCGTCTCCTCCCGCTCGTCGGCGGTATCGGTTGTGTCAGTGAGGTGCGCGACGGGGTCAAGTCCCCGGGAGTGGTGTAGCGGTCGGTGATCCTCCGGGGGGTTAGGCCGTGAGTTCGAGGACGGGGTCGGTCTCGACCTCCTTGTCGGGTTCGGTGACGGTCGTGAGGCGGCAACGGGTGAGGAGGTCGAGGCCGAGGTAGCGGCGTCCTTCGGCCCATTCGTCGGTCTGCTCGGCCAGGACCGCGCCGACGAGGCGGACGATGGCGTCGCGGTTGGGGAAGATCCCGACGGCGTCGGTGCGGCGTCGGATCTCCTTGTTCAGTCGTTCGGCGGGGTTGTTGGACCAGATCTGGGTCCACACGTCCTTCGGGAACGCGGTGAACGCGAGGATGTCGGCGCGGGCGGCGTCCAGGTGCTCGGCCACGGCGGGCAGCTTGCCGGTCACGTAGTCCAGGAGCCGGTCGAACTGGGCGTTCACGGCGGCGGCGTCGGGCTGGTCGTAGACGCTGTGCAGCATCGCCTTCACCGCGGGCCACAGGGCCTTGGGGGTGATGGCCATCAGGTTCGCCGCGTAGTGGGTGCGGCACCGCTGCCAGACCGCGCCGGGCAGGTTCGCCGCGATCGCTTCGACGAGGCCGGCGTGCGCGTCGGAGGTGACGAGCTTGACCCCGGCCAGGCCACGCGCGACGAGGTCGGCGAAGAACTCGTTCCACGCCGACCGGGTTTCGGCGGTGGCGACCCGCATCCCGAGGACCTCGCGGTGCCCATCACCGTTCACGCCGGTGGCCACGAGCACGACGGCGTTGATCACGCGCCCGGCCTCGCGGACCTTCATCGTCAGGGCGTCCGCGGCCACGAACGTGAACGGCCCCGCGTCCCCGAGGGGCCGGTGGCGGAACGCGGCGACTTGTTCGTCCAGGTCGGTGGCCATCCGCGAGACCTGCGACTTCGACAACGCGTTGATGCCGAGCTGCTTGACGAGCTTGTCCATCCGGCGGGTGCTCACCCCGGCGAGGTAGCAGTCCGCGACGACCGTGATCAACGCGGATTCGGCCCGCTTACGCCGCTCGAGGAGCCACTCGGGAAAGTAGGTCCCGGTCCGCAGCTTGGGGACGGCGACGTCGATCGTGCCGACCCGGGTGTCCAGGTCCCGGTGCCGGTACCCGTTGCGCTGGGCGGCCCGGTCGGTGCTCGGTCGGCCCCACTCGGCGCCGACCACCGCGTCCGCGTCCTCGCTGAGAAGTGCGTTGATCACGCGCTGCAGGAGCGTGCGCATCAGGTCGGGGGACGCTTCGGCCAGGGCCTCGCCAAGCAGGCCGGCAGGGTCGATGATGTGTGGTGCGGTCATCGTGATGCTCCGTTCGAGGGTGCTCTGGAAGGTTCACTCGAAGGATCACGCGGTGGCCGCTTCACGTCTCGTCGAAGACGGACCTGGCGACCGCGCTACACCACTTTGCGGGACTCAACTGCTGTGTGATCTCCCTGCCCGCAGGGATGAGCCGTCGTCGGCCTCCAGATCGTCCAGCACGAGCATGTGATCTCCCTGCCCGCAGGGATGAGCCCACCCTCACCGGGCAGCTCTCCCGCTACGCGGGGTGATCTCCCTGCCCGCAGGGATGAGCCGTCGCTGTATGGCCCCTTTCTGGGGCACGTGGGGTGATCTCCCTGCCCGCAGGGATGAGCCCCTGCTGATCAGCGAGTGGCAGGCCGAGCAGGCGTGATCTCCCTGCCCGCAGGGATGAGCCACGGCGTGCCGTTGTTGGGGCAGGTGGGGGCCGTGGTGATCTCCCTGCCCGCAGGGATGAGCCCGAGCAGAGGACCGGGCTGACCGCGACGGAGAAGTGATCTCCCTGCCCGCAGGGATGAGCCCTGGTCTTGCGGGGACGCGGGCACAGAGGGGCTGTGATCTCCCTGCCCGCAGGGATGAGCCCGACCTGGCCGAGGCGCAGCGCTGCGCACGGATGTGATCTCCCTGCCCGCAGGGATGAGCCCGGGCCGAGGTCCACGTCCGCCGGCGTCGGCGTGTGATCTCCCTGCCCGCAGGGATGAGCCCCAGCGCGGCGTCGTCGCCTCGGTGGAGAACATGTGATCTCCCTGCCCGCAGGGATGAGCCGGCGGACCATTCCAGATCATCCATGACCAGGATGTGATCTCCCTGCCCGCAGGGATGAGCCGTCAATGTCGACGGTCTTCGTCCCGGCCGCGTAGTGATCTCCCTGCCCGCAGGGATGAGCCCTCGGCCCACGGCGTGAACGGGAGCTCGTGCGCGTGATCTCCCTGCCCGCAGGGATGAGCCGTACGCGGCCGCGCACGGAGAGCGATCGATCGCGTGATCTCCCTGCCCGCAGGGATGAGCCGAGCTGACGACCGTCTGGACGCAAGGCCGGAGCGTGATCTCCCTGCCCGCAGGGATGAGCCGGACGACCGGCTCTCGCAGCCGGTGCCGAAGGCGTGATCTCCCTGCCCGCAGGGATGAGCCCTCGCCGCACCGCAGGGTGATACGGCCGTCGCTGTGATCTCCCTGCCCGCAGGGATGAGCCGAGCAAGCGCAGCTCGCGGCGCTCACCGCCAAGGTGATCTCCCTGCCCGCAGGGATGAGCCCGTGTCGCCCGAACGCGCAGGCGAGACACTGAGGTGATCTCCCTGCCCGCAGGGATGAGCCCTTGACGCTTCGGCGCAGCAGGTGGCTCGCACGGTGATCTCCCTGCCCGCAGGGATGAGCCCAGGTCCGGGATCGTCGTCGGTAAGGACGACCGGTGATCTCCCTGCCCGCAGGGATGAGCCGGTCGCCTCCGGTGCGAAGCCGGGCGCCAACCTGTGATCTCCCTGCCCGCAGGGATGAGCCCGTCGTCGGTGGGCCATGCGCGGTAGTACGAGCGTGATCTCCCTGCCCGCAGGGATGAGCCCTTGCGGCGCTTGATGGACTCGTCGGTGATGAGGTGATCTCCCTGCCCGCAGGGATGAGCCGTAGCGGAACACCGTGAAGCCGCCGCCGACGTTGTGATCTCCCTGCCCGCAGGGATGAGCCCTGGTGC
>Ga0180219_1002148_pt1 | contig 11969 bp, 10 predicted proteins | sample eDN3rd30CBELigMG_FD_151338 | JGI IMG/M metagenome (GOLD analysis project Ga0180219, IMG submission 151338) | Enriched Miracle-Growth compost microbial communities from Emeryville, California, USA - eDNA 3rd pass 30_C BE-Lig MG (version 2)... ...
ACTCCGGTGCCGACGTCATCTCCCTGAGCCTGGAGACGACCGCGACCGACGACGGCCTGGAGGACGCGCTGAAGAGGGCGTCGGATGCCGGGGCGACGATCGTGATCGCGGCGGGCAACGAGCAGCTCGACCTCGACGGATCCCCGCGCTACCCCGCCAGCTACGACATCGCCGGCTCCCTCGTGGTCGCGGCATCCGACCGCGACGGCGCGCTCGCGGCGTCCACGAACCGCGGCGCGGGCACGGTCGACCTCGCGGCGCCCGGCGACGCGGTGACGGTCGTGCAGCCGGGCGACGCGACGGCGGAGATCAGCGGATCCTCCCCCGCCGCCGCGCTCACCGCCGGCGCGGTGGCGATCCTGCTCTCCGCGGATCCGGCGCCGGCCGACCCCGCGTCGCTCCTGACCGCGTCGGTCACCCCTCGCCCCGACCTCCAGGGCCAGGTCGCATCGGGGGGCACGCTCGACGTCGGCGCCGCGCTCGCCTGCGGGGCCCTCGCCGGCTAGGCTCGCGGCCGGATGAGGCTCAGCCCGCTGCGTCCTTCCGGTCCTTCTTGGCGCGGCTGCGCTCGACGCTCGCCCGGAGCGCCTCCATGAGGTCGATGACCTCGCCGCCGGTCTCCGCCTCGGGGTGCTCGCCGAACGTCTCCGCCGTGTCGTAGGCGTCGCCGCGCTCCAGCTTCGCGTCGATCAGCGCCCGCAGCTCGACCTGGTACTCGTCCGTGAACTCGCCGGGGTCGAAGTCGCTCGCGTACGTCTCGACCAGGCTCGCCGACAGCTCCAGCTCCTTGTCCGAGATCTTCACCGGCTCGTCGAGTCCGGGGAACGCGGCCTCGCGCAGCTCGTCGGCCCACAGGAGCGTCTGCAGCACGAGCACGTCGCCGCGCACCCGCAGCGCCGCGAGCTGCGTCTTCTGCCGCAGCGAGAACCGGACGATCGCCATCCGGTCCGTCCGCTCCAGCGTCGACCGCAGCAGCACGTACGCCTTCGGCGACGTCGAGTCGGGCTCCAGATAGTACGGTCGATCGAACAGGAGCGGGTCGACCTGGTCGGACGGCACGAACTCGACGACCTCGATCTCGCGGTTGCGCTCCGCGGGCATCGACGCGAAGTCGTCCTTCGTGATCACGACCGTGCGCTCGCCGTCGTCGTACGCGCGATCGATGTCCTGGTACGCGACGACCTCGCCGTCGATGTCGCAGACGCGCTGGTACCGGATCCGCCCGCCGTCCGCGCTGTGCACCTGGTGCAGCGAGATGTCGTGGTCCTCCGTGGCGGAGTACAGCTTCACCGGCACGTTGACGAGGCCGAACGTGACGGCACCCTTCCAGATCGCCCTCATCACACCAGTACACCCGATCCGCGGCGACCGTGCCAGGGCCGCGCAGCGCACAACTCCGCAGATCCGGCGCGAAATCGGGCGAACGCGGGCCGATGCGGCCGCGCACGCGGGGGACCGGAGGAGTTGTGCGGCCGCACGCGGCAGGATGGGGGCATGGCGGGCGAACAGGTCGTTCAGATCGGCGGGCGGAAGCTGCGGATCACGAACCTCGACAAGGTGCTCTACCCGGAGACGGGCACCACCAAGGGCGAGGTGATCGACTACTACACGCGCATCGCGCCGCTGCTCATCCCGCACGTCGCCGACCGGCCCGTCACCCGCAAGCGCTGGCCGGACGGGGTGGGCACGGCGGAGCATCCCGGCGAGTCGTTCTTCGCGAAGGACCTCGAGCGCGGCGCCCCGGAGTGGGTGCGTCGGCTGCCGATCGCCCACTCGACGGGCAACAAGGACTACCCGCTCGTCGACGACGTCGCCACCCTCGCTTACCTCGCGCAGGTCGCGAGCCTGGAGCTGCACGTGCCGCAGTGGCGGTTCGGACCGGACGGGGAGCGGCTGCGTCCCGACCGGCTCGTGCTCGACCTCGATCCCGGCCCCGGCGTGGGGCTCGCGGAGTGCGCGGAGGTCGCGCGCTGGGCGCGGGCCATCCTCGAGGGGATGGGGCTCGAGGCCTTCCCCGTCACGAGCGGCAGCAAGGGCCTCCACCTCTACGCGGGGCTCCCCGGGGAGCAGACGAGCGACCAGGTCTCCGCCGTCGCGCGGGAGCTGGCACGGGCGATCGAGGCGGATCATCCCGACCTCGTCGTGAGCGCCATGTCGAGGTCTCTGCGCCCGGGGCGCGTGTTCATCGACTGGAGCCAGAACAACGGCGCCAAGACGACGGTCGCGCCGTACTCGCTGCGCGGGCGCTCGCATCCGTGGGTCGCGGCGCCGCGCACGTGGGAGGAGCTGGCGGATCCCGCGCTCGGGCAGCTGCTGTTCACGGATGTGCTGGATCGCGCGGAGCGCGAGGGCGATCCCATGGCGGCGCTGGGGTTCCGGGCCGGCGGGCACGCCGGCGCGACCGGCCCGCTGTCCGCGTACATCGCGAAGCGCACGGCCGGCAAGACCCCGGAGCCCGTGCCCGACAACCCCCTGGCGACCGCGACGCCGCCGGGCGAGCGCCCGCGCTTCGTCATCCAGGAGCACCACGCCACGCGGCTGCACTGGGACCTGCGCCTGGAGCGCGACGGCGTGTTCGTGAGCTGGGCGGTGCCGAAGGGCATCCCCGACACGACGGGCCGCAACCACCTCGCTGTCATGACGGAGGACCATCCTCTGGAGTACGGCTCGTTCGAGGGCACGATCCCCCGCGGCGAGTACGGCGCGGGGGACGTCACGATCTGGGACGACGGCCGCTACGACCCGGAGAAGTGGCGCGACGACGAGGTCATCGCGACGCTCGACGGACGCCCCGGCGGCCCCATGGGCCGGGTGCGGATCGCGCTCATCCGCACGAGCGGCGCGGGCGAGAAGTCCTCGTGGCTGCTGCACCGCATGAAGACGGATGCCGCGGGCCGTCCGCAGCCCGACGGCGTCCCCGCCCTCCCCGGCGCGGACGCCCCGGCCCCGCCGGGCGTGGCGCCGTCCCGGACGGACGACGCCGCCAGCACGGCATCCCGGACCGGCGGCGCAGGTGCCGCGCCCGGGGGCGGCGACGGGTCCACCGCGGCGTCGCGGCAGCCCATGCTCGCGGCGCCGTCGAGCGCGGGCGACGCGCGGAACGCGGCGGCGCGCTGGGACCCGGACGACGTGTGGGCCGAGCTCAAGTGGGACGGGGTCCGCGCGATCGGGGTGTGGGACGGGCAGCGCCTGCGGCTGTATGCCCGCAGCGGCACGGACGTGACGGCCCGCTACCCCGAGCTCACGGGGCTCGACGCGGGTCTCGGGCCGGACCCGGCGGTCGTGGACGGCGAGATCGTCGCGCTCGACGCGCGCGGGAGGCCCAGCTTCACGCGCCTGCAGAACCGCATGCACCTCACGAAGCCGCGGGAGATCGAGGCGGAGCGGCAGCGCACGCCCGTGCGGTACTACCTCTACGACGTCCTCTCGCACGGGGGCGAGGATGCCGCGTCCCGGCCGCTCCGCGAGCGCCGCGCCATCCTGGAGGGGATCGCCGCGGACGCGATCGAGCCGATCGCCGTGCCCCCGGTGTTCCACGACGTGGACGACGCGCTGGAGGCGAGCGTCCGCTTCGGCCTGGAGGGGATCGTCGTCAAGAACCCGGCGTCGCGCTACCGCCGCGGCACCCGCTCGGAGGACTGGCTCAAGGTCAAGCCGCAGCGCACGCAGGAGGTCGTGATCGGCGGCATCCGCGCCGGGCGCGACGGGCGTGCGGGGCAGATCCGCTCGCTCCTGATGGGGATCCCGGGCCCGGACGGCCTCCGCTACGCGGGTCGCGTCGGGTCCGGCTTCAGCGAGGCCGAGCTGACCCGGATCGCGCGCGAGCTCGCGCCGCTGCGCAGCGACGAGAACCCGTTCCAGGGACTGCCCGCGATCGACGCGCGTGATGCCGTGTGGGTGCGCCCCGAGCGGGTGGGCGAGGTGGTCTACGGGGAGCGCACGCCCGCCGGCATCCTCCGCCATGCCCGCTGGCGCGGCCTGCGCCCCGACAAGTCCCCCGCCGAGGTGGTCCCCGAGCCCTGACCTTCGCCGCGCCGGATCAGGCGATTCGGCCGAGTCAGGACGATATCCGCCTGGATGCTCCTGACTACGCCGGATCACCTGATCCCGCGTACAGGGGGTCAGGCGTGGCGGACGTCGTCGTGCTCGCTGTAGCCCGCGGGCTCGAGCTGGAAGGTGGAGTGCTCGACGTCGAAGTGGTCGGCGAGGCAGGACTGCAGGTTCGCGAGGATCTCGGCCGAGCCGCCCTCGGCCAGCACCTCGTCGGCGACGATGACGTGCGCCGAGAACACGGGCGCGCCGCGCGTGAGCTGCCACACGTGCACGTCGTGCACGTCGACGACGCCCGGCGTCTCGAGGATGTGCCGGCGGATGTCGGGCACCTCGACGCCCTTCGGGGCCCCCTCGACCAGCACCGCGAAGACCTCGCGCAGAAGCCCGAGCGCCCGCGGGATGATCATGGCGGCGATCAGCAGCGACACGATCGCGTCGGCGGGCAGCCATCCCGTCGTGAGGATGACGATCGCCGCGACGATGACCGCCACCGAGCCGATGAGGTCGCCCATGACCTCCAGGTACGCGCCGCGGACGTTGATGCTCGTCCTCTGCGCCGCGCTCATGAGCCACATCGCGACCGCGTTCGCGATCAGGCCCACGATCGCGACGGTCAGCATGAGCCCGCCCGCGACCTCCGTCTCGCCGTTCACGAGCCGCGAGATGCCCTCGACGGCGACCCACGCGGACAGCGCGATCAGCAGGACGCCGTTCGTCAACGCCCCGAAGACCTCCGCGCGGCGGTACCCGAACGTGCGACGGTCGTTCGCCGGCCGGGACGCGACGGCGCTCGCGACGAGCGCGATGATGAGGGCCGCGGCGTCCGCCAGCATGTGGACGGCGTCCGCGAGGAGCGCGAGCGAGCCGGAGAGGATCGCGCCGACGACCTGGACGACGAAGACGACCGACGTGATCGCCAGCGACGTCGCGAGGAGGCGCCGGCTGGTCGCGCCGCGGACGCCGCCGGCCGCCGGTGCGTGATCGTGCATGGGCCCAGGCTATTGCGGCGCGTCGCCGCCCCGCGCCCGCAGCGGGAAGTCGGGAATGAGTCCTGTTCTCACATCTGTACCGAACGCGCGGGAACGGCGCAATCCCCTTCGCCGTCCCCTCCCCGCGCTCTACCGTCGCTCGCATGGCAACGCAGACCACCACCACGAAGAACCGCCGTCGAGCCGCCCGGGGCGGCTCCGGCGCACAGCTCACGCAGGAGCGCGCGGTCGAGTCCGGCTTCGCGGCGTCCGAGGGGCTGAGCCAGAACCTGCAGCGGGTGCTCGTCGACCTCATCGAGCTGTCGCTCCAGGGGAAGCAGGCGCACTGGAACGTCGTGGGGACGAACTTCCGCGACACGCACCTGCAGCTCGACGAGATCATCGAAGCGGCGCGGGCCTTCGCCGACACCGTCGCAGAGCGGATGCGGTCCCTCCATGCGCTCCCCGACGGCCGCAGCGACGTCGTGGCCGAGACCACGACGCTGCCCGAGTTCCCGCAGGGCGAGATCGCCACGACCGAGGTGATCGACCTCATGACGGAGCGGCTCGACGACGTCGCGGCCACGTGCCGCGAGGTGCACGACGACGTCGACGAGGAGGATCCGACGTCGTCGGACATCCTCCACGACATCCTCGAGCGCATCGAGCAGCTCTCGTGGATGGTCAGCGCCGAGAACCGCAAGCCCCGCGCGAGGTGAGGCGCCGGCGGCGCTATTCGTCCCGCGCCTGACGCAGGGGGCTCAGCAGCTCCCCCAGATCGACGTCGAGGGCGAGGGCGATCTTGTACCAGGTGACGAGCGTGCCGCTCGTCGCGGGCTTGTCCGGGTTGCGGCGCGGCTTGCCGGACTCCAGTGAGACGAGGGTCGCCCGCCCCACGCCGGAGCGGGCGGCCAGTTCGTCGTAGGACCACCCTCTCTCCTGCCGGAGTCGGGCCAGGTGCAGGCGGAGCGCGCCGAGGTCGGGCTCAGAGACCGGTCCGACGTCAGCCACGCCATCAACGCAAGCGCTCCCGAAGTGGCGCGATGTTATGGCTAGCCATCATAATTATGGCTAGCCATCATCTGGGGAGACATCATGACCGACAGCCCGAATCAGACCGATCCTGCGCCCGCCGCCGTCCCGGCGCCCGCCGTGCCGCCGCCCGCCGGCCCGACGCGCACCAACGTGCTCGGCATCGTCGCCCTCGCCGCGGCGGTGATCGGGTTCGTCTTCGCCTGTGTGCCGGGAGCGCTCGTCGTGGGATGGGTGCTGCTTCCGATCGCGTTCATCCTCGGGATCGTCGCGCTGTTCCTGCGAGGCCGGTGGAAGTGGACGGCGGTGACCGCCGTCATCGTGTCCGTCGTCGGCACGATCGTCGGATTCGTGGTCTTCTTCGCGGCGGTGGCGGGCGCCATCAGCGACGCGGCCGACGAGAACGGCGGCGGGGACGTCGTCGTCTCTGCACCGTCCGGGGGCGGCGACGTCCCGGCAGAGGAGCCGGAGGCGCCCGCCGCGGAGCCGCAAGCGCCGTCCGGCACCCGCGAGGACCCGCTCGCGCTCGGATCCACCGTCGAGAACGCGGACTGGAGCGTCACGGTGACGGGGATCGACCCGAACGGGAACGCGGCGGTCGCCGCGGCCAACCAGTTCAACGACGCGCCCGGCGCCGGGCAGCAGTACGTCATCGTGGACGCCTCCGCGACCTACAAGGGCTCCGGCGAGGGCGTGTCCGCCGAGGTGCAGATCGACTACGTCACGGCGGACGGGACGGTGCTGAGCACCTGGGACAACATCGTGGTGGGGATCGAGCCCGAGTTCGGGCGCGCGAACCTCTACGCGGGGGCGACGGACGCCGGGAAGCTCGTGTTCCTCGTGCCCTCCTCGCTCGACGGCCAGATCCGGGTGAGGCCCGGGCTCTTCGCCGGCGACGTGTTCTTCGCGCTCTCGTAGCGGACGGCCCCGGCGCTGCCGACCCGTCGGCCGCACCCGGGGTCGATGCACAGGCCTGACTGTTGCGCGGCGGAAACGGGCGGGCACGCGGAGCTCGCCGACGAGGCCGAGGACATGCCGCTCGACGCGCGTGCTCTTCGTGTCAGGAGGCCGCGAGGCGGGGGGCGAGGGCGTCGATGCGGCGCTCCAGCTCGATGTAGACGGCGTCGAAGGCGGCATCCGTGCCGACGCGCACCGGGTCGGGGACCGACCAGTGGAGCCTCCCGGCGACGCCCAGGTGCTCGTGGGCGTTGTCGCAGACGGTGACGACGAGCTCGGAGCCGGTGAGGAGCCCGGCCAGTCCCCGCGGCCGGGCGGCGGCGAGAGGCAGATCGTGGCGCTTCGCCGCAGCGAGCACGCCCGGGTCGATCCTCTCCGCGGGCTGTGTGCCGGCCGACGTCGCGGGGATGGCGCTCCTCCGCTTCCACAGGGCGGCGGCGAGCTGCGAGCGCGCCGAGTTCGCGGTGCAGACGAAGACGACGCGTGAGGCGTGCTCGATCTCCCCGGGGGTGAGCCCGGCGAGCGCGTCGCCGGTCAGGCGGACGTAGCTGCGCCGCCGGTCCGCCTCCGAGGAGGTCCGCGCGATCATCCCGACCGACTCCAGGACGTTGAGGTGGTGGGCGACGAGGTTGGACGGGATGCCGAGCGCGACCCGGATCTCCGTCGGCGACAGGTCTCCGAGCGTGAGCAGATCGACGATGCGCAGGCGCGACGGGTCGCCGAGCGCGGCGTGCCTCGCTGCCCGCGCCGCCAGGGCGTCACTTAGCTCAGGTTTCATTGACTCAATCTTGACTGAGGTATATGCGCTCGTCAAGGATGGACGCGATGATCGATCCCCTCCCCTGGCGCCGCGTGGCCGCCGAGCTCCTCGCGACCGGTCTGCTCGTGACCGTCGTCGTGGGCTCGGGCATCGCCGCGCAGCGGCTCTCCCCGGGCGACACGGGGCTGGAGCTGCTGGAGAACGGCCTCGCCACGGCGCTCGGCCTCGGCGTGCTGATCGTCGTGTTCCAGGCCGTCTCCGGCGCGCACCTCAACCCCGTCGTGACGGTGGCGGATCGGCTGCTCGGCGCCCACCTCGGCGCCCGGACGATCCTCGCGTACATCGCCGCGCAGATCGCCGGGGCGATCGGCGGCGCGGTGCTCGCGAACGCGATGTTCGGGGTGCCGACGGCGCTGTCCGACGCCGACCGCGCGACGCCGGGGACGATGCTCGGCGAGGTCGTCGCCACCGCGGGCCTGCTGCTCGTCGTGTTCGGGCTCGCCCGCACCGGGCGCACGGCCCTCATCGGCCCGTCCGTGGGCGCGTACATCGGCGCCGCGTACTGGTTCACGTCGTCCACCTCGTTCGCCAACCCGGCGGTGACCGCAGGACGCGTCCTCACCGACACGTTCGCGGGCATCGCGCCCGCCTCCGCCGCGTGGTTCCTCCTCGCGCAGCTCGTCGGCGCCGGCGTCGGCACGGCTCTCGTCCTCCTGTTCTTCCCGGATCCGCGAAAGGCACCCGCACCATGACCCGTCTCGCGATCGTCGGCGGCAGCGACGCCGGCATCTCCGCCGCGCTGCGCGCCCGTGAGCTCGACCCCTCGGCCGACGTCACGGTCGTCGTGGCCGACTCCTACCCGAACTTCTCGATCTGCGGCATCCCGTACTACTTCACGGGCGAGGTCGCGCCGTGGCAGTCGCTCGCGCACCGCACCGCCGCCGATCTGGAGGCCACCGGCATGCGCCTCCGGCTCGACACGCTCGCGACCGGCGTCGACGTCGCGGGCCGGCGACTGCAGGTGCGGAACCCGGACGGCTCCGCCGAGGAGGTCCCGTACGACGAGCTGATCGTCGGCACCGGTGCGCTGCCCTCCCAGGCCGGCATCGCCGGGCTGGGCGAGCTGGGGGCGACGGACGGGGTCCACGTCATCCACTCGATGGGCGACACGTTCGCGCTGGAGCGCGACCTGGACGAACGGCGGCCCGAGTCGGCGATCATCGTCGGCGCGGGATACGTGGGGCTCGAGATGGCGGAGGCGTTCGTCGCCCGCGGCCTGCGCGTGACGCAGCTCCAGCGCGGGCCCGAGGTGCTGTCCACGCTCGACGCGGACCTGGCCGCGCGCGTCCACGACGAGCTGACGGCGCACGGCGTGGACGTCGTCACGGGCGCCGTCGTGCGCTCCGTCGCCCGCGCCGCCGGCGGGCTGACCGTGACGGCCGAGCGGGAGGGCGAGCGCCTCGTGCTCACGGCGGACCTCGTGCTCGTCGTCGTGGGCGTGCGGCCGAGCACGGCACTGCTCGAGGGCGCCGGCGCGACCCTCGGCGCGGGCCGGGCCGTCGTCGTGGACGAGCGCATGCGCACGGGCGTCCCGCACGTGTGGGCGGCGGGCGACGGCGTCGTCACGCACCACCGGCTCCTGGGCGTCACGTATCTCCCGCTCGGCACGACGGCGCACAAGCAGGGGCGCGTGGCCGGCGAGAACGCCCTCGGCGGCGACCGCGCGTTCGCGGGATCGGCGGGCACCCAGGTCGTCAAGGTCTTCGGCCTCGTCGCGGCCCGCACGGGGCTCCGCGACCACGAGGCCCGCGACGCCGGCTACTCCCCCGCCACGGTCGCCGCGTCGGCCGACGACCACAAGCGCTACTACCCCGGCGCCCAGCCCATCGCGTTCCGCGTGACGGGCGACGTCCGCGACGGGCGCCTCCTCGGCGCGCAGCTCGTGGGGCGCCTCGGCACCGAGACGGCGAAGCGCGTGGACACGTTCGCGACCGCGCTCCATGCCGGGCTGACGGTGGATCAGCTCAGCGACCTCGACCTGAGCTACACGCCGCCGCTCGGCTCGCCGTGGGACGCCGTCCAGGTCGCCGCCCAGGCCTGGACTGCGGCCGCGCGGCAGCCGGGCGCCGCCCGCGCGACTTCTCCGATCCGTCGCGGCTCCGCGGCGTGACCGGGACGAGGTCGCGTCGTCACCCCGCACAACTCCTCCGAACCGGCGCCGCCCGGCGGCGTGACCCGGGACGAGGCCCCGCCGTCAGCCGCACAACTCCTCCGAACCGGTCAGCGCCACGGGCGGATCCCGGCGTGTCGGACGGCGCCGGGACGGACGCGGAGGAGTTGTGCACCACGCGCCGCCGAGCACGGGGACGAACGACGCGGCGCCCGAGGCCGGCACGGAGGAGCTGTGCGCGCAGGATCGGGTGACGGCGCCGGACGGCCGCCCGCCGTGCAGCGGGCGCGCACGGTACTGTGGCCGCCGGGAGGCGATGGATGACGACGCACGACCGCCCGTGGCGGAGGCCCGGGCGCCTCGGCTACGCGATGACGCGTGTGCGCGGAGCGATCCGCCCGCCCGTCGAGGTCGTGCCGCTGCGGGAGGACGTCGACGTCGCGATCGACGTGGAGATCCCCGTGCGCGACGGCACGATCCTGCGCGCGAACGTGTTCCGGCCGCGGACGGAGGAGCCGGTGCCGGCGATCCTCTCCGCGCATCCGTACGGCAAGGACGCCGTGCCCGCGAACACGCGCAGCGGACGCGGGCTCAACCCGCAGTTCCGCGTGCTGCGGCAGCCCGCGCCGATCCGCATCTCGGATCGCACGAGCTGGGAGGCGCCGGATCCCGACGTGTGGACCGGGTTCGGATACGCCGCCGTCAACCTCGACGTGCGCGGCGCAGGGCGCTCCGACGGCGTCGGCGACCTCATGTCGGACTCGGAGGCCGACGACATCCACGACGTGATCGAGTGGATCGCCGCCCAGCCCTGGTGCGACGGCGGGGTCGCCATGCTCGGGGTCTCGTATCTCGCGATCGCGCAGTACAAGGCCGCCGCGACCCGGCCGCCGCACCTGCGGGCGATCGTGCCGTGGGAGGGCTTCACGGACGCCTACCGCGATCTCTTCTTCCCCGGCGGCGTCGAGGAGCGCGGGTTCTCGCGCCTGTGGACGACGCTCGTGCGCCGCGCCACGCGGATGCGGCACGACCTGGGCGCGGAGCGCCGGGCGCATCCGCTCGACGACGCGTTCTGGCGGTCGCTCGTGCCCGCGCTCGACCGCATCGAGGTGCCCGTGCTCGTGTGCGGGAGCTTCTCCGACGACGACCTGCACACGCGCGGATCCTTCCGCGCGTTCGCCCGCGCCGGATCGCCCGAGCGGCACCTCTACACGCACCGCGGGGGCAAGTGGGCGACGTTCTACGCGCCGGAGGCCGTGCGTGCGCAGCGCGCGTTCCTCGACCGGCACCTGAGGGGCGGGGATGCCGTGACGCCGCGCGTCCGCCTGGAGGTGCGCGAGCGCGGCGACGCGGTCGCGGAGGTGCGCCACGAGGACGGATGGCCGCTCGCCCGCACCCGGTGGACGACGCTCGTGCTCTCCCGCGACGGCCGTCTCGTGCCCGGCGACCCGGCCCTCGACGACCCGGCGCCCGGGGGTCCGGTGCCCGAGGACCCGGTGCCCCGGGGTACCGCGGCCTCGGGGCCCGAGGACCCGGGGCCCGGGGATACCGCGGCCTCGGGGCCCGGGGGGCCGGTGCCCAGGGGTACCGCGGCCTCGGGACCCGGGGGTACCGCGGCCTCGGGGCCCAGGGATACCGCGGCCTCGGGGCCCAGGGATACCGCGGCCTCGGGGCCCAGGGATACCGCGGCCTCGGGGCCCAGGGGGCCGGTGCCCAGGGGTCCGGGGCCCGAGGACCCGGTGCCCGGCGTGGTCCGGTTCCCCGCGCGCCGGGGCGCCGCGACCTTCCGGCACGTGTTCGCGGAGGACACCGAGGTCACGGGCCCTGCGAGCGTGCGGCTGCACGTGAGCGTCGACGGCGCGGACGACGCGTCCCTGTTCGTCGGGATCGCGAAGTGGTCCGGTGGTCGCCCGGTGCCGTTCGAGGGCTCGTACGGGTTCGGCCGCGACCTCGTCGCGACCGGGTGGCAGCGCCTGCTGCTGCGCCGCCCGATCCCCGGCGATCCGCACGTACCCGACCATGACCTCGC
>Ga0180219_1002150_pt1 | contig 11963 bp, 13 predicted proteins | sample eDN3rd30CBELigMG_FD_151338 | JGI IMG/M metagenome (GOLD analysis project Ga0180219, IMG submission 151338) | Enriched Miracle-Growth compost microbial communities from Emeryville, California, USA - eDNA 3rd pass 30_C BE-Lig MG (version 2)... ...
CTTCCAGCTCGCCGACGACTGAGCCTCAGGTGGTGGCCGCGTCACTGTCCGGCCGCTCGCCCAACCCGCCATTGACGTACCGGGAGACGATGACCCGCGACGCGGGGAAGATGACGCGGGCCCGCGTGCCCTCGCCGGGAACGCTACGCAGCACCACGTCGCCCCCATGCAGCTGCATGAGACTGTGGCATATGGCCAGGCCCAGCCCCGTGCCGCCATATTTGCGGGCCAGATAGGCCGAGGCGTCGCCCCCCTGCTCGAAGGGCTCCAGCACGCGCTCCACATCATGGCCGGGAATGCCCTCGCCGCCATCGCTCACGCAGACCACGAGATTGCCGTCATCGGCCATCTGCCCGGCGATGTAGACGTCCCCGCCCTCGGGGCTGAATTTCAGGGCGTTGTCCAGGATCTTGGCCAGCACCTTCTCTGCCGCGCCGGGATCGGCATAGAGCACCGGCATGCTCTCCGGCCAGTCCACATGCAGGCTCACGCCCCGCCGCCTGGCCTGCCCCTCCACCCCCGCCACGCACAGATCGATCACCCGCTTCAGGTCGATGATGCGCTCCTCAAGCTGGTAGGTGCCCTGCTGCAGGTTGGCGGAATCGAGCAATGTGGAAATGAGCGCCAGCAGGGTGCGCGCGCTGGTCGCGATCTCGGATGCGAAATCGGTGTATTTCTCCGTATCCTGCTGAAAGACGCCGGCACTGATGAGCTCGGAGAAGCCGATCACGGCATTGAGCGGGGTGCGGAGCTCGTGGCTCATATTGGCCAGGAAGCGGGACTTGGCCAGGCTGGCATCTTCCGCCCGCTTGCGCGCCGTCTGCAACTCGTCATCCAGCCGCTTGCGGTCGATCACGATGCCGGTCAGCTCCGCCGCCTGGTGGAGGAACTCCAGCTCCTCCGGGCTGGGCAGACGGGCCGCCGGCGAATAGACGGCAAACGTCCCGATCACCTGGCCGGTGACCAGCCGGATGGGCTCCGACCAGCAGGACCGCATGCCCGAGAGCGCCGCCAGGTCGCGGTAGGGTGCCCATTTCGGATCTTCCATGATGTCGCGGGTGATGACGCGCCGGCCGGTATGGGCCGCCTCCCCGCACGACCCGGCATCGGGGCTGATTTCCGCGCCGCGCAGCCCATCCATGAACCGCCGGGGCAGGCCCGGTCCCACCGCCGTGCGGAAGCGCCGGCCGGCGCTGTCCAGAAGGTTGATGGAGCCGCGCATCTCGGGGAACACGCCCTCGATGCCCTGGATCAGCGCCGTCAGGATGGTTTCGCTCTCCGCCCCCTCGCCCAGCCGCTGCAGGGCGGTGCGCCGCGCCATCTCCAGCGCCTGCCCCAGCTTGATCTGGCTCACGTCCCGGTCGATGGAGAGGATATAGCCCGTCGGCTGCCCCGTCTCATCCAGGACGGGCTGCGAGAACACCTCCACCCATTTGGTGCGCCCCTCCTTGGTGAAGCCCAGGAATTCATCGATCCCCGCTTCCCCCTGCGAGCGCTTGCGGGCCAGGCTGTCCACCTCCTCGCGGGTCATGGCGGCGCCCACCAGCCGGGTCAGCATCACCTCTCCCATCGCCTCGTCCCGGCTGTAGCCGAATTTCTCCGTGAACGCCGGGTTGCACCACACGACGCGGCCTTGCGCATCCATGATCACCATGCCGAATCGGTTCGTTTCCGCCATCTGGCGGAGCGCCCGGTCGAACAGGCCCGGGCTCAGCAAAGACGTGTCGAACGGAGGCGAGACACTGGCAGAATCAGGCATGTATGGTCCACCGCTGAAGGGCGCCACCCCGGGAACGCATACCGGCGGTTAGATAGTATACACTATCCCGCTTATCACCGAATGCGCCAAACGGCCCATGCGGCGCTTTGCCTTCAGATCACCAGCAGGCTGGGCTGTCAGTCGTACTCGCCGGGGAAGGTCTCGGTGTCGATCTCGCGCTGCGTCTTGGCGGTATAGCGCGGCCCCGCCACCGTCTTCTGGTTCACCAGCGTATCCATGCGCTCCCGCGTGTCGGCGTCGAGTGTGATCTCCGCCGCCCCGAAATTCTCCTTCAGATGCGCCAGGCTGGTGGTGCCCGGAATGGGCACGATATGATCGCCCTGCGCCAGCACCCAGGCCAGCGTGATCTCGGCCATGCTGTGGCCGGCGTCCCGGGCGATCTTCTCATAGTCCGGCAGCAGCTTGAGGTTGCGCTCGAAATTCTCGCCCTGGAAGCGCGGCATCCACTGGCGGATGTCCTTTTCAGGCAGCTTCGCCATGTCCCGCACCGCCCCGCACAGGAAGCCGCGCGTCATGGGGCTGAAAGCCACGAAGCCGATACCCAGCTCCCGGCAGGTATCCAGCACACCCAGCTCCGGGTTGCGCGTCCAGATGGAATATTCGGTCTGCAGCGCGGCGATGGGATGAACGGCATGCGCCTTGCGCAACGTCTCGGCGGACACCTCGCACAGCCCGATCTGCCGGATCTTGCCTTCCCTCACCATGTCGGCCATCACGCCGACGCATTCCTCGATGGGATAGCGCTTGTCCCAGCGGTGCAGGTAATGCAGGTCGATGACATCGGTTTTCAGCCGTTTCAGGCTGTCCTCCGTCACCCGGCGCACGGTTTCGGGAGACCCGTCCACCTCGCGCACCCCCTCGGCATTGCGGAAGAGCCCGCATTTCGAGGCCAGCATGAACTCCGAACGACGGTGCATCACCGTCTCGCCGATCAGCGTCTCATTGGCGCCGAAGCCATAGAGCGACGCCGTGTCCAGATGGGTGCAACCGAGATCCAGCGCCGTGTTGAGGATGGTCTGGGCCGTCTTCCTGTCCGGCGGCGTGCCATAGGCGTGGGACAGGTTCATGCATCCCAAGCTCACGGCCGAGACGGTATAAGGCCCAATCTTTCTCGTCTGCATGAGGCGCCTCCCTCTATCCTACTTCTGCGCCTCCAGGCACTTCTCGATACGGTCCAGCACCTTCATGGTGGCCAGGGCCTGCGCCACGCTGGCATTGGGCTCGCGCTTCTCCTTGATGGCGGCGATGAACTCGCGGTCCTGCAGCTCGATACCGTTCATCGAAACCGCCACCTTGGAGACGTCGATCTGCTCTTCCTTGCCGTTGAAGAGGTCGTCATAGCGGGCGATATAGGTGCCGTTGTCGCAGATATAGCGGAAGAAGGTGCCGAGCGGTCCGTCATTGTTGAAGGAGAGCGACAGCGTGCACACCTTGCCGCTTTCCGTCTTCATGACAATGCCCATGTCCATGGCGATCTTCAGCTCGGGATGGGTGGGGCCTTCCACCGCGAAGCATTCCTTGATCTCCTCGCCCGTCTGGTAGCGGAAGAGGTCCACGGTGTGGCAGGCATGGTGCCACAGCAGATGGTCCGTCCAGCTCCGCGGCTGGCCCAGCGCGTTCATGTTGGTGCGGCGGAAGAAGTAGGTCTGCACGTCCATCTGCTGGATGGCCAGCTCACCTTTGGTGATGCGGTTGTGCACCCACTGGTGGCTGGGGTTGAAGCGGCGGGTATGGCCGGCCATGGCCACCAGCCCCGTCTCCTTCTGCACCTTCACCAGCGCCTCGCCGTCCTCGATCTTGTCGCACATGGGAATCTCGACCATGACATGCTTGCCGGCCCTGAGGCACTGGATGGCCTGATCGGCATGCATCTGCGTCGGCGTGCACAGGATGGCGGCCTCCACGCCGGGCTGCGCCAGGCCCTCGGCCAGATCGGTGGTCGCGAAGGGAACGCCGTATTTCTCCGCCACTTCCTTCGCCCGGCCGATCTTGCTGGCCACGACCGATGCAACCTCCACACCCTCGATATTCTTGAGCGCATCCAGATGCTTGATTCCAAAGGCCCCTGGCCCAACCAGACAGACTTTCATCGGTCGAAATCTCCCTTGTGTCGTTCTTACGGATTGCTTCTGATCACCAGATGCCCCAGCGCCGTGTTGGACGCCGGAATATGATAGAAGCGGTGCAGCTCCTCGATATTGTCGCCCAGCGCCGCGCGCATGATCAACCACATCACCAGCTCGATGCCTTCCGAGCCGGCCTCGCGCAGATACTCGATATGCGGCATGTAGCGCAGGCGCTCCGGATTCTCGTAGATATCGCGGATGAAGGCCATGTCGAACTCCTTGTTCACCAGGCCGGCGCGCGGGCCCTGGAGCTGGTGGCTCATGCCGCCGGTGCCCCAGATCTGCACATTGAGGTCTTCAGAGTAGCTCTCCACGGCGCGCTTGATCGCTTCGCCCAGCAGCCAGCAGCGGTTGCCGGAGGGCGGCGGATAGGTCACCACGTTGACCGGCACCGGGATGACCTTGGCCGGCCATTCCTCGGGCTGGCCGAACATGAGGGAGAGCGGCACGGTCAGCCCGTGGTCCACTTCCATCTTGTTGAAGATGGTCATATCGATCTCATCCAGGATGCAGCTCTGGGCGATGTGCCAGGCCAGGTCCGGATGCCCCTTCACCACGGGCACCTTGCGCGGTCCCCAGCCCTCGTCGGCGGGCTGGAATTCCTCGCCGCAGCCAATGGCGAAGGTCGGGATGATGTTCATGTCGAAGGCCGAGGCATGGTCGTTATAAACCAGGATGATGACATCCGGCTTCTCTTCCTTCTCCCACTTCTTCACCCATTCGTAATCGTCGAAGATGGGTTTCCAGTAGGGTTCCTGGGTGCGTCCCAGGTCAATCATCGCACCCAGAGCCGGGATATGGCTCGAGGTGATGCCGGCGGTGATACGCGCCATGGTCAGTAGCCTCCTTTTTTGGAACGCTGGCCTTCGGGCGAACGGCCGCCTTTGATCATCATTTCCGCATACTCTTCCTGCGTCATGCCGGTCATGGAACCGGCCGCGAACTGGAAGCTCTTGCCGTCGGTGGAGAAGAGCTTGGAGAGGAAATAGATGTTCCCGCCTTCATCGATGGCGGCGTTGTAGTCGCGGTTGAGCACCGCCTGCTTCTGGGCCTCGGTGAGGTTCCACTTGTCGAGATAGGCGCGTTCGTCCTTCTTGAACTCCTCGCGGTTCTCGGCCTTCATCAGGCTCATGCAGAACTGGTTCAGCCAGTATCCCTTGCGGGCCCGCTGCGCGGTGAACACCCGCGTACCCGGAATATCCTCGAACTCGGCGAGATATTCATGAACGTCGATCTTTTTCTCTGTCACGTTGTTGCTCCATGGCTCTCGCCCCCGGTCACGGGTGGACGATTCTCGTGCGTGGGGACAGTGCTACACAAATGCATGCCGCGTGACAACACGGCACTGTGATTATCGGGGCATGCCCCTTGCTTCAGAAATAGTGCGCACCGGCCCAAAGGCACGCCAGGGATAACGCGCCGCGGGCCGCGATCCGTACCCGCAACCGGCATCCCGCCAACCGAACAGTTCCTGAAGACATCATTCAGGTTCCATTCATCCGGCCCGCTCAATACTGACCTCACGTTCCGCCGATGATTGCCCCCACAATCCCCCCATACGGCGGAACGATCCGGATACCCGGTGCCCTGCCGCACCGGGTATTCCCTTTTTCAGGGGGTCACACCCACCCGCGCTCCCTTGACTAAAGCGCACCCCGTGCCATAGTGATCATCATGATCGGTTGTATGTTTCATCATTGTTGCCAGCGATCCGCCGGTACCCTGCTCGTGGGATTCCACCCCCGGGCGAGGACAGGATTGTACGACTGATTTCTCCTCCGTCCCGGGACTTCAAGACCCCCTCTCATCCACCGTTATGACCCGACATCCCGTCGGGCGGCGCCCATTGGCATATCCCACTCCACGGGGAGGAATCGATGAACAGCAGTATACGTCCGACTTCCGAGAATCCGCCCGACATCGTCATTGACGGCGGGCTCTACGACCGCCTGCTGCAGCTTGCGTCAAACGGGCTCGCCCGCGCGCCGGAAGCGGCGAACCTGCTGATGCAGGAGATCGAGCGCGCCGACCTCAGGGCGCCGGAGCAGATTCCGCCCAATGTCGTCACCATCGGTTCGCGCGTCACCTTCGAGGACAAGAAGAGCGGCGTCGTCCGGTCGGTGGAACTGGTGTTCCCCGAGGATGCCGATATCCAGGAGGGCCGGATTTCCGTGCTCACCCCCATCGGCGCGGCGCTCATCGGGCTGACCGAGGGGCAGAGCCTGCACTGGACCGGCCGCTCCGGCACACCGCGCGAGGTCCAGGTCATCGGCGTCCATGCGGGGCAGGCGTCGCACCCCGCGTGATTTCGCCCCATGGCGCGCCCTCCCCTTGCCGAGACGCCCCGTCGGGGTTATGACATCACTTGAATTTCCCAATGGAGAAGGGCGGGTATGCGCCCTCCTCCCGGTTGATCCCCACACTGGTACGCATCGTGCCGGTGCACTGCTTATGAATGGAGACATGTGAAATGGCCGACAACAAGACTGCTCTGGTTATCAGCGCTCATGCCGCCGACTTCGTCTGGCGGGCCGGCGGTGCCATCGCGCTGCATCAGAAGCTCGGATACGAGGTGACCATCGTCTGCCTCTCCTACGGCGAACGCGGCGAATCGGCCAAGCTCTGGAAGCAGCCCGGCATGACCCTGGACGCGGTCAAGAAGGCCCGCCGCGTGGAGGCGGAGAATGCCGCCAAGGCGCTCAACGCCCACGATATCATCTTCATGGACATGGGCGACTATCCCATCAATTTCTCGGACGAGCACAAGTACAAGCTGGTCGACATCATGCGCAAGGTGCGCCCGCAGTTCATGATGAGCCATTCGCTGTGGGACCCCTACAACACCGACCATATGAACACCACCAAGTTCGCCATCGAGGCCCGCATGATCGCCCAGGCCTGGGGTCACAATCCGGGTGAGAAGGTGCTGGGCGCCCCGCAGCTCTACCTCTTCGAGCCGCACCAGACCGAGCAGATGGGCTGGAAGCCCGATGTCTTCCTCGACATCACCGAAGTGTGGGACAACAAGCGCGCCGCCATCGAGTGCATGCAGGGCCAGGAGCATCTCTGGACCTTCTACACCAATGTGGGCGAGAACCGCGGCAACCATTTCCGCCGCAATTCCGGCGGCCAGGCCGGCGGCCGCGACTGCAAATATGCGGAAGGCTTCCAGTCGATCTATCCGCGCACGGTGGATGAACTCTGATGGCCGTCGTCGTACAGAATATCGAACGGGCCGACCAGGGCGTCATCGACGCCCTGGGCAAATGCGGCGTCGCCACGGTGCATGAGGCGCAGGGGCGCAGGGGCCTCTTGGCCTCCTATATGCGCCCCATCTATTCCGGCTGCCGGCTGGCCGCCTCGGCGGTCACCATCTCGGCTCCGCCGGGCGACAACTGGATGGTGCATGTGGCCATCGAGCAGGTGAAGAAGGGCGACATCCTGGTGCTCGCCCCCACCTCCCCCTGTGAGGACGGCTATTTCGGCGATCTGCTCGCCACCTCCATGCAGGCCCGTGGCGGCGTCGGCCTCATCATCGACGCCGGCGTGCGCGATATCCGCGACCTCACCCAGATGAACTTCCCCGTCTGGTCCAAGGCCGTCTACGCGCAAGGAACGGTCAAGGAGACGCTGGGCTCGGTCAACATCCCCGTGGTCTGCGCCAACGAGCTGGTCAACCCCGGCGATATCATCGTGGCCGATGACGACGGCGTCTGCGTGGTGCGCCGCGAGGAAGCGGAAGCCGTTCTCAAGAAGGCGCAGGAGCGCGAAGCCAAGGAAGAAGAGAAGCGCCGCCGCCTCGCCGCCGGCGAGCTCGGCCTCGACATCTACGACATGCGCCCCCGCCTGAAGGACAAGGGCCTGAAATACATCTGACAGGCCCCCCAGGCCGCACCAAAACAAGGTCAAACCATGGATCCAGACTGGCTGTGCTTTCACCCCAACCCGTCCAAGCCCACCTTCAGGTTGCCCAAAGGCGCCGTTGACGCCCATTGCCACGTCTTCGGCCCCGCCGCCGAATTCCCCTTCGCGCCCGAGCGCAAATACACCCCCTGCGATGCCTCGAAGCACCAGCTCTACGCGCTGCGGGATTACCTCGGTTTCGAGCGCAACGTGGTGGTGCAGGCCACCTGCCACGGCAAGGACAACCGCGCCATGGTGGATGCGGTCCGCAACGCCAACGGCATGGCCCGCGGCATCGCTTCGGTGGGCCCCGCCATTACCGAAGCCGAAATCGCCGAGATGGACGAGGCCGGCGTCCGGGGCGTGCGCTTCAACTTCGTCAAACGCCTGGTGGACGCCACGCCGAAAGAGGTGTTTCTCGGCATCGCCGACAAGATCAAGCAGTTCGGCTGGCACATCGTGGTCTATTTCGAGGCGGCGGACCTTGAGGAGCTCATCCCCTTCCTCAACCAGCTCCCCACCGTCATCGTGGTGGACCATATGGGCCGCCCCGACGTCGCCAAAGGCGCCGACCACCCGGATTTCGAGCGGTTCGTGACCCTCATGCGCGACAATGAGCGGGTGTGGAGCAAGGTCACCTGCCCCGAGCGCCTCTCGGTCCAGGGCCCGCCCGATTATGACGACGTGGTGCCCTTCGCGGAGAAGATCGTGGACCTCTTTCCCGACCGTGTCCTCTGGGGCACCGACTGGCCGCACCCCAACATGAAGTCCCACATGCCCGACGACGGCAAGCTGGTGGACTTCATCCCCCGCATCGCCCCCACGCCGGACCTGCAGCGGAAACTGCTGGTGGACAACCCCATGCGCCTCTACTGGGCGCGCTAGTCATTCCACTTCCATCACCTCCGCTTCGAGCGGAGGTCCAGCGCGCTCAAAAAGCGCTCGTGCGGCCACGGCTACACTGGATGCCCGCTCGGGAGCGGGCATGACGGATAGTTTTCTTCAGCCCCTCAGCGCCCGCGCCAGATAATCCAGCGCCATCAGGTAGCCGTAACTGCCGAAGCCGCAGATGGAGCCCACTGCCGCCGTCGCCACATAGCTCTTGTGGCGGAATTCCTCGCGCCGGTAGATGTTGGAGAGATGCACTTCCACCACCGGGATGGTGAGCGCCGACAAGGCGTCGAGGAGCGCGATGGAGGTATGGGTGAAGGCCCCCGCGTTGATGACCAGCGCCTGGTGTGTGCCGCGCGCGCCGTGCACCCAGTCGAGGATTTCGCCCTCATGGTTGCTCTGCACGAACTCGACCGCGAGTCCCAGCTCCTCGCCCCGCGCCCTGGCGGCGGCGGCGATGTCGGCTAGTGTCTCGCGCCCATAAATCTCCGGCTCCCGCTCGCCCAGCAGGTTGAGGTTCGGCCCATTGATGACGAGAACGGATGCGCTCATGGCTATGCCCCTTTGCTTGTGCCATGGATACAACCCTTTGGCAGGATGGAGCAAACAATAAAAAGGCGGCCGAAGCCGCCTTTTCGTCGGATCGCAACCCGGCTCAGAGCTGGCGGGCGGCGAAGTCCCAGTTCACCAGCTTGTCCAGGAAGGCGTCGATGAACTTCGGCCGTTCGTTGCGGTAGTCGATATAATAGGCGTGCTCCCACACGTCGCAGGTGATGATCGGCTTCAGGCCCATGTGGATGGGGTCCTCGGCGTCATGGGTGCTGATCACCTTGAGGGCGTTGCCGTCCGCCACCAGCCAGGCCCAGCCGCTGCCGAAATGGGTGCCGGCTTCCGCCGCGAACTTCTTGCGGAAGCTGTCGTAATCGCCGAACGACTCGTCGATCTTGCGGGCCAGGTCGCCCGTCGGCTTGCCGCCGCCACCCGGCGTCATGCAGGTCCAGAAGAAGGAGTGGTTGAAGTGCTGCGCCGCGTTGTTGAAGATGCCCTTCTTGTCGGCCTTGCCGGCCGTGGCCTTGATGATCTCTTCCAGGGACTGGCCTTCATACTCCGTCCCCGTGATCAAATCATTGAGCGTATTCACATATTTGTTGTGGTGCTTGCCGTGATGATACTCCAGCGTCTCGGCCGACATGGCGGGCGCCAGGGCATCCTTGGCATAAGGCAGGGTGGGAAGTTCAAAAGCCATTTCCATCTCCTTGAGTATCGATCTGCCTCCCTTGTCTTTTCGGGTGGCCGGCGGGAGGTCACAACCACCTTCAGATCGGGTCAAACGGCTTAACCGTTTGGAATCCGGACGTTTGGCCGGAGCATACCCCTCGAGGGATATTCCGCAAGTCTGGAATGCGCCGCCCCGGCGGCGGAACAGGGCTCACAGGGCGGGCAAAAACCCCATTTGTGGAACAAACGCATGGCCTGGTCCGTTGTTCCATTGGCAACCAGCCATAAAAATCCCATATTTCAATGACATGTCTCAAACGCCTGACATTTGACAACGGAGAGGAGGCCAGAATGGCTGCCGGAACTTACGATGACGAAATCAAGGCGCTCAAGGATGACCTCGCGGGGCTGCGCAAGGATATGCAGGCCCTGGTGAAAACCGTGGGTGAGGAGGCCAAGACCCGTGGCCGCGAAACCGTCCACAAGGCCAAGGCCGAAGCCGGCCGGTATGCCGACGAGGCGGTGGCCCGTGGCCGGGAAGGCGTGGCCGCACTCGAATCCCATATCGAGGACCGGCCCTTCACCAGCGTGCTGATGGCGTTCGGCATCGGCCTCGTCATCGGCAAGCTTCTGGACCGCTAGGCAGGGGACGGAGGCATTGAGAGACCTTTTCAACATCCTGGCGGGCGATGTCGCCCAGGAGGTGAAGAACCGGATCCAGGCCAGCGCCAAGGACGTGGCCATGCTGCTTGCGGCCACGCTCCTGCTGGTCTGCGGATTCATGGTCTTCATGTACGCCGCCTTCCTGTTCCTGCTGCATTACATGGCGCCGCTCTATGCGGCCCTCATCATCGGCGCCCTCTTCGTCGTGGCCGCCGCCCTGCTGGTGCTGGCCGTCAAGACCCGCGCCGCCCACGACAGGCCGGAGGAGGAGGACGGCGGCACGCCCCTCGGCCGCGACGATCTGAGCCGGCTCGAAGGCGTGGCGCGCGATTATGTGCGCCGCAATGCCAAGCAGGCCACCTTCATGTCCCTGCTGGCCGGGGTCGTCGTGGGCAGCAGCCCGGAAGTGAGGCGCACCCTCATGCGCGGGCTCGACATGGCGCTGGCCGAGCGCACCGCCAAGGACGAGGACGGCGACCACCGCTGACTACATGCGGTAGCGCAGCCCCACCTGGAAGAGGCGCGGCTGCCCATAGGTGATGAGCCCGCCGCTTTCCGCCACCTCGACATCCCGGTCGAAGAGATTCTGCACGCGGGCGAAGACTTCCATATTCTCCCGCGGCTCATAGCCGATATAGGCGTCCATGGTGGCGAAGCCGCCGAGCGTGCGGCTGTTGGCCAGGTCGTCGAACTGGCTGCTTTCCACCTGCATGTCCAGCCGGCCGCGCCAATGCTCCACCGGGTGCCCGATCAGGCTGAAGGTCGCCTGATCGTCCGCCACCTGCGGCACCTTGTTGCCGGTAAGCGTCGGGTCCACCAGCGCCTTGCGCACATCGCTGTCCACGTGCAGGTAGCGGGCCTGAAACTCCCATCCCGTGCTGAGCGTGACGTCCAGCGCCATCTCGATCCCCTGGCTGCGCGTGCGGTCGAGGTTGAGGCGCTGGCCCAGCGAGCCGTCCTCGGGCACGAAGATGCCGAGCGGCGCATAGAAGCCCGGCTGATCGGTCAGCGTCACGTTGGCAACGGCATTGTCCACCCAGTTGACGAAGAACACCAGCGAGCCCTTGAGGCTGGCCAGCGGGTTGGCCTCAAGCCCTACTTCGCCGCCCAAGAGCTTCTCCGGGGCCAGCGCGGGGTTGGCCTCGGTGATATCGTTGCGCACCCGGTAGGGGCGGTACAGCTCGTTGATGGTGGGCAGGCGGAACCCGGTATAGCCCGCCAGGCGCACCGCATAGATGGGCGTCGGCCGGTATTCGGCGGCGGCCCGGACGTTGAAGGTCACATCGTCCCGGTCGGCGAAGCGCTCATCCACCAGCGCCGCCCCGGTTTCCAGATCCGTCTCCAGGCGGCGGCCGTCGGTCATTTCCCAATAATCGAGGCGG
>Ga0180219_1002155_pt1 | contig 11935 bp, 9 predicted proteins | sample eDN3rd30CBELigMG_FD_151338 | JGI IMG/M metagenome (GOLD analysis project Ga0180219, IMG submission 151338) | Enriched Miracle-Growth compost microbial communities from Emeryville, California, USA - eDNA 3rd pass 30_C BE-Lig MG (version 2)... ...
AATCAGTGTTCACCCGGCACGGCACCGACCGCGTGCTGCGCTATGCCTTTGAGTTGGCGCAAAGCCGCGAGCGCAGACATTTGACAGTTGCGACCAAGAGTAACGGGATTGCCGTCAGCATGCCCTGGTGGGACGGGCGCGCCCATGCAATGTCGGCCCACTATCCCGACGTCACTATGGATAAGCAGCACATCGATATCCTGGCAGCGCGTTTTGTATTGCAGCCACAGCGCTTTGATGTGGTAGTGGCATCGAATCTGTTCGGCGACATTCTTTCCGACCTGGGGCCCGCATGCGCGGGCACCATAGGCATCGCGCCATCGGCCAACCTGAATCCAGAGCGCAAGTTCCCTTCGCTGTTTGAACCTGTGCACGGCTCGGCGCCAGACATCTATGGCAAAGGCATTGCCAACCCTATAGCCATGATCTGGTCAGGCGCGCTCATGCTGCAATTCCTTGGAAGCGACGATGCCCACGACGCCATTCTGCGCGCAATCGAAGACTGTCTGAAGTCAGGCCCCCGCACCCCAGACCTGGGCGGAAACGCGCGCACTGAAGATATCGGCCGCGCAATTGCAGAGCACGTTGCAGGCAGCTGATCCTACCGACAAAAACAGTTCACACCATCTGCGAGGAGTCAAATAATGAAGAAAACATTACTCACCCTGTTCATAGCTGTGGGATGCATAGGCCTGACGCAGGCGCGGGCGGCTGACTACCCCAGCAAGCCTATCACCTGGATCGTGCCTTTTGCCGCAGGCGGCCCAACTGACTCATTAGCCCGACTGATGGCTGATCGGGTCGGGCGCGAGCTGGGACAATCCATCATCGTCGAAAATACACCCGGAGCTGGCGGGACAATAGGTGCCACACGCGCTGCCCAAGCTGCGCCCGACGGCTATACGATGCTGGTGGGCCATTTCGGCTATATGGCAGCAGCGCCTTCTCTCTACACAAAGCTGCGCTATGACCCGGTAAAAGACTTCAAAGGCATTTTTCGCTTCCCCGACACACCCATGGTGCTGCTGGTGAATGCCAAGACCCCATATAACTCTCTGCAGGAATTTCTCGACGCAGCCCGTGCTCAGCCCGGAACCCTTAACATTGCCAATGCTGGCGTGGGCTCCGCATCACATTTGACAGCCGCTCTGTTTGCGCAAAGCGCTGGCATCGATATCCAGGGAATTCCCTATCGAGGCGGCGGCCAGGCACTGACCGACGTCATGGGCGGGCAGGCTGATGCCATATTTGACCAAACCAATACGGTAATGGCGCTGGCCGGTAGTGATAAAGTTCGACCACTTGCTCAAACATCACCCACGCGAAGCAAACAATTGCCTGATCTGCCAACCGTCGCCGAAGCTGGCGTCCCGGGCTTTGAAGCGCAGACCTGGTACGGTCTATATGCTCCAGCCGGCACGCCTCAGGCGGTAGCTGACCGCGTGCTGGATGCCTATCGGAAAGTCTTGACTGACTCAGCCTTCCAGGATGCGCTTTTCAAGCAAGGTCTGCAGTCGTTGCCGGACAGTGAATACACGGGCGCAGCGCTGGAGCGACACACAAGCGCCGAGATCGAGAAATGGCGCAAAGTCATTCAGGATGCAGGCATTCAGCCACAATCCTGAGACCTGTCACCCATGAGTATCGCTGCTGAAACCGTGAGCACCAACGGAGGATCCCACAGGGAGTTCCTGCTGGAATCCTTCACACTAGCGTCGGGTGCTTGTATTTCCCCTGTGCGGCTATCCTACACAATGTATGGCGAGCCGAATGCGGATCGCAGCAACATCGTGCTGATTCTGCCAGGTACGAGCAACACGCGTCACGGCGCCCGGGGACATATCGGCGCCGACCGGGCGTTCGACACGCGCCGATACTGTGTGGTGTCAATAGATGCCTTGGGGGGTGGAGATTCCAGCCAGCCGGGCGACGGCCTTGGCATGGACTTCCCTGCCTACACCGTCGCCGATATGGTACGCGCCCAGCATGCGCTGGCTCTCAGCATAACTGATGGAGGCCCTCTTGCCGCAGTTGGCGGGGCATCGATGGGTGCCTTCCAGGCACTGGAATGGACACTACGCTACCCCACCCTCGTGTCTGCGGCAGTACTGCTGGTACCGGCAGCGCGAGCGGGCCAACTGTTCCAGGAGACCGTCAGACAGATGCGCCGCATTATCGAGCTGGATCCCGCATGGGAAAGCGGACGCTATCGCAACAACCCTAGATCCGGTTTGCTTACCGCGGGATACCACTATTTTCCCTGGACAGTCACTGACAGCTATCTTGAATCAGCCACCCCTGAAACTCTCGCAGGAGATCTGCACGCAGTCGCCAACAACTTTGCAGGCTGGGATGCCTGGTCGCTCATTCGTCGATATGAGGCCTCAAGCCAATTTGATGCTGCCGATGGACGTGGCAACCTTGAGGATGCATTGGCCAGCATACAAACAAGGCTTCTGCTCATGCCGTGCCTGCAAGACAGGCTGCTCGGCGTTGACAGTGCCAGGCTGATCCACAGACTCGCCCCCCGGTCAGACTATGTGGAAATCAACTCCACACGAGGCCATCTTGCCTGGCGCCCAGTACCCGGATCCGAGGAAACCGCCCTGATCTGGCGTACGGTTTCGGAGTGGCTGGCCGGATAATCCCTCACACTCGCGCGCATATTATCTGTATACTTTTACGCCAATAAGATACAAAAAGTATCACCTATAGATCATAGCGCGGGGGTGGCGGGGCATGAAGCAACGGTTCTACTACATTGGCGGCATACTGCTGGTGCTGCTGGGCATATCAGGGTGTGCGCCGCTTCATAGTATTCCGGCGCCGCCTGCCGCCCTGACAGAGGCATCGCCGACCGAGCAGGACATTGCCGACGCATCCAATCGCCACATTTGGGGCCTCTTCGTGGATTTGCCTGGCACATCCCGCGTTTCACCACGGATGAAAGGCACAGAGATCAAATGGCGCTGGGTCAGGAAGGGGCAAGCCATAGAGGAAGCCTGGCACATCCAGGGATCGAAAGATCCCCTGAATACATCCTTGATCTGGCGCGGCGACGAGCCCGGCACCTTGTACTCCCGGACCCCGGGGCTGCTCAGCATGGCATGGCGCGGCCGGGTCCAGAACGATGGCAGCGTGTTATTCCAGGGCGCCTCCCCCATGGCAGCCTCTTTTCAGATGGCCATGGCCGCCGATGGCGCACTTGAGCTTCGCGGCGCCAGTATCAACGACGGGGTTCTGGTTTCCCTGAGCGAGGTGCAGCCAACAGACCGCTATGTGGCAACTACTGTGACGCCTGCCGACAAGCCATCCGTGGCAAGCGCTGGCAGCTCAACGAATACCGCCGCCTTGCAGCCTGTCCAGCACCCGCCCTCCACGCCGACGAGCGAATTTGCAAAGCCGGCACAGCAGGCACAGGAAAAATCCACTGCCTCACGGAACGAACAGCAGGCCACGGCCGCTGAACTGGCTGCCAAAGCCAACGATGAGGATCTGCTGGCGCATTTGAACCTGGCCACCGCCCGGCTTGCGCTAGGCCGCGCCAAAGTGGCGTCGGATAGGGCGCAGAGTTTGTTGAAGAGCAAGATCGTCATGGCGGCACGCATGAAGGACCAGAAGCCCAATGTAGCCAGCAAGGACGGAGACTTCTGGTCCTTCTGCATCTACGGCGTGCGTGGGTATGGTAGCGGCCAGGCTGCCCAGTACGCTGTTACCAACCTCATCAACCAGCGCATCTACGACGCCCCCTATCCGGCGTCTTCCAGACAAGCCCAGGCGGAGTTTGAGGCCTACCAAGGCCCAAATACCCCCTATCAGGTCAACGAACGTTTTGCCAACGCGGTCAAGCAATCCGGGCTTTTTTCGCGCACCCCGGACGGACATGCCCTCGAGTGTTTCACGTACGTTAGCTTGCAGATTGCACTCCACCATTACCCCAAGCCGGGCGAAGATCCCAGGATGACTTATCTTGTCTGGAACAGCCTTGAAGACGAAGAGCTGGCCGGACGCCTGAAAGTTCCGACACAAGCGGAGATAGACAAAGCCAAACGGAACGCCGAAGAAGCCACAAGGGCCCATCTGGCTGCCCAGGAATCCATGCGTCAGGCGGAAAAACGCGCGGCGTTGAGCGCCGAGGCCGCGAAACGCGCACAAGCCTGCGCCGCTGGCGAGGCAAAGGCTTGCGGTGCGCGAGGCGTCCGAAACTAGCAGATTGGCAAGAGCAGTGTCCCCAGGGGCGCCTTTGGCGCCGCATTGATATGGCCTCGCCTGACCTCGCCGTGAACGGCGAGGCTTGCGCTATGGCGCGTGGTCAGCGGTTTTGATAATTGCGTCTGTATACATCTTCCCCCATGGCCTGCACCTGCTGTTCGATCAACGCCTTGAACGGCGTGAGCAGGCGTTCGAAGCTTTGCGCAGGCTCCAGTATCGACAGGCTGCGGGCAATGGCTTCAATGGTGGAGACTGCCCCCGGCTCGCGGGTTTTTCGGATCCTGTACTCGGAGGGCTCGCCAGGAGGGAGGCAGAAACGAGGCAAGGTTCCGAGCACGGGGTTTTCACTGATGATCTTGCGTGCCTTGCGCCATGTTCCATCTGGCACGATCAGCAGCGATGGTTCGGCTTCGTCCGAAGTCGCTGCCATCTGTAGCGGACATTCTTCCTTCGACGGAAACAGCAATAGCGCCCTCCCGGCCGACGCAATGATGCCGTCCAGTTGAGGAAAGCGCTCTCCAACAAGCATCTGCGCATTGGCCAGCCCCGACACCGCCAGGCGAGCGGTGTTCAGGGGATGCCTTGCTTCATCTGGATGCTGCAACACCAGAACACGCGTGCGATTGGGAATCTGGCTTATATATGTGCACAGGCAATGAGATACAGGTCGCTGGCAATGCTCGCAGCGCAGACGGGGCGGCTTTTTCGGTTCCGGCATGCGCTCCATTTTACGAAACCGGGCGCGTTGGCGCTGCTGTGCTCCCGCGCATCCCGTCCCCCAACAGGCATCCATCAGGCGTCGGTTTCATCCTGCCCATTCCGTGCGTTCCACAGGATGAGAACACCAATGATGGATGCAATGATGGATCCGGCAAAGACCGCAGCCTTGGCTGCGACAAAATCGCTTTCGACGGGGAATGCCTGGCCGGCGATGAACAGCGACATGGTGAAGCCTATCCCGGCCAGCGCTCCGGCTCCGACGAGCTGGCGCCATGAGTAGTCCGATGGCTTCTTGGCGAGCCCCAGCCTGACAGCTATCCACGATGCCAGGACCAGGCCCAGCGGCTTGCCAAGCACCAACCCGCCAATAATGGCAAGCACCAGGGACCCATGCTCGCCCATGATGCCCGGTGCGATGGCAACGCCCGCATTGGCGAGCGCAAACAAGGGCAGCACCACATAGTTTGAACGGGCGCCGACAGTACGAAGCAGGCGGGCAGCGGGAGACTCCAGCCTGTCATGCAGGGCTTCGAATGCTTTCAGGGCGGGCAGCGATGGGCCGTTGCGCAAAACCTCTTTACTGCGCCTCGCCTCGGCATTCAGGATGGCATCGGCCTGCGCGGTAAGCGCCATCATGTTCACCGGCGGCCGGGTGGGAATGAACAATGCAAGCAGCACGCCGGCCAAAGTCGCATGCAGCCCGCTTGCATGAACACATGCCCAGAGCAGGATGCCGACTGCGGCATAGGGGGAAACGCGATAGATATGTGCGCGATTGAGCAGGGCCAGCACGGCGACCAATAACGCCGCCGCGCCCAGATACTGAAGATGCAGTGTGTCGGAATAGAACATGGCCACGACGATGATGGATCCAATATCATCAACAATCGCCGCTGCGGTCAGGAATACACGCAGCGAGGTCGGCACCCTGTCGCCCATCATCGCAATCAGCGCCACGGCGAACGCGGTATCCGTCGCAATAGGAACGCCCCACCCATGCGACCACGCCCCCTGGGGCACGATCAGCGAGTAGATGATCGCAGGCGCGGCCATGCCGCCGATCGCGGCGGCAATGGGCAAGGCGGCCGCGCGCTTGTCCGCGAGATGGCCAACCGTGAATTCCCTTTTTATTTCAAGACCCACGACCAGGAAAAAGAAGGTCAACAGCCCATCGTTGATCCAGTGCAGCAAGGACATACTGAAGGTGTAGTCCCCGAAAGAGAATCCCAGCGGCCGCTGCCATAACTGAGCAAACGCCGGCCCAAGCCCGGAATTGGTCAGCAGCACCGCCAGCACTGCGGCAAGCAACAGCAGCATGCCCGCCGCCGGCGCCCAGGAAGCAAAGTCCTCGGCAACACTGCGGATGCGATGGCCTGGCGTGCGCAGCATCGCATCCGTAAAGGAGCTTTCATCCCATGGGCCGTCGTAGCGCCGGCCATTGATGAAGAAAGTCGGCGTGAACATCACCCTGCTGGCGCGGGCGCTGCCGATATCTTCTTCGACATGCGCATCGGCCTGCATATCCCCCGCCGTTGCATGCTCCGGATCGGAATCCGCTACCCCAAGGTCTTTGGCTACCTGTTCAATATCACCGTCACTCAGGACATGCGAACGTGTCATCAGGGTGACATGGGCATTCCAGAAGCGCTCATTATCTTGCGCGTGTTCCGCCAGCCTGGCGGCACGCAACGCGATGTCGCTGCCAGGCAAGGGGTAATGGCGGAATACATAGCGCAGTCGATCTCCGAACTCGTGCCTTATCTTGACGATATGGTCGTTCACTGCTCTGCAGTAGGGGCAGTCGTAGCTTCCATATTCAACCAACGTGACCTGTGCTTCTCGCGGACCAAGCGTATGGTCGCGCGTGTCATCAACGGGGCGGGAAAGCCTGGCAGTCGAAGCTTTATGCGGCACCTGCAGTCTCCATTCTGGCTCGGCAGGGCTGCGCTGCAGCGCACAGGCCCCAGTTCTTCCATGATTTTAAAGGCAATGCCCCATCGCATGCCTGGGTACGCCCTGCTGTGGCATTTTTCTAACTGAAACCGGCCAGGGTTCGAGCAATGCCGCGCTTTATGCCAGGCAGGCGGTCAACAATGGCGATGAGTCGATTGCGCAGCCAGCATGAAACAGGGCTGCGCAGGGTCGCGACATAGGTCAGGCGCTCGGTCATCGCAAGTATCTGTTTCGCCCGCTCGCGCCGTACCTGGGCATATGCCTCCAGTTTGCCGTGCTCCCGCGTAGACAGCACATCAGTCAGCACCCGGCTGAGCGCCTCTGCGTCGCGCAGCCCGAGGTTCATGCCCTGACCTCCCGCCGGGCTGTGCACATGCGCGGCATCCCCCGCCAGCACGACATGGCCAGCGCAGAAACGATCGGCCAGCTTATGGTTGATCCGAAAGCGCGATGCCCAGAGAAGTTCGTGAATGCTTGCGCCCGCCAACGCGCCACGCGTATCGACGAGGCGCTGTATGTCCTCAAGGGTCGGATTGGCGGGCGCATTGTCGAGTTGAGCCACGATACGATAGCGGTCGTTCGACATGGGCACAATGACAGCCATGCCCGCCTCTGAAACAAACAGCGCCCCCTCGTCCCTGGCCAGAGGCCAGTTCATGCGAACATCGGCAAGTACAAATGATCCATATGTTTCCCCCACAAAGGGAATGTCGGCGCATTGCCTTACCGCGCTGTCCTGGCCGTCAGTACCGACGAGATAGCAGGCCTTGACGGTAAAAGCCCCATCATCGCTTTTCACCCTGGCCTCCAGGCTGCCATCCTCCAGCGTCTGAAAATCGGTGAGACGTGCGGGACGGCGAACGATATGGCCGAGCTCGCCTAACCGCTCTGTCAGGATGGCTTCAGTCTCGTCCTGCGGAATCATCAGCGCAAAAGGATAGTTTCCGGGCAAGGCCGAGAAATCCAGCGTCATCAGCAAGGCTGTCTTGTCCCGAATCCGGAAATGGGGGGCGCGTATCCCTTGCCCTATCAGGCGACCCGCAACGCCCAGCCTGTCGAGGCTGCCCAGCGTCGCCGCGTGAATGACTACGGCGCGAGAAGTGTTCTGCGCTTCAGGCAAAGCATCGATGATGATGAAATTCACACCCTGTTGCGCAAGGCCGATAGCCGTCGCCAGGCCTGCCGGTCCGGCCCCTGCGATCAGCACATCCGTGGACAGATCACCCATTGCGTTTCTCCGGCATGTTTATTACGCCTATGTTCACATATAATCAGCGCCGCCAAAAGAGCCGTCATACGTATGCACGGGAAAACAGCTATACCACGAACCATAAAAGAAGCCGCAAATATTTTGCCTGCTTCCGGCAGCCACTCACAATCTATTTGCGCTTCACGGGGCGGGCATCCACGCCAGCACACGACTCGCCTTCCCGGAAACCATGCGGCAGGATGATGCTGGCCGATGGGCCCGGAATATCGTCGCGTTCCAACGCACGCACGAGCATCTCCACCCCGCAGCGCCCCATTTCCCGGTTGGGCTGGGTAATGGTGCTGAGCATGGGCGTCAGGTCATTACCCAATTCGATACCATCAAAGCCGACAACGGTAAGCTGGTCGGGAACCCGCAGCCCCGCCACGTAGGCGGCGCGCAGGCATCGTATCGCCAGCAGATCGTTCGAACACACAAGCGCCGTGGGACGGTCGGGGCTGGAAAGCAGGGTTGCAAGGGTGGCTGCCGCCGCATTCATGAAAGGCACCTCCACGAGATCGCGGGTGGGCAAGCCGCACTCCTGCATGCCTCTCAGATATCCCCGATAGCGCTGATGCGCCCGATCCGAAGCGCTGAGCTGCCCACAAACCATGGTGATCCGCCGGTGTCCGAGCGCTGCCAGCCTGGCCACCAGCGCAGCCACCGCCCCCTCGCTGTCTACCGTGACGCAAGGATGCGCATCGTGGCGGTTATAGAGCAGCACATAAGGTATATGCCTGGCCTGGAGGGTATCCAGGGCAACGGAGCTGCCCGGGTTTGATACGACGAGGATCATGCCATCGACATTGTCTGCCAGCAGGCGCTTGACGGCGCCTTCCTCGCCATCGATCTGGTAATCGGTAGTAATCGGAACGATGGAATAGCCGCCAGCGGCGGCCGCCACGGCGATACCCTCGAGACATTCCCCGAAAACAGGGTTAAGCAAGGTCGGCAGAAGCACGCCCAGCACCTTGCTCTTCTGCATGCGCAGCGTGCGGGCGTTGGCATTGGGAACATAACCCAGTGTCGCGGCGGCCTCTTCAACCCGCTTGCGAGTCTTCGCCGTCACCTGGTCGGGCATGTTGAACACCCGGGATACCGTTGCAATGGAAACCCCGGCGCGACGCGCGACCTCCTGTATGCTCATGCTGGCTTATCGCTATTCATGGAAGAAATAATATCGATATTATCGACCGTCCGGCTCAACAAAGGGAAACCGCGCCCTGGCCTTGGCGCCTGCGGCGCCACTGGCTCGAACGAAACGCTTGCTGTCGTCCCTGCTGGCTTGATAGCTCCAGTCTGGAAAATTCCCGGATTTCTGCGCAACGCTCTTCAGGAACAGCCTGCGCCGTTGACTCGCCAGTATCTGCTCGTGCAAGCCGTGAGGATCCCACCCGTCCAGCAGGCGACAGCGCAAGTCGGCCTCAATGCCCGACAGCTCCGCCTGCCCGGCAAGATTGCGCAATTCCAGCGGATCATCCTGCAAATTGTAGAGCTGGTCGTGATAGCCGTGAGTGTAGATGAATTTGTACACGCCGCGCCGTATCATCCGGGCGGGAGCGATCACGCCCATGTCCGTATATTCAGCAATGATCTGCCGCTCAGTGTCATCCGATGCGCCGCCCATCAACGAAACAAACGAGCTACCGTCGATCGGATCGGCCCAGTCCGGCGTGGCGCCTGCCAATTCTGTCAGGCTTGGCATCAAATCCACCAGTGACACAGGCTCGCAGACGCGATGGCCTTTGAGCGCCGCCCGAGGATAGCGCATGACCAGCGGAACCCGTACAGACTGCTCGAAAAAGCTCTGCTTGTACCACATGCCGCGTTCGCCGAGCATCTCTCCGTGATCCGATGTCACGATCACCACTGTGTTGTCCTGCATGCCGCATGCTTCCAGAGTGGCAAGCAGACGCCCTATCTTGTCGTCCACATATGAAATCATGCCGTAATAGGCATGGCGCGCATTGCGCAACTGCGCTTCGCTGACGGGCTGTTGATCCGCACTGTGGGAAACATGCAGCCATTGGCTGTGAATATCGCGCTGCTCAAACGGAATCGGGGGCACTGCCGGCATGTCTATATCGTCATGACGATACAGATCCCAATGCGCTGCATCTATCGTGAACGGAGGATGAGGGTGGCTGAATGATACCGTCATGAAGAAAGGCTTCTGCTCAGGCTCGCGCGCCAGATCATAAAGCTTCTGGTTGGCCCAGAACTCAACCTCATCGTCATAATCCATTTGCAGGCTGCGCACACACAGCCCGGCCTGGGTAACGTTACGCATGCTGATGCCAGAGGGCTTGTCTGTCGGGCCTGCCCGCCAATTGGGCGTCCAGGAAAAGTCAGCCGGGTAGATATCGGTTACCAGACGCTCCTCATACCCATGCAATTGGTCGGGCCCGATGAAATGCATCTTTCCCGCAAGTATGGTTCGATAGCCGGCAGCACATAGATAATGTGCCAACGTAGGTGTGGATGCGGTAAATTCGCTGGCATTGTCGAAGGCGCCTATGGCAGTCGGCAGCCGGCCACTGAGCATGGAAAAACGGGACGGTGCGCAAATCGGAGAGTTGCAGTAGGCATGGTCGAATACCACCCCCTCTTGCGCCAGCCGTTCGAGCCAGGGCGTCCTGGCGCTGCCCCCATACAGCGGCAGCGGGGCCGCGGCCATCTGGTCAGCCATGATCAGCAGAATATTCGGCGCGGCATCAGGCAGCTTGCTCATGGCCATTCCTAATCGATGCGCGCGCCGGCGGTTTCGATCAATTCCGCCCAGCGCTGCTTTTCAGTCTTGATCATGGCGGCAAACTCCCCAGGTTCGGCAGTGACAACGTCTGCACCCTGCTTCAGGAATGCCTCACGCACGGCGGGCTTTTTCAGCGCCTTCGTCACCTCATCGTAAAGGCGCTGGACAACATCATCCGGCGTGCCTTTGGGCGCCAGCAGGCCATACCATGACTCCACGACAAAACCAGGAACCCCCGCCTCTTCCATGGTCGGGTATTCCGGCGAGGCCTCCGAACGTTCCGCGCCTGTTACCGCCAGCGCGCGCAACTTTCCAGCCCTTACGTGAGGCAATGCGAGCGGAGAATTCACAAACGCAAACTGCACCTGCTCCGCAATGAGATCGGTAACTGCGTGGGGGGCATTCTTGTAGGGAACATGCAATACGTCGATACCCGCTTTCTGCTTCAGCAGCTCGCCCGAAAGATGATTGGATGTCCCATTTCCGAAGGATGCAAAGGCCAGCTTTCCAGGTTCCGCCTTCGCCAGCGCGACCAGATCCTTGACGGATTTGACAGGCAAGGCCGAGGGAACGACCAGCAGGTTGGGAACGGACGCGATCAGGGTGATCGGCGCGAAGTCTTTCTCGGGATCATAGGGAAGGTTCTTGTACAGACCCGGGTTGATGGTATGCGTTCCTGTCGTACCCATTACCAGCGTGTAGCCGTCGGGCTCGGCTTTTGCCACCGCCTCGACGCCGATATTCCCGCCGGCCCCAGGCCGATTCTCGATCACCACCTGCTGCCCCAGGCCATCAGCCATCTCTCGTCCAAGGATGCGGGCCAGGATATCGACCCCGCCCCCAGGAGCAAACGGCACTACGATGCGCACTGGCTTGCTTGGGTAATCTGTCTGCGCACTGGCAGGCATGATCGGCCCAAGCATGGTCAAACAAACCAATGTTCTGGCAAAAATGTTCATTTTTCCCTCCCCCAACCCGGTTGTATGCAAAAAATGTAAACGTTTACAAACCTCAATGCAAGGAGTTTATGGGCTGAATATGAAACAGCG
>Ga0180219_1002157_pt1 | contig 11930 bp, 8 predicted proteins | sample eDN3rd30CBELigMG_FD_151338 | JGI IMG/M metagenome (GOLD analysis project Ga0180219, IMG submission 151338) | Enriched Miracle-Growth compost microbial communities from Emeryville, California, USA - eDNA 3rd pass 30_C BE-Lig MG (version 2)... ...
GCCATCCCTGCTGTATGCCCGAACTCAACTGAGGATGTCACGTGGCGTGAGCCATCTCAGGCAGTGTGAATGGACGTCAGCTATCGAATGGTCGCCTAACAGCATCTAACGTCCGCAAAGTTGGCGCTTACAGCCCACTGCGCTATTGTGTCGGAGCAGTACTATGCCGTTCCCATTCCCTAGGGTATTGTCAGTTGAGCCAATCGGGGTGGCGCCACCTCTCCAAGGCCATCATGTCTGCATAAACTGATCAATGATTCCCGTGTGCATGATGTCCATTGTAATAAGAGAAATAGCGACAATGCTGCGGGTGGACTTCGGGGACCAATAATGGCGTGGTGCCTCATATGCACAACAACACCCATCAACTTATCTTTGAGATTTACACCCGCTTCGGCCCGATTATGGGGTCTGTCTGTTGGTGTGCGGCGACCTAGCCATGTCAGTACCCCACCCGCCGCTTAGGAGGGCCGACTTCGGCCCGGTCCTAACAGCTCAGCGCGCTTATGTGTATGAGAGCGCGGCAACGCGCGCTGCGCCATGGTGATGGGAAGACCGAAGGCATCGCTCAGCTTCGCCCAATATTCGGTTCCTACGCCCTCAAAGCGAAAGCCGATCTCCGCTGCAGCGGCGCATACGAACAGGGGCGCTCGGGAAAGCAGGCCATCGAGGCTCTGCTTCGGAACCAAGGGCGTCAGTTCATCGAAAGGCGCTGGCCATAAGGACACCGTATCGATCGCTTCGACTAGGGTGACGCCGGCAAGCTTCTTTTTGTTCAGGGCAACCACTGCCGCCCTGAGTTCGCGCTCTAGCCTGTCGATGTCCCCTAAGCTCAGCATCCCCCACCCATGCACCACATCGATTGAAAAGACGTCAACCGGCAGCGGTTGGCAAGTCATAGTGGATAGAAAAGGATAGTTGTCTTAAGGTGCTTAGGGCCGGCTGGTTTGTTGCGGGTCAATGGAGTGGGAATGCTACGCGTCATCCATAACGGCTGCACGATGGCGTGAGACGAGGTTCGCTAGACGAAGGTCGCGCTCCGCATATCCGATGATGGCGCCGTCGCTTTTTCGCCTGCGGACCTGACGGTTTCGAAGGACACGTATCGGTCAGAAGAGAAGGGGTTCGAGATCGGATTGGAACTGTCGGCCAGCGATAGCATCTGTCTGAAATGGGCGTATCAGTTCGGGTTGTTAGACGTCGCGACTCGTCGCCTTCGATGAGCCGGCCATCATGCGTGGGTTGGTGGCGACGAACCACGCGTGGAGCTTGTCTACCAGCGGTCGGCTCGCCCATCTCCTTCTTGAGCCGGGCGAGGTCTTCCTTGTCATGGCGAGAGGGCTGAAGAATATCCGCTTCGCTTCTGGGATCGGTCAATGGTGGCGGTCCGAATCCAGCGGTTGCTGCCATGTGTCCATCACCGCCTGCTCTTCATAGTATGCAAGCGGTCGATATCGAGCAGGTCGAAGCCCGACCGGGTACCCTCGACCGTCACCTGTTGACCCACCAGCCTTCGTGCCCGGCGCCAGGATGGAACATCCAGCGCCCAGACGCCGCCGCCATCCATATGCAGTTCGAACCCGCGCCTGGCGAGGCGGAGCGTTCCGGTAAGCACATGGCGCGTCCCGCGCGGCATTTCGCTATCCTTCGATATGTCGACAATAAGTGACATGACGAAGGCTTGGGCCGGTAATGAAGTCAAGCGGAATGTCACTGATCGTCTGTAGACGGATCGGTGACATGATCGTGTCTGTCTGGCGATGGACGACGTTCGCCAGCGCCTCTCCTTCAACCTCAAGAAGCTCAGGCGTGAAAAGGGTCTGAGCCAGGAGGCATTCGCCGACGAGGCAGGGCTGCACCGCACCTATATCAGTGACATCGAGCGCGGCGCGCGCAACCCCACCATCAGCGTGGTCGACAAGCTCGCCCGGGCCCTCGGCGTGCCGCTAGGCAAGCTGCTCGACTAAAGGGGGCGGCTAGGTTCACTCCCGGCTGATCGGCTTGTCGCTCTCCTGCGGTTCGGCGCCGGCGAGGCGCGGCAGCCAGTTCAGGGCTTCGAAGCGGTCGTCGATGCGCCTGGCCATGGCCTCGAGATCGGCGATGAACTTCATCTCTGCGGGCCTCGGCTCATATCCCAGCCTGCGGGTTTCCTCGACCTCGGCCTGCTGGGCCGTGATTTCCGAGTAGGCCAGGGCGCGGGCGGCGAGCAGGCGCTTGAGAAGCTCGCGTCCGTCTTCGGTCATCGGACCGACGATCCTGACCGTCCCCGTGCGATGATCGATCAGGACATCGTCCCCGTTCGGCAGGGGTGGTGGCAGCCCCTTGGCGGCCCGGAGCCGGGCCAGCATCGCGTAATTCTCCTTGTAGTCGAGGGCCGCCCGTACCTCCTGCATCACCTCAGCGCTGCGGCGCCGTTCCGCGCCCTGGACGAACATCAGGAAGTCCTTCATCGCGCTCCGGTTGCCCTTCAGCCCGGCGTGGCTGAGGGAACGCATGTGCGCCTGGATCGCGGGGATGGAGACGGTATCATCGCCCTCGCGGATCGGGATCGGTCGATAGGCTTCCGCCAGAAGGATCTCGTCCACAGAGGGCAGCGGCACCGTCCTTGCCTTGCGGCGCGCGCGGGCCTTGCGCGAGGAACCGGCGGGGTTGCCGCTCTGCCCCTTCGAGAAGCGATGGGGCTTCGGCGGCTTGCCGTAGCCGACTTCATAGTCGCCGCTCATGCCGTCATCTCCTCGTCATCGCTGACCCGCTGGCGCTCGATCTCGGCGAAGGTACGGCCGGTGGCGACATGCACCGGCTCAATGCCGGTCACGCGATGCAGGCGCTTGAGGATCACGTCGCAATAGACGGGATCGAGCTCGATCCCATATCCACGCCGCCTCGTCTTGTGCGCGGCGACCAGCGTCGTTCCTGATCCGGCAAAGGCGTCGAGCACGATGTCCTTCGGCCGCGAGGCGTCGAGGATCGCGTCGGCCACCATGGCCACCGGCTTCACCGTCGGATGCATGGCGAGATCATCATCGCGCGTGGCGCCGAAGCTGTTAACGCCGGCATAAGCCCAGACATTGGTGCGGTAGCGCCCGTGTCGGCCCAGTTCGACATTGTTGATATGCGGTGCTGTTCCCGCCTTGAACACGAACACCAGTTCATGCTGGGAACGATAGAGCGAACCCATGCCGCCGTTGGTCTTGGTCCAGACGCAGAGATTCTTCCGCTCGTCATAGGCCTCCTCGCCTGCGGCAAGAATCTCGCTCATGTGCCGCCAGTCCATGCACTGGTAATGGAGCGCACCGTCCACCGACCATGCGGCGAGATGGCCGAACACCCTGGTGAGGAAAGTGGTAAACCCATCACGGCTCATCTCGCCCGAGGCCATCGCGAACTCGCGATGCCGGACCTTGCCGAGGCCGGAGACATGGCCGGCGATCGGCACGTTATAGGGCGGATCGCTGAACACCATCTGCGCGCGATCCTCGCCCATAAGCGCGGCATAAGTGTCGGCGCTGGTGGCATCGCCGCAGATCAGCCGGTGCGGCCCCACCGTCCAGATGTCACCCAAGCGGGTAACGGCGACCGCTTCCGGCTCGGGCGCTTCATCGAGCGGGTCAGGCCCGCCGGCATCCGCCACCGGGTTGATGAGCAGGTCGATCTCCGGCCAGTCGAAACCGGTCAGGGTCAGGTCGAAATCGAGAGCGAGCGCCTGCAACTCGCCCAGTTCGAGCCGCAGCATCTCCGTATCCCAGCCGGCGTTGAGCGCGAGCTGGTTGTCGGCGATCGCATAGGCGCGCAGTTGCTCGGGCGTCAGATGGTCGAGCCGCATGGTCGGCACGCGGGTCATGCCGAGCTTTACGGCCGCCTTCAGCCGGCCATGTCCTGCGATCACCTTGTTGTCGGCATCGATCAGGACCGGCACGGTGAAGCCGAACTCGGCGATGCTGGCGGCGATCTGCGCGATCTGCTTCGCCGAATGGGTGCGCGCGTTGCGCGCATTGGGCTTCAATGCGCCCGGCTCGATATAGTCGATGGAAAGATTGTCCATGGGACCGCTCCAGCAAACCGGAGCGATGGCCAATATAAAAGGCGTGCGCTCCGGAAGATTGTTCCGAAACCACGCCTTCCCCATGGTCAGCGATCGACCCTTCCGGGCGGGACCGGAGCCATGCCCGGCCGATCCGCCCTGCGACGGTGCGAGCATCGCGGCCATGCCGCGCGTCAGCTTCCGTCTCGGGTGCCCGATATATAGGCGGATATGGGCACGCCGTAAAGGAGGTCAGGCGGCCGGGCTGCTGGACACGCTGCGCCGGCGAGGCGTTTTCCCTGCTGGCGACGGGGAAATTCCCTGCCAACGGCGAGCAGGGAATTTGGTGCTCAGGCTATTGAATGAAGGCGGGTTTTTGGGGACAATCGCGACAATTCGGCCTCGAAATGCCTGAAAGCACCAACAGCAGGGAATTTGACGCCTGAGACCCGTTCGCCAAGGACTGCGTCGCGCACCAATCAGTCTCTGAAATCTGGAAAAATCGGATAATTTCGGCTTCGGCCGGGAGTGTGGCGCGATTCTGCGCCCTGATTATGACAAGCGCCTCACGCCTGAGGAATTCCGTGATCTAGTGGCCTATCTCACACGGCGCGGAAAGGCACAGGCCGAGTCTGCAACGAATCACTGACGAGGCAATCTTATGGCGATGGGGGGTGGGCCAAAAAGGTTAGCCATGTCGGCGCACCCTGCCGACTGCGCGCATTGAAGAACGCAATCAGATCGCCTCGGGGTAGCTGGGCTGGATGTCGACGGGAATTGCACGCATGGAAGCGATCACGGCCTGTGCGTCGGCATCCAATGTCCCATAGCGCGCATTGAAGGCCTTCACGCCCTCATAGTCGCCGTCCCCCTGTAGTTTCACGATTGCGCTGACGAGCGCGCCGACTGCGCTTTGCATCTTTGCGTCGTTCACCCGGTAGCGCCGGGCGTTCGCGTCCCAGTCGAACCCGCCATGCTCGCGCAGGAAATTATATTGAACGGCGGCGCCGCGCCCGTGCGCGTCGGCAACGCCGAAGCGCATCGCGCGGAAGAGGCCCGTCACATAAGTTGCATAGAGCTGCGGGCGTTCGGCGATTGGAAGCTCGCCCTGCTCCATCATGAACAGGATATTCCAGACACCCATGACGTCGGCCTTGCATTCCTCCAGTCCCGAGGCCTGCTCCTTGAGTTCGGCATCGACGGTGGTCTTGCGGCCATCCTTGATGATCGTGCCCGGCCCCAGGCTGTGCGACAATTCATGGAAGAGCGTTTCATTCTCCATATGGCTCTTGGAGACCAGACCGGCCTGGTCCTTCACCAGCACAAGGGCCGCCAGGGGTTTCAGGATCCGGTCGAACTTCGCACCGAGCACATTGGCGAGGATGACTTTCTTGGCGCCCTTGGCTTCGCGCACCCGCTCGTCATTGGGCAGGTTGAAGGCGACGGTCTGGATCCCCGGCCTGGCTTCGCCGCCCGAACCGATCTGATCGACCACCGCGATCGGCGATTCAAAGCCGCGCTGGAAGTTCTTGTAGGTTTCGGGAACCGGGAGATTGGCCTCCATGTCACGCAGATATCGCTTGTATTTCTCCAGCGCGGCGGACGCGTCGGGGTTACGCAGCGTCACATAGGCTTCGAATGCGGTCTTCTGCCCATATAGCTCGTCACGATAGCTCTCATAAGGGCCGATGGTGATCTCGATCGGCGTGTCCTTGACGTCCATCCAGGCCAGTTCGGACTCGAAATAGTCATCGGTGCGAAAGGCCTTGGCACGTAGGGTCAGGAACGTCTTGAGGCTGGAATTGGAGGTGATGGCGGCCGCCTGCTCCAGCAATTTCGCTGCCGGTTCCAGCCACTGCGCATAGAATTTCGAATAAGGGATCGCGATCAGCTTCGCTCCCTGCCGCCGCACGACGGTGTAAGGGCTTAGCAGCGCTGCCTTCTCGTCCGGATGGGCCGCGATATAGGCATCGAGCTGCGCCTTGGTCAGATCGGCGGGATAAAGTCCGCCTCCCGCCGGATAGGTCTGCGCGCCCCAGAAGGTCGCATTATCGTTGAGCTTGTCCCACGGCCCCGCCATCAGGTCGAACATATCAAGCAGGAGTGCGCGGTCCTTGTCTTTGCTCGCCGCGAGTTCGCGGCGGGTCGAAGGATTGTCGGCACTATTCTGCACGAAATAGATGTCGGACATCCTGGCCGAAGCCTGGATCAGCAGATTGACCACCCGCCGCTCTTCCGCGTTCAGATAGCGCGTGTCGGGCCGCATGGTGATCCGGGCCATCTGGGCGCGGGTGGTCTTGACCATCTGGATCGTTTCGCGCGGCGGCGGCGCGGCCGCCGCAGGCATGGCAGCGGCGAGCAGCAGGCTGGTGAGGACGATGGTGCGCATAAGAGGAACCCTAGCGCCGGCAAATCTGCTGTCCAGTGCCGCTGGGTGGCTGGTTGCCGGCGATGAGGCCGATGCGGACCTGCCATGTGGTTGAGCGTGCCGGCATCGGCATTCGGTATCCGGCATGGAGCGGGACCGCCCAATCTCAGGCAAGAGCGTCCTTCAGCGGCTTCAGCCATGGTTCGTAATTGCGCCAGAAGGTCAGGCCGCCGCGGTCAATCCGTGTGCGGACCTGCAGGGCGCTCGGTGTATGCACCGGGCGCGGATTGGTGTGGAACGACAGGCAGTCGGAGGCGAAGGGAAGGGCGAGAGACGCTAGGAGGCGACGGATAACCGCTTCGAGATCGTCCACGATATCTTCGTAACGAACCGTGGCAATGCGCCCGGGGAGCGCAGCGTGGAAATGATCCATCGTGCGATCATAGCTGCGATATTGACGCCCCATATCTGGCAAGCTGGTGGGCGCCGGCGTATCGCGGTTGAAATAGGTCATGAAGCGGGACCAGCAGCAGGCCAGTGCGTCTCGCCGCACGTCGATAATATGGGCATCGGGCAAGATGAGGTGGATGAGGCCCGCAAGTTGCCAGTTCGAAGGCATCTTATCCGTGAAGCAAGGGCGGTTCGTCTCGCGCCGCCGCGCGACCATGTCGAGATAGAGGGTGGCGATCCGGGTCCGCTCCCCGTCCGTCAGCTCCGAGATGCACCGTGGCAGATCGGCATCGGGGATGTCGTTGCCGAGGCCAAGCCGCAACGCATTGCGCAGCGCGAACAACTCGCCCATGCCCTCGACCATCGGGTGGCTGGCGAGGATCTGCTCGACAAGCGTTGAGCCTGACCGCGGCATCCCGACGATGAAGATCGCGCCCGAGCCTTTGGGGCCGATCGGTTTTCGTCCTGCGAGGCAGGAGGCCGTCAAACGGCTTTCGGTTTCCCGGACGAAAATGTCCAATGCCTCGGCATCATAAGGGACGAGGGCGCCGCGCAACCGATTACCCTCTTCATAATGGTGGAAGGATTGCGCGTAGCGGCCGATGTCGCCCAGCGCCTTGCCGAGCGCGAAATGGAGTTGAACACGGCTGAGGCCATCGGCGGCGGGCAGGGCCTGCATCATGGTCGCTACATCGCCGATATCGAGCCGGACCGTTCGCATGTTGGCGAAACCCCACCAAGCGAAGCCGTTTGCGGGAGCGAAACGGAGCGAAGCGCGATAGGCGGTGACAGCATCATCAGAGCGCCCAACGGCCTTCAGAGCATGGGCATAGTTCATCAAGGGAATGGCGGCGTGGGGCTTATAGGCCAGCAACTGCTCGTGGACGGCGAGCGCTTCAGCCATGCGTCGCTCGCCGACGAGCAGTTCGGCCTTTAGCGACAAGGCCCAGAACGTCGCCGGTCGCTGGGCCAGGAGGGCATCGAGGATCGGTATGACTTCGCCGGCACGGTCGTGTGGGGCCAGCAGGGCGGCGAGGGCGAAGTAAGCCTGCGCGCTCTCTGGCGCGCGGCCGATCGTCTCTCGTAGGCTCTTTTCGGCGGGCACGTCAGGCAGGGGTGACGAAATCCGGTACAAATGCCGGGGTTTCTGATTGTAGCAGGGCAGGCGGATCGGCTGGCGCCAGCGGTTTTGCGGTCCAGGCCTCAGCCTGTTGTGCGAAATGACGTTGCAATAACGTGCCTTCTCCATCGCCAATGGCCGTATCGGTCACGCCCTCCACTAACCGGATCGCCCGCGGTGGCACGCCAAAGCGGGTGCGAAAGGCGCGCGAGAATTGTGCACTGCTGGTGAATCCCAATTCATAGGCCACTTCGGTGATCGACGGCGGGTGCGGACTCTTCACGGAGAGGCGTCGATACGCGAGGTCGAGCCGTCTGTCGCGTATTACCGTCGCGACCCCGCCCTCGCTGGCGAAGACCCGGTAGAGATGGGCGCGGGAAATCTGGAGCTGCTTCATCAGCGATGCCGGCCCCAGGTCCGGCCGGTCGAGCTGGGTGTCGATCATGTGCATGATATGCGTGCGTAGATTGCGTTCCTGGCTGGATTCTTCCGGCATGAAACGGCGCGCCCTGTCGGCGACGATCACTGTGATGAATTCGATGATCGCCGCCTCCGCAGCGACATCGCATGCACATAGATCAGTGGCTCTCTGCTGCATGTCTTGAAGCATCTGGCCGAGCATTCGGGTCAGCGGATCTTTCGCGCTCAGATGCAGGCCATGAATGCGCTGCCCGCCGACCGCCTTGTCGATCCGCTGACGTGGGATCGCCAGGGAAATGCGCTCGCCAGCTTGAGCATGGCTCGTATAGGGCCGGGCCAGATCGAACAGGCAGACATCGCCCGGACCAGCCGAAAAGCTGATTCCATCGCATTGAACCGAGCATTGTCCGGTGACGATGAAGTGCAGCAGATAATTGTCCAGTGCGCTATTTGCGATGGTCATGCTGCTGCGCACATGCCGCTGATCATTGAAACGAACCAGGGCGACCGTCAGCCCGCCAATCGACCGCACGAGGGCCGATCCCTGGATCTGGCCGTCGCTCTCCGCAGGGAAAGCATCATAGAGCGGCTGCACGACCGAGCGCCAAAAGCTGTTGCGCGAAGCCGGCTCGACCTGATCGGTCGAGAAGAAAATACCGTCAGTCATGCGCCCCATACTCCCATGCTCATAAATCAATATTAACAAAGCGTTAAATCATTGATTTGAAAAGAGGTTGAGACATTTTGCGAGAAGAAATGAGACGTTGGGGCAAGCCCCGGGGCGTGCCACATGCGAGGCTGTCCTGCCGCGGTATCAGGGTCTGCTGACCCGTCCGCATCCGGGTTGGGATTTGCCGTACACGGCATCACGCGAAGCGACCGGTGCTCTTCGATGAGTTGGCGGGCGGTTGGCGAAGGGGGACGAATGGAGACTATGACGGATCGGCACGGCCACGGCGCTCACCATGGTTCGAGGCGCCTGCTGTGCGGCACATCGATGGCCGCCCTGATGCTGATCGCGCTACCGACCATCGCGCTGGCCCAGGACCAGGACCGCTATTGGGATGCCAATGGAACTAGTGTCGGTAGTGGCGGAACGGGCAACTGGAATACATCGTCCAATATCTGGAGCCCCAGCGGCGATGGCGTGAGCGGTCCCTATATCGCGCCATGGACTAATGTCGTGCTCGACAATGCCATCTTCGGGGGAACGGCTGGGACCGTGACGCTCGCCGAGCCGATCCGCGTCCATGACATCGACTTCAGCGTGGGCGGCTATACACTCACCGGCGACAAGCTCACCCTCGATGGCGATGCGCCGACGATCACCGCGACAACCGGCACGACCATCATCCAATCAATCGTCGACGGATCGCAGGGGTTGATCAAGGCCGGGAATGGCACGCTCCGCCTTGAAGGGGCGAATCTGTTCGGCGGGAGCATCTCGCTCCTCGGCGGCGGTCTGTATGCCCTGACCGATGCCGGCCTTGGCGCAGCGGGTAATTCGATCACGACAGCGGCGGGCGCCAACGTCACGCTGCGGATCGACGGTAGCGCGACAAGCCGCTCGGTGGTCATCGGGGATGGCGGCACCTTGTCGGTCAGCGGCTCAGGAGTTGGTGGTGCGCTGATCAGCGGCAACGGCAACGTGAATGTGCTTGCCTCCAACACTACGGGCGGGATTGTCCGGTTCACCAACGATAGCAACAGCTATACCGGCACCACCAGGTTCAATGGGTGCAATGGCGTTTGCTCCGTCTATTTTTCGTCCATTGCCGACCTCGGCGAAGTGAGTTCGCTCGGTGCGCCGACTGATGCGGTTTCCGGCACGATCCTGTTCCAGCAATCGAGCCAATATTCGGATAGCGTCATCTATACGGGCGACGGCGATAGCTCGAACCGAAACTGGCAATTGAACGGTTCGGCTGCCATCATCCGCAACCAGGGCACCGGTGGGCTGACGATCACGGGCAATATCGATTCGTCCGGCGGCGGATCGTTCAACGCCGAAACGGCTGGTTTCAGCCTTCTGGGCATTCTCAGCGGCGTCAATTACAGCTTCAACGCCTCGTCGGGCCAGTCCATCACGCTCGCCGGCGCGAACACATTCACTGGGCAGGCTGCGATCGCCGGGCTGGTGCATGCGCCTGTGCTGGCCGATATCGGCGCCGCGAGTTCGCTTGGAGTTGGGTCCGACATTCTACTGAACAGCGGCACGCTGAGCTATACTGGTGCGGGTGGGAGCAGCAATCGGCTCTGGACCGCCAACGGCGTCAGCATGATCCTCAATGACGGGAGCGGAACCCTCTCGCTGACTGGTGATCTGGCTTTCAACCCGTCCAGCCCGGCGAGCGACAGCCTGACGCTGGGCGGCAGTTTTACGGGGGCAAGTCTCCTGTCCGGACGCATCTCGGGCAATGGCGATCTGATTGCCGACGGCGCGGGGACGTGGGTGCTGAGCGGTGCGAATACATTCGTCGGATCGGTCACGATCGAGAGCGGGACGCTTCAGGCCGGCAGTACCTCGGCATTTGGCGCAATGACTGGCCTGAGCGTCAATGGCGGCACGCTCGATCTGGGCGGATTCGACCTGACAACGCCGAATCTGGACGGGAGCGGCGGCGTCATTGCGCTCGGTGCCAATATGCTGACCGTGGACAGCGACGGGACCTCAAGCTTTGCTGGCGTCATCACCGGCAGCGGCGGTTTCGCGAAGGCCGGCTTGGGGGCGCTCACCCTCAGCGCCGCCAGCAGCTATACGGGCGACACATCGGTCGATGGCGGCACGCTCACGCTCGATTTTTCGGACTCCGCAGCCCCTGCCGCCAACATCATTGCCACAGCCTCCACGCTCAATCTGGCTGGCGGCACGCTCAATCTCGTCGGCGCCGATGATGTGGCCAATAGTCAGAGTTTCGATGGCCTGAATATCACGGTCGGAAACAATCGGGTCGCCGCGACGTCTGGCGCGGGCGGCAGCATGACCGTCGATTTCGGAACGATCACGCGCACGGGCGGCCTGGTCGATTTCGTGCTGCCGGCGAGCGGCAGTTTCACGACCGCCAGCACCAGCCTGGGCGGTTGGGCAACGGTCAATGGCAGTGATTACGCCAAGGTCGTGGGCGGCGTCATCACGGCATTCACGGCTGCCGATTATACTCAACAGGATGATGCCGCGAACTGGCTGGACGACCAGGTGGTCAGCGATGTCGGCGGCGCGGCAGATACGCCCTTTTTCAACACGGTCAGCGGGTCCAGGCAACTTGGCGGCCTGAAATATACGGCGGCGGCGGGCTCGACGGTGAACGTTGCTGCCGGCGAGCGGCTGGGCATTGACGGCACGATCATCGTCGCATCGTCGGTTGGCAATAGCGATCAGACCATCACCGGCGGGTCGCTCACCGGCGGAGTCGGGGGCAGCACGCTCGGCATTCTCCAGAATGGCGGGGGCCGTTTCACCATTGGCTCGACTATTGTCGACAATGGCGGGGCGACCGGGTTCACCAAGGGCGGCGAAGGCATCGTCAGGCTGGCCGGCGCCAACAGCTATA
>Ga0180219_1002158_pt1 | contig 11930 bp, 5 predicted proteins | sample eDN3rd30CBELigMG_FD_151338 | JGI IMG/M metagenome (GOLD analysis project Ga0180219, IMG submission 151338) | Enriched Miracle-Growth compost microbial communities from Emeryville, California, USA - eDNA 3rd pass 30_C BE-Lig MG (version 2)... ...
CACCAGATCATTGTCGTCGCGGATCGCCAGTTGTCGGTGCGGCAACAGCGCCGCCATGCCAAGCTGCGTGTAGCTCGGCAAAACCCCGATCATCGGCTTCAGTTCAGCATCGAACCGATTGAGCTTGCGTATCTCGCGCAGTGCCTCTTCGGCCACCTCATAGCGCAGCGCATCCGAGATAATGACAACGACCTTCTGATCCTTGCGCCGGTATTCAGCAGCCTGCCCCCGGTAGAAATCCACCTGACGGGGAAAGCCCGGGACCGCCCAGTCCGTGAGGCGAGCCACCTGATCCTGCCAGGCATCGTTCAGCTTCAGCACGAAGTTCGTGGTGTAGCGGTTCTCAACCGCCTCGTAGAGCGCGGATAGCAGCCCTGACTGCCCGCTTTTCTGCATGTGATAGATGAATTTGCGATAGAGCTGATCCAGCCGGAACCAGCTTGCGGAATAGCGCTTCACGCCATCGGACAGGCTGGTCATCGTCAGATCGGCCTCGGCCAGCGCCTGCTGAAACTCGGTCGCATAGCCAATGGCCTGATAGACATCCGCGTAGCGGCTATACCAATGGCTCTGACGGCGATCGCGTACCCATTTCAGCACATCAGTCGCGGGTAGGCTCTGCCGGGCAAGCCCCTTAACGATGGCGACAACGATCCTCCGGTCCACTTCCTCGAAATGATCATGCGGCATGAGGGTGCGAAAATCGCGGGAGGCCAGATCGTCCCTGATCTTCAGCACGCCCTGATAATCGCCCGACAGCTTCTCGAACGCCTCACCCCACCGGCGCGAGGCGCTCCAGCGGCGGAACATCAGCGCGGCATCGGTGTTCAGGGGGGCAGCTTCTCCCATGGCTCGCGCCCAGGCGCTGGAAAACAGCGTGATGGCGAAATCCTGAAAATCCGGTGCATCCGCCGCATAGCCATAACGCGCGGCCACGTCCTTCCAGAAGAACTCCGTCAGCCCGACCCGATCCATCAGCTTCAGCGCGTCATCACAGCCTTCGGCCAGTTCGGCCAGCAACGCCTCGATCACAGTATCGAGATCGCCATCCGCACCGGCGCAGACCGCCAGCATCTTGCGGCGGACATCGTTGGCGCTTTGCGAGGGCCGCTCGCGCTCAATCGCGCGCAGCACTTCCAGCCGCTTGCCGGAACGGTAAAATTCGGCGTGATCGCGGACGGCGGCTTCATACTTCGCCGGAATGCCAAGATCAGCCACCCAGATCGCCACTTGATCGGCGCGGAACACAGCGCTGGCCAGTTGCACATCCAGCAGCCAGTTCTCGGGCATCGGTGGCTCGGGGCCGTCCTTATAGAGCAGGAACCGCGCCTTCGGCTCCTGCCGTAACATGCGGTATTTCAGGCCGAATTCGTTGTTGGCGATCTCCACCTTGGTCACGCCGGGCAGGTCAACCGCATCGAACGCTGCGCGCAGATCGCGGGCGGCGTCATACCAGAAGACGATGCGATGGCCCTGATCCTCATAAAGGCGCATCAGGCCGGCGGTGATGCGGTCAGTCATCCGCAGCCTCCAGCCCCTTGATCGGCTTCAGCGCACCGGCGAACAGCGGATAGTTGCGCTTCACCCCGTCATCGAGATCGATGGCGATCTTCTGCTGCGCCATCGGATAGACGACTTCGCGCTCCCACTCGGTCAGCTCAGCGATTTGTTTGATGACCGTGGCTGTTTCCTTCTGCGCCTTGGTTTGCTGGGCGGGCGTGGCAGCAGGATCGACGGCCAGCTTTTCAAGCCGGGTGCGCTCCACCTCCAGCTTATGGATGAATTCGCGCACATATTGGTTCAGCACGACCGAGACGGTGTCGGGCCGATAGCGGTGCATATAGATCAGCGCGTTGAAGCTGCCCTTGGGGCTGGAGAACATCCAATAGATCGGGCGCTTCTTGTAGCGACGCACATGATAGTCGAAGAAGTCCCTGGTGAACCACTTGCGCAGATCCTTGCCGAGGGCGTCTTCGATGAAGGCGAGGTTTTCGCGGAACTTCGCCTCGCCGAAGGTGACGCGCAGGAAGTCGCGGGCGCGAGTGACGATGTCATCGGCGAACCAGTCAGCATCCAGCACCGGGATGACATTGTCGCGGTCGGGTGCAAAGCTGGGTTCCGGCACGCGCGCAAGATATTCCTCAATCCCTTCGCCCTGATTGGCGAGGATCAGGCCCGGCGCGTCGAGGCTGTAGCGTCCGAACATGCAGCCCACGGCATAGTGGAGGAATTCGGCCATCGTATCCTCGCGCAGCCGCGCCTCACGGGCCTCTTCCGTTCCCTTCACGCCATAGCGATAGGCCGGGTTGCATGTGATGGTAATTTCCTCGATCGGCACTTCGGGAGTGAGTTCGTCAGCTAAACCATAGGCGTCGATGAAGATGCGATTATTCTCTTCCTCCAGCCGCTGCATCTCATCGGTCATACCCTGCCAATAGGCGCGGAGGTTGGCATAGCTGGACGCCAGCGTGTCGGCCCGATGATCGGTTGAGAGCAGCGGCAGCGTGGTGAAATCCCAGGAGGCTTCGTAGGCGTCCCAATCAGATTTACCAATTTCAATCAGGCGCTGTGTACCTAATCGTAAGGTCTCCTCCAGCTCGTCGGAGCCGAACGTAACCGGCACTTTCGCCACTTGCGTGGTTTCAAAATTGAGCGTGGGTGAGAGCATCTTCAACACTTTACTGGAGTATTTCGAGTTCATCACCCCGACGAAGCACGGGATATTATCAATCTTATCAGGGAATAAGGTAACGCCAGCGATATCAAACACGGCACCAGGGGGTTGAAAACGAAACCCTGGTGTACCACTCGAAACCTTCGTCCACGTCACACCAGGCTGAAAATAATTGTTCTGGTTCCAACATTTGGAGTTATTAGCTGTAATCTTCCCCTCGGCTAGGTCACGTTTCTTTCTTTCCTTGATTGCGGCGCCGTCATCGCGCCACTCGACGACCGTTTCCTGGTTCCCGTACCACTTTCGGAATGTCCCGCCTTTGTTGTATGGAAACCAGTTTGCGCCACTATTTTTTGCGTCTTCACGGCTATTGGCTCTAAAATTTGAGTGAGAAAGGCTCACTTCAAACCAACGCCTCAAGAACTGATCGTTATCGCCAGTCTGCATGCCTGCGAGTGTCAACGCCGTTTCTGAGGCGGTTGGAAAATCCACAAACGTTTTGAAAAAACTGTCAGTTGCCCAGTAGACAATTGGGCTACCGGGTATTTGCGAGAATTGCCGGTCATGCACATAAAATATGATTTCTCGGGCCGCGCCTGACGCGGCATCACGAAGCATTTTTGATTTTTCAGCTTCATTTTTGCCATCCGTCAGACGAACGTAGCATCCAACGAACTTCTCAAGGCGATGGTTTTGGATGACAAATGCAGTGGTAGACACCACCGCCCCTCCAATTGAATCAAAACCTCTTTCGCCGACATGCGCCATCGACAGAAACGTAGTCTGACTAAGAAATGCGCTCCTGAGATTTTCATATGTTCCCAAGAACATCCAAGATTGCATATTTATCATGGCGAGAACGCCATTCACCTGAGTAAGAATCAATCCTCGCTCCATAAACATTGCGAAGAGATCCGCTTTGCTTGCAGCGAAGTTCTTTCCAGCCCAACTCTTCAAAGAAGCATTCATTCCCTTCCCACCCATATACGGCGGGTTAGCCACCACGACGTGATATTTCGGCGACAGCGCCTCCGCCATCCGGAGCAAGGCCACGACGCGCGCCTGCACCTCCTTCAGCAACAGGTCGGAACCGAAATCCCGCACCGCTACCGCCCGCAGCGTCTCGGCCGGATCGCGCAGCTTCGGCACGATCAGCGAGCCGAAATTCTTAGCCTGCTCGAACTGCGCCAGCGTCTCGCGCAACTCATCGGTGAACAGATCCTTGCCCACCACGGCGGCCACGTCCTGCATTTCGGCAGGGGTGAAGCGCACGTCTTGCAGCACAACGATGTCGGGCTTTGCCTCCATCCGCAGGAAGCGCCGCCGACCCAGCTTCGCCGCCGCTTTCATCGACAGTGCGAAGGCCGCCAAGGCGCCTGCGCGGTCGTCAATCTCGATGCCGGTCAGGTTGTGCTGCAGGATAAGGCCGGGGATCTCGGCTGCGTCATGGCCTTCCTCGGCATAGATTTCATAGAGCAGGTCAAACGCATAAGTCAGCATATGGCCCGAGCCGCAGGCCGGATCGCAGATGCGGATTTCCTCGGGCCGGGTGATCTTCAGGAAATCCGTTTCCGGATCTTCCGGCGCGATGTAATAATCCATCTTCGCCGCCAGCTTCGATTGCGGACGGTTCAGCAGCCACAGCCGCCCCAGCGAGTTTTCCACCAGATAGCGGACGATCCAATGCGGGGTGAACAGCTGCGTCGCGGCGGGGATATTCTCCGCCGTGATCTTCTGGTTCTTCTTCAGGCCTGCAAAGACCTGATCCTTCTTCTCGCTGATATAGAACTGGTACAGCCAGCCGATGATCTCGACATCCTGGCAGGCCTCTTCCGTCATCACCTCGCGCAGGCGGGCAAGGATGCTGTCCGGCGACAGAAGATCGTCGGGTATCAGCAGTTCGGTGTAATCCTCGGCCCGGTCGAGCATATCGGCGCGCTCGAACATATAAGGCATGGCGCCATGCCATTCGTTGCAGGCATGGATCAGCAGCAACCGATAGGCTTCGGCCTGCCCGTCATGGGCGGGGCGCGTTCCGTTCAGATATTCGGCGATCTCGGGCCGGGCACGATCCGGCAGGTTGCCCGCCATCGCCTCCGCCAACATCTCGGGCCGGGTGGCGCCATCGGCGGGCGAGACGACACGCGGGTTGGTCAGGCCCGTGACGTCCATGAAACGCAGCGCGGTGAAGCGGTTGAACCAGGTATAAGCGGCCTGCTCGATGACATGGGCGCGGTTGCTTTTGGCGGCGGCCTCCAGCTTCGCAATCGCCTTGGGATGCTCGCGGCGTGCCGCCGCGCCCGCGGCCAGCAGCATGTCCAGCCGGGCAGTGACCTGATCGATCAATAGGTTGCGTGCGCTTTGCGCAAATTTCTTCAGGGCGTTGGTATCCATCAGACAATCACTTTCTTGCCCGCGCCGATCTCGGCCAGCAGGGTCTTTTTCATCTCATCAAGGTAGCGGGTCACATCGTCCTCATCTTCGAGATAGGTTTTCGCGAAGTGGACGGTGATTGACTGGGCCTTGATATATTGCGGCTTTGGCTGTGTCGGCGGTACGTATGGCGCGGGCTGAGGTTCGACTACGCCACCGGCAGGTTGGGGCTGAGGCGCGGGAATCGGTGCTGGTGCAGGCATCAGCTCCGCAATGCGCGTCAGCGTGTCTGCCAGAAGGTTGGAGCGCACCTCGGTCGCCAGATTGCGCAAGGCCGGGATCAGGCTCTGTGCGGCAAGGCCCGATTTCCGCGCAGCAAGCTCTTCGCGAATGCGTGCCTGCTGCTCGGGCGGCAGTGCGCCAAACTCCGAAGTCTGGGCGACTTTTTCGACTACCTCGTCAATCGCTGTGATGACAGCGGTGCGCTCAGCCAGAACGGTTTGCTCGATACGCTCCTTCAGGGCGTAGAAATCCGCTTTCAGTTCCTGAATTGCGGTGCCCTTGAAACACTGCGGATCGGCCAGCGCTTGACGCAACATGTCGGCGGCAGAATCCTCGGCGAAGGTGACGTTCTGATCCTGCGCCGTAAGGAAAGCGCGCACCTCGTCATAGATGCCCTTCTGCGGTCCGGACATGAAACTACGGATCTTGTCGAGGATATCATCCTTGGCATCCAGCAGCTGATCTTCCTGCCCAACCGGGCCGGTAATGAACCAGGTCGCCGACTGATCACGCATGCTGTCGAGTAGAGTCCGCAGAGGATCGAGAGCTGCAATAAAGGGGTAGCCGGTCGACTGCCGGCCAAGACCCTCCAGTTCACTGGTCAGCTTGCGCAACTGGGCCTGCCACTCCGACCCAAGGCTGCGCGCGTCATTGCCCGAGGCGGGCAGATCGAACAGTGCCTGAAACAGCTCGCGCGATTTGCGGATCTGGGGGCCGGTGAACTCGATCTGCGGGGAAAGCAGAATATTGCCAAGGGCATGACTGTTGCGCAGCCCCTGCACCAGCGCATCCCCTTCCAGCAAAGCACTGTCGGCCCGAGCCTCAAGCTTGCCGCGCGCGACAAGGCTCGCAGTCAGACACAGCACCGCAATGGACGGCCAGCCATAAGGTTTGGCGCCAAACTTCTCGACCAGAGCCTTGACCGAGACCCTCGTCCCAAGGCGCATCTGGGCCTGAGCGTGATTCAGAACGTCCTGTTCGGCTTCGGTCAGGCCGCTGCCTTCGCCGCCGAAAAGCCCGCCATCGATACGGCCGGCACGCCCAAGATCGGCTTCGGTGTAGGTGGCGCCGCGCAGCACAGGCAGGCTGGTATAGACCTTGTCGACCAGGACCTGGAAACCTTTGACCAGCCGCTCCTGCGGGTCTTCCCCTCCGATTTCCAGCTCGGCTCCGCGCACGAACAGCCGGGCATCTGCGATCAGAGTGCGGAGACGCTGCACCAGTTCCTTTTCGCGCCGCGTATTCTGATCACGCTTTTCCGCAATGATACGATCTCGGCCGGGCTGAGCGTCACCGCTGGTGACCTGACGGGCAAATTTTACGGTCTGGAGCCAGAGGATGAGATCGCGCGTGAAGCGCACATCACGTCCCAACAGGACAACCATCTCATCGCTTGCCATGCTGTTCGAACGAACCACATCCGGCGCGTCGGAATCGTCGCTGAAGGGCGAGACGATGTTCACCGAAAGCTCATGCTCCCGGTTCAGGCTGTGCCCGTCGAGCTTGCGGGTAAAAGCATAGTCCACACCGGTGCCGGCATGCTTGATCTTGCCGTGACGGAGGATCGCTCCAAACGCCAGTTCATCGAGCTGTCGTTCGATTTCGGCGGGATCGACGGCAATTGCCTTGATCTCGGCCTCGACGTCCTTTTCCTCATTGGTGAGGAATTCATAGACTTCGCCATTGCGCTGGATCAGCGTCTGACGTTCCAGAAGCGACAAAGCCTCTTCGATATTGCGGCGCTGCTCGGTCTGGTTCGCCTCGAACCGGGATAACATGAGGATCGAGATATTACGGGCGGTCGGTTTGAATTCCTTGACGTATTTCACCAGGAACAGCACCTTCAACACCCGCACAGCGAAATCATCGCCAAGGTTCTTTTCGGCCAGTTGGATCGACTGCTGGACCGATGATTTCAGAGCGGTACGGATCCCTTCGAACATCAGATCAAAGGTCGCAAGGCCTCCGACGGGCGTATCTGCCAGCCGTTTTGCGACCTCCTGAAACACCCCCAGCATCGAGCGTTCACCGACCGAGCTGTGCTTGCCCTCGAATGCGTTATGCTGCGAGAGACCCATGATCGCACGCTGGAACAGATCATACTGGTAGTTCGGAAACGGGTAGCTCGCGACGAACTGCTCCTTTCTGGAGAAGTTCTTGAACTTGAATGAATTATCGCCGAAATCGAACAGAGTGCGCAGGTTGTTTTCCTCAGCATCGTAAAGATTGCCAAGAGTAATCTGGCCTGCCTCGGTCTTGGCCAGAAGGCGGCGCTGAATGACTTCGGCCACATCCTGAGAGTTCAGCGGCATTCGGTTGGCGAAGCGCGCCTGGATTTTCGAGAAGTCGTTTTCCTGCTGCGCGGTCAAATCACCGATAACCGAACCCATGTCCTGCTGGGCGGTGACAACGATCCATGCCTGTCCCTTGCACTTCGTGTTCAGGCTTTCGGCAATGGTCTGCAGGTTCGTCATCAGTTTGACGTTGTCGGCGATATACTGCCCCACCTCATCGACGAAGAAGTTCAGCCTGAACTTTGGCCCCTGCGCATCGATCCACGACTTCACCATATTGGCGAAATCCTCGATCGAGACCTTCGTATCCTTGCGATACTGGCCAAGAACGTCCTGCACCTCATCGCCCGTGACCTGCGAAAAAGCCGCAGCAATGTGCTTGCCTTCCATCAGCGCCTGTTCACGCCCACGCTCCCAGGGCTTGCCAGAAGACTGCGAAAAGGCCGTTTTGAAAGCATCAAGCTTGCCGCGGCTATCCAGATCACGCTCGAACTGTGCGATATGCGGGAGCTTGCCGTAGTAGCCGCACATCTCGTCAAAGACCTTCTGGAAGACGGCCAGAAGAGCATCGACATCCGTCTTCGAGATCACATCCGCCTTCTGGTCGATATTGAACAGCACCGACCGAGAAGGGATGGAAACCGCCTTGCGCAAGGCTCCCGCCAACATCGGATTGCCCGCAAGCTTGCGTTCAAAGATCTCAACGGCGCGCTGCCCCTCGATCTCGTCGTTCTCCAGCAAAAGAGCGAGCATCTTCAGCAGGTGAGATTTACCAGATCCGAAGAAGCCGGAAATCCACACGCCATTCGCGGTATCGTAATTGTTGTAGGCGTCGAGGAATTGCTCCAGCCGGGCACCAATCTCGTTGGTGATGACATATTCATCGAGCTCGGTCAGGAGGCTGCCCATGTCATCAGCCTTGATCACCCCATCGATCGAACGGTCGACCGGTTTGGCGAAGATATCACGCAGAAGAGTAGCCATCGGTCAGACCTCGTAATTCATGATGTTGAACGCGCGGTAGTATTTGTCGTCGTGCAACAAGCCAAACAATTCTAGTGAGGCCCCCGTCGCCAACGCATGGGTATACTTCCCCGGAAAGAACATGATCGTCGGTCGGTCCTTCGCGGTGCTTTGCAAGTTGTTGAGCACGTTGTGCGACCGCAGGAAGGGGTAAACCTCGCCGACACCTGACACGAAGATCACATCATGTGGAATTTCTTCGATCTGGCGCGCGATCTCCGGAATGAGATGCGCCTGCGGGTCCAGAACGCCTTGCAAGAGTTCCTTGAGCTCCGCCTTCTCCGTCTCGGCTTCGACCTCAAGAATTTGCTCAAAGATTCCGCGATTCTCAAGGATCGTGAGAGAAAGATCATAAAGGTCGATATCAAGCACGCGGACACCGGCGTGCCCTAACCGGGCGATCAGATCCTCGCGATCCTCGCCCAGGCTCATCCCGTCTTCAGCATCAAAAGCGCAGATGAAAAAGGGAACTTCGTTGCCCAGTCCTTGCTTTTGCAAGAACCGTTCACTGGAAATTACCCTAAACAGGTGCTCGGCGCGGTCGCGCCGATCAATTTTCGTGCCCAAAATTACCCCCCATTTCCGGGAAAGACCCGCAAATCCGCCGGATTATTCACCTCAATCAGCCGCTTCATGCGCCCCGACAACCAAATCAGCTGAATTCTGCCCTCAATGCTTCTCAATCCGGCTTCACGCAAAATCCGAAACAGGACCTGACGCAATTTCACACAGGTTGAAGCTGAAAGCTCAGCGAGACCAGGATCACTCTCGGCTTTCTCTGCAAAAAAGCGGTCGAAAACCTCATGGCCTAGGTCAAGCCGCCAAGATTGATAGCGCTCGTTGATCACCTCGACAGCGAATTCGTATACAAAGCGATAGGTCCGGCAAATCGCCAGCCACACCATCGCCTGCTGCTCAACCCGGTCAGCCTTTGCCGACAGGTAATCGCGCTCGTCATCCGAGAGATGACTTACCCGATCGTACACTTCACGAAGCGCGCGGGTTTGCGAGGTCAGTTTGGGCAAGGATGACGTGCCTTGGGCCAGCAAGCGCTCACGAGCAGAGGACCAGCTCTCGCCGCGTTGATAGCTTTGCGCAATCGCGAGGCTCTCATTGAGCATAAGCCCCCCCACGCTGAAAGACATCCGGTATTTCTGTACGGCAGACATCATCGGCGCACGGCTCCGCTTGTTACCTCGGCCACATCAAACTCATGCTGCGCACGCTCGAGGGCGGTGGCAACCTCGCGTTCATCCGCCGCAACGATATGCTGGGTCCAAGGGTCTCGCAGCCTTGCCCCTTCAAGAAGCCCCAGCCGCTTGAGTACATAAAACAGCATGGCATAGCGAACTGTGATTACAGCGCGCCCATCCACCATATTGTAATCCTTTTCGACCACGGCCTGCTGACCGGCGGACAATTCGGGGTGCGGCACAATGACGATGTCGAATGATTCTTGCCACAGCCTGTCCTGAGCCGCTCCGGCACCGGGCTCACCGAACTCGCCGTATCCAAGGACGCGCGAAAGCAGGAAATCCTTAAACCGCGCCGTTTCATGGCACCAGGCCCGAACATGCCAGCGTAGACCATCAAAGCCAAAGGCATGGGGGGTGATCCGCCGCCATGCCGGATCGGGTCGATCGCGGTTCATGGATTGGTAGTGAAGCTTGAGCGACCTTTCATCCCGCACTGCCGCCAGAACTGAACGCAGAACTTCGGTATCGATCTTGCGGCGCAAAGTAAGTGCGATATCCATGTCAGGCGGGGTCGAAAGCCAGTTCGAGCCTGGGTCGGCGAAACCTTCCGCCATCGAGCGCAGCCGCATGAGATAGGCATCCGGGTCCGGATCAAGGAACACCGGTCGAAATTCCGGCCCGGCTACGTAGCGACGAGCGCTTTTGTCATAGACCGCGTTCAGCGGCGCCCGCTCCTGATAATGGGTCAAGTCCTTTGAGGCCTGCGGAACCGAAACGCCAAACGTATCGATAAGGTCAGAGCGATTGACACCCCCCTCCCAGAACAGGCGGAATTCGATGAACTCCAACCGCCTCTCGACACCCCATTTCAACATTGTTCGTCCCATCGCTCTCACGAGGATATAAAATATATGGCCAGCCTTGTAATGCCCGTATAGTTTCTATTCTGACATGTATCCAACTGTCAAGTTTTGGGGGGACCTGATGCGAATTCTGCACACTGCTAGACTGGCACATCGGTCAAACGCTAAATTGCTGTTCGCGCGAGTATGAGCATCAGGTTTTTTGACGCTCTGCGAGGTGTGATTATCACAGAGGGGTGTCGACGTGCTCCTGATTGCCGGCGACGTGTTCGATGGCATCAATCCCTCATGATCCGGCGCAGCGACTTGAAACCCCCAGATTCCATAAAGAATTGAAAGCGGAGTCATTTGCAAAGCGCAGCGCTGGCTGCTTGTAGTTCCTCTGCGCATCAGTGCTTCGTATTATAGACCCGAGGAAGTCGAAGGCGCGGTGGTATTTCACAATTATGGGATCGCTTTATCGGGGCTTGCGCCAAGGCCCAACCGATTCCTGTTATACTTATAGCGTTATTGGCTCTGATTACGCTCGCCTTGGTCCAATTCATTGATTTTGCTTCTCAGCGTGTCTGAGAATTGCCGCTGTCAGGGTGCCTTGCGCATAATCCTATGTCGTAATGAAGTGATTGAGAGTTTGCAGACTAGCTCGGATCAGCATTTCAGTTTCATGAGCTGTGTTTTCTTTCAATTCCCGTTCAAAGTCAGTGTTTGAGAACAAAGCGCAATAACTCCAGTAGCGATGTGAGAGCCTGTTCCAAAAAGGGTTGAGCGATTACAGTAGGTTATGATTCAATCGGATTGCTTACATTCGATGGAGATCACAATGGCCTGGACAGTAACCGCTCGCCGCCACTATGTACGACGCAATTCGCGCTATGCAACTGATTTAACGGATGCGGAATGGTCAGTGATCGAACCGCTGATGCCTTCGCCCAGATACCTTGGTCGCCCTCGCAAAACGGATCTGCGTGAGGTGGTAAACGCGCTTCTTTATATCGCATCTTCTGGCGGTGCGTGGCGGCTTCTGCCAACCGATTTCCCACCATTCTCGACGGTACAGAAATACTTCTACCGCTGGCGCGATGAAGGCTTGCTGCGTACCATCAACAACACGCTTGTGATGCTGGCGCGTGAGCAGGCTGACAGGCAGCCCAGTCCAACGGCTGGCGTCATCGACAGCCAGTCAGTTAGAACCACAGAAAGTGGCGGAATACGGGGCTTTGACGCG
>Ga0180219_1002159_pt1 | contig 11930 bp, 7 predicted proteins | sample eDN3rd30CBELigMG_FD_151338 | JGI IMG/M metagenome (GOLD analysis project Ga0180219, IMG submission 151338) | Enriched Miracle-Growth compost microbial communities from Emeryville, California, USA - eDNA 3rd pass 30_C BE-Lig MG (version 2)... ...
GCTGACGCCGTCGCAGGCGCGCGCCGTTGACGACATCGTCAACGATCTGGCTCTGCCGCGCCGCATGCTGCGGCTGCTGCAAGGCGACGTCGGCTCCGGCAAGACGGTGGTGGCGCTGATCGCGGCGGCCACCGTGATCGAGGCCGGCCGGCAGGCGGCGCTGATGGCGCCGACCGAAATCCTGGCGCGCCAGCACTACAACACCATCGCGCCGCTCGCCGCCGCCGCCAATCTGCGCATCGCCATCCTCACCGGCCGTGATCGCGGCAAGGAGCGGCGCGAGACGCTGGAGCGGCTCGCCATCGGCGATATCGATCTTATCGTCGGCACGCATGCGCTGTTTCAGGACGACGTCGCGTTCAAGGACCTGGCGCTCGCCATCGTCGACGAGCAGCACCGCTTCGGCGTGCATCAGCGGCTGGCGCTGACGCAGAAGGGCGAGGCCGTCGACGTGCTGGTACTGACCGCGACGCCGATCCCGCGCACGCTGGTGCTGACCTTCTTCGGCGACATGGATGTGTCGGAGTTGCGGGAAAAGCCGGCCGGCCGCCAGCCGGTCGATACGCGCACCATCGACCTCGAACGGCTGTCGGAGGTCGAGGATGCGGTGGGCCGCGCGATCCGCGACGGCCGGCGCTGCTATTGGGTGTGCCCGCTGGTCGAGGAATCGGAGAACAGCGACCTTGCGGCGGCGCAGGCGCGCTACGAGACGCTCAAGGCGCGCTTCGGCGCCGCCGTCGATCTCGTCCACGGCAAGATGAAGGCGGCCGACAAGGACGCGGCGATGGCGCGCTTTGCCGCCGGCGAGACGCAGGTGCTGGTGGCGACGACGGTGATCGAGGTCGGCGTCGACGTGCCGGAAGCGACCGTCATGGTGATCGAGCACGCCGAACGCTTCGGTCTGTCGCAACTGCATCAGTTGCGCGGCCGCGTCGGTCGCGGCAGCGGGCGCTCCATCTGCCTGCTGCTCTATCGCGGGCCGCTCGGCGAGACGGCGAAGGCGCGGCTCGCCATCCTGCGCGACAGCGAGGACGGTTTCCGCATCGCCGAGGAAGACCTGCGGCTGCGCGGCGAAGGCGATCTGCTCGGCACCCGCCAGAGCGGCGTGCCGGGTTTCCGTATCGCGCGCCTGCAAGTCCACGGCGCGCTGCTGGCGCCGGCGCGCGACGACGCGGCGCTGATCCTGCAACGCGACCCGGCGCTGGCGACGCCGCGCGGACAGGCGCTGCGCCACCTGCTCTATCTGTTCGAGCAGGACGAGGCGATCAGGCTGCTGCGCGCGGGATAAGAAGAACGGGGCGCCGTCTATGGCAGCGCCGCCTCGGTCTTGTTGCTGGTGTTATCGCCCGCCGCACCGTTGGCCGTGCCGTTGACCGAACCATTCGCCTTGTCGCGGGCGGCGGCCTGCGCGGCGCGCGCCTGCGCCGCGAGCGCGGCGAGCTTGGCCTGATCGTTGGCCGGCGTGCCGCCGGCCATGCCCGCCGACATCAGCAGCGTCATCGCGGTTTCCACCGGCAGGTCGATCAGGATCAGCTTGGAGCGCGGAATGTAGAAATAGAATCCGGTCGTCGGGTTCGGCGAGCAGGCGAGGAACGCCGAGACGTGCTCGCCCTCCGGCAGTCCGGCGATGACATCCTGACTCGGCGGCTGCGACAGGAACACCAGCGACCACAGGCCCGGCGCCGGAAACTCGACCAGCGCCACCTGCCGGAAGCTCGAACCGGATTTCGAGAACAGCGTCTCGAAAATCTGTTTCATCGTGCGGTAGACCGGCCGCACGATCGGCATGCGGGTGACGATCGCCTCGCCGAATTCGACCAGCTTGCGGCCGACGAGGTTGGCGGTGAGGAAGCCGAGCAGCGTCAGCGCGACGACGGCAATAATCAGGCCGGTGCCGGGAATATGGACCGGCACATAGGTTTCCAGTTGCAGCGCCGGCGGCATGAACGGCCGCACCAGCGCGTCGACCCAGTTGATGAACCACCAGGCGAGATAGGCGGTGACGAAGATCGGCCCGGCGACGATCAGGCCGGTGAGGAAATAGGTGCGCAGGCGCGAGCCGATGCCGGTATGCGGTACGGGCTCGGTTTCGGGAACCGGCGGAATGATCTGTTCCACGTCGTTCTTCATGTCGCGATCCATATCGCCAGTCTATTCCACCGTGACGGATTTCGCGAGGTTGCGCGGCTGATCGACGTCGGTGCCCATCACCGCCGCCGTATGATAGGCGAGAAGCTGGATCGGCACCGCATAGACCAGCGGCGTCACCGACAGCGGCATTTCCGGCATGGTCAGCGTCACCAGCGATTCGGTCGCCGCCTCCTCGACGCCTTTCGGATCGGAGATCAGAATGATGCGGCCGCCGCGCGCCGCCACCTCCTGCATGTTGGAGACGGTCTTCTCGAACACCGCCGGCGGCCGGTCAGGGCGCCGCGACAGTTCGACCATGTTGGCAAGGTTCGCTTTGGTCGCCTCGAAGCCCTGATCGTAGGGCGCGATGACGACGACCGGCACGGTCTCGTCGATCAGCGCGATCGGCCCGTGCTTGAGTTCGCCCGCCGCATAGCCCTCGGCGTGGATATAGGAGATTTCCTTGAGCTTGAGCGCGCCTTCGAGCGCGATCGGGTAGCTAGTGCCGCGGCCGAGATAGAGCGCGTCGCGGCATTTCGACAGGCTCTGCGCCACCTCCTCGATCTGCGGTTCGAGCGATAGCGCCGCCGACATGTGGCGCGGCGTCTCGATCAGCGCGCGCACCAGCGTCCGCTCGTCCTCGCGCGAGAGCACGCCGCGCGCGCGGCCGGCGGCCACGGCGAGGCAGGCGAGCACCGCGAGCTGGCAGGTGAAGGCCTTGGTCGAGGCGACGCCGATCTCCGGTCCGGCGAGCGTCGGCATCACCATGTCGCTCTCGCGGGCGATGGTCGAGGTCGGCACGTTGACCACGGAAAGAACGTGCTGCTTGTGCTCCTTGGCATAGCGCAGCGAGGCGAGCGTGTCGGCGGTCTCGCCCGACTGCGACACGAACACCGCGAGATTACCGGGATCGAGCGGCACGTCGCGATAGCGAAACTCGGAGGCGACATCGATCTCGACCGGCAGGCGGGCGAAACGCTCGAACCAGTACTTGCCGACCAGCCCGGCGTAATAGGCGGTGCCGCAGGCGGCCAGCGACACCCGCTTGAGATCGCAGAAATCGAACGGCAGCGCGCCCGGCAGCACGATCTCCTCGTTCGTCATGTCGATGTAATGGGCGAGCGTGTGGCCGACGACCTCTGGCTGCTCGTGGATCTCCTTGGCCATGAAATGCTTGTGGTTGCCCTTGTCGATCAGCGCCGCAGACGCCTGCGTCTTGATGACCGGCCGCTCGACGGGAGCCCCCGTCGCGTCATGCACCGTGACGCCGTCATGGGTGAGCACCGCCCAGTCGCCGTCGTCGAGATAGCTGACCCGGTCGGTGAACGGCGCCAACGCGATGGCGTCGGAGCCGAGATACATCCGTCCCTCGCCGTAGCCGACGGCGAGCGGCGAGCCGCGCCGGGCGCCGATCATCAGGTCGGTCTCGCCGGCAAACAGGAAGGCGAGCGCGAAGGCGCCGCGCAACTGCCCGAGCGTCGCCGCCACCGCCTCGACCGGCGACTTGCCGCGCCGCATCTCCTGCGTCACCAGATGCACCACGACCTCGGTATCGGTGTCGCTGCCGAACACCGCGCCGCCGGCGGCCAGCGCCTCGCGCAGCTCGCGGAAGTTCTCGATGATGCCGTTGTGCACCACCGCCACCTTGTCGGTCGCGTGCGGGTGCGCGTTGTTCTCGGTCGGCTTGCCGTGCGTTGCCCAGCGCGTATGGCCGATACCGACGCTGCCGAGAAGCGGCTCGCGGTCGAGGCGGCCTTCGAGCGCCTTGAGCTTGCCTTCGGCGCGGCGGCGCGTCAGCGTGCCGCCGTTCTCCAGGGTGGCGATGCCGGCGGAATCGTAGCCGCGATATTCGAGACGCTTGAGCGCCTCGACAAGCTGGCCCGCCACCGGCTCACGGCCGAGAATGCCGACAATCCCGCACATCGTTGCGATAACCCCTGAACCTTGAACGAGCGGCGGCGTGAGCGGCCGCGATTCTGGCATCTCCCCGCTTCCAGCGAAATTGGAAGAAGCAGGGACAAGCTTTTATTCTAGCACGCCTTCTTGACGAAAGTCCGCAGCCGGAGCGACGTCGGAGAGCCTATAGCCGAGGCAGCCGCTGGCGCGGAAATCACAAGCCGTTGCAGCGTATGTCATGCGACAGGCACCTGCATAAAGGACGTAGCATAAAGGATGCCAAAAGCGGCCGCGCGCCGTCCTACGGCTTTTTCTTCTTCTTCAGTTCGTTAAGGCTGCGCAAACGCGCCGCGCCGCCATCCTTGACGACCTGCTGCCCGCGGCCGATGGCGAGCGCATCGGCGGGCACGTCCCTGGTGATGACCGAGCCGGAGCCGACATAGGCGCCGGCGCCGATCGATACCGGCGCCACCAGCGCCGAATTGGAGCCGATGAAGGCGCGCTCGCCGATCTCGGTTCGGTGCTTGCCGGCGCCGTCGTAATTGCAGGTGATGGTGCCGGCCCCGACATTGGCGCCGGCGCCGACGCTGGCGTCGCCGATATAAGCGAGATGGTTGGCCTTGGCGCCGGCGCCGAAGGTCGCCGCCTTCACCTCGACGAAATTGCCGACCCGCGCACCCTCGCCGAGGTCGGCGCCCGGCCGCAACCGGGCGAACGGGCCGACCGAAACGCCCTTGCCGACCCGCGCGCCGGCAAGATGCGAGAACGCATGGATCACCGCGCCGTCCTCGACGGTGACGCCCGGCCCGAACACCACATAGGGTTCGACCACGACATCGGCGCCGAACCGGGTGTCGGCGCTCAGATAGACCGTCTCCGGCGCCACCAGGGTCACGCCGGCGTCGAGCGCCGCCCGGCGCAGCCGCTGCTGCAACACCGCTTCCGCCTCCGCGAGTTGCGCCTTGGTGTTGATGCCGCGCACGTCGTCCTCCTCGGCTTCGACCACCGCCGTCCTGAGCCCCATGTCGCGGGCGATGGCGACGGCGTCGGTGAGATAGAATTCGCGTTTGCGATTGGCGTCGGTGATGCGGTCGAGAATGGCGAGCGCGCTCGCTCCGGCAAACGCCATCAGCCCGCCGTTGCACAGCGCGATGGCGCGCTCGGCGGCGCTCGCCTCCTGATCCTCGCGGATCGCGACCAGCGTGTCGCCCTCCACCACCAGCCGGCCGTAGCCGGACGGATCGGCCGGGCGGAAACCGAGCACCGCGACGGCGGCGCCCGCGGCAAGCGGCGCGCGCATCGCCCGCAGCACGTCCGGCCGCAACAGCGGCGTGTCGCCGAAGACGACGAGGATATCGTCGGCGCCGGCGGCGATCGCTTCGCGCGCCATCAGCACGGCGTGCGCGGTGCCGCGCCGCTCGGCCTGCTCGACGATCAGCGCGCCGGGGGCGATCCGCCGCGCCTCGGCCGCGACCGCCTCGCGTTCGGGCGCGATCACCACGGCAACCCTGTCGCTGCCGGCCGCGGCGACGGCACAGAGCGCATGGCCGAGCAGCGAGCGCCCGCCGATCTCGTGCAGGACCTTGGGTTTCGCCGAGCGCATGCGGGTGCCCTCGCCGGCGGCAAGCACGACGGCCAGGCAGGAGCGTGAGGCGGCGGATCGGGGATGGGGCGAATTCATGTGACGCTCGTTCATGCGACGCTCATAGCCGAGCCGGCCGTCCGGCAAAAGCCCGGCCGCTGCCGCCGGCGCGAATCTGGTAGCCTCCGACGGCCTTCCGAGACGATATCGAGAACGATGGCCAGACCGCCGATCAAGACGCCTGCCAAAGCGTCCGCAAAGACGCCCGATATGCAGCAACTGGACCGCTCGCTGCGCAGCGCCGCGCCCGAGGTCGGCGGCCAGACGCGGGCGATGCCGCCGTCGCCCGCCGCGCCCGACCGGCCGAGCCTGATGACGCTGCTGCGTCTCAGCGGCTGGGGCTTCGGCATGGCGCTGGCGCTCGGCCTGGCGATGGCGGTCGCGCGCACCGACCGCGGCATGGAGCGGCTCGAGCAGGTGTTCGCCGGGCTCAACGCCAAGCCCGCCCCGCAAGTGACAGCGCAGCAAGTGGCGGCGCGCACCGCGCCCGACCCGCTGATCGAAACGCGCCGCCTCGCCGCGCAGGTTGCCGCGCAAGTCGAGGGGCTCAAAGCCGACCGCGAGCGGCTGGTAAGCCGCGTCGCGGCGCTGGAGCGCAATCTCGACGACGTCACCGGCTCGGTGCAGCGCACCGTAGCGCGGATCGACGCGGATCGCGCCATCGCCGAGGCGGCCGGCGGCGACAACCGCGACGATCCCGCCACAACGGCAGCAACGGCGAAAGCTCCCCGCACGGCGCTGCGCGAACTGACGCCGCTGCCGCGCCCGGTGCCGTCGCCGCCGGAGGTTGCGCAAGTTCAACCTGCCGAACCTCGTGCCGAGCCTGCCGAAACCGCCGAACCGGCTGCCGAACCCGCAGCGCCTGTCGCGTCTGCCGCGCACACGGGGAGCGCCGGCGGCGCGCCGCCGGTGCCGCTGGTCATGCATCCGACGGTCATCGCCGCCACCACGGTCGGCGTGCCCGACAGTCTGAACCCGGCGGCGCAGGGCACGCGCGTCGGACACGACGCGCAGAACACCCCGCACATCGTCGGCAGTCTGGCGCGGCCGGAGCCCGCCTCCCCGGCGCACAAGCCGCCGGCACGGCTCGCTTACGGCATCGACCTCGGCGGCGCCTCGACCATCGACGCGCTGCGGGCGCTGTGGGCGAGCACCAAGGCCGGGCACGCGCCGCTGCTCGACCGCCTCGAACCCGCCGTGGTGCTGCGCCCGACCGGCAAGGGTGGCGCGCCGCAATTGCGGCTGATGGCCGGCCCGCTCGCCGATGCCGCGGCGGCCGCGGCACTGTGCAAGAGCTTCGCGACGGGCCGCGGCACCTGCCGTCCGTTCGCCTTCGACGGGCACATGCTGCCGCTGCACTGACAAAGCGCCGGCCGGTAGCCGCTTCGCCCGAAAGCGGTATAAATACCGGCCATGACCATGCCCGCCACGACACCGGCAAAAACCCTGTTCCGCCCCGGCACCCGCGCGCTCAACGTCCTGTTGGCGGTCGGGTTTTCCAGCATCGGCTATGCGCTCTATCTGCGCTATCTGGCGATCGAACAGCCGAGCGTCGGGCTTGCCTGTCAGGCCGGCTCCGACACCTGGCTGTGCGCGACGCGCGCCTTCGTCATCATGCTGTTCGGCCACAGCGTGTTCGGCTGGAGCGCGCTCGCCGTGGCGCTGCTCAATCTGCTGCGGCCTTCGATCGTGCTGCTGGCGCTCGGCATCGCCGTCGCCGGCTTCGGCGTCGTCCTCTACAACGCCGAACTTTCCGCACTCGCCGCGGCGCTGCTGATCCTCAGTCTGGCGCGCCGCGAACCCGAACCAGCGTAAGCGCCAGCGCCGCCAGCGCCCCGCACATCCACAGCGACTGCCAGTTGGCCAGGCCTTCGTTCGGCACGATGTAAACGACCGCGAGCGCCAGCACCGCGGCGGCGACGCATTCCGCCGTGCCGCGCGCGCCGCTGCCGCGCGCGCTGGCGAACAGGCCGTGAATGAAGACCGGCGCCGTGGCGGCGGAAAGCGCCGCGAAGGGGAAATCCTTGTAGCGCGGGTCGAACACCAGCCCGAGCGCCACCTGCACCGCGAGCACGGTGAGCGCGATCAGCGTGATCCCGTAGACGAGCCGCACAAGCGGCTGCATGCGGCCGGTATCGGCAAGGATCGAGGCGAAGGACGGGATCGGCCGCCGCGCCAGGATGGCGGCACTGGCAAGCGGCGGCGCCACGACGGCGACGAAGCACAGCGTCAGCGAGCGCAGCCAGCCGCCGGCGCCGAGGCTCTCATAGGTCGCGTCGGCCATCGCCCAGCCGGACAGGACGCCGCCGGCGACGGCGATCGCCGTCACCGCCAGCCAGTCGCGGCCGCGCGGCGGGTCGTCCCGCCGCCGCGCTGGTAAAGCGGCGGCGAACACCGCCCCTGCCAGGATGACGCCGATGATCGCTTGCAGGATAAAGTGGGGATGGTCGGAGACCGGCTGCCCCCAGACGAATTTCGGCGCGCGGCTGGCGTCGTCGAACAGCCCCCAATAGCCGCCGACGGTGCCTTCGAGCCGGCGCTTCCACGGCTGGTCGAACGCCTCGATGATGTTGACGCGGTAATTCTCCCGCTTGGCGAGCGCCAGCACCTCCTGAACGACCAGCGCCTGATTGGACGGCGACGGCTCGGCGCCGGCGCGCATCCGCCCGGCGCTCGGCCAGCCGACCTCGCCGATCAGGATATCCTTGCCCGGATAGACGGCCGCCACCTTGCGGCGGATGGCATCGACATGCGCCGCCGCCTGCGGCGCGGCAATCGGCACATCCTCCCAATAAGGCAGGATATGGATGGTGATGAAATCGACCGCGTCGTAGAGCTGCGGGAAGCGCAGCCAGAACTCCCAGACATCGGCATAGGTGACCGGCACCGGCACGCGCGCCTTGACCGCGCGGATCGTCGCAGCGACATCGTTGCCGGACATTTCGCCGCGCAGCAGCGTCTCGTTGCCGACCACCACCGCCTCGATCACATCAGGGAAGCGGTTGGCGAGCGCCACCGCCGTCTCGATCTGATAGGCATTGCGGTCGGCATGGCTCGACAGCCACAACCCCTGAATGACCTTGAGCCCGTGGCGCTGCGCCAGCTCCGGCACCTGATCGAGACCGAAATCGACCGAATAGGTGCGGATGCAGCGCGACATCCGCGACAGCCGGGTGAGATCCTCGTCGATCTGCTCGCGGCTCGCCGTCATCGGCCCGTCGAGCGGGCTCTGCGCATGGCGGAACGGCGCATAGGAGATACAGTTGAGCTTGTCGCCGGGGCCAAACGGCGTAACCGGCATGGTGACGCTCGCGCCGAGCATCATCCAGAGCCCGGCGACCGCCGCGGCCGCGACGGCGAAACAGCCGGTGGCGAAAATGCCGGGAGACAAACGCATGCGGTCCGCGAGGGCCAGGATGGGCCTTGTCAGGATGGGCCTTAAGACTGAGCGCCCGGCTTATCGTCTCGCACCGGGACTGCCAAGCCCCCAAGAGACGTGCAAGAGACGTCCAAGAGGCGCTCAGGAGAGGCCCGCGGCTGCCCTTCCTCTTGCCCCTCCCTTGCCGCAATGCCGTTGTCTTAATCACGCGGTGTTGTGACGCTGGACAAATCGCCGGCGTTTCGACGTAATGCCGATCGCATCCGGCGGCATGGAGAGACGCAGGAAACAAGGCGCGCGGAGAAACCTGCGCGCTGAGGTAAAGTCACGCGCCGGGGCAACAAGGCCGTCCAGCAATCGAGCCAGACCAATAGAAATGCCGAACACCAAGACCACCCTTCAAGCCCTCTCGCGCGCGATCCTGACCGCGGCGCTGCTGATCGCGGCGCCCGCCTCTGTGGCGCTGGCGCAATCCGCCGACAAGCCCGCCGACCAGAAGGCGACCGACGCGGCCAAGGATGCCGCCGCCAAGGACCAGCAAAAGCGGATCGACGAGATCGCCGAAGCCGGCCGGCTGCTGCGCGGCCCGGCCGCCAATGCCGAATGCGTCTGGCTCGGCCGGCGGGTGGTCAGCCTGCTCTGGCGCGACGACCTCGACACCGCGTTCCGGCATTTCGACCTCTACGACCGCTTCGGCTGCCCCGGCGAGCATGTGCAGATGGCGTTCCGCTGCGTCGTCAAGCAGGGGCCGATCGACCCCAAGGCCCCCGATACGCTCAACAGCCGGGTGCATGGCTGCTGGCTGAACCCGGAATTGCCCAGCCAGCCGGCCGCCGCCGCCGCGCAGACGCCGGGCGCCCCCGGCGATGGAACGACCACCCGCTAGCGGCGTTAACCAGTCGGGCCACCGCCACCGTCCGTTTCTTCCCGCAACAACCGCTTGGCATTTCGCTTCGGAATTTTGGGAATTTTGCCAATGCGGAATTTTGCGAGTCGCGCGTGGCGGCGCCCTTAATTCGCCATGACTGGTTCCTACTTGAACTTTTGCCGAATAGCGGAATATGTTGCATCGCCGCAAAAAGCCTCGCACGAACCAAGGGGACGGGTTCGCAGCCGTGGTTGCTATTTCCCCGCCGAGTAGAAGCATGCGCACCGTCGCTGCAGTGGTTGCCTTTGTTGCGTGCGTTCACGCCGGGCTCTGGTATCTCTCGCAAAACGTCATCAACGCCCCCGACGTCCCCGGCCAGCTCGCCAGCGTCTCCTACGCGCCATTCGCCGGCAATCATCACCCCGATACGACCCGCGCGGCTGAAGGCCAGATCCGCTCCGACCTGAAAGTGCTGGCGCCGATGACGCGGGCGATCCGCACCTATTCGGCCACCGGCGGCGTCGAACTGGTGCCGCCGATCGCCAACGAATACGGTCTGCGCGTCACCGCTGGCGCCTGGCTCGACAAGGACAAGGCGCGCAACGAGCGCGAGATCAAGTCGGTGATCGAGCTGGCGCGCCGCAACAGCAACATTTCCAGCGTCGTCGTCGGCAACGAAACGATCTACCGCGACGACCTCAAGGTGCCCGAACTCATCCAGACGATCCAGCGCGTCAAGCGCGCCGTCTCGGTGCCGGTGACGACCGGCGAAATCTGGAGCGTCTGGCGCGACCACCCAGAGCTTGTCTCCGCGGTCGATTACATCGCCGTCCACATCCTGCCCTACTGGGAAGGCGTCTCCGAGCGCGCCGCCGTCGATGCCGCCATCGGCGGCTACGACACGCTGCGCCGGCTCTATCCCGGCAAGCGGATCGTCATCGCCGAGTTCGGCTGGCCGAGCGCCGGCTACAATTTCAAGAACGCCAATCCCGGCCGCCTCGAACAAGCCGAGGTGCTGCGCACCTTCGCGGCGAAGGCGGACGCCTACGGCATCGACTACAATATCGTCGAGGCGATCGACCAGCCGTGGAAGACCAACGAAGGCAGCGTCGGCGCCTATTGGGGTATGTACGACGCGGCGCGCCAGGCGAAGTTCGCCTGGGTCGGCCCGCTCTCCGACGCCGACCACTGGAAGATCGCCGGCATCGCTCTGCTGCTCGGCCTGCTGCTGTCGATCCCGGTGCTGGCGATGAGCGGCGTCACCGCGGCGCAGGCGATGCTGATGGTCGGCGCGGCCAATGTCGCCGGCTACTGGTTCGCCACCGTCTTCGCCTTCTGGACGCAGCACTATCTGGTGCCCGGCGCGGTGTTCGCGCTCGGCCTCGGCGTCGTGCTGCTGATCCCGCTGGTGGCGATCATGCTGTCGCGCATCGAGGAGATTTCCGCCGTCGCCTTCGGTGGCAAGCCGCTGCGGCTGATCACCGGCGCGCCGCCGCTGGTGCCGCAGCTATCCGGATCGCAGTCGCCTGCGCCGGCGATGCCGAAAGTGTCGATCCACGTCCCGGCGCATAACGAGCCGCCGGAGATGCTGCGGCAGACGCTGGATTCGCTTGCCCGGCTCGACTACCCGAACTTCGAGTGCTTGGTGGTGTGCAACAACACCACCGATCCGGCGCTGACGCAGCCGATCGCGGAACACTGCGCGCTGCTCGGCGAGCGCTTCAAGTTCCTCAACCTGCAAAACGTCAAGGGCTTCAAGGCCGGCGCGTTGCGCATCGCGCTCGACGAGCACACCGCGCCGGACGCCGAGATCATCGGCGTCATCGACGCCGACTACGTCGTCGATCCCGGCTGGCTCAAGGACCTGGTGCCGGCCTTCGCCGACCCCAAGGTGGCTCTGGTGCAGGCCCCGCAGGATCACCGCGACGCCAACCGCAGCCTGATGCACCACGCGATGAACGGCGAATATGCCGGCTTCTTCGACATCGGCATGGTGCAGCGGAACGAGGTCAACG
>Ga0180219_1002160_pt1 | contig 11927 bp, 9 predicted proteins | sample eDN3rd30CBELigMG_FD_151338 | JGI IMG/M metagenome (GOLD analysis project Ga0180219, IMG submission 151338) | Enriched Miracle-Growth compost microbial communities from Emeryville, California, USA - eDNA 3rd pass 30_C BE-Lig MG (version 2)... ...
AACTGTGGCGGCTGTGGCTTTCGCCTCGTCAGCGGCGTCGTGCTCGACGAGTTCTGCCATTTCGGTGGCACGGTCGTACATGGCGAACACGAGTGCGGCGGGCCCGTCGATCTGGAGGCGGGCGAGGGCGTCGTCGAGGCTGTACGCGCGGATGCGGCGGCGTTCGTGTGCGGCTTTCTGCCGGATCTCGACGACGTCGGGTTGCAGGCGCGCGGCGATGATCCTGGCGGTTTCTCGCAGGGCGGGTGCGGTCTGTTCGTCCGCGGCGGCGAGGACCTGCTCCTGATACGCGGTGCGGTGCTCTTCGTCGAGTCCGTGGCCGCCGTCGATGATCGCGGACGCTTGGCGTTCGTCGATGCGTCCGCCCCGGAGCGCGTCGAGGGTGTCGGGGTACGTGTGCACGAGCGCGTCACCGTCGCCGAACCAGGCCTTCAGTGTCTGGTCGGATACGCGTAGGGCGGCGCCGAGTTCGGCGATCACCTCGCGCAGCGGGATCTCGTCCCCGAACTCCGTGGTCGCCGAACGCCCGCGGGCGGCGGCACGCTGCAGGACACGGTCGGCGACCAGGGCGACCGCCTCCGCGCAGATCTCGGCGCGCTGTGCGTGCAGCAGACTCATCGCCGCACGGTTCTGTGTCGCGCGGCTCACCAGTGCGGACAGCTCCGCCCAGAACGGCTCCACCTGCCGGGGTTCGTCTGCCGGTGAGCCCGCGGCACCGGCAGCGCCGGCAGCACTGTGACCGGGGAGCTCAGGGGTCTCACCCGGGGTCTCATCCGGGTCGGATGGTGAGAACTGGCAAGACACGCGCGCACTCCTGACGTCGACTGCGTCAGGGGCATCGCCTGCTCTTCCCACGTTCCTCAGCATGAATGGCGCTTCGGACCTGAAACAAAAGTAGCATGACCAGTGCAGTCATGCAAGAGTTTCTTTAGAAGAAATATCTCAGAGGTCAGGCTCGTCGACGCCGTTGCGTCAACCGCACGTGCGGCAGCGGCGGGGCGGGAATCCGCTCCGCCCCGTGCCCGATCACGTGCCCGAACCGGTCGGCGCCGGCTTCCCACGCGTCGCGCGCCGCGACGATCTCCTCGTGCGAGCGGCCCACGAAGTTCCACCACATCACGATGTCGGCCTCGAACGGCTCGCCGCCGAGCAGGAACACCACGGCATCCCCGCTCGCCTGCAGGTCGACATGATCGCGATGGATGCCGAGATACAGCAGCGACTGGTCGACCAGCGCAACCTCGTCACCCTCCACACTCACGCCGGGGGCGCCGACATCGCCGAACTCCGTCGAGACGGCCGGGGCGCCGGACACGCCGATCAGGGCGTGCTCCCACTGCGGGTTCAGCGGCAGGCGAATGCGGCTGCCCGCGGGCAGTGCGATCTCCGCCCCGACGATCGGCGTGTACATCGTCGCGGGCGAGGCCGCCCCGGCGAACTCGCCCACCACGATCGTGGCGGTCGCTCCGCCCTCGCCGTCCAGAGCCACGACCGGGAGCTGCTCGAACCGCTCGAAGTCACGGTCTCCGTGGCGACGCGACTCGGGCAGCGCGACCCACAGCTGCAACGCATCGAGCGGAACCTCGCCATCGCCGACCGAGTACTCCGAGTGACTGATCCCGGCGCCGCTGGTCATGATGTTCAGCGCCCCGCGGCGGACGACGACATCGCTGCCGATCGCGTCGCGGTGGCGCACCTCGCCGACGAACGGCCAGGTCACCGTCTGCAGGCCGATGTGGGGGTGCGGCTCGACGCGCATGCGCGCGGTCTGCGGACCGAACCGATCGAGGAAGCACCACGCCCCGACCATGGGCAGGTCTCGCTGCGGCAGGCTGCGGTGCACCGCCATCCCGCGCACGCCGCCCAACGGCACCTCCCGCGCCTCGAGCAGCAGGGCCCGCGGTCCGTCGCAGGCGACGGGGGACTCTCGCTCTGCCGGATCGGCGTCGAGCCGGGACATCTCAGTCGTCGCGGTCGTCGACGTCTTCGCTGCCGGCCTCGTCGGCCGTCGGTCGCCAGTACACGTCCAGTCCGGGAACCTCGTGGCCGTGCACGTACTTCACGACGAACGGGCACACCGGCACGACAGTCTCGCCGCGCGCGGCGACGTCGGCCAACGCATCGCGCACGAGCACGGTGCCGAGCCCCCGACCGCCGAAGGCCGGATCGATCACCGTGTGCGGGAACACCAGCCGCCCGTGATCGTCGGGCTCGAACTCGGTGAATCCTGCGACGACATCGTCCAGGTGCAGCTCGTAGCGGCTCTTCTCGTCGTTGCGCACGACCACGGGCTGTGCGTCGGAGATCTCGGGCTGGGCGTCGGTCACGGCGACTCCTCTCGTCACGTGACTCCAACGTAGGCGGGCGATGCCGTGTTCCGCCACCACTCGCCGCCGTGGCAATCACCGCTCGTCGCCCCGCCGCCGCCGCTCGTCGCAGGACCGTCCGCCGTTCCCCACCGGCATCCCGCCCGCTTCCTACCGTGGTCTCACGCAACGATGCGTCCCCCGAGGAGATCCAATGTCTGCACCTTCATCGAGGCGAGCCGGCGCGCTCGCCGACGGCGAACCCGAGATCGCCACCGATCCGACCCTTCCCCCCGTCGCGCTCACGGCCGAGCAGGACGCGAAAGACCACCGCTGGACCCCACTGAAGATCGTGATCTGGATCGCGGTCGCGCTGCTGGGTGGCCTCGCCTGGACAATGCTGGCCATCGTCCGCGGTGAGACGGTGAACGCGATCTGGTTCGTGTTCGCCGCGGTCTGCACCTATCTGATCGGCTACCGCTTCTACTCCAAGGTCATCGAGCGCTACCTGACGCGCCCGAACGACAAGCGCGCGACGCCCGCCGAGGTCCGCTCCGACGGCAAGGACTACGTCCCCACCGACCGGCGGGTGCTCTACGGCCACCACTTCGCCGCCATCGCCGGTGCCGGCCCGCTGGTCGGACCTGTGCTCGCCGCGCAGATGGGCTACCTGCCCGGAACCATCTGGATCATCGTCGGCGTCGTGCTCGCCGGTGCCGTGCAGGATTACACGGTCCTGTTCTTCTCGATGCGGCGCGGCGGACGGACGATCGGCCAGATGGCCCGCCAGGAGCTCGGTCGCATCGGCGGCGCGGCAGCGATCATCGCGGCCCTGCTCATCATGCTCATCATCGTCGCGATCCTCGCGCTGGTGGTCGTCAACGCCCTCGGCGAGAGCCCGTGGGGTGTCTTCTCCGTCGCCATGACGATCCCGATCGCCCTGTTCATGGGGGTCTACCTGCGCTACCTGCGCCCGGGCAAGGTCACCGAAGTCTCCATCATCGGATTCGCGCTGCTGATGTTCGCGATCATCGCGGGCGGCTGGGTCGCCGGCACCGAGTGGGGCCAGGCGATCTTCCACCTCGACCGCGAGGTCATCGCGTGGGGCATCATCGTCTACGGCTTCATCGCAGCGATCCTGCCGGTCTGGCTGCTCCTGGCGCCGCGCGACTACCTGTCGACGTTCATGAAGATCGGTGTGATCGTGCTGCTGGCCGTCGCCGTCGTCGTCGTGCGCCCCGAGATCGAGGTGCCGGCGATGACGATCTTCGGCGAGAACGGATTGGGGCCGGTCTTCGCGGGACCGCTCTTCCCGTTCCTGTTCGTGACGATCGCGTGCGGCGCGCTCTCCGGCTTCCATGCCCTGATCTCTTCGGGCACCACGCCGAAGCTCATCGAGAAGGAGCGCCAGACGCGCTTCATCGGCTACGGCGGCATGCTCATGGAGTCGTTCGTCGCGATCATGGCGCTCGTCGCCGCGGTCTCGATCGATCAGGGCATCTACTTCGCGATGAACGCCTCCGCGGCCGCCACCGGCGGCACGGTCGAGGGCGCCGTCGCCTTCGTGAACTCGCTGGGGCTGACCGGCGTGCACATCGACGCCGCGACACTGACGTCGACCGCCGCGGCGGTGGGCGAGGAGTCGATCATCTCCCGCACCGGCGGTGCGCCGACACTGGCATTGGGCCTCGCGCACATCATGCAGCAGCTCCTCGGCGGATCGGGCCTGATGGCGTTCTGGTACCACTTCGCGATCATGTTCGAGGCGCTGTTCATCCTCACCGCCGTGGATGCCGGCACGCGCGTCGCGCGCTTCATGCTGCAGGACACCATCGGCGCCTGGGTGCCGAAGTTCCGCGACATCACGTGGCGCCCCGGCGTGTGGATCTGCACGGCGATCATGGTCGCCGGATGGGGCTGGATCCTCATCCTCGGCGTCACCGACCCGCTGGGCGGGATCAACACGTTCTTCCCGCTGTTCGGCATCGCCAATCAGCTGCTGGCGGCCATCGCGCTGTCGGTGGTGATGGCCATCGTCGCCAAGCGCGGGCCGGCCTTCGTGAAGTGGCTGTGGATCGTCGCAGTGCCGCTCGCGTTCACCGCGGTCATCACGATCACGGCATCCATGTACAAGATCTTCTCCGACGTGCCGGCGATCGGGTACTGGGCGAACCACTTCAAGTACCGGGCCGCGCAGGATGCCGGAGACGACAGCCTCGGCAGCCCCGAGGTCGTGGCGGCCGTCATCCGCAACACCGCCGTCCAGGGCACGCTGTCGATCATCTTCGTGGCACTGACGATCATCGTGATCATCGCGGCGGTGGCCGTGACGATCTCCGCGATCGTGCGCGGCGGCGGCGAGAACACCGAAGACGAACCGGTCGCCTCGCGTCGCTACGCGCCGGCGGGGCTCATCCCGACACCGTCCGAGCGCGAACTCGAGAAGGAATGGGAGCCGATCCTCGAGGCCGAGCGGAAGGAACTGGCCCACCGCGGGCACTGAGGGACTGGCTGAGGGACTGACTGATCGATGACTGCCGTGCACAACTCCGCCTCATACGTCGATATCGCCGGAATTCGCGCGCCTCGCGCGAATGAGGCGGAGTTGTGCACGCGCGGCACCGGTGACCCGGCACTCGCGGGCACCCAGCCCGCCGGAACCCCGGCCCAGCTCGCCGGGAGCGCCTTGCAGCGCGCCGGGCGGGCGCTGCTGCGCGCTGGCCGCGCGGTGAGCTGGTACATGTCCCAGCTGATGGGCGACAGCGCGTACGCGACCTACGTCGCCCATCAGCGGCGGCATCACCCCGATGCCGCGCCGCTGACCGAGCGCCAGTTCTGGCGCGAGCGGATGGCCGACCAGGACCGCAACCCCGGCGCGCGGTGCTGCTGAGCGGTCGCGGTGCCGCGGGGAGCGCGCGCTGCTGACCGGGGCAGCCCCGTTCTCTAGGCTGGCGTTGTGACCGATGCCGTCGTCCTGGCCGCCGTGCTCGGCGTCGCGGGCGGCGTCGTGCTCACGGTGCTGTTGCTGCTCGCATGGCGCTTCGCGCGGGGGTCACGGGACCTCGGGAGTGAGGCCGAGCGTGGCGCCTACCAAGCCTTGCACCAGGCGAGCCTGGCCGCGGCGCATCTCCGCGGCGGACTGGCCTCACCCGACGTCGCGCGCGCGGCGAAGCACCTCCGCACGCTGCTGGGCAGCAGCGCGGTCGCGCTCGTGCACGACGACACGGTTGCGGCGATCGACGGCGATGGCGCGGGTCTGGATGCCGCAGCGCTGCGCATCGCCGGACGCGTGCAGCAGACCGGGCGTCGTCAGGTGTTCCCCCGTGCCGACGACGGCGACGCGCTGGAGGCGGTCGGGGCGCCCATCGTCGTGGACGACGAGATCATCGGCGTGGTCGTCGCGTTCGCCGCGCCGGTGCGGGCCTCGCTGGTGCGGGCGGCCGGCGAGGTCGCCGACTGGTGCGCGGCTCAGGTCGAACTCGGCGAGCTGGAGACCTCGCGCACGGCGCTCGCCGAGGCCGAGCTGCGCTCGCTGCGGGCGCAGATCTCGCCCCACTTCATCTACAACGCGCTGACGGCGATCGCCTCGTTCATCCACACCGATCCCGCCCGCGCGCGCGAGCTGGTGCTCGAGTTCGCCGACTTCACCCGGTACTCGTTCCGCCGGCAGGGCGACTTCACGACTCTGGCCGAGGAGCTGCGCAGCATCCACTCCTATCTCGAGCTCGAGCGCGCGCGGTTCGGCGACCGGCTGACCGTGGTGCTGCGCATCGCTCCGGAGACCCTGGCCACCGTCATCCCCTTCCTCTCCGTGCAGCCGATCGTGGAGAACGCGGTGCGGCACGGACTGGAGCCCGGCGAGCGCGGCGGCACGATCCGCATCGAGGCCGCCGACGGCGTCACCCACACCGAGATCACGGTCGAGGACGACGGTATCGGCATGGATCCGGCATCCCTCCAGGCGCTCCTGAACTCCGAGCCCGATGGCGCGCACATCGGCGTGCGCAACGTCGACACTCGGCTGCGGCAGCTGTACGGGTCGGACGGCGGGCTGGTCGTGGAGACGAACACCGGCGCCGGTACCCTGGTCAGAATGCGGATCCCGAAGTCGCAGCCGCAGCACAGCGTCGGAAGCGAGGCGCACGCGTGATCGACGTCCTCGTCGCCGACGACGAGCATCCCGCTCTCGATGAGCTCAGCCACCTGCTGCGCGCCGACAGCCGAATCGGTCAGATCCTGACGGCGTCGTCCGGGGCCGAGGCACTGCGCCTGCTGACCGAGCGCACGGTCGCCATCGCCTTCCTCGACATCCACATGCCCGGGTTGGACGGCATCGAACTGGCCGCCGCGCTGCGCCGGCTCGCCGTTCCGCCCGCGGTCGTCTTCGTCACCGCCGACGATGCGCGCGCGGTGGACGCGTTCGAGCTGCGCGCCGTCGACTACCTGCTCAAGCCGGTGCGCGTCGAGCGACTGCGCTCCGCAGTCGACCGGGCGATCGAGCTCGGCGGAGCGGGAGAGGCCGACGACGGCGACGACGAGGTGCTGCCGGTCACCGTCGGGGCCACTGTGCGGTTCGTGCACCGTCGCGACGTGCTCTGGGTGCAGGCGCAGGGCGACTACTCGCGACTGCACACGGGCGAGGGCGCCGGCTTTCTCGTCCGGGTTCCGATCTCCGAGCTCGAGCAGCGCTGGACGGATGCCGGATTCGTCCGCGTGCACCGGTCGTACCTGGTCAGCACGGCGGCCGTCGATGAGGCTCGACTGGCGGGGGCAGAGCCGACCGTCTCGGTCGGGGCCGTGGCGCTTCCGGTGAGCCGTCGGCTGCTGCCGGCCGTGCGGGAGGCGCTCGTGCGCGGGCGTGAGGGCGGCGCCGCGCCGGATGCCGGCAGGAGCGCGCGGTGAGCGAGCCGCCGCGCCGGGTGCGCGTCACCGCGGACAGTCGGACTTACCGTCCGGCCGCGCGCGGTCCGGCCACGCGGGGCATCGCGCTGCCGGGTGCGCCGGTCGACGAGGCGGATGCCGTCTACGCGCGCGCCCTGCGCACTTCCCAGCTGCGGCTCGCGCTGGGCACCCTCGCCGGGTTCCTCCTCGTCGTCGCCGCGCTGACCGGCGTCGTGGTGCTGGTCCCCGACCTCGACCGGATCGTGATCGCGGGCGTGCCGGCATCCTGGCTGCTGCACGCGTTCGCCTTCTACCCGCTCATCTTCGTCTTCGCGGCTCTCTACGCCCGCGGCGCCAGTCGCAACGAGCAGCGGTACCGCGACCTGCGGGAGCGCGAGTGAACGGCGCGCTCAACCTGCTTGCCGTCGCGATGATCATCGTGGCGACCGTGCTCATCGGCCTGTACGGGCTGCGGATCTCGCGCACCACCGGCGACTTCTTCGTGGCGTCGCGCACGGTGCGGCCGGTGTGGAACGCATCCGCGATCAGCGGCGAGTACCTGTCGGCGGGGACGTTCCTCGGACTGTCCGGGCTCGTGCTGCTCGACGGCGCGCGCGGGTTCTGGTTCCCGATCGGGTACGCAGCGGGGTATCTGCTGGTGCTGCTGTTCGTGGCCGCGCCGCTGCGCCGCAGCGGCGCGTACACGATCCCGGACTTCGTGGAGGCGCGACTCGAGTCGACCGCTGCGCGCCGGGTCACCAGCATCGTCGTGCTGATCATCGGGTGGCTGTACATCGTGCCGCAGCTGCACGGCGCGGGCATCACCCTCGTCGTCGTCGCGGGCCTGCCCTCCTGGGTGGGCGGTGTCATCGTCGCGGTGCTCGTGGCGGGATCGGTGGCCGCCGGTGGCATGCGTGCGATCACGTTCGTGCAGGCGTTCCAGTACTGGCTGAAGCTCACGGCGCTGCTGGTTCCGGTGATCCTGATCGCCTTCGCCCTGGGCGGGGGCCCGCATGAGGTGGATACCGGGTCGGTCTTCCCCGCGGCGGCGGGCCCGAGCGGGTTCGACGCATACTCGTCGGGCTCGCTGCTGCTGGCGCTGCTGCTGGGCACGATGGGGCTGCCGCACGTGCTCGTCCGCTTCTACACGAGCCCCGACGGCGTGTCCGCGCGGCGCACCACCGTGCTCGTCATCGCGATGGTGAGCGTCTTCTACGCGGCATCCAGCGCGATGGGTCTCATCGCGCGCATGGTCGCCCCCGATCTGGCGGAGCCCGCCGTCGCGGACACGGTCGCACTCGTGCTGCCGTCGCGCGTGTTCCCCGGGCTGTTCGGCGAGCTGCTCACCGCGCTCGTGGTGGCCGGGGCGTTCGCCGCGTTCCTGGCGACTTCGGCGGGACTCGTGGTGTCGCTGGCCGGCGTCGTCAGTCAGGACGTGTTCAGCGGCACGGTCCGCTCGTTCCGGTTCTCGGCCCTGCTGTGCACGGCGGTTCCTCTGGCGGTCGCTCTGCTCACCGCGCCGGCGGGCCTGGTCTCGAGCGTCGGCGTGGTGTTCGTGTTCGCGGCCTCCAGCCTCTCCCCGGTGGTGCTGCTCGGCGTCTGGTGGCGCCGGCTCACCGCCCGCGGCGCGATCGCGGGGATGGCCACCGGCGCCGTCTCGTGCGGACTCGCGCTGCTCATCGATTCCGCGACCGGGGGCGTGGGTGCCGCGGCTGCGTACCTCGCGCAGCCGGCGGCCTGGACGATTCCGCTGGCCACGGCGATCACCATCGCGGTCTCACTGCTCGACCGGACCGGGGTGCCCCTGCGCGCCGACCGCTATCTCGCGCGTCTGCACAGCCCCGAGCGGGTGTGATCGGAGCCGGGGCGGCGTGCGCTGGCGCGCCTCAGCGTGACGCTCAGCGTGACGCCCGGCGTGACGCCCGGCGGGACGCCCGGTGGGGTGTCGGGCGGTCGACGCGACGGCGAGGATGGGGACATGCGTCGCGTGCTTCTGGCTGGACTGGCGGCGGTGCTGCTCGCCGGTTCGCTCGCCGGCTGCGCTGCTGCACCTCCGGCGGCGCCCCCGGCGGCATCCCCCTCGGCACCACCCTCGGCACCTGTGCCACCGGCATCCACTCCCGCATCGCCCACGCCCACGCCGACACCGACCGTCGACCCGCTCGCCGGGATGAGTATCGAGGAGCGCGTCGGTCAGCTGTTCATGGTCGGCACACCCGCTGACGCTGCGGGCCGGGCCGCTCTGGATGCCGTGACCGATCGACACGTCGGGGGGATCTTCCTGCACGGACGCTCGCGGGCGGGCGTGGCAGCCACGGCGGCGATGACCGCGCGGTTCACGAAGCTCACCGACCCCGGCGCGCCGCCGTTGTGGATCGCCACCGACCAGGAGGGCGGTGAGGTGCAGGTGCTGCGCGGTGCAGGCTTCGACGACATGCCGTATGCGATCCGGCAGGCCGACCGGGATGCCGGAGAGCTGCGCAGCGACGCGGCGCGGTGGGGCCGGCAGCTGCGTGACGCCGGCGTCACGATGAACCTGGCGCCCGTCGCGGACATCGTCACGAGCCACGCGACCCGGTTCGACAACCCGCCGATCGGGGGACTGGGCCGGCAGTACGGCTACGACGAGCAGAGCGTCGCGGCCACGGCGGGCGCGTTCGCCGACGGCATGCGTGACGCCGGCGTGATGCCGACGCTGAAGCACTTCCCGGGACTGGGGCGGGTCACCGCGAACACCGACTACGCCGACGATGTGGTCGACACCGTCGTCACCGCGGACGCCCCCGACGTCGACGTGTACCGCACTCTGCTGGCTGACGGGCCCGCGGTGGTCATGGTCGGGCTCGCGATCTACGCGAGGATCGACGACGGCGCGCCCGCAGCGTTCTCCGACCGGGTGGTCACCGGCATCCTGCGCGGTCAGGTCGGCTTCGACGGGGTCGTGATGACCGACGACCTTTCCGCCACGCGCGCCGTCGCCGATATCGCCCCCGCAGACCGCGCGCTGGACGCCCTGGAAGCCGGCTGCGACCTGATCCTGGTCTCCGCCGATCCGTCGGTGCTCCCGGCGATGTACGACGCCGTGCTGGAGCGGGCCCGCAGCGATGACGCGTTCGCCGCACGCGTCGACGCTGCTGCCGCACGGATCGTCACGGCGAAGGCCGCGGGGTTGTGAAGCCGTGAAGCCGTGAGGTGATGAGCCGGCGCGGTGAGGCAGACTCGAGGGGTGACCACCCCCAGTCCCACGGCACCGCTGATGGCCGGCATCCCCTCCGGCGCGTCCGCGGATGCCGTGTACGACGTCATGGGCGGAGAGCCGGGGCCTGCGCCTCTACCCGGCGCAGGACGAGGCGATCATGGAGCTGGTCTCCGGCGCGCACGTGATCCTGTCCACCCCGACCGGCACCGGCAAGTCACTCGTGGCGGTCGCCGCGCACGCGGCGTGCCTGGCGGCCGGCGGTCGCTCGTACTACACGGCGCCGATCAAGGCGCTGGTCAGCGAGAAGTTCTTCGCGCTCGTCGAGATCTTCGGCGCCGAGAACGTCGGTATGGTCACCGGTGACAGCTCGGTCAACCCGGATGCGCCGATCGTCTGCTGCACCGCGGAGATCCTCGCGAACCTGGCGCTGCGTCAGGGCTCGGACGCCGCCGTCGACCAGGTCGTGATGGACGAGTTCCACTACTACGGCGACCCCGATCGGGGCAGCGCCTGGCAGCTGCCCCTGCTGCTCCTGCCGCGCGCCCAGTTCCTGCTGATGTCGGCCACGCTCGGGGACGTCACCGACATCACCGCCGACCTCGAGCGGCGCACCGGCCGCCCGGTCGCGCAGGTCACGGGTGTCGAGCGCCCGGTGCCGCTGACCTTCGAGTACGCGCGCCGCCCGGTGCACGAGGTGCTCGAGCGGCTGCTGGAGCAGAGCGAGGTGCCCGTCTACATCGTGCACTTCGCGCAGGCCGCCGCCGTCGAGCGGGCGCAGGCGCTGGCATCCGTCAAGATCGTCACGCGCGAGCAGCGGGATGCCATCGCCGAGGCCATCGGCGGGTTCCGCTTCACGACCGCGTTCGGCAAGACGCTGTCGCGCCTGGTGCGCTCGGGCATCGGCGTGCACCACGCCGGCATGCTGCCGCGCTACCGTCGCCTGGTCGAGACACTCGCCCAGCGCGGACTGCTCAAGGTCGTCTGCGGCACGGACACGCTGGGCGTCGGCATCAACGTACCGATCCGCACCGTGCTGATCACCGCGCTGTCGAAGTACGACGGCACCAAGATGCGGCAGCTCACCGCCCGCGAGTTCCACCAGGTCGCCGGCCGAGCCGGCCGGGCCGGCTTCGACACCCACGGCAACGTCGTCGTGATGGCCCCGGAGTGGGAGATCGAGAACGCCGTCGCGCTCGCGAAGGCGGCCCTTCGACAGGCTCAGGAACCGGATTCGAAGGCGCGCAAGAAGATCGTGCGGAAGAAGGCGCCGACCGGTGTCGTGAACTGGGGCGAGGGCTCGTTCGAGCGGCTCGTGGCGGCGCAGCCGGAGCCGCTCGTGCCGCAGCTGCAGCTGACGGCGGCGATGCTGATCAACGTCATCGCGCGCGGCGGCGACGTCTTCGCGAACGTCCGATCGCTGGTGTTCGACAACCACGAGCCGCGACCGCGCACCTACGCTCTGGCACGCCGGGCGCTGGCGATCTTCCGCACGCTGCGCGACGCGGGCATCGTCGAGGTGGATGCCGGATCGGTGCGGCTCA
>Ga0180219_1002161_pt1 | contig 11927 bp, 11 predicted proteins | sample eDN3rd30CBELigMG_FD_151338 | JGI IMG/M metagenome (GOLD analysis project Ga0180219, IMG submission 151338) | Enriched Miracle-Growth compost microbial communities from Emeryville, California, USA - eDNA 3rd pass 30_C BE-Lig MG (version 2)... ...
GTACTGCTCGACCGGTCCGGCCAAGGGCGTCGTGTACACGCACGCCCAGCTCGCCGCGATGCGTGACGTCCTCGCCGCGCAGTACGGCATCGGCCCCGGGACGGGCCTCGTGGCGGGGTTCGCCCCGTTCGCGCTGCTCGGCCCCGCGCTCGGCGCGCGCTCCGTCACGCCCGACATGGACGTCACCTCGCCGCGCACGCTCACGGCCCGCGCGGTGGCGTCGTCGGTCACGGCCGCGGACGCGACCGTGCTGTTCCTGTCGCCCGCAGCGATCGTCAACGTCGTGGCCACCTCGGGCGACCTCACGGACGACGACCGGGTCGCGCTCGCCGGCGTGCGACTCTTCCTGTCGGCGGGCGCCCCGATCTCCGCGAGCCTGCTCGAGTCGGTCCACCGCCTGATGCCGGACGCGGCCGCCCACACCCCGTACGGGATGACCGAGGGCCTGCTCGTCGCCGACATCGATCTCGAGGAGATCCGCACGGTCCCCGCCGCGCGTGCCACCGAGGCGGGCGGCGTGTGCGTCGGGCGGCCCACGGGCACCGTCCAGGTGCGGATCGCCGCGCTCGACGAGCTGGGCCACCCGACCGGCGAGCCGTCCACCACCGCGGGCGTCACGGGCGAGATCGTCGTGAGCGCCCCGCACCTCAAGGCCGGCTACGACCGGCTCTGGCTGACCGACCTCGCGAGCAGCCAGGGAACCTCCGACGCCGGGCGCTGGCACCGCACGGGCGACGTCGGCCACCTGGACGACGAGGGCAGGCTGTGGGTGGAGGGGCGTGTCGCGCACGTCATCGCCACCGCCGACGGCGTCGTCACCCCCGTGGCCACCGAGCAGGCGGTCGAACGGCTCCCGGACGTCGCACGGGCGGCGCTCGTCGGCGTGGGACCGTGCGGCACGCAACAGCTCGTGGTCGTCGTCGAGACCGAGCCGGAGGCCCGGCGCGTGTCGCTCGCGGACGTCGGTCTTGCGCGGTCGGTGCGCGAGGCGGCCGGTCGCCGCCTGGCCGCGGTGCTGGTCGTCCCGCACCTGCCCACCGACGTGCGCCACAACTCCAAGATCGACCGTACCCGTCTGTCCCGCTGGGCCTCTGACGTGCTCTGCGGCGGTCGGATGCGCCGGCCGTGAGGGTCCTGGTCACCGGGGCCAGCGGGTTCCTCGGGCAGGCCGTCGCGCACGCGGTCCTCGCGGCCGGGCACGAGGCGCGCACCTTCCAGCGCCGTCCCGCCGGGGTGCCGGCGGCCGAGGACGTGCTCGGCTCGATCACGGAGAGGGACGACGTCGAGCGGGCCGTGACCGGGGTGGACGCGATCGTGCACCTCGCGGCAAAGGTCTCGCTGGCCGGAGACCCGGCCGACTTCGTGCGGGTCAACGTCGAGGGCACCCGGAGCCTGCTCGCCGCGGCTCGCCGTCATGGTGTGCGGCGCCTGGTGCAGGTGTCCTCCCCGTCCGTCGCGCACGCCGGCACCTCGATCGTCGGTGACGACGCGCTCGTGGCGGACCCGGCGCACGCTCGCGGCGACTATGCGCGTACCAAGGCGCGCGCCGAGCTGCTCGCGCTGGGTGCCGACTCGCCCGGGCTGCGCGTCGTGGCCGTCCGCCCGCACCTGGTGTGGGGGCCCGGCGACACGCAGCTCGTCGCACGCATCGTGGAGCGCGCGCGAGCCGGGCGCCTCCCGTTGCTCGACCACGGCGCGGCGCTCATCGACACGACCTACGTCGAGAACGCGGCCTCGGCGATCGCCGCCGCCCTCGAGCGCGTCGACGACGTCCACGGGAACGCCTACGTGGTGACGAACGGCGAGCCCCGGACGGTGGCCGAGCTGCTCGCGGGGATCTGCGCGGCGGCCGGCGTACGTCCCCCCGCCTGGCGGGTCCCCGCGGGCCTCGCTCGGGCCGCGGGCGGTGCGGTGGAGGCGGCGTGGCGGGTACGGCCGGGTGCGGGCGAACCGCCCATGACACGCTTCCTCGCGGAGCAGCTCTCCACGGCCCACTGGTTCGACCAGCGCCGCACCCGCGAGGACCTGCGCTGGACGCCGACCGTCTCGCTCGACGAGGGCCTGGAGCTCCTCGCGGCGTCGTACCGCTGAACCGGGACGCCCGACGGCACCGGCAGGCTCAGTGCCCGTGCGGGTCCAGCCGGTTGAGCGTCTCCACGACCTGGGCGTAGTCGCCGCGAGCCTCGCCGTAGCGCAGGAGCTTGACGTTCTCGACCTGGATCTCGTGGGCGGTCGGCTGGGACTCGATCAGATCCATCACCTCGGCCACGAAGTCCTCGAGCGGCATGGCGAAGTCGCTGGTCTCCTGACCGGGCATGAGCGCGGTGCGCACCGAGGGTGGCTCGAGCTCGACGACGGAGACGCTCGTTCCCTGGAGCTGCAGGCGGACCGACTCGCTGAGCATGTGGATCGCGGCCTTCGTCGCGTTGTAGGTGGGAGTGACGGCGAGCGGGGCGAAGGCGAGCCCGGACGAGACGGTCATGATCGTCGCGTCGGGTCGGGTCTGCAGGTGCTCGACGAACGCCGCGACCAGCCGGATCGGTCCGAGCAGGTTGGTCAGGACGGTCTGCTCGGCGGTGGCGAGGAAGCCGGCGGGGCTGCGCCAGTCCTCTGTCCGCATGATGCCCGCCATGGTGACCAGCACGTTCAGGGCGGGGTGCTTGTCGATCACGGCTCGCGACGCGGTCGCGATGCTCGCCGGGTCGGTCGTGTCGATCTCGACGGTGTCGATGCCTGGGTGCTGCGCGGAGACCTGATCGAGCAGCGCGGTGCGACGGCCGCCGACGATCACGGTGTTGCCGCGCTCGTGGAGGGCGACGGCGAGGGCGAGCCCGATGCCGCTCGTGGCTCCGGGGATGAAGACGGTGTTTCCGGTGATGTTCATGTGTCCCAGCCTGGCCGTGCTCGCCGCGCGGCACCAGAGAGCGCCGATAGGGGGATCCGCGATCCCTGGCTCGCACGTGGTGGGCGGCGCGAGCGCCGGGGATGATGGTGGTCATGGACCGCCCCGCCCTCGCCGACTTCCTGCGACGCCACCGCGGGGCGCTGCGCCCCGCCGACGTCGGCCTCCCGGCAGGGCCTCGCCGTCGGACGACGGGTCTGCGCCGCGAGGAGGTCGCCCTCCTCGCGGCGATGTCCGCCGACTACTACACGCGCCTCGAGCAGCAGCGCAGCCCGCAGCCGAGCGTCCAGATGCTCGCCTCGCTCTCGCGCGCCATGCGGCTGACCGACGACGAGCGCGACTACCTGTTCGTGCTCGCGGGCCACGCCACCCCCGACCGCGCGGGCGACTCGGGGCACGTCCCCGCGGCGCTGCTGCGCGTGCTCGACCGTCTCGAGGACACCCCGGCGCTGATCATCTCGCGGCTGGGCGAGGTGCTCGTGCAGAACCGCATGGCCGCCGCGCTGCTCGGGGACGCCTCGGGGTACACGGGCCTGGAGCGCTCGGAGATCTACCGGTGGTTCGTGCACCCGGCCACGGAGCGCGCCCGCTACCCGGAGGAGGACCGGGCGCGGCACAGCCGTGCGCAGGTGGCCGGGCTGCGCGCCGCGTACGCGACGATGGGCGCTCGTTCGCGCGCCGGCGAGCTGGTGCGTGCGCTCGAGCAGGAGTCCGAGGAGTTCGTCGGGCTGTGGCAGCGGCACGAGGTCGCCAGGCGGTTCGAGGACCACAAGACGCTCGTCCACCCCGAGATCGGCCCCATCGAGGTCGACTGCCAGGTGCTCTACACCGAGGACCGGTCGCAGGCGCTGCTCGTGCTGACCGCTCCCCCGGGTTCCGAGGGGGCGCAGAAGCTGGCGCTGCTCTCCGTGCTCGGCACCCAGACGCTGGCGCGGGACCGCGGATGACGTCCGGTCACGCCGTCAGGCGTGCTGGCGCCCGCGACCGCGCAGGTGGTCCACGAGCACGTCGAAGACGGACTCGAGGTGGGCCGCGTCGCCCGTGACGCGCAGCATGCTCACGCCGCCCTGGATGCCGACGACGAGAGCGTTCGCCATGCGGTCGGCATCGAGGTCGGCGCGCATGTCTCCCCGCTCCTGCATCGCGGTGATCCCGTGGGCGACACGCTGCTGCCACTCGTGCAGCAGCGTCGTCGTGACCTCTTGCGCGCCGGGCACGGCACTGACCTGGTTCATGAGCGAGGCGAGCGGGCAGCGGGCCCCCTGCGCCCGGTAGCGGGCGACGAGGGCGTCGCGCCACGACTGCCACGCCTCCCACGAGTCGAGCCGCCCCAGGTGCGGCTGCTGGTCCTCGAGCACGCGGTCCGCCTCGTACCGGGCCACCTCGAGCAGCAGCTCCTCCTTGCCGCCGGGGAAGTAGTGGAAGATCTGGCCCTTGCTCGTGCGGGTGACCGCGCGGATGTCGTCGAGCGTCGCGTCCCCCGGCTCGTCGGTGCGCAGGTAGGTCGCCGCGCCCTCGATGATGCGCTGACGGGTGGCAAGCCCCTTGGTGGTGAAGGTCATGGGCGCAGCCTATCCAGGAATGGACTTGCCGGTCCAAAATCGGGTTCGTACGGTCGCTCCATGAGCACACGACCGAGCACACGACTGCAGGACCGCACCGCACTCGTCACCGGGTCGACCAGCAACATCGGCCGCGCCGTCGCCCGACGTCTCGCCGCGGAGGGCGCGCACGTCATCGTCTCGGGCCGTGACGCGGCCCGGGGCGCCGCTGTGGTGGACGAGATCCGTCGCGCCGGCGGTCGCGCGGACCTCGTCCGAGCCGACCTCGACGGCAGCCCGCAAGCCAGCGCCCGTCTCGCCGCCGAGGCGCTCGACGTCCTCGGCGGAAGGCTCGGCGTCCTGGTGAACAACGCGGGCATCTTCCCGGCGGCACCCACGCTCGAGACCGACGAGACGACCTTCGACCGCGTCTACGGCGTCAACGTCAAGGCACCGTTCTTCCTCGTCCAGGCGGTCGCCCCGGTCATGATCGCGGCCGGTGGCGGCACCATCGTGAACCTGGGCAGCTGGGTCGCCCGGCTCGGGGTGTCGTCGGGCCCGCTGTACGCGTCCACGAAGGGAGCGCTCGAGACGCTCACCCGCGGGTGGTCCGCCGAGCTCTCCGGGCGTGGGATCCGGGTCAACGCCGTCGCTCCCGGGGTCGTCGGCGAGCCCGCGACCCCCGGTGGCGAGGTGCTCGGCGGGGCGCTGATGACCGGGACCCCCGCGGGCAGGCCCGGGCACCCCGACGAGATCGCCGCGGCGGTCGCCTTCCTCGCGTCGGACGACGCCGGGTTCGTCCACGGCACGGTGCTCGACGTCGACGGCGGTCGTCAGGGGGTCGCGGTCGTCGCGGCGTCGTGAGCAGAGGCGGTGGGCAGAGGTGGTGAGCAGAGCTGGCCCGGGACACGGGCCGCCGGGGCGTTCACCCCGCGCGACCGGCGACGTCGTCACTACAGTGGCCTATGGTCATCAGCATCCGCGCGATCGAGACCGCCGTACCGAACACCTCGCTGCCCCAGGCCGCGATCCGGGACGTCTTCGCCGCCCAGCCCGGGCTGGGCCGGGTGGCGTCCCGGCTCCTGCGCACCGCTTTCGACGCCTCGGGGATCGAGACGCGGCACACGGTCCTCGACGAGCTGGACGGGCAGGCGCACCCCGGTGCCCCACGCTTCTACGACCGCGAGACCGGTGCGATCCTCTCGCCGCTGACCGGCGTGCGCAACGACGTCTACGCCGAGCGCTCCCCCGAGCTCTTCGTCTCTGCCGCGCGCCGCGCGCTCGACGCCGCTCAGGGCCTGGGTCCTGACGACGTCACGCACGTCGTCACGGTCTCGTGCACCGGGTTCTTCGCCCCCGGTCCCGAGTACCGGGTCGTGCGCGAGCTGGGGCTGCGCACCTCCACCCAGCGCTACCACCTGGGGTTCATGGGCTGCTTCGCGGCCTTCCCGGCGCTGCGCGCGGCGCACGCGTTCTGCGCGGCGGACCCGCGGGCCGTCGTCCTCGTGGTGTGCGCCGAGCTGTGCAGCCTGCACCTCGCCGCCTCCGAGGACCCGGACACGATCGTCGCGTCGTCGGTGTTCGGGGACGGTGCCGCCGCCGCCGTCGTCACCGCGCGCCCCGCCCCGCCGGGGAACCCGGTCCTCGACCTCGACGCCTTCACCACGGCGCTGACGGAGGTGGGTGAGCAGGACATGGCGTGGTCGATCGGTGACCACGGCTTCGAGATGGTCCTGAGCCGCTACGTGCCGCACATCGTCGCCGAGAACGTCCGAGGGGCGCTCGACCCGCTCCTGGCCCCGCTGCCGGCCCCGCCGGGCGCGGGCGGCGACGCGGCGGGCGACGCGGTCGCGCGCTGGGCGATCCATCCCGGCGGCCGGGCGATCCTCGACAAGGTTCAGGCTGTGCTCGGTCTCTCGGACGACCAGCTCGCCCCGTCGCGCGCCACCTTGCGCGAGCACGGCAACATGTCGAGCGCCACGGTGCTCTTCGTGCTGCGTCGGATCCTGCACGGCGACGACGGGGTGCCCGAGCACGGCGACCGCGTGTGCGCGATGGCCTTCGGGCCCGGGCTGACGGTCGAGAGCGCCCTGCTGACCTGGCGCCCAGCATGACCGGGTTCAGCGTGACCGGGCTCGGCGCGACTGGGCTCGGCGCGACTGGGTTCGGCACGACGGTGCTCGGCCTGAGGACCAGCCTCGCCGAGCGCGAGACCGAGGCGCTCGAGCTCATGGACGACCCCGCGTGCGACGAGGTGCTCCTCGCCCGCACCTACGCCCAGTTCCGCGTCGTCAACGCTCTCGTGGCCGGCTGGCGCACCATCTACCGGCGCCGGATCCGTCCGCTGCTCTCGGCCGACCGGACCACGTCCCTCCTCGATGTCGGCTCGGGCGGTGGCGACGTGCCGCGGGCGCTCGCCCGGTGGGCCGGGCGCGACGGGCTACGCCTGGAGGTCACCGCGGTCGACCCCGATCCGCGTGCCCACGCCTTCGCCACCGACCCCGCTCGCGCCACCCCGCGGGACGGGCGGGATCGCGTCCGGTTCCGGCGGGCGACGAGCACGGAGCTGGTGGCGGCGGGCGAACGCTTCGACGTCGTCACCTCGAACCATGTGCTGCACCACCTGGACCCGCCGGCGCTGGCGACGCTGCTCGCGGACAGCGCTCGGCTGGCTCGGGTGCTCGTCGTGCACGACGACATCGCCCGGTCCCGGTTCGCCTATGCCGCCTACGGCCTCGCGACCTCGCCGTGGTCCGGCCGCTCCTTCGTGCACCACGACGGGCTGCTGTCGATCCGCCGGAGCTATCGACGTGCGGAGCTCGTCGCCGCGGTGCCGCCCTCGTGGCGCGTGGTGCCCATGCTCCCCTCGCGCCTCCTGCTGCTCCACGAGCCGCCGTCGAGCGGTGAGGGAACTTCCGGTGCGTGACGTCGTCGTCGTGGGGGGCGGCCCCGTCGGTCTGTTCCTCGCCGCGCTGCTGGCGGGGCAGGGTCTCGACGTCGCCGTCTGGGAGCGGCGTCCGAGGGCCGCGGAGCACTCCCGGGCGATCGGTGTCCACGCGCCCGCCCTCGACGTCCTCGCGCGGGTCGACGTGCGGGACGCGATCATCGACGCCGCCGTCCTGGTGCGCCGAGGCGCGGCGCTCAGCAGGGGGCGGCTCCTGGGCACGGTCACCTTCGACCAGGTCAGCGCGCGTCACCCTTTCGTCGCCGTGCTGCCCCAGCAGGAGACCGAGCGGATCCTGGCCGCGCGCCTCGCGGCGCTGGGGGCGTCGATCCTCGTACGGGACGTGACGCTCACCGCTCTGCAGGAGGTCGACGGGGGCGTCGAGCTCGTGGGCCGGACCGGTGCCGCAGGACGCGAGGTGCACGAGCGCACCCGGTTCCTGGTCGGTGCGGACGGTGCCCGCAGCACGGTGCGCGACCTGCTCGGCGTCGGGGCGTCGGTCCGCGGCTACCCGGACACCTACGTGATGGGCGACTTCGAGGACCTCACCGACGCGGGTGCCGAGGCGCAGGTGTTCCTGGAGACTGCGGGCGTCGTCGAGTCGTTCCCGCTGCCGCACGGTCGACGGCGTTTCGTGGTCCGCACGCGGACGCTCGTGCGCGACCCCGCGCCCGAGGACCTCGCCGAGGTCGTCCACCGCCGGACCGCGGCTCCGGTCGAGGCGGCAGGCTGCTCGATGGTGAGCGCCTTCGGGGTGCGGCGCACCATGGTCGACGCCATGGTGCGCGGGCGCACCGTGCTCGTGGGTGACGCGGCCCACGAGATCAGCCCGATCGGCGGGCAGGGCATGAACCTCGGGTGGCTCGACGCCGCGACCCTCGCACCGCTCCTGACCCGGTCCGTGCGGTCCGGGAACGTCGACCACGCCGCTCTCGACACCTTCGAACAGGTCCGGACGGCGAGCGCTCGGCGAGCGGCGCGGGTCTCGGAGGTGAACATGGCACTCGGGCGCCCCGCGTCGGGTGCGCGGCGTGCGGTGCGTGACCTGACGGTGCGGTCGGTGCTCGGGTCCCCGCTCTCGCGTCGGGTCGCCGCGCTCTACTCGATGCGTGGCGCCTGAGGCGACGAGCTCTCGGCCGATCGACAGCTCAGGCGACCAGCGCGGTGCCGCTGAGCGCCAGCTGGACGGCGACGACGAGCGACGCCGCGATGACCAGGCGGAACAGCGTACGGCTCGCGCGTCGTCGGACGACGAGCACGATCCCCCACCCGGCCAGGCCGACGGACAGGATCAGCCCGAGCACGGCGAGCACCCCGGGCGAGCCCACGTCCTCGCGCAGGGCCGGACCCGCGACGACCACGCACGCGGCGACGACGAGCACCGCGAAGGCGACGAGCCCGGAGGCGGTCCTGCCCAGCCGGTGCGGCAGGCCCCGCACGGCGGTGCGCGCGTCGTCCTCGAGGTCGGGCAGCACGTTGGTGAAGTGGACCGAGACCCCGAAGAGCGCACCGGTGACGACCGCCCACGGTGCGGCGAACGGCGCGCCCGGCAGGGACAGGCACACGAAGGCCGGTAGGAGCCCGAAGCTGACCACGAACGGCAGGACAGAGGCCGCGGTCCGTTTCAGCCCGAGGTCGTACGCCCAGCCGGACGCCACGAGGACCAGGTGAGCGGCCCCTGGGCGAGCGCCCAGCAGCAACGAGAGCACGACCGTGAGCCCCGCGCAGCAGAGCGCGGCGCGGCGGACCACGGGCACCGGGACCCTGCCGCGGGCAGCCGGCTTGTCCGCTCGCCCCACCGCGGCGTCCCGTCCTGCGTCGAGCCAGTCGTTCGCCAGCCCGATCGACAGCTGTCCGGTCAGGATGGCGAGGCCGAGGAGCACCGTGCGGGCCGGGGACAGCCCGGCGCCCGTCGCGAGCACCACCGCCAGGACGGTCACGGCCGCGGTGGGGCCGGGATGCGTGCACAGCGCGAGGAGGCGCACCTTGGCGGCGAGACGCTGTCCGCTCCAGGTGCCCACGTCCTCGGAGCTGGTCGGTACCGGCACGCCGTGCGGGGCTCCGCTGTTCACCGCCATGAGCACCAGCGTAGGCGCGGGGCGCCGACCGAACCGCGGACGCCGACCCGTACGCCTCGGGTCCGCCGATAACCTGTGCCCATGAACCGACCGCAGGGCGCCCTCCTCGTGGGCAGCGTGAACTACGACGACGCCGAGACCACCATCCGTTCCGCCTCCGAGCTGCTCGGTGACCGCCTGCGCCGTATCCCCGACGGCGAGGTGGGCAAGCGCTTCCACTGGATCATGTTCCAGCCGGACGTCCTCGGGCAGGCCGACGGCATCGAGCGCATCGGGGACGCGCCGATCCCCTTCGGCGCGGGCCTGGACGCCCGGCCGCTGCGCATCGCCGAGGGCGTCGATGCCGCCACGCTCGTCCTCCCGCGGCTCGGATACGCCAGCGCCGCGCTCGAGTCGTACGAGGTGTTCGCGCGTCTGCGTGCCGAGGGCGTCGTCGCCGCCGGGACGCGCTTCCAGGTCTCCCTGCCGACGCCGCTCGCCGTCATCTCCTCGTTCTTCTCCGGCGACGACCGCGCGGCCATCGAGCCGGTGTACACCGCCGCGATCCTGCGCGAGCTCGAGGAGGTCGTCGCCGACATCCCGCACGGCGACCTGGCGATCCAGTGGGACGTCGCCTCCGAGCTCGGGATCATCGAGGGCGCGGCGGGCTACGGCAAGGTCATGGAGGGCTGGTGGCCGGGTGACACCCTCGACGGGCTCGTCACGCGCCTGGCACAGCTGGTCGACGCGGTGCCGGACGACGTCGAGGTGGGCGTGCACCTGTGCTACGGCGACGCCGGTGAGAAGCACTTCGTCGAGCCCACCGACAGCGGCAACCTCGTGCGCTACGCCAACGCCGTCGTCGCGGCCGCCGACCGCGACCTGACCTGGCTGCACCTGCCCGTGCCGATCGAGCGCGACGACGCGGCCTACTACGAGGCGCTCGCCGGCCTGGCGCTGGCGCCCGAGACCGAGCTGTACCTGGGGCTCGTGCACCGCGAGGACGGCGTGGCGGGCGCACAGCGTCGCATCGCCGCCGCGCAGGGCTTCGTCGCCACGTTCGGTGTGGGGACCGAGTGCGGGATCGGACGAGCACCGGTCGGGTCTACCGAGGGGATCCTGCGCACGCACGCCGAGGTCGCCGCCGCCTGGTAGCACGGTGCCGCGTGAACTCGCTCGGACCGCCCGGCGGGGAACAGATCCGCGTCGACAGGCGTTGTTCATGATGCACATCGGAAGAGCTGCCGCCTCGGACGCCCGCGACGGGCGATCGTCGGCCGCATCTCGCGGTCGGCGCGCTCGTGCCCGTCCCCGGCGGCGCACGGCTCCCTCCGGGAGCCGCTACCTGTCGGAGGTGACGAAGGAATGGCCGCAAGGATGATCGACCCGTTCCACGAGGTCGACCGGGTGTTCAACGAGATGATGGGCGCGCACGGCGTGGCTCACCTGCCGTTCGAGACCGGGTTCCTGCCGATGGACCTGAGCCGCGACGGCGACCACTTCACGATGACGATGGACATGCCGGGCGTCGACCCGGCGTCGATCGACCTGTCCGTCGAGGACAGCACGCTCACGGTCCGCGCCTCGCGCAGCACGTCGTCGACGGCCGACGGGACCCAGTGGCTCGCCCGGGAGCGGCCGTCCGGCACGTTCGCGCGGCAGGTCTCGCTCGGGCGCGGGCTCGACACGTCCGGCATCGCGGCGAGCTACGACGACGGCGTCCTGCGGGTCACCGTCCCGGTGGCCGCGGAGGCGAAGCCTCGCAGGATCGCCGTGGAGCACGCGGCGGGCGGGCGAGCGCAGATCGCCACCGAGCAGACGACGTCGGCCTGAGGCGCACCCGCCGAGAAGGCCCGGCGCCCTCCGCCGCGCCGCTCTGTGCTTCCTGGACCGGAAGCACAGAGCGGCGTCACGTCTGTGCTCGGGTACGGGCACAGCCCGGCCGTACCCCGGCCGCGCTCAGTCGGGCGTCGTGGCCGTCACGGGCGATGCGTCGCCGACCACCGTGCCCGGCGCGAGCTCGTCCTCGCGGCCCTTCCTCGGGAACAGGAACGTCAGCGCGAGGAAGACGACGAGGAAGCAGCACTGGATGAGCAGGGTCGTGCGGAACGCCTCGGCGGGCGAGCCGGACGTGATCGCGGAGAAGAAGGTCGACCCGAACACCGCGACACCGATCGAGCTGGCGATCGACTGCACGGCCGTGAGCACCCCGGAGGCCGAGCCGATCTCGTCGTCGCGGACCGCCGCGAGGATGATGCTGAACAGGGCGGCGATGACCAGGCCGGAGCCGACGCCCGCGGTCGCGATGCCCGGCACGACCTGCCAGACGCTGAACGGCCCGGAGGCGCCGAGCTCCCACCACAGCAGCGCCGCCCCGGCGATCTGCACGATTGCGCCGAGCTGCAGCACGGCTCGCCCCAGCCGCTCGGCGAGGAATGCCCCGCTGAGCGCGCCACCGATCGCGGTGCCGACGGCGACCGGGA
>Ga0180219_1002166_pt1 | contig 11912 bp, 6 predicted proteins | sample eDN3rd30CBELigMG_FD_151338 | JGI IMG/M metagenome (GOLD analysis project Ga0180219, IMG submission 151338) | Enriched Miracle-Growth compost microbial communities from Emeryville, California, USA - eDNA 3rd pass 30_C BE-Lig MG (version 2)... ...
CCCTGCGCCCGGGCAACTCGCGCTACGGCCTGGCCCTGGGCCGCACCCGCGACATCGGCGACGACTCGCTGTTCGGCGACCTCACCTACCAGCGTGGCCTGAGCAACACCATTACCGCCAACAGCGGGATGCGCGTCGCCGACGGCTACCAGGCGCTGATGCTCGGCGGCGTGTACGCCAGCAGCCTGGGCGCCTTCGGCCTCGACCTGACCTACTCGCGCGCCGACCTGCCGGACATCGGCTACCTGGACGGCTGGATGGCGCACCTGTCCTACAGCCGCACCTTCCAGCCGACCAGCACCACCCTGTCCATCGCCGGCTACCGCTACTCCACCAGCGGCTACCGCGACCTCGGCGACGTGCTCGGGGTGCGCGAAGCGGCGCGCGACGGCTACACCTGGCAATCCACCACCTACCAGCAGCAATCGCGCATCGAGGTCTCGGTCAACCAGAGCCTGGGGCGCTACGGCAACCTGTTCCTCTCCGGCTCGACGCAGAACTACCGCGACGGCCGCGACCGCGACACCCAACTGCAACTGGGCTACGGCAACGCCTTCAACAATGGCGTGAGCCTCAACCTGTCGGTGGCCCGCCAGCGCATCGGCGGCTACGACTCGCGGGTGCCGGGCGGCTACGAGCAGAACGACCCGTCCTACCCCGGCTTCGGCTACAACGGCAGCAGCCCGGGCAGCGTCGACACCATCACCACGCTCTCGGTCTCCCTGCCACTGGGCAGCATGACGAACGTGCGCACGCCGACCCTGAGCAGCTCCTACAGCCACAGCAGCAGTAGCGGCAGCCAGTACCAGAGCACCGTTTCCGGCATGGCCGACCAGGAGCAGACCCTGAGCTACAGCATGGGCGTCACCCGCGACCAGGAGCAGCGCCAGACGGTATGGAACGGCAACCTGCAGAAGCGCCTGCCCAGCACCAGCCTGGGCCTGAGCGCCTCGCGCGGGGAAGACTACTGGCAGGCCGCGGGCAACGCCCAGGGCGCCCTGGCCGTCCACTCCGGCGGCATGACCTTCGGCCCCTACCTGGGCGACACCTTCGCCCTGGTCGAGGCCAAGGGCGCCACCGGCGCCAAGGTGCTCAACGGCCAGGGCACCACCATCGACGGCAACGGCTACGCCCTGGTGCCGGCGGTCACGCCGTACCGCTACAACAGCGTGGCCCTCGACCCGCAGGGCATGGAAGGCAAGGCCGAACTGGAGGACGGCGAGCAGCGCGTGGCGCCCTACGCCGGCGCCGCGGTGAAGGTGAAGTTCAAGACCCGCACCGGCAACGCCCTGCTGATCCACACCCAGTTGGCCGACGGGCAGAAGGTGCCGCTCGGCGCCGAAGCCTACGATGAAAGCGGCAGCGTGATCGGCATGGTCGGCCAGGGCAGCCAGGTCTATGCGCGCAGCGAAAAACCCAAGGGGCTGCTGACCCTGCGCTGGGGCGACGCCGCCGACGAGCGCTGCACCCTGCCCTACGATACCGCCGGCAAGGACCTCGACCAGGCGCTGATCAAGCTGGAAGCCACCTGTACCCGCGAATGACGGCATCCACGGAGTCGAAACATGCACACACGAGCCCCCATTCCCATCGCCCTCCTGCTGTTCTGCGCCCTGCTGGGGCTGCCGTTGGCGGGCAACGCCGCCTGCACCAAAAACAGCATTGTTCAGACCGACGACGGCGTCTCCGCGCAGATTCCCTTCGGCAAGATCAACCTCACCGACACCTACCTGCAACCGGTGGGCAGCCTGCTCGGCACCGCGGTGGTGCCGCCGACCAACTACACCTATGGCGGGGCCAATGCTTCGACAGTGCTCTGGACCTGCGCCAAGACCGACCTGCCCAATCTCTACTTCCTGGTCGGCACCAATGGCGACGACCGTGTCGGCGGGTATTGGGAAACCGGCGCAAGCGACGGGCTGCCCGGGGTCTACGCCACCTGGTTCCAGTACGTCGGCCTCAAGCTGACCATGTCCGGGGTCACCCTCAGCCGCTACTGGCAGAAGGTCCCGCTCACCACCTACGCGGAGTCCGGCAACAACATCCAGATCCGCCTGCAGGACATTCCGCCGCTGCTGGCCGAGCTGTACCGCATCAGCAACCTGCCCCCCGCCAGCGGTTCGGGCAGCAACTACTGCGGCGGCATGGGTTCCTCGGGTACCTACAACTGCAACCAGCCCAACGCCTACATCCAACTGGTCGGGCCGGGGCTGACCCACGACGAGGTAGGTCAGGACGGCAATACCAATTACACCTTCTGGGGCGCCGACAACGGCTTCGCCTATGGCATGCGCAGCGCCGCCACCCTCAGCAATACCGCCACCTGCGTGGCGCGCAACGCCACCCCGCTGGTGCTGTTCCAGACCATGTCGGTGCAGCAGCTGCAGGCCGGCGCCAGCGCCCAGGCCAACTTCACGGTACAGGTCGAGTGCAGCAACCAGGTGGCCTCGAACAACCTGTCCGGCACCAACAACAACCAGACCGCGATAGGCATCCAGGTTTCGCCGGGAGCCTACAGCGCGGCCCAGAGCCTGGGCCTGGTCAACGGCAGCGGCGGCGTGAGCGCCCTGGTCTCGGACAACTACGGCAACGATTCGAGCCTGGCCCAAGGCGTGGGCATCACCCTGAAGAACGCCGGCAACGGCACCACGATGGTATTCGTCGGCCAGCCCGGCAACACCGGCAACGTTCCCAGCCAGTATCCGACCGGCGCCAACGCCGGCTGGTATCCGGTGCTGGCCGGCGCCAACCCGCTGGGCAGTTCGCAGTCCGGCTACACCAACTACCTGCAGACCTTCACCGCCAGCCTGCAGCAACTGCCGGGCAAGACCGCCACGCCGGGCAAGGTGTACGCCACCGCCTACGTTCTGGTGAAGGTGCAATGAACGCCCTTGCCCGGCTCCTGCTGCTCGCCCTGCTGGCCGCCGGGCTGCCGGCGGCCCAGGCTGGCGTGCTGGCCGGCGGCACCCGGGTGATCTATGACGAGGGCCTGCGCGAACGCTCGCTGATGCTGGCCAACACCAACCCCTACCCGGTGGTGGTGCAGACCTGGCTGGACGACGGCAACGGTACGCCGGAAAACGCCAAGGCGCCGTTCATCGCGCTGCCGGCGGTGTTCCGCCTGCAACCGGGCGGCCTGCAGGGCCTGCGCATCATCCATACCGGCGCGGCGCTGCCGCGCGACCGCGAATCAGTGTTCTGGCTGAACCTCTACGAAATCCCCCCCCTCGCCGGGCGCAAGGAGCCCGACCCGGCCCGCGTGGAACTGGCGATGAACACCCAGCTGAAGCTGTTCTATCGCCCGGCGAAGCTGCCGCTGTCGCCGGAGCAGGTCGCCGGGAAGCTGGCCTTCGACCTGCGCCGCGAGGGCGACGCCTGGTTCCTGGTGTGCCGCAACCCGACGCCCTACCACGCCTCCTTCACCACCCTGGGCCTCAGCGGCGGCGGCCGCAGCCTGGCCGCGCAGCAGCAGATGGACATGATGACCCCGCCCTTCAGCGAAAAACGCTACCCGCTCGAAGGGGGCGCCCCCCCCGATGGCGCGCGGGTCAGCTTCAGGCTGGTGGACGACGCCGGCTTCCCGGTTCCCGGCGAGGCGCCGCTGGTGCCCTGACGGCGGCCGGTCACTGGAACAGGTTCATCTTCACGCAGAAGGTCAGCAGGGCCTGATCGCTGTCCACTTCCAGCTTGCGCATGGCCGAGATCTTCTGCGCGCTCACGGTCTTCACGCTGCGGTTGAGCGCCCGCGAGATATCGCGCACGCTCAGGCCCGAGACGAACAGGCGCAGAACCTCGTATTCCTTCAGCGACAGGCGGGCGATCCGTCCTTCCACGTCATCGGCGCTCGCCAGCACGCTATTGACGCTCTGCAGCGCCGGGCAGCGGTAGATGCGCCCCTGCAGCACCACAGCGAGGGCGCGGAGGATCTCGTCGAGGTCGCCGCTCTTGAGCACGATGCCGACCACGCCCAGGTCGTAGAGGCTGGACAGCACCAGGTGATTGTTGAGCATGGTGAAGATCAGCACGCGCGTGCGCGGGAAGTGGCGCAGCAGGTAGCCGACCAGCTTGGCGCCGTCGCCATAGTGTTCATCGCCGGGCATGTTGTAGTCGGTAATAACGATGTCCGGGTCCACCTGCAGATAGAGCTCCACCAGTTCGCTGGGGGTCGAGGCCTCGCCGCTCACCTCGAAGCGGCCGTCGCGCTCGAGCAGGTCACGCACGCCCATGCGTACGATAGGATGGTCATCGGCCAGCACGACTCGGATCTTGTCCATATTTCTCTCTGATAATTGACTGCATTTCCAGTGGGGCGCCCCGACCATCACCCCGTGCCGGCCAGGTCCCGCAGCGCCTGGCCAATATCATCGAGCAACTGCTCCACCTCGGCCGCGGAGCAGGACAGCCGGCCTTCCAGCAAACCCTCCTCGACCGCCCGACAGGCCGTCACCAGCTCCACCGCCCGCACCACGGCCAGGGCGCCGGCCATGCGGTGCACGCCCTGGCGCAGCGCCTCCGGCTCTGCGCGGGCCAGCGCCGCACGGGTGACCTGCAAGTCCTTGCCCATGCTCTGGAGGAACAGCTCGCGCATGCGCTCGGGCACCTGCAGCGGCGAAGCACCGACAGGCAGCGACGGCACGGCCTCGCCTGGCGGCGAGGGTTCGGGCTCCGGCTCCGGAATCGACTCGCCGGCCACCAGGGTGCGCAACCTGTCGTACAGGGTCTGCAGGCTGATCGGCTTGACCAGCCAGGCGTTCATGCCTACCGCCCGGCAACGCTCGCCTTCCTCGCGCATGGCGTTGGCGGTCACGCCGATGATCGGTATGCACTCGCCGCGCCCGCGCAACTCCTGGGTCAGCTCATAGCCGCTCATGTTGGGCATGTTGACATCGGTGAGCAGCACATCGAAACGGCGTGCGTCGAACAGTTGCAACGCCTGCAGGCCGTCTCCGGCCAGGCTGACGATGCAGCCCAGCTCCTCCAGTTGCTCGCGTAGCAGCTCCTGGTTCACCGGGTTGTCTTCGGCGATCAGCACGCGCAGGCCCAGTTGCCCGGGGCCCTCGCTGGCTTGCGCCGGCACCGGCTCAAGGACCTCGCTGCCCTGGGCCCGGGCCAGTGCCCGGGCGATACCGGCCAGGCTGTAGAGGCTGACATGCCAGCCGTCCTCGTGCAGCTCCGGCTGCCCGGGGGCATCCACCAGCGCCCGCACCCGCGGCCCCGTCCAGGGTCTCGGCGCCGCCGGCGGCAGCAGCTCCAGCAACACCGCGCCCTCGGCGGCCTCGGCAGAGGGCTCGCCGGACAGCACGCTGCAGCCCCAGCACTCCAGCCAGGCAGCGACATTGTCGGCCAGCTCGCGCACCGGCGATTGCACGTAAACGCCGCCCTGGCGCAGGGGCGCAGGGCAGAAGACCGAACCACGCCGCCCTTCCACCGGGAGTTCCAGCAGCAGGCTGAAGCTGCTGCCCAGACCCAATTCGCTGACCACCCGCAGGCTGCCGCCCATCATCCGCGCCAGGCTCGCGCTGATCGACAGGCCCAGGCCGGTGCCGCTGGCGTGGTGCGCACCCGGCACCTGGTAGAACGCCTCGAACAGGCGCGCCTGCTGGTCCTCGGCGATGCCCATGCCGGTATCCGCCACCTGCCATTGCAGGCTGACGCCGTCTTCGTTCTGCGCCAGCACCCTCAGGCGCAGCACCACGCGGCCGATGTCGGTGAACTTCAACGCGTTGCTCACCAGGTTGTTGAGCACCTGGCGAATGCGCGCGACGTCACCCAGCAGCTGCGCCGGCACCTCGACATCGACGCAGCCATAGAACTGCAGGTGCTTCGCCGCGGCGCTGGCGGCATAACCGCGCAACACTTCCTCCACCAGCTCCAGCGGGCTGAACGGCTCGGGGTTCAGGGCCATCTGCCCCGTCTCGATCTTGGATACGTCGAGAATGTCGCTGATCAGTTGCAACAGGGTCGACGAAGCCCCCTGGATGGTGCGCAGATAGGTGCGCTGCCGGGTATCCAGCGAAGTCAGGCCAAGCAGTTCCAGGGTGCCCAGAACGCCGTACAGTGGTGTGCGGATTTCGTGGCTCATGCTCGCCAGGAACAGCGTCTTGGCCTGGCTCGCGGCATCCGCCGAGCGCTTGGCGCTGGCCAGCACGACCTCCGCCTCGCGGTGCACGCTGACGTCGTTGAACACGCAAAGCACCGCCTCCTCGCCGGCATAGCGGGTGGCCGCGAAGGCCGCCTGCAGGCAACGCCCGCCAACCTCGGTGCAGAGTTCGCCAGGAGGCTGGCCGTGGCTGTCGAACAACCGCCAGTTGGTGGTCAGGGCGAGGATGTCGGCGTCGCTGCCCAGCCACTGCTCGGCCAGCTGGTTGCGCGTCACCAGTTGCCGGCCATCCTGGCTGAGCACCGCCAGGGCCACTGGCGCGGCCTGGATGAGGGTGCGGCTGAAGGTCTCGCTCTCGACCAGCTGGCGGTGCGCGCGATGCACCGGGCGCACCACCCAGCGGGCGTACCAGCGCAGGCCGAGCCAGCCCGCCACCAGGCAGCCCGGCAGCAGCAACAGCAGGCCCAGCAGCGGCCACTGGGCATGCCGGAAGAAGCTGCCGTAGGCGATCCGGTAGACGGCCTCCCAGCCCCCTTCGGGCTGGCTGCGCAGGCGCATCACCAGGCCATCGCCGGTGAAGCTCAGGCCATCGTCGAGCGTAGCCGGCGGGGCCTTGCCCAGCAGCATCTCGCCGGCCGGCGAGCGCAGGCTGATGTCGGCGAACACCGGGCGCGCCATCAGTTGTTCGAAGTCGTTGACGCGCGCCAGGTCGAGCAGGCTCGCCACCAGCGCCGAATGCACGGGCTCGCCGCTCCACCACAGTGCCGGCGGCAGCTCGACGCGGACATAGCCGAGCAGTTCCTGCGCCTCGCCGCGATAGCGGTCGGCGCGCGCCCAGTGCACGCGCGGGTCGTCCACCCCCGGCAGGCGCTCCTGCAGCCGCGCGAAGACGCGCAGGGCCAGTTCCGGGTAGGTATCGCGCGGGCCGCCGCGGGCCGGCGTGGTATCGATGACCGGCACCGCCAGGCTGGTGTCGCCGTCCAGGCCGAAGAGCATCAGTTGCGGCGCCGGGTAGGCCGAGAGGCTCCAGAAGCTCCCATAGAAGTTGGCCAGCAACACGCCGAGGGCGAAGGGCCCCTGCCGGGCGTCCTCGTCCGTCTCACGGCGGAGGGTGGCCAGGGTGAAAGGCATGGCGAAGGAAAACTCCCGCCCCCGGTAGATTTCCACGCCGCTTTCACGCATCAGCAGCTGACGTTGCACGGGCACTGAGTCCTGGTCCTTGGTCTGAGTCGCATTGTCGCTTTTCTGGGCAATCCGGGAGAGGAAGGCTTCGTGCTCGTGGATGGCGCCAACCAGGCGGCTGAAGTGGAAGTGGACCTTGTCGCGCTCCTCCTGGAGCACCCGCTCCAGTGCCCAGTAACAGATGCTCAGCAGCACCACCGCCAGCACCAGCACACAGAGCAGCCCGACGTTCAGGCGCCGCGAGGTGGTCGCCCATTTGCGCAGCAAGGCGTTGTCGTGTTCCATCGTGCAACCGCGCCCGGAACCGGGCGCTTCCTTCAGCAGAAACGATGCCCTGACTGTAGATGCCCGGCTCCGATTACGCGACAAGCCACCACCACTTAGACGGCGGTACCCGGCCCATCCCCCTGCAATTGTTCCAGGAACGCCTGCGCGCTCACCGCCCGCGAGATCAGGAAACCCTGGACCCGGTCGCAGCCCAGGCGCCGCAACAGGCTCAGTTCCTCCCAGGTCTCGACGCCCTCGGCCACCACCTCCAGCCCCATCTGCCGCCCCAGCTCGATGCTGCTGGCCAGCGCCGCGGCGAGGTCGCGATCCTCGACGCAGCCATGGACCAGCGAACGGTCGATCTTCAATTCGCTGAAAGGGGTCGAGACCAGGTTGTACAGCGAACTGTAGCCCTGGCCGAAATCGTCCTGGGCCAGGCCGAAGCCCTTCATGCGCAAGCGGCACGCTCCGGCGTAGTAGTTGGCGGGCAGGCTCGTGGTGCTGCTTTCGCTCAGCTCCAGGCTCAGCGATCCAGGGCAGGCTCCGCGCACGCCGACGAACTCGCCGAGGCGGTCCGGCAGGTCGGGCGCATCGAGCAGGTGCGTCGGCAGGTTCACCGACACCGGCACCTCGTAGCCCAGCTCGCGCCATAGCGCCTGGGCGCGCAGGGTCTGCTCGAGCATGCTCCAGAGCAGCGGCTCCTGCAGGCCATGGGCCTCGATGTCGGTCATGAAGCAGCCCGGCAGGCGCATGGCCTGCTGCGGCGACACCCAGCGCACCAGCGCCTCGGCGCCGACGATACGCCCGCTGTGCAATGATTTCTTGGCCTGGAACCAGGCCTGCAGTTCCCCCGCATCCAGCGCCTGGCACAAGACCTCGCGGCTGTACCGGCTCGCCCCGGCGTCGGGTTCCACGCCCTGGCGCAGGCACTTGCCCAGGCGCACCAGCAGGCGGCCGATGGTGCTGGGCATGGCCGGCTTGGGCAACACGTCGAGCACCGACAGCCCCAGGCTCTGCGCCACCAGGCTGGCGCTGACCATCATCCGCCGCGAGGTGGAGCTCATCAGCGCCAGTTGCGGGCGGTGCTCCAGGCGCGACAGCCGCTGGATCATCTGTACCCCGTCCATGCCCGGCATCATCAGGTCGCAGAGCACCAGGTCGAACTCCTCGCGCTCCAGCCACCCCAGCGCGGCGGCGCCGTCGCCGGCCCCCACCAGGTGCCGGACACCGTGCTCACGGAACAGGCTGAGCAGGTACTCGCGCTGGAACGGCTGGTCCTCGACGACCAATATCCGGTAAGACTCCATGCTCAGGTCTCCTTCGCCAGCGGCGCCAGGCTGCGCTGCAGCGATTCCAGGTCCATCGGCTTGAGCAGGCAGTCGCTCATGCCGGCGGCCACGCAGCGCTCGCGCTCCTCGCGCATGGCATTGGCGGTGGCGCCGATGATGGGTTGCAGGCAGCCGCGGCGGCGCAGCTCGGCGGCCAGCTGGTAGCCGTTCATGCGCGGCATGTTGATGTCGGTGAGCACCACGTCGAAACGCTCGGGGCGCCAGCGCTGCAAGGCCTCCTGACCGTCGGAGACCAGCTCCACCGTGCAGCCGAGGGCTTCCAGCTGGTCCTTGAGGATCAACTGGTTGATGACGTTGTCCTCGGCCACCAGCACACGGATACCCAGTTGATGGACCACCGGCGCCGGGCCGCTACAGGCGGCGGCGCTCACGCAGCCCTGGGCCAGGCCCAGGGCCCGGCGCAGGGCGTCCAGGCCATTGAGGTTCACCAGCCAGTCGCAGCCCTGCAGGCGCGGCTCGCTGTAGCCATCCTGGGACAGGATCACCCGGCAGCCGGGCCAATCGGCCAGGCTCGCCTGGGGCATGTCGGACAGGCGCACCTCCACCAGCAATGTGCGCTCGTCGGCCTCGCCCAGCACGTCGGGCGTCGCCACGCGGGCCCGGCCTCCCCAGCGGGCGATCCAGCCGCACAGGTTGTCCGCCAGCTCGCGCACCGGCGCCAGCACCTGCACCACGCAGCCGTCCAGTTCCTGCCGTTCCGCCGGCGCAGCGACTCGCTCCAGCGGCAGGTGCAGACTGAAGCTGCTGCCCAGGCCGGACTCGCTGACCAGTTTCAGGCTGCCGCCCATCAACTGGCTCAGGCGCTGGCAGATGGACAACCCGAGGCCGGTGCCGCCGAACTGATGCACGGAGCGCCGTACCTGGTAGAAGGGTTCGAACAGGCGCGCCTGTTCCTCGGCGCCGATGCCCGAACCGGTATCGGTGACCTGCCAGACCAGGACCTGGCGCTCGTCGTCCGGCGCACCGGCCCTCAGGCGCACCACGATGCGCCCGCTGTCGGTGAATTTCACCGCATTGCTCAGCAGGTTGTTGAGGATCTGCCGGATGCAGGCCGCGTCGCCGCGCATCCGCGCCGGCAGTTCCGGGTCCAGGCAGGCGTATATCTGCACCCCCTTGGCCTGGGCCGCGGCGCTGAAGGATGCGACCGCACCCTCGGTCACCTCCACCGCCGAGAACACCACCGGCTCCAGGCTCAACTGCCCGGACTCGATCTTGGACACGTCGAGCACGTCGCTGATCAGTTGCAGCAGGGTCGAGGAGGAGCGCTGGATGGCCTGCAGGTAGTCGGTCTGCTGCAGGTTCAGTTCGGTGTGCCCGAGCAGTTCCAGGGTACCCAGCACGCCATACAGCGGCGTGCGGATCTCATGGCTCATGGTCGCCAGGAACAGCGTCTTGGCCTCGTTGGCGGCATCGGCCAGCTGCTTGGCCCGCGCCAGCTCGGCTTCGGCCTGCTTGCGTGCGCTGATGTCGCTGAAGGCGCAGAACAGCACGTCCTCGCCGTTGTAGCGAGTCGGCACGTAGCACAGGTTCAGGTGGCGCCCGGCCGCGGACTCCAGCTCTTCCCCCGCGCCCCCGCCCCCCTCGGCGAAGGCCTGGGCGATCCAGCGCGGCGCCTCGTGCTCGATCACCCGGCCGTCGTCCAGCCACTGCCGCGCCAGGGGGTTTTCCAGCACCACCGCGGCATCGGCGCGGCGCAACGCGCACAACGCCACCGGCGAGGCCTGGATCACCGCGCGCGAGAAGGCCTCGCTCTCCTTCAACGCCTGCAGGCGCTGCTGCGACGGGACGATCAGGCGCTGGTCGATGCGCCGCCCGAGGCGGTGCACGAACGTACCCGCGAGTAGCGTCAGCCCCAGCGCCAGCAGTGCCGGCAGCCAAAGGGCGGCGAGCAGGTGGCCGATGCCCAGATAGTAGGCCAGCACCCAATCCGAAGCCCCCAGGTGCTTGAGCAGCACTTCCCGCTGCGGCAGCGGGCCGAGGCCGGTGAAGTCGAATCTGTCGCCAGCCCAGAGATCGCCCAGGGCATCGACGGGAGCGTTGAGCGGATCGCTGGCGATCACCATTCGGCGCTGGTGGTCGAGCAGCAGGTAGTCGCCCGCCCCGGGAAACCTCAGCGCCCTGTCGAGATCGACCGTCGCTATCTCCAGGCCCAGCCAGCCGGCATCCGCCGTGCCTTCCAGGCGCTGGAACAGGAATAACCGCCGTGAGCCCTCCTCGCCGTCGGAGAGCCAGTGGACGCGCGGCGCCTGGAAATCCTGCGGTAATTCCTGCAGGGCCTGCAGCACCGCCTGCGGCAGCGGCGCACGGGTCGGCACGCCGGAGCTCAGGCTATGGACGAGTGCAGGCTTGCCGGGGGGGAACTCGACATGGACCAGGCCCAGGCCCTTCTCGCGCAGTTCAGCGCGGTCGCGAACGCCGAGCAACAGGCCACGTCGCTCATCCAGCGCCAACAGCTGGGGCATGTGCGTATGCGCCGCGGCATCGTCGAACAGGTTCCAGCCCACCGAGAGCGGTACCAGGTTGCGGCCCAGGTGCTCGAGCAGCGACTCGCGCTGGCTGAGGTACAACTGCGCCTCGTACATGGCCGCGTTCATGTTGCGACGGCTGAGCGAAGCCTGGTGGTTGAAGGCCATGCTCAGGGCGAACACCAGGCTGCACAGCAGGCAGAGCATCAAGGCGCCACCCAGCATGCGCAACAACTTGCGGGCGGCACTGGGAGTCGAAAAGCCAGCGTCGAGAGGCTGTAGGAATTGCTTAAGCTTCATGCCGCCATGATTGACGGCAATAGGCCATTTCACTATCAGACAATTCTAATTGTGATAGCTACCGCAACATCGCCCCTCAGCCCTCCAGCAACCCGCTGGCCCGCTGCACCCGCCGCTCGATCGCCGCCTCCAGCACCCACTGGCCGCGCCCGGCGCTGGCCAGGCTGAACCAGCTGCGCGCGCGGGTGATGCCGGTGTAGACCAGCTCGCGGGTGAGGATCGGGTTGAGCGCGTCGGGCAGCACCAGGG
>Ga0180219_1002169_pt1 | contig 11906 bp, 16 predicted proteins | sample eDN3rd30CBELigMG_FD_151338 | JGI IMG/M metagenome (GOLD analysis project Ga0180219, IMG submission 151338) | Enriched Miracle-Growth compost microbial communities from Emeryville, California, USA - eDNA 3rd pass 30_C BE-Lig MG (version 2)... ...
GGGGGAGGGGGCCCAGCCGGTGAGGTACACCACTTCGAAGGTGGCGGGGATGCGGCCGTCCGCCAGGCCGAACCGCTCGGCGTATATCTGGGCGGCGCGCGGGAACAGGGCTCTGGGCGGCGGTTGCCGGCGGCGCTTGAAGAGCAGGTTGGTCTCGCCCATGCCGCGCAGGTCGCGCATCAGGCGGAAAAGATTCTCATAGGTGACGGTCAGCACCTCGCTGTCGCCCACCGGCATGGCGAAGCCGGCGCGGGCCAGGAGGTCGCCCACGTCCCTCACATCGGCGAAGGGGGAGACGCGGGGGCTGAGCCCGCTGGTCAGCTCGGCTTCCGCCGCCGCCAGGCTGTCGCGCAGCTCCCGCAGCGTCTGGCCGCCCAGCATGGCGGCGAGGAACAGGCCATCGGGCTTCAGCGCCCGGCGGGCCTGCACCAGCGCTCCCGGCAGGTCGTTCACCCAATGCAGCGACAGGCAGGAGGCGATGAGGTCGAACGCCCCGTCGGTAAAGGGCAGCAGTTCCTCGTCCGCCACCAGCCGGGGAGCCGGCTGCCTTTTGAGGAAGCCGGCGCTCAGGTCGGTGCGCACCACCTGGTCCGCCAGGGGGCGGATGCGCTCGGCCAGGCCGCCGGCATGGGCCCCCAGGTCCAGGGCCAGGGGGAACCGGCGGTTGACGTCGCGCAGCCGGTCGGCCAGCCCGTCCGCCACGTGGCGGACCAGGAAGTCGAACGCGGCGAAGCCGGCCGCCGCCCGCTCGCGGCGCTGTCGCAGCAAGTCCCGGTCGAAAATATGGAAATCGCTTTCAGAATCTGCTTGGGGTTTGCGGGCGGCCATGAAACTCTTCCTTCCTCAAGGGGGATATGAGGCAGGGATGCACTCATGGTCAAGCGGCTGTCTAGCATTTCGGGGGTGATGGCGCGGCAAATGGCGGATTTTTTCTGGCCGCCGCAATGCCTCGCCTGCCGGGGCGAGGTGTCGGAGCCGCGCAGCCTCTGCCCGGATTGCTGGGGCGCCGTGCTCTTCCTGGAGCCGCCCTTGTGCCAGCGCTGCGGCTATCCGTTCGAGTTCGACGCCGGGGAGGCGCTGTGCGCCGCCTGCCTGGCCGACCCGCCGCCCTTCGACCATGCCCGCGCCGTGATGGCCTACGGCGCCGTGCCGAAGACGCTGATCGGGGCGCTCAAATACGGCGACCGGCAGGAGGGCGCGCCGGCCTTCGCCCGCTGGCTGCGACGGGCCGGCGCCGGGCTCATCGAACAGAGCGACCTCATCCTTCCCGTACCGCTGCACAGGCGCAAGCTCTTCCAGCGGCGCTTCAACCAGGCGGCCCTCCTCGCCCTCGGCCTCTCCAGGCTGACCGGCAAGCCGGTGATCCTCGATGCCCTCACCCGCACGCGGGCCACCGAAAGCCAGGCCGGGCTGGGCCGCAGGGGACGGCTGGACAATGTGAAGGGCGCCTTCACCGTGCCCGAGGCCCGGCGGGCGCGGCTGGCCGGCCGGCGCGTGCTTCTGGTGGACGACGTCTTCACCACCGGGGCGACGGCGGGCGCCTGCGCCCGGGCGTTGAGCAGGGCGGGTGCCGTCGAGATATCGGTGCTGACCTTGGCCCGGGTGGTCCAGCCGCGCCTTGCCGGGTGATCCCCCGCCGCTATATAAACGGGAAACGGAGTGAGAAATGGCCACCAAACCTGTCGAAATCTACACCACGCCCTTCTGCCCCTACTGCCTGAGGGCCAAGCATCTCCTGAAGCGCAAGGGCATCGGTTTCACCGAATATGACGTCAGCTTCGACGCACCCAAGCGGGCCGAGATGATGCAGCGCGCGCAAGGCCGCCGCACCGTGCCGCAGATCTTCATCGGCGGCGAGGGCATCGGCGGCTGCGACGAGCTCCACGCGCTGGAGCGCGCCGGCCGGCTGGACGGCATGCTGGCCGCATGACCGCCGCTCCCAACACATCCAGATTCACCCTCGCCTGCGTGCAGGCCACGGCCGCCGATACCGTGGCCCCCAACATCGCCGAGGTGGGCGAGCTCATCGCCCGGGCGGCCGACGAGGGTGCCGAGTTCGTGGCCACGCCCGAGACCTGCGGCCTGATGGAAATGCACCGCGAGGCGCTGTTCGGGAAAATCCGGCCCCAGGAGGAGGACGAGGCCCTCAAGGCCTGGCGCGCCCTGGCCAAGGACCGGGGCATATGGCTGCTCATCGGCTCGCTGATGATCCGCATCGCCGAGGACCGGGCGGCCAACCGCTCCTTCCTCATCGACGACCGGGGTGACATCCGCGCCACCTACGACAAGCTCCACATGTTCGACGTGGACCTGGGGGCCGACGAGCGCTACCAGGAATCGCGGACCTACCGGCCCGGCACCCGGGCCGTGGTGACGGACACGCCCTGGGGCCGGCTCGGCCTCTCCATCTGCTATGACGTGCGCTTTCCCTATCTCTACCGCGCGCTGGCGCTGGCCGGGGCCGAGATGCTGGCGGTGCCCGCCGCCTTCACGGTGCCGACGGGCGAGGCGCACTGGCACACGCTGCTGCGGGCCCGCGCCATCGAGACCGGCGCCTTCGTCTTCGCCCCCGCCCAGACCGGCCATCACGCCACCGGCCGCCGGACCTACGGCCACAGCCTGATCGTCGATCCCTGGGGCGTGGTGCTGGCCGACGCCGGACAGGGCAAGGGCGTCATCCTGTCCGAGATCGACATGGCGCGGGTGGCGGAGGTGCGCCGCAACATCCCGGCCCTGTCCCACACACGCGGCTTCGAGGGTCCCTGATGGACGATGGAATGGATGACATGATGGACGATCCCGGCAGCGACAGCCTGGTCTTCATCCCGCTGGGCGCCAACGGCCATGAGAGCTATCTGGGCATCGAGGCGGCGGCGGTGCGGCGCGGCGTCTTCGAGCTGACGGCGGAGCCCCGGTCCGACCTCAACACCCCCTATCACAAGGGCGATCACGTGCGCTGCGAGATCCGTCCCGTGGAGACGCCCTACGGCGCCGAGCTGATGCAGGTCGTCACCGCCAAGGTGGATGCGGCCTGAGCCGCCTTGGCCCGCCTTTAATTGACAAGGCAATCAAACTCCCTACATAAGGGGCGTTCAGGTAACCACGCAGTGCGCCATGATTGTATTCGATCTGAAATGCGGCAACGGTCATCGCTTCGAAGCCTGGTTCCGCGATTCGGCGGCCTATGACGCCCAGGCGGACGCGGGCGAGGTGAGCTGCGCCGTCTGCGGCGATACCGACATCGCCAAGGCCCTGATGGCCCCCAATATCACCACGGGCGAGGACCGCGCCCGGGCGCGCGCCGACCATCCGCGCCTCAAGAACCTGATGCACACGGCGCTGCGCGAATTCCGCGCCCATGTCGAGGCCACGCACGAGGATGTGGGCGCCACCTTCCCCGAGGAAGTGCGCAAGATGCATTACGGCGAGGCCGCGGAACGCCCGGTCTACGGCGAAGCCTCCCTGGAGGAAGCCCGGGAGCTGACCGAGGAAGGCATCGACATCCTCCCCCTGGGCCCGGCCCGCACCCAGGCCTGACGCCATGGCCGACACGCCGAAATCGAAGGACGCACAGGAACGCGAGGCCCGCCTGGCCGAGGCACTGCGCCAGAATCTCCGCCGCCGCAAGGCCCAGACCCGGGGCCGCGAGACCCAAGCCGAGCCGCCCGAGAAAGATCCGGATTGAACCATCCGGCCTTCGTCCCCTCAGCCCTTTTCCACCTCGTCCAGGAGACGGTCCAGTGCCGCGTCGTCCAGCGCCCCGATGCGCTCGGACAGGCGATTGGCGAGCTGCGTGGCCTTGGGGGACAGGCCCGCCGTGTCGATGACGACGCGGGGGTGGGAGAGGCGCGCCAGGCGGGCCAGGTCCTCGGCATCGTCCCAGATGATGTCGAGATAGCGGGTGATCTCCTGCACCATGAACCAGGTGGGCCGGCCGCGCCGGCCATGCTCGAGGGCCGAGAGATAGGCGGCGGAGACCTCGAGGTCCGCCGCCATCTTCTTCAGGGTGATGCCTTTGGCCTTGCGCAAGGCGCGGACGCGGGCGCCGAAGGGGGTCATCCCTCCCTCCGCCGCCGGAGCAGCACATAGAAGGCACCGCCGCCGCCATGCTTCGGCTGGGCCGGCTGCACGGCCAGCACATGCCCGGCATGGGGCCCGCGCGCCAGCCATCCCGGCAGTTGCGCGCGGATGGCACCGGGGCGCGGGCGTTCCGGCATGTAATCCCGCTCGTGCGGTTCGGGCGGCAGGGCGCCCTTGCCGGTGATGACCAGGATCACCCGGCTGCCCAGCGCCAGGGCGCCCGCCACATAGCGGTTCAGCCGGTCCTCGGCCTGCCGGAGCGTCATGCCGTGCAGGTCGATGGTGCCGTCGATGGGGAGCTGCCCGCGCCGCAGCCGGCCGGCCAGGTTGCCGTCCATTTCGAATGCCCCGGGGGAGGCCGGGGCCGCAAGGCCCTCCGGCTCGGGGATTGCCGGGGCCGCCGCCCTGTGCCGCCGCCTGGGGCGCGGCGTCTCGGGCGGGGCTGGCAGGTCCTTGCGGTCGAGCGGCCGGTCGCCCTTGGTGGCGGCTTTCCAGAGGGCGTCTTCTCCCGGTGTCAGCGGACGCTGGCGGCGTGACGTCATGACGTCAGCCCTCCAGACGCGCGGCCACGGCGTTGGGCACCAGGATGAAATAGCGCCCCGGCGATTGCATGCGCCCGGCGATCTCGCCCGCGGCGGGGCCGGTGCCCCAGAAGACGTCGCCCCGGATGGCCCCCTCGATGGCGCCGCCCGTATCCTGGGCGATCATCAGACGGCGCAGGGGCGTCATGTCCTGTGCCGTCACGGGCGCCTCGGTCTCCAGCCAGACGGGGGCGCCCATGGGGAAGACCGAACGGTCGACGGCCAGCGAATGGCCGGCGGTGAGGGGCACGCCCTCGCTGCCGATGGGGCCTTCGCCCTCCACCGGACGGAAGAAGATGAAGGAGCGGTTCTCCCGCATCACCGAGGCCGCCTGATCAGGATGTTCCTCCAGCCACCGGCGGATGGTCTGCATGCTGATCCGGTCCGGGGCCAGCGCACCCATCTGGCGCAACACCCGGCCGATGGCCGTATAGTCCCGGCCGTTCTGGGCGGCGTAGCCCACACGGTAGCGCGTGCCATCCGCCAGCAGCACCACGCCGGAGCCCTGGATATGCAGGAAGAAGGCATCCACCGGGTCCTTGAGCCAGGCCACCACCTGGGCCTCTCCCGCCAGGCCCGCCGTCTCGATCTCCCCCCGGTCGGGGTAGGGCACCAGTTGCCCGGCATCCACCCGGCCGACGATGCGCTTACCCTTGAGGGCATCGCTGAAAGTGCCCAGATTGACCGTTATCAGGTCCGCCGGGCGGCCGTAGAGGGGCACGGGATAGGCCGGATCAGCAGTGAGGCTGCCCGGATATTCCGGCTCGTAATAACCGGTGAAGAGGCCCGTGGGGCCGGCTTCGGCGGTCACCGAGAGCGGCTGGAAACGGGTTTCGAAGAAGGTGCGCAGCGTCTCGCTGTCGATGGCCGAGAGGCCGAGGGCCAGGAAATCCCGGCAGGCCGGCTGCCAGTCGCCGATCCAGCCGAAGAGGCTCTCGCCCCCCATGGCGCGGTCGGGATCGGTCTTCACGATGCGCTGGCAGGAGCGCCGGAAGGCATGGGCGGTGGGCACCAGGTCGGCCGCCCGCCAGCCCTCCAGCCGGCCATAGTCGACAATGGCGAAGCGCAGCCGCGCCGGGCGTTCCGGCAGGGTCCAGATGGCGATGAAGACGGCGAAGGCCAGGGCCAGCAGGGTGCCCAGCCATAGAAACGTGGCGCGCAATCAGTCCTCGCGGCTGGTGTCGACGAGCAGCCAGTTCGGATCGTTGCTGCCCAGCACCCGCGCGAAGGTCCAGAGATCGGTGATCTTCTCGGCGTCCGCGATATTGCCGGAGACCACATGGCCCTCGGCATCGCGCACGGCGCTGGCCGCCAGCGTCTCGAAACGGATGGTGATCTCCGCCGTGTCGCCCTGCAGCGAGGCGTCGGTGATGCGGCTGTCCTCGATGTCGATGAGCGTGGTCTCCATGGTCTGGCCGGCCGTCTCGCGCTCCACGATGGCGCTTTCGAATTCCTCGTAGACCTCGGGGGAGAGCAGGTTCTGCAGCGTCTCGCGGTCGCCCTCGGCAAAGGCTTTCACGATCATGCCGTAGGCCGAGCGCGCGCCGGAGACGAATTGCCCCGGCTCGAACTTGCGGTCGGCCACCATGATGCGCGACAGGGTCTTGCCCAGCTCGGAATCGGGCGCCACGTCGCCGGTCCAGCCGGGGGCCGGCGGCTCGGCGAAATCGTCGGGCCGGGCCGGCACGGAACTGTCCGCCGTCTTGGGAGCGGCGGCCGCCTCCGCCGCCGCGCGGCGCTTCTCGGCCCGTGCTTCCTCGTCACCGGTGCGGCGGCCCAGCACGCTGCGCAGCCTCAACGCCACGAAGCCGGCCACCATGGCCAGGAGAACAATATCGATATACTGTAGTGAATCGCCCATGGTCCGTTCCGGAGCCTCCGACCTTGCGGAAACTCGGCTCCTTCAGTTGATTTGCCCCCGATCGCTCTTGAAACACCCAGAGGGGATATCGAGATAGGGGTTAAGCGGTACCTAAACTACTTGACAATGCGGCCGCGGCCAAGGGGCGCGACCGATCAATCCTTAAATAGTACCCGACATCCATCGAGACAAGCGTGGCATCGAGACAAGCATGGCGTTGGGACAAGCACGGCATTGGGACAAGCGTGGCATTTGTGCTCTTCTTCATTCTCTTCGGCATACCGATCATCGAGATCGTCCTGTTCATCAAGGTGGGGGGCGCCATCGGGCTCGGCGCCACGCTCGCCGTCGTCATCCTCTCCGCCATCGCCGGCGCGGCGCTGATCCGCACCCAGGGCCTGCGCACCTGGATGCAGGCCCGGGTGAGCCTGAACCGGGGCGAGATGCCGGTGCGCGAACTGTTCGACGGCCTGTGCGTCTTCGCCGCCGGCATCCTTTTGATGATCCCCGGCTTCTTCACCGACGCGCTGGGCCTCCTCTTGCTGCTGCCGCTGGTCCGCCATCTGCTGGCCGAGCGGCTGGTGCGCTCCATGGTGGTGATCCACGGCGGGCGGAGCGGACAGGCCGATCCGGGCCGGCCGGACCCCGTGGTCATCGAAACCGAGTTCCACGAGGTGCGGGACGAGGACACCGATGATCCCGCCCGGCGCGGCTGACAGGGCATCCGCCGGGGTTTTCCGGCTTGTCAGTCTCCGCCGTTTCGTGATAGCCCAGCCATGATCTTTTTCCAGCCTTATCTTCGGAGCTCAGCATGGCAGACGAGAATCAGAACGGGGCCGCCGTCGCCCAGGGGGACACCGCCGGCGAGCAGCCGCAGATCGGCATCATGGGTCAGTATCTGAAGGATTTCTCCTTCGAGAACCCGTCCGCCCCGCAGAGCCTGCAGGACATGACGCAGACGCGGCCCGACATCAACGTCAACGTCAACCTCAACGCCCGCCGCATCGGCGAGGAAGGCTATGAGGTCGTCCTCAACATCACCGCCAAGGCGGAGCTGACGGAGAAGAACATCACCGGCTTCGTCGTCGAAATCTCCTATGCCGGCCTCTTCGGGGTGCGCAACCTGCCGCAGGAGAACCTGGAGCCGTTCCTGCTCATCGAATGCCCGCGCCTCCTGTTCCCCTTCGCCCGCCGCATCATCGCCGATGCCACGCGCGACGGCGGCTTCCCGCCGCTCCTCCTCGATCCCATCGATTTCACGGCGCTCTACCAGAAGCACCGGGCCGACCTGCAGGCCAGCGGCGAACAGCCGACCGTGGCCAACTGAGCGGACGGCGCATCGAGGTTCAGGAAAAACGGCCTCAGGGCCGTTTTTTCATGCCTGCGTCCAGATGGCGTTCTCGATGCCGGCGATGAAGGCGGCATGGGCGGCATATTCGGCGTCGCTTCCCTGGTGGGGGCGGGGCGGCTCCACCGCCCGCTGGGGGATGGGCAGCCCGCCGCCGCTGACCGTCTCCACCAGATCCAGCACCACCTGGCGCCCGCCGGTCAGCTCCAGATAGACCTCGGCCAGCAGTTCAGAGTCCAATAGCGCGCCGTGCAGCGTGCGCCGCGAGGAATCGATGGCGAAGCGCTTGCAGAGCGCATCCAGCGAATTCTGCGCGCCGGGGAATTTCTGACGGGCCAGCGCCAACGTATCCGACACACGGTGCATCTCGATGACGGGTCCGCCGCATTTCTCCAGCTCGGCATTGAGGAAGCGCACGTCGAACATGGCGTTGTGGGCGATCATCACGGCGTCGCCGATGAAGGTGCAGAAGTCCTCCGCGATCTGGGCGAATATGGGCTTGTCGGCGAGGAATTCAGTGCTCAGCCCGTGCACCTCGAAGGCCCCTCGCGGCATGTCGCGCTCGGGGTTGATATAGGCGTGGAAGGTGCGGCCGGTGGGCACGCGGTTCACCAGTTCCACACAGCCGATCTCGACCACGCGGTCGCCGTTGAGGGGGTCCAGCCCCGTGGTTTCCGTATCGAAGACGATTTCCCGCATCTATCCCTCTTACCCGAGCCTGCCGACGATCCGCCGGACCTGCCGCCGCGTCGCCCAGAGGGACACGCCGGTGTGGATGACGATGTCCGCCTTCCGGCGTTTCAGCGCGTCCGGCATCTGCGCCGAGAGGATAGCCCGCGCGCGCGCCGCTGTCATGCCGCGATGATGGTGGAGCCGGTGCCGCTGGTGCCAGCGGGGAGCGGAGACCACCGCCACCACGTCACACAATCGGGCGCGCCGCGCCTCGAAGAGCAGGGGGATGTCCAGCACCACCAGCCGCCGCCTCTGGCGGCGCATGAGCCCCAGGAACCGCCCCCGCTCCCGGGCCACCAGGGGATGGATGATCCCCTCCAACACCTTGAGCCGCGAGGTATGGCCGAACACCAGCGATCCCAGGACCTTGCGGTCGATGGCGTCCCCCTTCAGGCTCTCGGGGAAGGCCCGGGCGACGGAGGTCACCGCCGCCCCGCCCGGCGCCATCAGCCGGTGCACCGTGGCGTCGGCATCGAACACCGGCACATGCTCGGCCCGGAACATGGCCGCCACCGTGGACTTGCCCATGGCGATGGAACCGGTGAGGCCGAGGATGACCATGGCCTAGAGCCCGAGGTCGGCGATCAGCATGGCGCGCAGGCCCTCGTCCGCCGCCGGGTCCACGCCATACCAGGCCCGGAACGCCGGCCGCGCCTGATGCATGAGCATGCCGAGCCCGTCCACCGCCCGTGCGCCAATGGCCCGCGCCTTTTGCAAAAGCGGCGTCTCCAGCGGCGCATAGACCAGATCATAGACCACCGCCGCGGCCGGCAGACAGGAAAGGCGCATGTCGAGCACCGGCTTGCCGGTCATGCCGAGCGACGTGGCATTGACCAGCAGCGTCACATCCTCCAGCAGCTCCTCGCGGTCGTCCCAGTCCATCACCGTGATGGGCGCACCCTCGAAATGGGTGGCCACGGCATCGGCCCGCTCCCGCGTGCGGTTGACGAGGCGGATCTCCTCCACCCCGTCGTCGGCCAGGGCGGCGATGACGGCCCGCGCCGCCCCGCCGGCCCCCAGCACTGCGACCGGTCCCCCGGCGGCCCGCCAGTCCGGCGCCGAGGCCTTGAGATGCGCCAGGAAGCCGAAGGCATCCGTATTGCTGCCCAGCAGCCGGCCGTCTTCCGCCACGGTGACGGTGTTGACGGCGCCGATGCGCCGGGCGAGGGGCGCCACCTCGTCCATCAGCTCCAGCACCGCCTCCTTGTGGGGGATGGTGACATTGGCCCCCCGGAAACCCAGCGCCACCAGCCCGTATATGGCGTCGCCCAGCGCCTCCGGGCGCACCGCCAGCGGCACCATGGCGCCGTTGATGCCGTATTTCTCCAGCCAGTAGCCATGGAGCTGCGGCGAGCGCGAATGCGCCACCGGCCAGCCGATGATGCCGGAAAGCTGCGTTTTGCCGGTGATGGTCATGGGATCAGTGTCCGATGCTGGCGCAGGACATCCTGCAGGGGAAGGAGCGGCAGGCCGAGAATGGAGAAATAATCCCCCTCCACGCGGCTGAACAATTGGCTGCCCAATCCCTCGAGCTGATAGGCACCGACGCTGGAGAGCACGGCTTCTCCCGCCTTTTCGAGATAATCATCCAGGAATGCCTCGGAGAAGTCGCGCATGGTGAGCTTCGGCTGGCTGAAATAGCGCCACAGCACCGAACCGCCCAGCGCCACGCAGACGGCGGAATAGAGGCTGTGGGTCCTGCCCCGCAGGGCCAGGAGCGCCTGCCGGGCCTCGGCCATGTCCCGGGGCTTGCTGTAGAGTTGCTCCCCGCACCAGAGGATCTGATCGCAGCCGATGACATGGGCCTGCGGGTATTTCTGCGAGACGCGCACGGCCTTCAGCTCGGCCAGCGCATCGGCGATCTGGTGGGGCCGGGCCTTCTCGGCCACCAGCCCGTCCTTGAGCGTTTCCTCGTCGACCCGCGCCGGCTCCTGGGTGAAGGTGATGCCCGCCGCCTTCAGGAGACGGGCGCGGACGGCGCTGCCGGACGCCAGGATGAGCGGATGCGATGGCAATGGACACTCCCACTTGAGCGGTGATGACGTGCCGCGCAATCTATCAGCCATCGGGCGACTCAGGAAAGCCCTTCCAGAACGCCCGCTCGAGTCTGGGTAAAACCCTGTGGATAAGTCTCGCCGCAACAGGGGGATGAGCGGCCTATGGGGACAAGCGTGATTTTTCACGCCCCTTCATCCAGCGGTTTTGCGCCTATGGACGACTCTCCAAGTTCGCAGCGTGAATCCTGTGGATAAGTCCAGCCTTCCGTACCGTTAGCGGACTTATCCCCGCATTCCAGACTGTTCGAACGGCCCGGCCCGGCTGCCGCCGCTCCGGTTTCATCCACAGGGGGACTGGTCCAATTCGCCGCATGGACGCCGGCGGATAATCACCGGATAAAAGAGGGGATGAAAAATAATCCAGATGATTCAGCCCCACCCACCACTACCCACATCCTTTCCTGAATCTTATTGTTTCAGTGGAAGGGGATGTTACAAAGCGGGAAGCCAAGGGAGCAGCCTGACCCGCCATGAAGTTTCTGACCGTTTTCGAGAACACGCCGGTGTCCCCGCCGCCGGTCTGGATGATGCGCCAGGCCGGGCGCTACCTGCCGGAATACCGTGAGACCCGGGCCCGGGCGGGGGACTTCCTCTCCCTCTGCCTCAATCCCGAGCTGGCAACGGAGGTGACACTGCAGCCCATCCGGCGCTATGGCTTCGATGCGTCCATCCTCTTTGCCGATATCCTGCTTATCCCCCATGCCATGGGCCAGCCGCTGGCCTACCGGGAAGGCGAGGGGCCGGTGCTGGAGCCCGTCCGCGACAGGGCGCAGGTGGCCAGGCTCGCCGGCGACAGCGCGGAGCGCCTGTCGCCGGTCTACCAGACGGTGCGCAACCTGCGCGCCGCGCTGCCCGCCGAGGTGGCGCTCATCGGCTTCGCCGGCGCGCCCTGGACGGTGGCCGCCTACATGGTGGAAGGCCGCGGCGGCAAGGGGTTCGTTGCCGCCCGGCGCTGGGCCTTCAGTGATCCGGACGGCTTCCAGACCCTCATCGACATGGTGACGGAGGCCACCATCCATTACCTGCTGGCACAGATCGAGGCCGGCGCCAACGCCATCCAGATATTCGATAGCTGGGCCGGGCTGCTGCCCGCCTCGCAGCTCGAGCGCTGGGTGATCCGCCCCACCAGGCGCATCGTCGAGGCGCTCAAGGCCCGGCATCCCCAAGTACCGGTTATCGGCTTTCCGCGCGGCGTGGGCCCTGCCGTTCCGGCCTATTGCGCCGGCACCGGCGTTGACGGGGTGAGC
>Ga0180219_1002173_pt1 | contig 11883 bp, 11 predicted proteins | sample eDN3rd30CBELigMG_FD_151338 | JGI IMG/M metagenome (GOLD analysis project Ga0180219, IMG submission 151338) | Enriched Miracle-Growth compost microbial communities from Emeryville, California, USA - eDNA 3rd pass 30_C BE-Lig MG (version 2)... ...
GGCTGAAGGCGCCCTGCTGGCGCAGGGCACGCCAAACGAAATCGCCAACGACGAACGCGTACGCCAAAGCTATCTCGGACACAGCCATGCCTGAACTGCTTACCCTGCAAGACGTCACCGCCGGCTATGGCGATGCCACCATCATCGAAGACATCTCATTCTCGATTCAAGAGGGCGCCAGCCTGGCGGTGCTGGGCCGCAACGGCGTGGGGAAAACCACCTTGCTGCGCACCTTGCTGGGCGCTACCCGTCAGGCAGGCGGCGCCATCCACTGGCGCGGCGATTCGCTGGCTGGTGTCGACCCCGTGCGGCGCGCCCGCCTGGGCATGGGCTGGGTGCCCCAGCAGCGGGGCGTGTTCAGGTCCCTCACGGTCGAAGAGAATCTGTCGGTGGTCGCCCGACCCGGGCACTGGAACCTCGATGCCGTCTGGAAACTATTCCCCCGCCTGAACGAGCGCAAATACCATTACGGCGACCAGCTTTCCGGTGGCGAGCAGCAGATGCTGGCCATCGGGCGGGCGCTCATGACCAACCCGGCGCTGTTGCTGCTTGACGAGCCGCTCGAGGGCCTTGCGCCGTTGGTGGCCGAAGAGGTGGCCGCGGCGGTGCAGAAAATGGCCGCCCAGGGCACGCTTACCGCCCTGGTGGTCGAGCAGCACCCCATCGTTGCGCTAAAAATGACCACCCAGGCCATTGTCCTCGAGCGCGGGCGCATCTGCCACAGGGCGTCCAGCGAAGAGCTGGCGGCCGATGAGGCGCTGCTGGATTCCATGTTGGGCGTGGCTTGAGGCTAGCCACGGGCTGGATGCTTTGCGGCGTCACACGGCGGAAATTGCGCCCGGGTTCGGTATGCGGCAGCTCTGGCACGCGTCGAGGCGGCAGCTAGGTTTTGGCGTCCGCCGTCGCGCCTTCTTTGCTTTCCTTATCAGCAAAATCACTGGCTTCCAGCGCCAGGTCGACGATGCGCAATAGCAAGGGGTCTATTTCATCGGTCGACATCGCCGTGATGAATCCCACGCGAGAGTTGATGGATGTATTGATGAGTTCGAGTTCGCCGGACTGAAGTTCTTTCTTGAAGCATCGTGCTGGCAGGTAGGCGCAGCCGACTCCGCTGGCAGCCATCGAAGCCGCCACGAGCATGCTGGTGCAGCGCACCTGGTAGTAGCAGTAGGCGTGCCCCTTTCTGAACCAGTCCTCGATCATGGCGTGATGATAAGACTGGCGGGCCAGCCCGATCACCGGCTGCTCGGCGAGTTCTTGCGCGCTTCGTATTTCGCCGCCCAAGCCCAGCTTGGGGTGGGCCATCCAGGAAAATTCGACACCACCCAAAGATGTCGTATCGAGCCCCGGCTCGGGTTCCCGGCCGGGCGCCAAAATCAAATCAAGCGCGCCTTTCCTGAGGCTATGCATCAGGTCTTCGGTCAGCATCTGCTCGATTTCCAGCCTGACCCGGGGATAGGACAGCGATATGGCCTCTATCAGTTTCGGAAGCCAGGTCAAGGACACCACCTCGGCCACGCCCAGCCGGACCTGGCCGGTGAAGGCCGTGGCGGACATGATCTTCTGCTTCAGCTGGGTGTTCAGCCCCAGCAGGCGGCGCGCATACTGCATCAATTCAAGCGCCGTGGCCGTGGGTTGCGCCGATCGGTTGGAGCGGTCGAACAGCTCTACGCCCAGATGCTTTTCGAGCTCTCGTATCCTCATGGAAATGGTCGACTGGGTGACATACAGGCGATCGGCTGCGGCAGCGAAACTGCCCAGCACAACCACCCAGTAGAAGGCTTCAATCTGCTGGAACGACATAGTCAGTCACCGGCCTTGATAAGGGTTCTGTACGTCAGGAAGCGATTGATCTCGTCCGAGAGCATGCTTCGCTCTCTGAATAAACAGATCAATAATTTTGATGCTGAACCCCATAATATATCGCTTGTTGTTAATAAATCCAGCCCCTATGCTGTACTCAAACCAAAATGAATCACCGAAATGGTCCTGGCTGAAAAGGCCTTGACGCGAACGAGTCCAGTAAGGAGGAAGACTGATGTCTGAGTTTGAGTACGTGAGGAACTGCTGGTATCCGATAGGCTTTTCCGACGAGTTCGAGACGTCGCAGCTCAAGGGGCTGAAAATCGCCGACAAGCCGGTGGTGGTCTGGCGCACCGAAGAAGGCGAAGTGGTGGCCTTCGACGACCGATGCTGTCACAAGCGTTTCCCATTGTCCGAGAGCAAGCTGCTCAATAATGGCAATCTGGAGTGCGCCTATCACGGCTTGCAGTACGACGCCACCGGACAGTGCGTGGAGATTCCCTCGCAAACCGATCGTCCCATTCCCAAACAGGCTCATTTGCGCAATATCCCTATTTGCGAGCAGGATAAGGTCGTGTGGCTGTGGCCGGGCGATCCGAGCGCCTGTGAAGGAATTGCGCCGCCTCGTACTCAAGAGGCGTCGGACGAGAACCTGACGGCCATGCCGCTGCCCCAGGTGGTTCGCTCGCCATCGAACTATTTGCTGCTGATCGAGAACCTGCTCGACATCAGCCACTTCTATCCGCTGCACGACGGCAACATCGGCGATCGCGCCAACAGCGACATACCGGTGCAGCTGGAAGAGGGCGAACACGAAGGTTTCAAGTATGTCCGCACCATCCGCGAGGTGCAGAATTACAAGCAGCCCCCTTATTTCCGCGAGTGGTTTCACTACGAGGTCATCGACCGCGTCCACACGCATACCATGGTAACGCCGGGCCTGACCCGGGTCGTCATGAATGTGGCGCCCCCGGGGCAGCTGGGCACCGACATGGAGCGCGGCTACACGCTGCTGCATCTGCACTATCCGGTCGACAAGAGCAATCTCGTGTGGCGGATCCTGATCTCCAGCAAAAAGGGCCATACCCCTTTGAGCGACACATCGCGCTCGACCACGCAGGCGATTGCTGACATGTTCCACTCTGTGGTGGCCGAGGACGAATGGGCGCTCGAGCGGCAGCAGAAAATGATGGAGTACCCCGACGAGGGCTATTCCGAATTGTTCCTGGGTTCGGACGCGGCGTTGCGGCGGGCGCGCCAGATCATGCTGGGCATGCAACGGGCGGAACGCCAGGCCGAACCGGCGCCGCAACGCGCCCGGGCAGCGCAAGAAACCCTCGCTTGACAGCTTTGCGATGCGGCCGCCGGCCCACCGCCGCGGCTGCCTTGAAGCCAACCATCAGTAAGTGCACGAGGTATTCGGTATGAGTGTTCCTGGCCCTCTTGCGGGGATTCGTGTTCTGGAGCTTGGACAGATTGCGGCTGGGCCTTTCGCCGGCTCATTGCTCGCGGACCTGGGTGCCGACGTAGTCAAGATAGAAAGCCCGGACAAAGGCGACGGCATGAGATCGTGGCCGCCTCTTGCGGAAGGCGCAGACGGCGAAACCTACAGCGAGAATTTCGCTTCGCTCAATCGCAATAAGCGCAGCGTTGCACTGGATCTTAAAGATCCGAAAGACATGCGGGTATTCAAAGACTTATGCGCCGCCGCCGACGCCCTCGTCGAAAACTACCGTCCTGGCGTCATGGCGCGCCTGGGGGTCGGGTACGAGGTGCTGAAGGCATTGAATCCGCGCCTTGTCATGTGTTCGATCAGCGGCTATGGCCAGACGGGCCCCTATGCTGAACGGGGGGCTTTCGACGTCACGGTACAGGCCATGAGCGGACTGATGAGCGTGACAGGAGAACCATCCAGCGGTCCCGTCAAATGCGGTGTTCCGGTCGGGGATTTTTGCGCGGGGCTGTATGCGGCCTACACCATGACGGCGGCCTTGCTGCGCGCTCGGGAAACGGGCGAAGGCTGTCAGATAGATTGCTCGATGCTGGGAAGCCTCATCGGAATTTCCGCGCTCCAGACCAGCGAGTTTTTCGGCACAGGGGTTCCGGCGGGACGCCTGGGTTCCGCGCATCCGCGCAACGCACCGTACCAGGCCTTCAAGGCCAGCGACGATTATTTTGTGATTGCCGCGGGCACCGACAAACTTTGGCTGCAAGTATGCGAAGCGGTAGGCAAACCCGAACTCGCAAGCGAGCCGGACTTCATTGATCAGGCTTCGCGGGCCAGGCATCAACAGCGTCTGGCGGAAATCCTGCAGTCGACGTTCGCCGAGCGCACGGCTGAATATTGGCTGGCCGAGTTCGATCGGCGGGGCGTCCCGGCCAGCCCCATCAATTCTTTTGCGGATGTGATGGCCGACCCGCATGTCCGGCATATGGGCATTATCGAGGACTTGACGCTGCCCAATGGCGTGTCGACCCAGACCACGCGCTTCCCGATAGGAATGAGCGGCTATGCGTTCAAGATGCATAGAGCGCCTCCTCGCTTGGGCGAGCATAACCAGGCCATTCTCGATGAGTGGACCAGCAAGGCGGAGGCTCAATCGTGAAGGACCAGCCTGATGCTTCGGATGGAGGGCTGGTCGAGACGACATTCAGCCATGCGGGGGCGGTTGCGCACATCTGTTTGAACCGTCCGCGATCTGCCAATTCCTTGAATGCCGAGATGGTCGAGGCGCTGTTGGCTGGCTTGCAGCAATGCATGGACGGCGGGGCGGAGCTGATCGTCCTGCGCGGCCACGGTTCCACACTATGCGGCGGGTTTGATCTAAGAGGGCTTGACAGCGAATCAGATGCCAGCCTTGCCTATCGTTTCCTGAGGCTGGAAACTCTATTGCAGAAAATCCATTATGCGCCCTGTCAGACGCTTGTGTATGCGCATGGCCCCGTCATGGGCGCCGGCGCTGATCTCATGGCGGCCTGTCGGCTGCGCCTTGCCGCGCCGGGGGCGTCGTTCCGCTTCCCCGGCATCCGTTTCGGCATCTTGCTGGGCACCAACCGCCTGGCGTCCTTGATCGGCGATCGCGCATATCGGGTCGTGGTCGAGCAGCAGCGAATCACCGCCGAAGAGGCAATGGAACTGGGGCTGGTGCATCAGGTGATGGATGAAGGCGAACTGGATGAAGCCATTGCCCGGCAGTACGAGTCGTTGATGCGCATACCTCCCGAGGCCCGGGCGCGCTTGTTCCAGCGCGACCTCCGACAGGCCGACGTCGACATGGGCATCTTGGCTGCGACGGTGGCAGAGCCTGGCCTGAAAAATCGAATGCGGGAGTATTGGGCGAGCGTAAGGCCGCTTGCCGCTAAAAAATGAGGCTGTGAGCAAGCCGCCATACAAGCATTGCGAAGTATCGAGTTTCGCGTTTCCTATAAAAATAAAACAGTTGTTGATAGCAGTCGTTGCGGTCGATCTGAATAACCTAGGAGGAGGTAAGACTCATGTTCAGTCTGTATTGGCTAGGCATCATCGCCTGTGGCGGAGTCGTAGTCGCCATTTGGAATCATATGTATCCGCGGTCAAGCGGCCGGTTGCACAGGGTGCAACGATCCGGCTATATCGCGCACCCGCACTAGCTGTTTGTCGAGCCGTATCGGCGCCCCCATGGCGGCTGTGATGCCGCCTGGGCCGCCGGCGCAAAAAAGTTCAGATAAAGATTGAAAGAAGGCGCTTTTTACAAGGCGTCCGGGTAGTTGCGTGCGCGGGCTATGGATCCTGTTTTTCTATGGGTGGCTACTAACGCAAAGACATGAAGTACTTGCACAAAATTTGGAGGAGACTATGGCTGATAAAACCTTTCTCATATGGTCTATCACAGCCTTTCTGCTGTTGTATTTGGTGGTAATACTATGGGTGGGAAAACTCGGAGCCAAGCACAGCAAATCCATGCGCGGCTATTCCATTGCGCGCGGACAGGTGAACCCATGGATCATCGGCATAAGCTTTGGTGCGACCTATGCGAGTGCCAATCTGTTCCTTGGCGTTCCCGGCTGGGCCTATACCTATGGCGCGCCCACCTTGTGGTGGACTTTCGGCTGTTTCGTGCTGACATGGGGCGGCCTGGTGTTGTTTGCGCGCAAGTTCTGGCGTGACGGCCAAAAACAAGAGGGCGCCCTGACGCTGCCCCACTGGCTCAAGATCCGCTACGGCAGCGTGTCGATACAGGTGCTGGTGGGCTTGCTGGCGCTGTTCAACATCTATTATGTCGTTGGCCAGAACGTGGGTCTGGCCACCACGTTCGAAGCGATCATGGGCTTGCCGTATGCCTGGGGCGTCATACTGGGAGTGGCCGTGACGGTCGCCTATCTGTTCGTGGGCGGCGCCTATGCGCAGTATATCGGGGACGGCATCCAAGGTATCTTCATGTGCGTGGCCGGTGTGGTCATGTTTGTTTCCCTGGCCTGGACCATCGGCGGTGGCTGGAATTTTCTTGGTGAACTCAGCACCCAGCTGTATGCGATAGATCCGAACCTGATGGCGCCCGTGGCGCAGTCCGGTCCGTTCTATAGCTGGCTTGCCATCATCTCCATCAGTTGGCTCCTGTTTACATTCGGGCTGTTGCCGCACCTGATGAACAAAGTCCTTTCCATAGAAAAGGAAGAAGACCTGAGGCCGTTCATCTTGTCTTCCGGGATCACCCTGTTCCTGCTGTCCTGTTTCGCCGTGTTCGCGGGCATGGCCGCCCGGGTGCTCATGCCCAATCTGGCTTCGGCGGACAGCGCCATCCCTGTCTATATAGAACACGCATTCCCGACCGTGGTGGTTGCGCTGATGGTCGGAGGGCTGCTGTCGGCCATTCTTTCCACCACCAACAGCCTTTATCTGGGCATGTCGGCGATCATCGGAAACGATATCTACAAGCCTTTGATCGCGCCCTTGATCTATCGTGATGCCAAAGCGGACAGCGACAAGATCGAGAAAAGCACGCTGCTGGTGTCCAGGGCAGGGCTCATCGTGGTGGGCGTGGTGTCGATGATCATGTCGTTCAAGCGGCCGGACTCTTTGGCACTGCTGACGCAATTCGGCATATCGGCGATCATCAGCGGTGTCATTGCCCCCATTGCGCTGGGCTATGTCTGGCAGAAGGCGAATCGGCTGGGCGCCTTGGCTTCGACCATTGGCGGCGCGGGCTGCTATATCACCCTGACCGTGACGGGCATACAGGAAAACGTCTTCGTCGCGCTTGGCATAAGTTCGATCGTGGGATTTGTGCTGATGATCGGAGTTTGTCTTGCGACGAGCCGGATCTGCGTGCCGCAAGAATACATGGCTCACGCCGAGTAGTGGCCTGGGTTGAACTGTATTGATTTTGCCCTGGGGCTGGACAAGGCGTCCAGCCCCAGGGCATCTTTCCGTACGTATTTTCTTGCATTAAAGGGGCAGAGAGACCCCAGCCCGGATGCAGTCTGCGTTCAGATGTCCAAGACCAGGGGGCCCTGCTTGGCACGGGCGCAACATACCATCACGTAGTTTTTCCGGTTTGCGTCGTCCAGCACGGAATCCCGGTGCTCGGGCTCTCCGCTTACGTAGCGGGTCATGCAGGTGCCGCAATAGCCCTCTTCGCACGATACGTCGAGGTGCACGCCGTTGCGCTTCAGTACCTCGACAATCGTTTCGTTCGCGCCCACGGTGTAGGTTTCGCCGCTCTGTGCCAGCTGGATGTCGAAGGGCTCGTCGTGTGCGTCCGTCGTCTCTGTACTCGAGAGACCGCCCGCGCTGAACCGTTCGAAATGGACATGGCCCGCGGGCCAATGAGCCGATGCCGCGCCGACGACGTCCAGAAAGCCCGAGGGGCCGCAATAGTACACATGCTCGCCGTCCTCTGGCTGCCTCAGTATCCCGGCCAGATCGGGGCGGCCGCCTTCATCGTCGACATACAGCGAGACCAGGCCTTTCGCGGCAAGAGGCAGGAGGGTCTCCATGAAAGCCGCGCGGCTACGCGAGCGGACGCAATAATGGAGATGAAAGTCGGCATGGTTCCGCAAACAGGTTTTGATCATGGCCACCAGCGGGGTAATGCCTATGCCGCCAGCGATGAACTTGAACCGGCGGGCCGATTCTTCCAAGGGGAAGTGGTTTCGCGGGGCCGAAATGTCCAGCATGCAGCCCACATGCAGGTTTTCGTGCATGTAGGCGGAGCCGCCGCGCCCATGCTCTTCGCGCTGCACGGCGATTACGTAGCGATGCCGTTCAGCCGGGTCATTGCACAGGGAATACTGCCGTATCAGCCCATTGGGCAAATAGACGTCTATATGCGAACCCGCCGTGAACGCGGGCAGGCGGTCGGCCACAAGTTCGTAGCTGTAGATGCCCTCGGCTATCTTCCGTACATCGGCAACCTTGGTCGTGATAGTCGTTTTCCGGTTTTCCTGGAGTTCGCCGATCGAGCTTGCTGGTGTTGCTACTGTCATTATGGCTCCTTGCTGGTCTTGAATACGGCCTTGAAGCAGCCGCTGACGTTCAATCCAGTATAGGAAGCGCGTGCATGAAGTTCAAACAAGTTATTCTTTAGTTTGGCATCAAATTTATTGATGTATAGAGTTCATAGAGCGTTGCGCCCGTCTACTCCAGCTGTTGCAACTTGGCCCTCACGCTGGACCGAATGTAGCCCAGTAGTGCCGCCCGCTCTTTCGGATAAGCGGCTAGATCTACGGCTTTTAGGCCAAGGTATGCGTCTCGGGCAGCCGTGACGACATGTTTATGTTCCAGAGGCAGGCGTTGAAGGGCCCACCCTGCAGCGTCGTCCTTGGACGCAATGTCTCCCGTTATCGCGGTGTACCAGATGCGCACCAAGGCAAGGACGATGTTTCTTTCATCTCCTTCCCAGTCTGCTTCTGTATTCCACAGCGACAATGTTTCCAATAGCGAACGCTGAACGTCAATAGCGGGAACTTCGTCGAAAAACTCGTGGGCCGGCGGGCCGTACAAAGCAAGGCTATGCCGCCGCACCTTGGTCAGCAAGATGGCGAGGTCGTGGTCTGCCATGGCCGGCTCGAAAATCCCGGCATTGATATCGTCACGCAGCCATTCACCGAATTGCATTTGCCGCTTCGCAGGATATCGCCACGGCACTACGTCTTCATGAGCCAGTACTGTCACTTCGAGCGCTCGGCGATCGGCGTGGGTGCCGGGAAAGGCCGATACCGACAGCAGATCGGTCATCAATGTGGCCCTCGTTGAGTCGTCCAAGGGAGCGTTCACGGTGATCAACAGGTCGATATCGCTATACGGCTTCAGGCCGCCATCAACCGCGGAACCAAACAAATGAGTCGCCAGAATGGCTTTATCAAGATGGTTCTCTAAAACTGAAAGCGCATCGAGTAGCTGGTTTTCAATCGACTCTGGGAATTCAGGGGGCATGGTTGAATAAGGCATCTTCTTTCATTTTCCGCTTTTGCCGCCGTAAGGCGAACGCGCGAACAGCTGGCTCGCCAGATTGCGGAACCAGATGATGCCGGCGTCTTGTTCGAACCTTCGGCTCCAATACAGCGACACCGTGAAATTGCGCAGGGGAAGGTCAAGGGGCTCGATGTAGGCGAATTCACCATGACGGTTGAATTCGTTCACAGTGGTGTCAGGCACGATGGCGCACAGGTTGGTTGCGCGGATAATGGAGGGCAGCGTCATGAAGTGCTGCGACACCAGGCGCAAGCGGTGTTCAAGGCCCAGCAGCTTAAGCATTCGCAACGTGTCGAGATGGGTCTCGACCGCCACGAACTCAACTTGCTGCAGCAGCGCCGCGGGTACGCGGTGATCTTTGGCATGCAACAGCAGGGGATGGCGCTTGCGCAGCATGACGACATAGCGGTCGTTGAACAGCTGCACGCGCCGGGTGCCGTTGAGGCGAGGAAAATAGCCGAAGGCGAAATCGACCTGCGCGTTGTCCATGGCCTGGGCCAATTCGAGCGTCTCGAGCGATATGGACTTCAATCCGATTCTGGGCGCCTGGCGCTCTATCTCGGCCAGCAGGCCGGGAAGGAAGCGGTCTTCGCCCATGTCGCTCATCATCTGTATCCGGAACACGCGTTGAGACTGGGCTGGATCGAAGGCGTCGGTGTCGGCAAGCGCGAGATCGAGTATCTCGAGCGCATTGCGTACCGCTGCCGCGAGCCTTTCGGCGCGCTGCGTGGGCCGCACCCCGCCCGGGGCCCGCACAAACAATGGATCGCCGACTAGAATCCGCAGGCGAGCCAGCCCCTGGCTGGCTGCGGGCTGGCTGATTCCCAGGCTGTCTGCCGCCAGGCTGACTTTGTTGCGCGTATAGATCGCATTGAAGAGTCGCAACAGGTTCAGATCGAGATCGCTGACATTCATTTAGCTAATGTTATTTATTAGTTCATGTTTATTGTCTTATATCGGTGTTCCTCACACAATAGATTCAACCTGAAAACGAGGCGGCCGCCGCAAGGCGGCGCAGCGTTCAGGGGAGCCGAGAAAAATTTCTATATTCGAGACAAGCCTTGTCCAGGGCCGCCGTCGCTCAACACCGATGAGCGATTCCTTTCAGAACGGGAAGGCCGGCCGCGCAGGTGGCGCTGGACAACGAAGTCCGATGCCGGCCGGGCAATCACCTTGGGGTGAGAGGACTGGGCGCTTTACAAGGAGGCATTATGAAAAAAACTGTAACCTCGGGCCTTGCCGCCGCAATGCTGGGGCTCGCCCAGATTGCCGGGGCGCCGCATGCGATTGCGCAAGACGCATTTCCGGACAAGCCTGTCCATCTGGTCGTTCCTTTCAGTGCCGGCGGCGGCTCCGACGGCTTGGCGCGAGCCATCCAGAACGCCATTGAAACCGATAAGCTCCTTCCCGTTCCCCTGGTCATTACCAATGCCGAGGGGGCGAGTGGTGCGGTCGGAACCCGCCAGGTATTGAAGGCCGACCCCGACGGCTACACCATCCTGCAGATACATCAGGAGATGTTCAGCTCGATGGCGATGGGGCGGGTGAACTACTCCATCGATGACTTCGAGCCAGTGATCCAGGTGAGCGAAGCCTGCATGTTCATGGCCGTGCCGACGAAATCCCCGATCCAGGACTTCGAAGGTTTTGTCTCTGCTGTAAAGAAGGAGGGCAGGGGATTCAAGCAGGCCGACGAGATCGGGGGCGTGACGCATTTTCCGTCGGCCGAATTGATGAAGCTGCTTGGGACACAGTGGTCCATCGTTCCTGTCGGTTCGACCGCGAAGAGATTCGTGTCGCTGAAAGGCGGCTTCACGGACATGGCGCTGATGTCTCCATTGTGGATCAAGCGCGGCGAGGCCGACCTGCGGCCCGTGGCGATGATGAGTCCGGAGCGCTCGGCGATGGCGCCCGACCTGCCCACGGCCAAAGAGCTGGGCTACCCGATTTCCTCCTGTATCAACCGCCGCTACTGGGCTCCCAAAGGCACGCCCGCCGACCGTATCGACGTCATCGCCGACGCGATCGAGAAAGCGGCCAACTCGAAAGGCGTCAGCGATTATCTGTCGCGCACCGGCGAAGAGCTCAAGATAATGCGTGGTGATGCGCTCAAGCAGCGCGTGGCTGCGGAGTTCAAGTCTTTCGAGGATGTCGTGGATATTGTGAAAGGCGCTTCTTCATCCAAATAAATACAAGCGATAGCGAGATAAGCCATGTTTACTCCACGTGTCCGATATGACTGGATCAGCGTTGTCCTCTCTTTGGGCCTGGCGGTCCTGTTCTATGCCTCGTCACTAAGCATCGAGCCGAGCGCCTACGAGCCACTCGGCGCGGCTTCGCTACCCAAGGCGGTTGCCGTTTTTCTGCTTGTCATGACCCTGGCCAAGCTGGCCGCAATGCTGAAAAAGCGGGACGTGCAGGCCGGCCAGCCTGAAACCGGGCTGCACAGGTCTTTGGTCATGCTGGGTCTCATTGTGCTGTTCGTCCTTGTCATCGACATGTTCAAGCTCGGATTCGGCATAGCGGTGTTCTTCTTTCTGATCGCTTCCTTTCTGTATCTGGTCAGGCTGCGCACGGCCGGAACGATCATCAAGGCGGTCGTCGCCACGGCGATTTTCTCCGTCGCC
>Ga0180219_1002176_pt1 | contig 11876 bp, 12 predicted proteins | sample eDN3rd30CBELigMG_FD_151338 | JGI IMG/M metagenome (GOLD analysis project Ga0180219, IMG submission 151338) | Enriched Miracle-Growth compost microbial communities from Emeryville, California, USA - eDNA 3rd pass 30_C BE-Lig MG (version 2)... ...
GGCTTTACTCGCATTGGCTCGGCGGCGCGGTCGCGCCTGCTCAGGGCTGCGCCCTTCGGTTCTTGCGCCATTGTCGAGAGTGATTCCCCCTCTCCCAGCCTCGGCTGGGGGCATGCCGGGTTGCCCCATCCTTTCATAACCCGCCTTGAGCGCGTTTCAGGGGATGGCGGGGCGCAGCCCTCGCCATACCGGAAACCTCAAAAAAATGCCCATCAGTCAACCGATCAGGCCGGGCTCGGAGAGGCGCATCCATTTGGGGCCTTCGGGGCCGTCCAGGGCGAGGAGGGGCGTTTCCCAGGTGATGCTGTCGAAGCTGTGGCAGCGCCGGCAGACAGCGTCCCAGGCGTCCGGCTCCCAGCCGCAATGGTGGCAGCGCCAGCGGGGGTCGGGCCGGTTGGCGGCGATGCCGCGCGACAGCCAGGAGCGTTCCTCGTCGACGTCGCCCGCCTCGGCCGCCAGGGCGGCCATCAGCCGGGCGGCGCGCGGCGTCGGATTGTCGAGGAGCGGCTTGAGCACATCCCGCGCCATGCCGGGCAGGTGGGCGTCGATGGCGGCGGCGGCCAGGGCCAGGCGGCTTTCCTCGTGGTTGCGGCTGGCCTCGGTGAAGGCCTCCATGGCGCGCACCTGGTCGGCGGGCGTCCGGTCGGCGATGAGGCCGCGATAGAGCTCGGCCAGGCGCGGGTGCGGCGTTCCGGCCCAGGCATCGGCGATGACGGTGGCGGCGCGGCGCGTCTTGCCCGTCGCCACCAGCGTCTCCGCCGCCTGGATGGCGGCGGGCAGCAGGCCGGGACAGGTCTTGTAAGCCTCCATCACCAGCTTCTCGCGGGTGGCGTCGTCATGGCGTTCCGCCGCTTCGGTGAGCATCAGTATGGCGCGGCGGCGGCGGGCCTCGTCGGCGCTCATGATGCCGGCCTTGAGGGCACCGGCGGTGGCGCGCTCGGCGGCCTTCCAGTCCCCGGCCCCCATGGCCAGGTCGAAGAGGGCGTTGAGCGCCCAGCCGGTGCGTGGCCGCAGGCTCACTGCCCTAGAGGCCAGCTTCAGGGCGGCGTCATGGTCTCCCGCCTCCAGCGCCTGGTAGAGCAGGCCGCGCAGGCCCAGCAGATCGGTCTCGGGCTGCCGGGCGAGCTTCTGGTAATAGCCGGCGGCCTTGCGGCTGTCGCCGGAGAGGCGGGCCGCCTGCGCCTGCAGCAGCGGCACGAAATGCGAATTCTTCAGATAGCCCTGCGCCCGCTCCGCCTGCTTGAGGGCCTGGGCGGCATCGCCCGCCGCCAGGGCGGTGAGCCCCCGGGCGATGGCCTTGTCGCCCTTCTCCTGGGCGCGGCGCATGCGCCATTCCACGCTCCTGGAATGGCCGAACAGAATCCAGCGCACGAAGCGGATGAGCAGGATGAGTCCGATGAGCAGCAGGCAGGCCGCCACCACCACGGCGGCGAAGCTGGTCTCCACCCGGTAGCCTTGCCAGTCCACCACCACACGGCCCGGACTGTCGGCCAGCCAGCCGAGGGTGAGCGCCAGCACCGTCAGCACCGAGAAGAATATGACGAGCGTGCGGGCCATGAAGGGCGTCAGCTCCCTTGCGCGTTGCCGAGAGCGGTGGCCATGTCGGCCAGGGTGTCCAGCGCGCCGAGCCGGGCGCGGGCGTCCCTCAGCCAGGGAGCGGCGGCGGCCTTGCGGTCGGCGGGCAGGCTTTCCACCTCGGCCACGGCGCCGGCCAGATCGCCCGCCGCCAGACGGGTCTCGGCCCGGGCGATGATGGCCTGGGGCGTGTCACCCTGCGGCTCGCCGGTGCGGCGCACCACGACGATGCCCTTGAGACGCGACCACAGGCGGTCGCTCCAGCCATCGCCCGTCTCGCGGCTGCCCAGGATGTCGGGGATCAGCGCCTCCAGCCGGTCGCGCAGCGCCGGGGCGGTGGCGATGCCGGCCGCGGCCTGGCCCTCCAGCGCCTCACCCGTTGGCCAGTCGCCCTGGCCGGCCTGCGACTGGACCTGCTTCTGGTAGAGGGAAAGGGCCGCCGCGTAAGGCTGGCCGGAGCGCACCTCGGCATCGAGACGCAGGAAGGCGGAGATGACGGCGCTCTGTTCGATGCCGGCCTGCAGGCCGCTGATGTCGCTGACCCCGCTGGTCAGGCTGTCGAGCTCGTCCTTCAGGGCGGTCACCCGGCCGTCCAGCGCCGCCAGCTCCTGCTGGCGGGCCTGGAGACGAGCGACACTCTCCTGCAGCCGATCGATGCGGTTGCGCAGTTCCGCCACATCGCCGGGTGAGAGGGCGGGCGCCGGTGTGGCCGTGGCGGCGGGCCGGTTCTCCAGGGCCGTGAGCCGCTCTTCCAGCATGGCGAGGCGCTCATCGTCCATGGCGGGGGCGGGAGCGGCGGCTTCGTCCTGCTGTTCCTCCAGACGCTCGATGCGGTCCCTGAGCCCGCGGAGGTCGCGGCGCAGCGCGTTGAAATCGTTCTGCACGGCGGCCACGACGGCGGAGAACTGCTCGATGGCGGGGCGATTCTGGCCGGCGCCAGGGTCACCCGCCATCCGGTGGTATAGCCCGGAGATAAGGGGTCTCTGCCAGACGGCGGCGGCCCCGGCCACCAGGAGGGCAAGGACGACAAGGGCGACGAGGGCGTTGCGCGCGCCATGCCGGTGGCTGGCGGCAGCCTCTACCGGCTCGGCCGGCGGCACCTCCCCGGCTTGCGCCTCCGTGACGGCGGCCGTACCCTCGCCCGCATCCTGCGCCGCCATCCAGGCGCGCACCTTTTCAATGGTCTTGACGGAGGGTGAGCGGCCCTGGCGCAGGTCGAAGACGAATTTGGGATCGTGCAGCGCCTGCTGGCCGAAGACCGCCGGTTTCATGTCGTGCCGTTCGAGGAACGACTCGATCTCCGCCCTGAAATCGTCCTGGATGGTCATCAACCCTCTCTAACGCCCTGGATTCTCTCACTCTCCTCCAGCATAGCATGGCGGATCGCCGGCTGCATCAGCCGGCGAGGCCCATGAGGGCGAGAAGGGCGGATTCCTCCGGCCGGTCGGTATGGCGCACCTGCCGCCAGGTGAGGCCGGAAAGCGCCTCCGCCACCGCCGCACTGAGGGCGTAGGCGTCGATGCCGGCCAGCCTGTCCTCCAGCCCGGCTTCCGCCACCCGGGCGCGGAACAGCCGGGCGGTGCGCGGCGAATAGAAGAGCGCGGCATCGAAGGCCCCGGCCTTCAGCCCCTCGCGCGCGTCCGCCGGCAGGTGCGAGACCGGCTCGGCGGCATAAAGCTCCTGCTTGCGGTAGGTGAAGCCGGCGCGCTCGAGCTGGCCGCCCAGGTCGCCCTTGGTCACCGTGCCGGCGATATGCAGGAGGGTGCCGCCGTCCGGGTTGAGGCCGGCGATGGCGTCGCGTGCCAGGGCGATGGCGTCGCCCCCCGATATGTGGATGGCGGTGAAGCCCGACCGCTCGGCTTCCGCCCCCGTCGCCTGGCCCACGGCATAGACCGGCAGGTCGCGCTCGGGGGAGAGGCGGGCGAAGGCCCGCACGCCGTTGGCGCTGGTGAAGAAGATGGTCTGCACACCGTCGAGCGACACGGGCGCGCTGCGGTATTCGATGGTCATGAGCGGCGCCAGGGTGACGGTGCACCCCTTGGCCTCCAGCCGGCTTTTCAGGGCGAGGCCGTCCTGCAGCGGGCGGGTGAGGAGGATGCGCATGCCCGGTCTATCCGGTCTTCAGCAGGTCGAAGAAATGATCACCCGCCGCCTGGCGCAGCTCGCGCCCGGCATCCAGGCCCATGGCCTCGGCATCGCCGGGCGTGCCCTCGCGGCGCGCCTCGAAGACCTGCCGGCCATCCGGGCTCAGCAGGCGGCCGCGCAGCGTGAGGCGATCGCCCTCGATGGTGGCGTAGCCGCCGATGGGCGTGTAGCAGTCGCCGCCCACGGCGGCCAGCATGGCGCGCTCCGCCTGCGCCGCCGTGAAGCTCTCGCCGTGGTTGAGGCGGGAGAGGATATCCAGCATGCGCTCATTGTCGCGCCGCGTCTGCAGGCCCAGCATGCCCTGGCCGACAGCCGGCAGCATGATCTCGGGATCGATGATGCCGGCGGCGTCCTCGGCCCGTCCCAGGCGTTTCAGCCCGGCGATGGCCAGCGCCGAGGCGGTGATCTCGCCGGAGCGCACCTTGTCGATGCGCGTGCCCACATTGCCGCGCAGGAGCCGCACCCTTATATCGGGACGGCGGGCCAGCACCTGCGACTGGCGGCGCAGCGACGAGGTGCCGAAGATGGCGCCCCGGGGGAGCGTGTCCAGCGTCATGCCCGGCTCGGCGATGAGGGCGTCCCTCGGGTCCACCCGCTCGGGCACGGCGGCCAGGGTCAGCGCTTCGGGCATGACGGTTTCCACGTCCTTGAGCGAATGCACGGCCAGATGCACCCGGCCTTCCAGCATGGCCGTCTCGATTTCCTTGGTGAACAGGGACTTGCCGCCCACGTCGCGCAGGGGGCGGTCGGCGATGCGGTCGCCGGACGTGCGGATGGAGCGGACGACGACATCATCCGCCGCCACCAGGCCGGTGGCGATGATGGCCGCGCGCACGGTTTCCGCCTGGGTGAGGGCCAGGGGGCTGCCGCGCGATCCGATGATGAGAGAAGGTTTTGCCAAACCGGTACCTGATTCTGATATAGAGAAGCGAGTTTTGGGAAGTGACATAGCACATGGGTTCCAAAGGCGACAAACGAGTTCTTGAGGCAAATAGCCGCGCCATGCCGGGGCCCGTTCTCGGTATCGAGACGAGCTGCGACGAAACCGCCGCCGCCGTGGTCACGGGGGAGGGGGCCATCCTCTCCAATGTCGTCATGAGCCAGATCGAGGAGCACCGCCCCTATGGCGGCGTGGTGCCCGAGATCGCCGCCCGCGCCCATGTGGAGGTGATCGACGAACTGGTGGCCCGCGCCATGGCGGAAGCGGGACTGGCCTATGCCGACCTCGCCGCCGTGGCGGCCACGGCCGGGCCGGGCCTCATCGGCGGCGTGCTGGTCGGGCTGATGACCGGCAAGGCGGTGGCCGCGGCCTCGGGCAAGCCATTCATCGCCGTGAACCATCTGGAGGGGCATGCGCTCTGCGTCCGGCTCACCGAGGCCGTGGCCTTCCCCTATCTCATGCTGCTGGTCTCCGGCGGGCATTGCCAGCTGCTGGCGGTGGAGGGCGTGGGCCGCTACCGGCGGCTCGGCACCACCATCGACGACGCGCTGGGGGAGGCCTTCGACAAGACGGCCAAGATCCTGAGCCTCGGCTATCCCGGCGGGCCGCTGGTGGAGCGGGCGGCGGCGGGCGGCGATGCCACGCGCTTCGCCCTGCCGCGGCCCATGCTGGGGCGCGAGGGCTGCGACTTCTCCTTCTCCGGCCTCAAGACCGCCGTGCGCCGCGCCCATGACGGGCTGGATACCGCCACGGCGCAGGACAAGGCGGATATCTGCGCCGCCTTCCAGGCGGCGGCGGGCGACGTGGTGGCGGACCGCGTGGGCCAGGCGCTGGAGATTTTCGCGCGGGATCATCCGGCCACCGCCCGCACGCTGGTGGTGGCGGGCGGCGTCGCCGCCAACCGCTATCTCAGGGCCCGGCTGGAGGCAGCGGCGGGCGCCGCCGGCTTCACCCTCAAGGCGCCGCCGCCGGCCCTGTGCACCGACAATGGGGCGATGATCGCCTGGGCCGGCGTCGAGCGCCTGGCCCTCGGCCTCACCGATCCGCTGTCCACGCCCGCCCGGGCCCGCTGGCCGCTGGACCCGGACGCCGCACCCGCGCCGGGGGCGGGCGTGAAGGCATAACGTCCTTGCGCAGCATGGCCTGCCAAGGGCATAAATCAGGAAAAGCAGGGATGTCCTTATGACCAATATCGGGGTGATCGGCGGCGGCGCCTGGGGAACGGCGCTGGCCACCGTGGCGGCCAGGGCCGGCAACACGGTGACCATGTGGGTGCTGGAGCCGGAGGTGGCCGAGGCCATCAATTCCGGCCACGAGAACAGCACCTATCTGCCGGGGGTCACCCTGCCCGAGACCATTTCCGCCAGCCCGGCCCTGGAGGCGCTGGCCGGCATGGACGCCTATCTGCTGGTCCCCCCCGCCCAGTTCATGCGCCAGACGACGAGCGACCTGGCGCCCCATGCGACCAAGGGCGCTCCCGTCGCCATCTGCTCCAAGGGTATCGAGCAGAAGAGCAACAGGCTGATGAGCGAGGTGGTGGCCGAGACCCTGCCCGACAACCCCATCACCATCCTCTCCGGGCCCACCTTCGCCATCGAGGTCGCCCGGGGCCTGCCCACCGCCGTCACCCTGGCCGGGCCCGAGGGCGTGGCCGAGCGGCTGGCGCAGATGATCGGCATCGCGGAATTCCGCCCCTATGTGGCGCGCGACGTCATCGGCGCCCAGATCGGTGGGGCCATCAAGAACGTGCTGGCCATCGCCGCCGGCATCACCATCGGCCGCAAGCTGGGCGACAATGCGCATGCCGCCCTCATCACCCGCAGCCTCGCCGAGCTGATCCAGTTCGGCCGGGCGCTGGGGGCCGATCCCATGACGCTGATGGGCCTCTCGGGTCTGGGCGACCTGATCCTGACCGCCGGCAGCCTGCAATCGCGCAATACGTCGCTCGGCAAGGCGCTGGGCGAGGGCCAGACGGTCGCGCAGGTGCTGGGCGGGCGCAAGAGCGTCTCAGAGGGCGTCTACACGGCCTCCGCCGTGGTCGCCATGGCCGAGGACATGGGCATTTCCATGCCCATCTGCACGGCGGTGGACAAGGTGCTCAACCACGGCTACAGCGTGGACGAGGAGATCAGATGGCTGCTGCAGCGGCCGTTCACACCGGAATTCGAACTGGGCGCCTGACGCCTCAAGGAGGGAACCATGTATTTTGCCGTTTACTGCCTGGACAAGGACGATGGCCTGGCGCGCCGCACGGCGACGCGCCCGGCCCATGTGGACTATCTGAACAGCCTGGGCAGCCGCCTCAAGCTCGCCGGCGCGCTCCTCGACGATGCCGGCGAGAATCCCGTCGGCTCCCTGCTCATCATCGAGGCGGACACTCTGGAGGAAGCGCGCAAGCTCGCGGCGGGCGATCCCTACGGCGGCGCCGACGTCTTCAAATCGGTGACCGTGCGGCCCTGGCGCAAATTCATCGGCGAGTGGCTGGAGGGCGTCTGATGGCCTACTGGCTCATCAAGTCCGAGCCCGGGTCCTGGTCCTGGGACGATCAGGTGAAAAAGGGCACCGAGCACTGGAACGGCGTGCGCAACCATCAGGCCGCCAACAACATGAAGGCCATGAAGATCGGCGATCTCTGCTTCTTCTACCATTCGGTGGACGAGAAGCGCATCGTCGGCATCGTCGAGGTGGTGAAGGAATATTATCCCGACCATACCGACGAGAGCGGCCGCTTCGGCATGGTGGACGTCAAGGCGGTGAAGCCGCTGCCCCACCCGGTGACCCTGGCCGACATCAAGGCGCGCGCCGAATTGCAGGAGCTGCCGCTGGTGCGCCAGTCGCGGCTTTCGGTCTCGCCGGTGGACGAGAAATCATGGAAGATCATCTGCGAGATGGCCGGGCTGTGAGCGGCGAGCCGGTTCCCGTCCAGAAGCCCATTCCCTTCCAGAAGGAGGAGCCGTTGCCCCGCCCCCGGGCGGTGACGCCGGCCTCCCTCGGCGGCCCGGCCAGAGGTGAAGTGCTGTGCAGCCTCGCCGACCTGGCGGACTGCGACGCCCATACCCTGCGCTTCGGCACACGCTGGGAGGACAAGGCCATCCTCATCCGCGCCCATGAGGGCGGCGCGGTGGCCTATCTGAACGACTGCCCGCATTTTCATATCCCCCTCGACACGCAGCCGGGCCGCTTCCTCAACCATACCGGCGAGCGCTTCCTGTGCGCCAACCACTATGCCCGCTTCCGCTTCGAGGACGGTTATTGCGACGGCGGGGTATGCGAGGGCCACTGGCTGGTCCCCGTCGCCATCGAGGTGCGGGACGGCAAGGTCCTGGCGGGCTAGCCATGCGGTGGCGCCATGACCCACCGGCGCCCCTGACGCTCTCTGCCCTCGGCGGGCCGGCGCCGGGCACCGAACTGTGCACCCTCTCCGACCTGACGCACCGGCCGGCCCTGACCATCACCTGCGGCGCGGGCCCCGCCCAGCGGGAGGTCTTCCTGCTGGCGCACGATGGCGGCGTGGTCGCCTATCTCAACGACTGCCCGCACCGCCGCCTGCCCCTCAATTTCCATCCCGACCGCTTCCTGGACCCCGAGGGCCGGCACATCCTCTGCACCAACCATATCGCCCTCTTCCGCATCGAGGACGGCTACTGCATCGAAGGCCCCTGCCCCGGCCGCTGGCTGACGCCGGTGGCCATCCGGGTGGAAGGCGGCCGGGTGCTGGCGGGGTAAAGCATCCCCTCAATTCGTCACCCCCGCCCTTGAGCAGGCATGACGATCGAGGCTATCCCTTGCGCCCCGTTACCACCGAATAATAGCCGAAGGTGTGGGTGACGCCGATATCGGTGAAGCCGGTATCCTCCAGGAGTTCCCGCAGCTCGGCGAAGGTGAATTGCTGCCCCTGGGTGCCGAGCAGCATCTGCACCGAGAAGCCGGCGGGGGAGAGGGAGCCGGCATGGCCTTCGTCATAGAGCATCTCGTGGAGGAAGATGCGCCCGCCTGGCTCCAGCGCCTCGAAGGCGAGTCTGGAGAGGGTGGCGCAGGTCTCGATGCGCCAGTCGTGATAGATGTTGGAGAACACCATGCCGTCATGCCCGCGCGGCCAGGGCTGGCGGAACATGTCGAGGGGCAGGGTTTCCACCCGGCCCGCGCACCCCGCTGCCTCGATATACTCCATGGCCACGGCGCACATGGCGGGCAGGTCGAGGACGGTGCAGTGGGTGTCCGGCTGCTCATCGGCGATGGCGATGGAGAGGACGCCCGAGCCGCCGCCCACGTCGAGCATGCGCTTCACACCGGCAAAGACGCCGCTGCGCGCCGCGCCGATGGCCAGCCCGGCGCATTCCGCCTGCATATAGGACGCGACGCGGCGGGCGACGTCGGGGGCGATGTCCCCGGCCTCCCAGCCGTCCACCGGACGGGCCAGGCCGGTATCGCCCTTGTGGCCCTCGGGCGTTTTCAACGCCTGGATGAGTTGGTCGTGCTCGCCGCTGGTGCGGGCCTGGGTCAAGAGCTTGGGGCCGAAATAGAAGGGGCTTGCCTTCAGCAGGTAAGTGCGCGCCGTCACCGTGAGGCCGAAGACGCCATCGCGCACGGTGAGCAGCTCCCCCGCCGCCAGCACCGGCAATATGGCCCGCATGGCGCGGGGGTTGAGCCCCAGGCGCTGCGCTAACGTCTCGGCGCTGGCGGGTGCGCGGTGCAGTTCCTCGAACAGGTCCAGCGCCAGCCCCACGCTCATGCACGGGAAGCGCCAGCGCGCGAACAGGCTGTCCAGCACCGGCCGGTTGTCGACAATGGGTGTATCGAATGCCATGAGGGTCCCCTTTTCTTTTGCTGATGGCACTGTAGCGGGTGTCGGCGGGTGATTGTATCGTTTTGGCGGCTATTGTGTTGGCCGCGCGGCGCTTCTACCATAAGCCCGACAATGATGGCTGAATTCAGGGATTTTCCATGAGCGACGATCTTATTCCGGTGAGCGACGAGTGGGCCAGCCGCGCTTATATCGATGCGGCGCAGTATGAGGAGATGTACCGGCGCTCCATCGACGATCCCGACGGCTTCTGGGGCGAGGCCGGCAAACGGCTGGACTGGATGAAGCCCTACACGAAGGTGAAGAACGCCAGCTTCGAGGGGGACGTCTCCATCAAATGGTACGAGGACGGGACGTTGAACGTCGCCGTCAACTGCATCGACCGCCACCTGAAGGACAGGGCCGACCAGACCGCCATCATCTGGGAAGGGGACGAGCCCAGCCAGTCGAAGCACATCACCTATCGCGAGCTTTACGAGAACACCTGCCGCATGGCCAACGTGCTGAAGGCCCAGGGGGTGAAGAAAGGCGACCGGGTCACCATCTACCTGCCGATGATCGTCGAAGCGGCCTATGCCATGCTGGCCTGTGCGCGCATCGGTGCCGTGCATTCGGTGATCTTCGGCGGCTTCGCGCCGGACAGCATCGCCGGCCGGATCAAGGACTGCGGCTCACGGCACGTCATCACCGCCGACGAGGGCGTGCGCGGCGGCCGGATCATCCCCCTCAAGGTCAATGTCGACAAGGCCATCGACAAGGTGGGCGGCGTCGAGTCCGTTCTCGTGGTGCGCCATACCGGCAATGATGTGAACTGGGTGGAGGGCCGCGATGTCTGGTGGCACGACGAAGCGGCCAAGGCCGGCACCGATTGCCCGGCGGAGGAAATGGCGGCGGAGGACCCCCTCTTCGTCCTCTACACCTCCGGCTCCACGGGAAGCCCCAAGGGCGTGCTGCACACCACCGGCGGCTATCTGGTTTATGTGGCGATGACCCACGAATATGTGTTCGACTACAAGCCGGGCGACATCTACTGGTGCGCCGCCGATATCGGCTGGGTCACCGGCCACTCCTATCTGCTCTACGGGCCGCTCGCCAACGGGGCGACCACGGTGTTCTTCGAGGGCGTGCCGACCTACCCGGACGTGTCCCGCCTGTGGCAGGTGGTGGACAAGCACAAGGTCAACACGCTCTATACCGCACCCACCGTCATCCGCGCCCTGATGCGCCATGGCGAAGAACCGGTTAGCAAGACCAGCCGGCAGTCGCTGCGCCTGCTCGGCACGGTGGGCGAGCCCATCAACCCCGAGGCCTGGCTCTGGTATTACCGCGTGGTGGGCGACGAACGCTGCCCGGTCATGGACACCTGGTGGCAGACGGAAACCGGCGGTCACATGATCACCCCGCTGCCCGGCGCCATCGCCCTCAAGCCCGGTTCCGCCACCAAGCCCTTCTTCGGTGTGGAGCCGGCGCTGGTCGATGCCGACGGCAAGCTGCTGGAAGGGGCCGCCTCGGGCAATCTGGTGCTGCTCTCCTCCTGGCCGGGGCAGATGCGCACCGTCTACGGCGACCATCAGCGCTTCGTCGAAACCTATTTCTCCACCTACAAGGGCATGTATTTCTCGGGCGACGGCGCACGCCGCGACGAGGACGGCTATTACTGGATCACCGGCCGCGTGGACGACGTGCTGAACGTCTCCGGCCACCGGCTGGGCACGGCGGAGATCGAATCCGCGCTGGTCGCCCACCCCAAGGTGGCGGAGGCCGCCATCGTCGGCTATCCGCACGACATCAAGGGCCAGGGCATCTATGCCTACATCACGCTGGTGGCGGAGGCGGAGCCCTCTGAGGCCCTGGAGGCCGAGCTGCGGGAGCGGGTGCGCGAGGATATCGGCCCCATCGCCTCGCCGGACCTCCTGCAGTTCGCCCCGGCCCTGCCCAAGACCCGCTCGGGCAAGATCATGCGGCGCATCTTGCGCAAGATCGCGGAAAACGCCCACGACCAGCTCGGCGACATTTCGACGCTGGCCGACCCGGCGGTGGTGGACGATCTGGTGGAGAACCGCAAGAACCGGTAGGACGGCCGCACGGGCCATACCCATTGGCCTGTCGACAATCTATTGAAAAACGGGTAACCGCATTCAACATGTTAGATATGCCGCTTCGGCGGAGCGGCTGCCAGTGACGGGGGCCATACCCCAGGGCGGGCCCCAAAGGAGAGACATATGAGAGTGATCGTGTTGGCGCTTGCCGCCATGTTTCTGATGAGCGCCGGGGCGTTGACCGCCCAGGCTCATCATTCCTTCGCGGTGCATTACATCCCCGACAAGGAGATCGACGTCACCGGCGTGGTCAAGGATTTCCATTTCGCCAACCCGCACGGCGTCATCTTCTTCGACGTCGTCGGCGATGATG
>Ga0180219_1002180_pt1 | contig 11866 bp, 10 predicted proteins | sample eDN3rd30CBELigMG_FD_151338 | JGI IMG/M metagenome (GOLD analysis project Ga0180219, IMG submission 151338) | Enriched Miracle-Growth compost microbial communities from Emeryville, California, USA - eDNA 3rd pass 30_C BE-Lig MG (version 2)... ...
CGCCTTCGAGGTCGGACTGCCTGCGCACTACTTCAAGGCGGTTGTCGACCTGCAGCGGCAATACAAAGGGCTGCAGGCAGCGCTGGCATTCGAGCGTAACCTGGGCCTGGGCCTGCACATCAATAAAGCGCCTGCCCGCCACGGTACCCTCGCCGCGCAAAAACCACTGCACCTGCGTATCGGCCTGCGCCGGCAAGCCGGCCACAAGGCGCTTAAAGCCCGCCAGGGCACGCCGGCCCGAAAGCTCACGATTCGAAAGCTCGCGATTCGAAAGCTCAGTATCCTCGTCGCCTTTTTTGGCGCCAGGGGCTGTAAGCGCAAATAGATCGACCACATCACGCATGCTTTGCCCCCAACCAAACGAAAGCTAAGAAAACATTAGATAATAACGCTTTCCGGCTTAGCCAGTCAAACCCAATAGCCCGCCACAACACCAGTCCAGCACCATGCGTCTCATTCTTGCATCCAGCTCGCGCTACCGGCGCGAAATGCTGTCCCGGCTAAACATTCCCTTCACGGCCGTGTCGCCCGACATCGACGAAACACCCCTGCCCGGCGAAACGCCCGCAGCCCTGTCGCTGCGCCTGTCGTTGGCCAAGGCCCAGGCCGTCTGCGCGCGGCACCCCGGCGCCGTGGTCATCGGCTCGGACCAGGTGGCGACCGTGGACGGCGCCCCCATAGGCAAGCCGGGCAGCTTCGAGCGGGCCCGCGAGCAGTTGCAGATGCTCAGCGGGCGCACCGTGGAATTCCACAGCGCCCTGTGCGTGCACGACGGCCGCCGTCACGAGGCGGAAGACGTCATCACGCGCTGCGTGTTCCGCCGCCTGACGGCCGGCGAAATTGACACCTACCTGCATCTTGAAAAACCGTTAGACACGGCCGGCAGCGCCAAGGCCGAGGGCCTGGGCATTGCGCTGATGCAGGCCATGCACAGCGAAGACCCCACGGCCATCATCGGCCTGCCGCTGATCGCCCTCTGCCGCATGTTACGCTCTTTTGGTATCGATCCCATTACACACGGCGCACCTGCATGAAACCCAGCGGAACCCTGCATCTGATTCCCGTAGGCCTGGGGGACGCCCCCGTAGCGGCCTGGCTGCCCTCGTCCGTCCAGGAACTGGCCGGACGGCTCACCACCTATATCGCCGAAAACGCCAAGACGGCGCGCGCCTTCCTCAAGCTGGTCGGCACTGCCGCTCCGCTGCAGGAAATCACCATTCATACCCTGGGCCCCAAGACCGACGCCCGCGAGATCCGGCAATGGCTGGAACTGGCCGCCAAGGGCGGCGAGATCGGCCTGGTTTCCGAGGCCGGATGCCCCGCCGTGGCCGATCCGGGCGCCAAGGTGGCCGCCATGGCTCACGAAATGGGCATACGGGTGGCCCCCTGGGTGGGGCCGTCGTCCATCCTGCTGGCGTTGATGGCCAGCGGCCTGGACGGCCAGCGCTTCGCCTTCCATGGCTATGCGCCGGTCGAGCCCGGCGAACGGGCCAAGCGCCTGAGGCACTGGGAGGCCGAATCGCGCAAACAGCGTCAAAGCCAGATACTGATCGAGACGCCCTACCGCAACGACGCCATGTTCGAAACCCTGAAACAGGCGCTGCATGGGCGCACCCGGCTATGCATCGCCCGCTCGCTGACCACGGGCGACGAATGGATACGCACCCATGCCGTCGAGCACTGGAAGACGCTGCCGCCGCCCGACCTTAGCAAGAAGCCGGCCATCTTCCTGTTCCTGGCCGGCTGACCGTCGCCGGGCGGCCGGCCGGGGCAGCCGCCTTCGGCCAGGCCCCGGGTCTTCGGCCTTCCTGTTTTTGGACCACCCTTTTCCGTCAATGTACTTTCAGCCCAGCGCCCTCTCATCTCTGAAACATGCCGCCATCGGCCTCGCCGCGGCGGCCTGCGCGCTGCTTGCGGGTTGCGCGGGGGCTCCCAAAGACCCGCCCGGGCTCGAGATCGACCGCAGCATTCAGGCCCAAAGCCATAACAGCCGGGTCGAATTCATCGTGCTGCACTACACCTCGGCCTCGAACGAGCGGTCGCTTGAACTGTTGTCCCGCCGCAATGTCAGCAGCCACTATCTCATCACCGACGAACCCCGGCCCCATGTGTACCAGTTGGTGGACGAATCCCGCCGGGCCTGGCATGCCGGCGTCAGCCAGTGGTACCAGCGCACCGACATGAACTCCGCCTCGATAGGCATAGAAATCGTCAACGCCGGCGGCGCCGGCCTGAATTGGGCGCCCTATTCCGAAGCCCAGATCGAAACCCTGCTTGCGCTGCTGCAGGACATCGTGCGGCGCCACCAGCTCAAGACGCACAACATCGTCGGGCACAGCGACATCGCCCCCCAGCGCAAGGTGGATCCGGGGCCGCTGTTCCCTTGGAAGAGACTGGCGGACGCCGGCTTGGGGCGCTGGTACGACGAAACCCTGGCGGCGCAGTACCGGGGCGAATTCGAACGCAAGGGCCTGCCCGACGTGCGCTGGATACAGGGCCAGCTGGAAAGGCTGGGCTACGACGCGCCCAAAAGCGGAAAACTGGACAAGGCCACGAAAAACGTGCTCAAGGCCTTCCAGATGCACTACCGCCCCAGCCTGTACGACGGCAAGCCCGACGCCGAGACACTGGGCATACTCAAGAGCCTGCCCTGAACCACCCGGCAAGGCCCGGGGCAGCATGCCTGCCCCGGCGCGATCGGCCGGGTCAGGGACGACTGCCGCTGCGCCCTTCGAGCGGCACCAGCCGCGCCAGCAACAACAGGCCCAGCACGGCGCCATAGGCATACACTTCGGCAAAATCGTTCTTGCCGGCCCTGATCAGCCAGAAATGCCAGACGGATAAAATGGCGATGGGGTAGATGGCGCGATGCAATGTATGCCATCGCGCCCCCAGCCGGCTCATCCAGCCGCGCGTCGAGGTCACGGCCTGGGCCAGCATGGGCACCATCGCCAGCACTCCGATCGCAATGAAGGGGCGTTGCACGATGTCGTCCCACATGGCGGGCGGCGACAGGCCTCGTTCCCAATAGGCCCAGCCCAGCACGTGCAGGGCGGAATAAAAAAAGGTGAACAGGCCCAGCATGCGCCGGCAGCGCAGCAGCGCAGGCTGGCCCAGGTAGCGGCGCAAGGGCGTGACCGCCAGCGTAAGGCACAGCGCAACCAGGGCCCAGATGCCCGACGATCGAATCAGGAACTCCGGCGGATTGGCGGTAAGCGCGCCGTGAAAGCCCAGCCAAAGCCAACGTATTACGGGATAAAGGCACACGATGAACAGCAACGGCTTGAAAAACCCGACCTGTCTCGCCGTCCAGGGGCGCGCTTGCAACGCGGCCATCAGAAATCGCGCCTCAGGTCCATGCCCTTGTAAAGCGAAGCTACTTGCTCGGCATAGCCATTGAACGGCAGGGTTTTTTCACGCGGCGCGAACACCCCGGCGCCTATGCGCCTTTCGGTCGCCTGGCTCCAGCGCGGGTGCGGCACGTCGGGATTCACATTGGCGTAGAAACCGTACTCTTGCGGCGCCACCTTCATCCAGCTGGTCAGGGGCTGTTCGCGCGTAAACCGGATCTTGACGATGGACTTGCCCGACTTGAATCCGTATTTCCAGGGCACGGCCACCCGCAGCGGCGCCCCGTTCGCCGAAGGCAGCGGCTTGCCGTACACTCCGAACACCAGCAATGAAAGAGGATGCATGGCCTCGTCCATGCGCAGGGCCTCGACATAGGGCCAGTCGATGATGCGGCTGCGCAGCCCCGGCATGGCCTCCGGCTGCGTCACGGTGGTGAACTCGACGAACTTCGCGTCGCCGGTGGGCTCGACCTTGCGTATGAGGCTGGCCAGCGGATAACCCAGCCAGGGGATGACCATGGACCAGGCTTCGACGCAGCGCAAGCGATAGACCCGCTCTTCAAGAGGCGCCAGGCGCAGCAGGTCGTCAAGGTCGAAGGTACCGGGCCGGGCCACCTCGCCTTCGACGGACACTGTCCAGGGCTCGGTCTTGAGCGCGCCCCCGTGGCGGGCGGGGTCGGCCTTGCCGGTGCCGAACTCGTAATAATTATTGTAGGTGGTGACGTCCCGCTCGGAAGTCAGCGCATCGGACAAATCAAAATCGGGATTGCGCGCCGCGTTCCAGAGCTTGCCGGCTTCGGCCGGCTCGACACCGCCGGCCGCCGGCGCCGCAACCGCCCTGCCCGCCCCCAGGCCCATGAGGCCCAGGCCGGCCGCGGCCAGGCCAGAGCGCTTCAACCACGAACGCCTTTCGCGCCAGACTTCCTCGGGTGTGATCTGCGAAGCGGGAACTGCCGGAATACGTACTTTGGCCATGACATCGTCCTGAAAAACACAGTGCTTGCAGGCGGGCTAGCCGGACCCCGTGCCAACAGGCCCTTGCGCACCCTACTGCTCATTGGAGCGCGCCGGCGCGCGATAGTTCGCCGGCATCCGGCATCGGCCTCACTCAAGCCATAATGCGGCCGCTGAGCCAATCGTTCATCTGGGCCACGCTGTCGACGACGGCAAAGGGCTCGCCGGCCTTCAGGGCCTCGAGGTCGTGGGCGCCGTAGGTGACGGCCAGGCCGTCGACGCCGGCGTTGCGGGCCATCTGCATGTCGTGGCAGGTGTCGCCCACCATCAGAACTTCGCCGGGCGCAAGGCACAGCGTATCCATGATCTCGAGCAGCATGGCGGGATGCGGCTTGCTGAAAGACTCATCGGCGCATCGGGTAACGTCGAAACGGCCATGCATGTTGCGCTGCGTCAACACGCGGTCCAGGCCCAGCCTGCTCTTGCCGGTGGCCACGCCAAGCAGAATGCCCTGGTTCCCCAGGGTGTCCAGCAGTTCGGCCATGCCGTCGAACAGCGGCAACTGGCCGTCCTGGCTCAGGTAGTGGTTGCGATAGCAGTCCTGGAAGTCCTGGAACAGATCGGCGGTAAGCGTGGGCACCGCATGGTACAGGGCGCTTTCGAGCGACAGCCCAATGACCCAGCTTGCCTGGCGGGCCTCGGGAACCGGCAGCCCCAGGTCGGCGCAGGCGCCCTGTATCGACGCGACGATTGCATGGGTAGAGTCCATGACCGTGCCGTCCCAGTCGAACACAACGGCTTTGTAGCGCTTCATGCTTTCTCCAGACAGGCGAGTATGCCCCGGCAGGCGTCGGGCAGGTCGGCCTGCAGTTTCAGCATGTCGCCGGTCAGCGGATGCGGAATCTCCAGGCGATGGGCATGCAGGAACATGCGATTCAGGCCCATGCGCGCGAAGCGGGCGCGCACTTCATCCGAGCCGTATTTGTCGTCGCCCACGATGGGATACCCCGCGGCCGCCAGGTGCACGCGTATCTGGTGCGTCCGTCCCGTGCGAAGCTCGGCGTCGAGCAGCGAATACTCGCCGTAGCGCTTTTGCAGGGTGATGATGGTGTGGGCGGGCTTGCCGCCGGGGTCGACCTTGACCCGCCGCTCTCCAGAGGCCGTCAGCCATTTCAACAGGGGCGCGCGCAGGTGCTGGCGGTCGTTGACCCAATCGCCCTTGACCAGGGCCAGGTAGTGCTTGCGCCCTTTTCCCTCGCGCAGCATCTGGTGCAGCGCCACCAGCGAAGACCTTTTCTTGGCGATCATCAGCAGCCCTGAAGTTTCGCGGTCGAGACGATGGGCCAGTTCGAGCAGGGCCTGGGGCCGCGCCGCGCGCAACTGTTCGATGACCCCGAACGAGACTCCGCTGCCGCCGTGGACGGCGACGCCGGCCGGCTTGTTCACCACCAGCAAGGCGTCGTCTTCATAAACAACGGGAAAGGCGGCCGGGGGAACCGCACGCGGCGCGTCGGGCGCGGGCAACCGCAAGGGGGGCACCCGCAGCACGTCGCCCGGGCGCAGCCGGTAGTCGGCCGAGGTGCGGCCCTTGTTCACCCGCACCTGGCCGCTTCGTATGGCCTTGTATAAATGGCTTTTGGGTACGCCCTTGCACATGCGCACCAGAAAGTTGTCAAGTCGCTGGCCCGCCTGCTCGGTATCAATTTGAAACATCCGTACGCTGGGCGCCGGCGGTTCGCTGTCTTCTGTTTTGCGCATATGTGAAAAAGCGGCATATAATCGGAACCAGCCTATAGAGGCTGAAACCACCCCTGACGTAGAGATGCAATGGATGCGTCTCCGTCGGTAGCAAGATCCCATTGTACTGCCTGTGTTTTCAGCCCCTGGGCCATAAGGTCGCCGGGGCGATGCCTGTTGCAACAATGGCGCGGCAAGATGCCAGCCAGAAGTTCCAGGTTCCGCCTGCCGCGTGCGGCGCTGTAGTCTTGCAAGCTTAGCTCTCGTTTTATGCACCAGCCGCACTCACAAACCGTGCGTCTGCCGTTCCCAGCAAATATTTTTCGTCAACCACTATCGTGACCCTGACCTTCCTGCTGACCGAACAGCGTGCCCGCTGGCACGCCGTGCCTGCCTAACGACAACGGCAGGTGTTGCCGTTTCGGCCAGCCCTGCCCCCAACGCAAGATTTTGCGCTGCACACCGAGTGGCCCGCGGTCGTGCGCCGATTACCGGCGCGCCATGACTACGGAGAATCACACTCATGAAACGCATGTTGTTCAATGCAACGCACCAAGAAGAATTACGCGTTGCAATTGTCGACGGTCAGAAACTCATCGACCTCGACATCGAAACCGCCGGGCGCGAACAGCGCAAAGGCAATATCTATAAAGGTGTCATCACCCGCATCGAGCCCGGCCTCGAAGCCTGCTTCGTCAGCTACGGTGAAGAGCGCCACGGCTTCCTGCCCTTCAAGGAAATCGCCCGCAGCTACTTCAAAGAGGGCGTCGATGTACGCACTGCGCGTATCCAGGACGCCCTGGCCGAAGGCCAGGAACTCATCGTCCAGGTCGAGAAAGAAGAACGCGGCAACAAGGGCGCGGCCCTGACCACCTTCATTTCGCTGGCTGGCCGCTATCTGGTCCTGATGCCCAACAATCCTCGCGGCGGCGGCGTTTCGCGCCGGGTCGAAGGCGAAGACCGCCAAGAGCTTCGCGAAGCCATGGAACAGCTCGACACGCCCCAGGGCATGAGCATCATCGCCCGCACGGCCGGCATCGGCCGCAGCGTCGAAGAGCTTCAATGGGACCTGTCCTATCTGCTGCAACTGTGGAACGCCATCGACGCGGCCGCCCGCGACAACGCCGCGCCCATTCTCATCTATCTCGAGTCCAGCTTGGTCATTCGGGCCATTCGCGACTACTTCTCGCCTGAAATCGGCGAGATCCTGATCGATACCGACGAGATCGCCGAACAGGCCACCGCCTTCATGAGCGTGGTCATGCCCGACAACGTCCAGCGCGTCAAGGTATACCGCGACGACGTTCCGCTGTTCTCGCGCTTCCAGATCGAACACCAGATCGAAACCGCCTATTCGCGCACCATCCAGTTGCCCTCGGGCGGTTCGGTCGTCATCGACCACACCGAAGCCCTGGTGGCCATCGACGTCAACTCGGCCCGCTCCACCCGCGGCGCCGACATCGAAGAGACCGCCCTGCGCACCAACCTCGAGGCCGCCGACGAAGTCGCCCGCCAATTGCGCCTGCGCGACCTGGGCGGCCTGATCGTGATCGACTTCATCGACATGGAGGACAGCAAGAACCAGCGCGCCGTCGAACAGCGCCTGCGCGACGCCCTGCATTTCGACCGCGCCCGCGTGCAAATGGGCAAGATCTCGCGCTTCGGCCTGATGGAACTCTCGCGCCAGCGCCTGCGCCCGGCCCTGAACGAAGGCTCGCACGTCACCTGCCCCCGCTGCACCGGAACCGGCGTCATCCGCGATGCCGAGTCCAGCGCCCTGCACGTCCTGCGCCTGCTGCAAGAAGAAGCCATGAAAGAAAACACCGCGGCCCTGCACGCCCAGGTGCCGGTCGACGTGGCCACTTTCCTGCTCAATGAAAAGCGCAACGACATCACCAAGATCGAGTCCCGGCTCAAGGTCAACCTGGTCCTCATACCCAACAAGAACCTCGAGACCCCTCATCACCACATCGAGCGCCTGCGCTACGACGACCCGCGCCTCGAGGCCAGCGAAACCAGCTTCGAGCTGGTGCAAAGCCCGCCCGAAGAGTCGCTGACCTGGTCCGCCCAGAAAGGCGAAGACGCCAAGGCGCGCCCCGAAGCGCTGGTCAAGGGCATCACGCCCGCCCAGCCTGCTCCAGGCGCCTCGGCTCCCGTAGCCCCGGCGCCTGCGGCAACGGCCGCGCGTCCGGGCCTTTTCTCGCGGCTCGTCGCATGGCTGACCGGCTCGTCCTCCCCCGAACAGGCCCAGCCCGAAACCCAAGCCAAGACCCCCGAGAAATCCGCCCAGCCCGGCCGCCGCAAGAACGCGCGCTCGGGCGATCGACGCGAGCGCGGTGCCTCCGATGAGCGGCAACGCTCCCGCCGCACCGACCGCCGTGGCGAATCGACACGCGGCGCCGAAGCCTCCACCGAGCAGGAACAGGCTCGCGGCCAGCGCCGCAATGCCGGCGGCCGCGGCGGCAAGACCGCAAGCGAGCAGACAACACTCGACACGCCGGTAAGCGAAACGGCCGACAATACCGAAGGCACCTCGCGCAATGGACGCGGACGCCGCGGACGCGGACGCAACCGCCGCGAAGAATCTGCCGACACCGCTGTCGAAACGACGTCGGCGGCCTCGGTGGCCGCCATCGCCGCGGGCGATGAGGCTCCCGCGCCCGCAGCACAAACTCCGGCGGAAACCCTGCAGGCCGAAGACACCGGCGTGGCCGGAGCCGATGGCGCCCCCGAGTCCAGCGGCGAGCAGGCCGACCCCGAACGCAAGCGTCGCCGCCGCCGCAGCCGCCGCGGCCGTCGCTCGGGCGAGGGCCAGGCCGACTCGGCCGATGCCCAGCAGAACGCCGATGCGGACCAGGACGAAGCCACTCCCGTCTCTGCCTATGCGGCAGGCGAGCCCGCTCAAGCCGCCGCTGAACAACCCGCTCAACCCGCCGCCGAACAGCCTGCCGGCCAAGTCGGTGCTGCCGAAGACGGGCAAACGCAGGCCCACGACGACACCGCTGCCCAAGTGCACGCCTCGCCCGAAATCGTAGCGATCGCCGACGAGCAGGCCGATTCCGCCACCCCTGACGAAGCGGTCGAACCGATCGAGTCGACCACCGGCACCTCCGTCGCCGTTGCTGCCGCCAGCGCGGTCGTTGCGGTTTCCGAACCGCTGCACCAGCAGGCTCAGGCGCAAGAGGCCTCCGAAGCCCCTGCCCCGGCCGCCGAGCCCGGCGACGACCAGATCGATCCTCAAGACGCCGAAGCAGAGGCCCCCGCCCTGGTCAACGGGTCGGCTCCCGCCGCTGGCCTTGCCAACGGCGTCGCCGCAGAGCACTCGAGCTCGCTCGACGAAATCGTGCGTGCCGCGGGCATGCAGCTGATCGAAACCCGTTCCGATGCGCCCGCCAGCGCCCCCGAACCGGTCGAGCGCCTGGGCCGTGCCCGCAAGGCCGCAGCGGTCGCGGCCAGCGAACCCCTGCAGCAGGTCGAGACACGTTCCTGAGCCCCTGGTTGCGGCCCGGGCTCCCCCGGGCCACAACAGGCGGATGAAGACCGGCTCGGCTCCATGCCGCCGGCCTGTCCAGGGCGGTCCAGCCGAGGCCGCAGGCTCGGACAGACAGCCAAACAAAAACCCCGCCGGGAATTTCCTGGCGGGGTTTTTGTTTGCGGGCCGAAAAGCCCGGTCGGCGCCTGCCTAGGCCTTTACTCGACCCCGGCGATGACGTCCACCGACTGGCGTGTGAGCAAAGCCAGCAGATGCGCCAGTTCGCTGCGCATTTCACGGCGGTCGACCACCATGTCGATGGCGCCCTTGTCGAGCAGGAACTCTGCCCGCTGGAAACCCTCGGGCAGTTTCTCGCGCACCGTCTGCTCGATGACACGCGGCCCGGCAAAACCGATCAGCGCCTTGGGTTCGGCAATGACCACGTCGCCCATGAAGGCGAAGCTTGCCGAGACCCCGCCCATGGTGGGGTCGGTAAGGACGCTGATGAAAGGCAGGCCGGCATCGGCAAGACGGGTCAGCATGGCATTGGTCTTGGCCATCTGCATCAGGGAGAACAGGCTTTCCTGCATGCGCGCACCGCCGGAAGCGGCGACACAGATGAAGGGGGTACGGTTCTTGATGGCCTCTTGCACGCCGCGCACAAAGCGCTCACCCACCACCGAACCCATGGACCCGCCCATGAACTCGAACTCGAAGCAGGACAGCACGACCGGGATGGCATGAATGCTGCCGCTCATGGTAACCATGGCCTCGGATTCGCCGGTCTGCTTGGTGGCCTCGGCGACACGCTCGGGGTACTTGCGCGAATCTTTGAATTTAAGGGGGTCGACCGGCCGGGTATGCTGGCCGATCTCGACCCTGCCCTCGGGGTCGAGCAAGGCGTCGATGCGGGCCCTTGACCCGATGCGCATATGATGGCTGCAATTGGGGCAGACGTTAAAGGTGGCCTGCAGGTCTTCTTTGTAGAGCACCGTTTCGCAGCCCGGGCACTTGACCCACAAGCCTTCCGGCACCCGCCGCGTGCTGCTGTCGTTGCGGTTGATCCGGGGGGGTAGAATTTTCTCGATCCAACTCATTGAGTATCCCTGATATTGATTTTTGTCGCGATACCGGGCCGAGGCCTAGCCAAGCGCCTTGCGTATGCCGGCCAGCCAGCCGGACGCGGCATCGATGACCTTCGCGTCGATCTGGCCGCTGTCGGAAATCCCCTGCCCGACCGCATCGTGGGCGGCTTGTTCCATGGTTTCGATAAGCTTGGTACCTATGATCACGGCATCGGAAAACCGGCCGATGCGCTGGGCGCTTTCGGCATCGCGTATGCCGAAGCCCACGCCCACGGGTACGCGCACGTGGCGGCGGATGTCGGCCAGCCGCTGTTCGACGGCGCCGGTGTCAAGATGGCCCGCCCCCGTAATGCCCTTCAATGACACATAGTACACATAGCCGCGCGCGATCTGGGCAACTTTTGCGATGCGCTCTTCGGTAGAGGTGGGGGCAAGCAGGAAGATGGGCGCCAGGCCCGCACGCTCGAGCATGGCGGCGAATTCACCCGTTTCCTCAGGAGGATAGTCGACCACCAGCACACCGTCGACGCCCGCCTTGGCCGCCGCGTCGACAAAGCGCTGCTGGCCCATGCGCTCGATTGGATTCGCATAGCCCATCAGCACCACCGGCGTCGTGTCGTCCTGCAGGCGAAACTGCGCCACCATGTCAAGCACCTGGGTCAGGCCGACACCTCGTTCGATGGCGCGTTGGCCCGCACGCTGGATGACCGGGCCGTCGGCCATGGGATCGGAAAAAGGCACGCCCAGCTCGACGACGTCGGCGCCCGCCTGCACAAGAGCGTGCATGAGCCGGGGTGTAGCCTGGGCGGAAGGTTCGCCCGCCGTGACGTAGGGAATCAGTGCCGCGCGCGGGGCCGCCTTGGCAAACGCCGCGGCCAGCCGGTTATTGGGGGAATTCATGGCTCTTGCTACCTTGATCTACAGCGTGATGCCGCTGCGCTCGGCAACGGTATGCATGTCTTTGTCGCCCCGGCCCGAAAGATTGACCAGAATGATTTTGTCTTTGGGCAGGGTGGGTGCCAGCCGGACCGCGTGCGCGATGGCATGCGACGATTCCAGCGCCGGCATGATGCCCTCGGTTCGGCAGCAATCATGAAAGGCCTGCAGGGCCTCTTCATCGGTAATGCCGACATATTCGGCTCGGCCGCTGTCTTTCAGCCAGGCATGCTCGGGACCCACGCCGGGGTAGTCCAGCCCCGCCGAAACCGAGTGGGTTTCGATGATCTGGCCGTTTTCGTCTTGCATGACATAAGTGCGGTTGCCGTGCA